>Ga0209581_1000474_pt1 | contig 85417 bp, 88 predicted proteins | sample Coa_R2_FD_187160 | JGI IMG/M metagenome (GOLD analysis project Ga0209581, IMG submission 187160) | Surface soil microbial communities from Centralia Pennsylvania, which are recovering from an underground coalmine fire - Coalmine... | ecosystem: Environmental > Terrestrial > Soil > Unclassified ...
CCAGCCCCCAGCCCCCAGCCCCCAGCCCTCAGCCCTCAGCCCTCAGCCCCCAGCCCCCAGCCCTCAGCCCTCAGCCCTCAGCCCTCAGCCCATGTCCATCAAAAGTGACCACTGGATCCGCCGCATGGCGGCCGAGCACCGCATGATCGAGCCGTTCGAGCCGCAGCAGGTGCGGCGCAACGGCGGCGACAAGCTGATTTCCTACGGCACCTCGAGCTACGGCTACGACGTGCGCTGCGCCGACGAGTTCAAGGTGTTCACCAACATCAACTCGACCATCGTCGATCCGAAGGCGTTCGACGAACGCAGCTTCGTCGATGTGCGCGGACCGGTGTGCATCATCCCGCCGAATTCATTTGCGCTGGCGCGCACGGTGGAGTACTTTCGCATCCCGCGCCAGGTGCTGACGATCTGCCTCGGCAAGAGCACCTACGCGCGCTGCGGCATCATCGTCAACGTGACGCCGCTGGAGCCGGAATGGGAAGGCCACGTGACGCTGGAATTCTCCAACACCACGCCGCTGCCGGCGAAGATCTACGCCAACGAGGGCGTGGCGCAGATGCTGTTTCTCGAATCCGACGAGGTCTGCGGCACCAGCTACCGCGATCGCGGCGGCAAGTACCAGGGCCAGACCGGCGTGACCCTGCCGAAGGCGTGACGCCGCGGCCCGCACCCACGAGGTTACCGATGCAAAAAGTATATTTTTCCCGGATGCTGCGCATTTCCTTCCTGGCCGTGGCGCTCGCGCTGCTCGCCGCCTGCGGCCGCAACGAGATCAAGCAGGGCATCGCCGAGGTGGTCAACGTGCCGGCCGCGTTCGATCTCACCGTCGCCGCCGACAAGGACGGCCAGTTCGACTTCGACGGCGCCACGCTCACGCCCGAGGACCTGCGCGGCCACATCCGCTATCTCGCCGAGGTCGGCAAGCCGGTGCACGCGCTGCTGCTCAAGCCCGGCGAGAAGGAGAAGATCAAGAACCCCCACGTCGCCGCGCTCGCCAGCATCTGCCGCGATCTCAAGATCGAGGCCTACGTGCAGGACAACGACGGTCGCCTCAAGGTGATCAAGGTCGTCGAATGACGCGGGCCATCGTCGCCACGCCCATCGGAGGAACCGCCATGCGCCATGCCATCCTCGTTTCGCTCGTCCCGTTCCTGTTCGCCGCCGCCGCGTTCGCGCGCGATCCCATCGACGACGGCAAGCTGCAACTGAAGCCGGTCAAGAACGATCGCTTCGAGGCCGCCGAGTTCACCTTCGGCAAGGCCGAGCTGTATGGCTACGTCGCCGATCTCAAGGACAGCGGCAAGATCACCGGCATCGTCCTGCGCAACGGCGAGAAGGCGACCACCGAACAGAAGCACATCGTCGCCGTCACCGCGCAGGCGCAGCACCTGGATGCCTTCATCGACCTCGACGGCAAGCGGCAGCCGCTCGCCGACCCGACCCCGGCCGCGGACAGCACGCCGCCCGCGATCGGCGAGGGCGGCGGCGCGCGCTGAGGCGCCGTGTAGCGCGCTACGCCTCGGTGCCGGCGCTGTCGCGCAGATCCTCGCGCACGGTCAGCGCGACCTCCAGGCACAGCCGCACCGCGGCGATCATGTCGGCGAGCGGCATGGCCGGCGCGGGCGCGTGGCGCGCCGCCTGCTCCGGCAGGTACGGCACGTGCACGAAGCCGCCGCGCGTGCCGCGGCGGCGTTTGGCGAGCCGGTGGGCGAGGCCGAAGAACACCTGATTGCAGACGAAGGTGCCGGCGCTGTAGGAGATCGCCGCGGGCAGACCGGCGGCGCGCAGCCGCGCCAGCATGGCCTTGAGTGGCAATGTGGAAAAATACGCTTTTGGCGCATTTTCCACTACCGGCACGTCGATCGGCTGCGCCCCGGCGTTGTCGGCGATGCGCGCATCGATCAGGTTGATCGCCACGCGCTCGAGCGAGATGCCGGCGCGGCCGCCGGCCTGGCCGGTCGCCAGCACGAGCGTCGGGCGGTGCGCATCGAGCAGGTCATACAGCGCCGGCAGCGCGCGCGCGAATTCGGTCGGCAGCACCGCGCCGATCACGCGCTGGCCGGCGAGCGTCGCGCCGTCGAGCGCGCGCGCGATCTCCTGCGAGGGATTGACCGGCTCGCCGCCGAACGGGGCGAACCCGGTGAGCAGCACGGGAGCTTGCGCGCGCGTCATCGGAACGCGAACAGGAACAGCAGAGCCAGGTTGATCGCGAACAGGCCGAGCGCGGTCGGCCACTGTGCGCGGATCACGCCGTTCGGATCGGACAGCTCGAGCAGCGCCGCCGGCACGACGTTGAAGTTCGCCGCCATCGGCGTGAGCAGCGTGCCGCAGTAGCCGGTGAGCATGCCGAGCGCGCCGAGCGCGGCCGGATCGGCATGATGCCGCCCGATCAGCAGCGGCAGGCCGATGCCGGCGGTCATCACCGGAAACGCGGCGAAGGCGTTGCCCATGATTGCGGTGAACGCGACCATGCCGAGCGCGTAGGCGACGAGGCAGGCCGCGCGCGAATCGACCGGAATCGCCGCCGCGGCGAGGTGGGCGATGGCCTCGCCCACACCGGCGGCCGCGAACACGCCGCCGAGGGTCGCGAGCAGCATCGGCAGCAGCGCCGCCCACGACAGCGCATCGAGCAGGCGCGCGGTCTCGGCGACGACGGCGCGCGCCGGCGCGCGCGTCAGGCGCAGCGCGAACAGCAGCGCGCACGCGCAGGCGAGGGCGAGCGCGACCAGCGTGATCTCGGCCCGGTCGAGCCGGTCGAAGCCGCCGGCGCCGACGTGCGGCAACAGCAAGGTGAACGCGAGGGTGCCGAACGGGATGGTCAGCGCCGGCAGGAACAGACGGTGGCCCAGGCGCGCCGCGCTCGCCAGACGCTCCGTGCGATCCGTCGCCGATTCGGCGCTGCGCCGCAGCCGGCCGGAAGCGGCGATCGCGCCGAGCGCGATCACGCCGAGGCCGGTGGCCTGCGCCGGCAGCGCCTCGCCGCGCGCGGCCGCCGCCGCGACCGCATCGCCGCCCACGAACACCAGCGCGAGGATGCCCCAGAACGCCGCCGCCGCGTAGCGCCGTGCGCGCAGATCGTGCAGCGCGCAGGCGGCGAGCAGCGCGCCGCACAGCCAGTAGACCGCCTCAGCGTTCGCCATGCGTCTGGCTCCGCGCGGCCGCATCCGCGCGCAACCGGCGCTGGTACCGGAGGATGCGCAGCGCCTGCACGACGAAGGCCGCGATCGCCGTCGGCAACGCCCACAGCGCGATCGCGCGCGGATCGAGCACGATGCCGTTCTGGGCGAGAAATGCCTGGATCAGCAGCACCGCGCCGAAGGCGATGAACACGTCCTCGCCGAAGAACAGGCCGACGTTGTCGGTGGCGGCGGCGAGTGCGCGCACACGCTCGCGCGCGGCCGCATCCAGCGCCGGATCGAGCTTGGCCGCCGCCGCCTCGGCCATCGGCGCGAGCAGCGGCCGCACCGTCTGCGGATGGCCGGCGATGCCGGTCAGGCCGAGCGCCGACAGCGCCTGGCGCGCGGCGAGGTAGCCGATCAGCAGGCGCGCGAAGGTGAAGCGGCGCAGCCGCGCGATCCACGCCGCGGCGTGTTCGCGCAGGCCGGCGCGTTCGAGCAGGCCGATGGTCGGCAGCGTCAGCAGCAGGATCAGCAGATTGCGGCTGGTGACGAACTTGGTGCCGAGCAGGGCCAACAGCTCCGCCGGCGGCAGACCGGCGGCGAGTCCGCTGACGAGGGCCGCCGCCACCACCGCCAGCACCGGATTGAGCCGCAGCACGAAGCCCGCCACCACCACCGCCACGCCGAGCAGGGGCCAGTAGTTCATTCGACCGCCTCGCGGCAATCGCGTCCGGCGTCCGCCCGCGCCGGCGCGGCGACCCGCACGCCGGCCGCGGTCAACGCCTGGCGCAAGCGGCGCGCGAAGGTCGCCGCCTCCGGGCGGTCGCCGTGCACGCAGATCGTGTTGGCGGCGAGTGCGACGGTGCCGCCGCCGGCCACGTCCACTTTTCCCATTGTAGCAATTTGCACCGCTTGCGCGACGGCGGTCTCGGCGTCGTCGATCACCGCGCCGGGTTCGCCGCGCGGCAGGAGCGAGCCGTCGGCCGCGTAGCGCCGATCGGCGAACGCCTCGTGGGCGACGGCGAGGCCGAGCGCCGCGCCGGCCCGCGGCAGCGCGCTGCCGGCCAGACCGACGAGGATCAGGGTCGGGTCGAAATCGTGCACCGCGCGGGCGATCGCCTCGGCCAGCGCCGCGTCCTTCGCCGCCTGGTTGTACAGCGCGCCGTGCGGCTTGACGTGGGCGAGGCGGGTGCCGGCGGCGCGTGCGAAGGCGGCGAGCGCGCCGATCTGGTACAGCGTGAGGGCGTGCGCCTCGGCGGGCGCGAGCCGCATCTCGCGGCGACCGAAGCCCTGCAGGTCCGGCAGCGACACGTGCGCGCCGATGGCGATGCCGTGGCGCATGGCGAGATGTACAGTTTTGTGCATTGTGGAAAAATCCCCGGCGTGGAAGCCGCAGGCGATGTTGGCCGAGGTGATCCACGGCATCACCGCCGCGTCGTCGCCCATGCGCCAGGCGCCGAAGGATTCGCCCAAATCGCAATTCAGATCGATGCTGGTCATGGCTGCGTTTCGTGCCGGCTTCGCCGCGAATCGCGCTGGAGATCGGTGCGGTTCATTGCAGCCGTTCCCGGATGGTTCGATCCAGCGCGGCGAGCGCGCGCTCGCGCTCAAGATAGCGCGTTTGCGCCTCGCCGAGCGAGACTTCGACGAAGCGCACGCGCTCGCCGGGACGGCGCTGCGCCAGGCGCGGCCGGTCGACCTCGATCACGTGGGCGATGCGCGGATAGCCGCCCACCGTCGGCGCCTCGGCCATCAGCACGATCGGATCGCCGGACGGCGGCAACTGCACGGTGCCGGGCACGACGCCTTCGGAGACGAGTTCGAGCGGTTCCTCGAGCGCGAGCCGGGTACCTTCGAGCCGCAGGCCGACGCGATTGGAATCGGCGCCGATGCGGAACGCCGCGTCGAACAGCGCCCGCCGCGAGGCGGCGTCGAGGTGCGCGAAATGCGTGCCGACGACGGCGCGCAGCGGTCGTGCCGGATCGGCGTCGAACCACGGTCCGGGATCGATCGACCAGGGCGCCGCGGCGACGCCGTCCCGCGCCTGCCGGAGCCAGCGCCCGAGCAGCGACGCGCGCGCGGCAGGCGACAGCGCGCCGTCGTCGGTGCCGATGGGCAGAACCTCGCCGGCGCGCAGCGCCGCGCCGCCGAGTTCGGCGTTGAGATCGCGGCTGCGACTGCCGAGCACGCGCGCGCCGCCGATGCCGCCGCCGACGGCAAGGTAGGCACGCGCACCGCGGCGGATCGTGCCGATCGCGAGCTCGCTGCCGGCGCGCAGCGCGACCGGGCGCCAGGCGGGAACGGCGCGGTCGCCGCAGCGCGCGTCCGCGGCTGCGCCGGTGAGCGCGATCAGAACGTCGTGCGCGAACCGCAGACGCGGCCCGCGCAGGGTGCATTCGAGACCGGCGGCGTCCGCCGCGTTGCCGACCAAGGCATTGGCCAGACGCAGCGCCACGGCATCCATGGCGCCGGCCGTGCCGACGCCGATCGCGGCGTGGCCGAAGCGACCGCCGTCCTGCACGGTGGTGAGCAGGCCGGGGGCGAGCACCTCGATGCTCATCGCGCGAGCCTCGCGAATTCGGCGGCGTCGATGGCGCGGAAGCGGAGGTACTGGCCGGGCGCGAGCAGCGCCGGCGGCGTGCGCGCCGCATCGAACAGCGCGAGCGGCGTGCGGCCGATCAGGTTCCAGCCGCCCGGCGTGGCGCGCGGATAGATGCCGGTCTGCGCGCCGCCGATCGCGACCGAGCCGGCCGGCACGCGCGTGCGCGGACTGGCGCGGCGCGGCATGGCGAGCGCGGGATCGAGCCCGAGCAGGTACGGGAATCCCGGCGCGAACCCGAGCATCGCCACGCGGTAGCGGACCGCAACGTGGCGCGCGACTACCTCGGCCGGATCGAGGCCGGCGTGCGCGGCGAGCGCGGCGAGATCGGGACCGTGCTCGCCGCCGTAGCAGACCGGAATCTCGACCGGCGGTGTGGCGGGTTCCGTCGGCGTTGCGACATTTTCCACAAGTGTACCGGCGCGCGCGGCGAGCGCGGCGAACGGTGTGGCGCCCGCGCTCACCCACGCCGCCGGGTCGTAGCGCAGGCAGACGCTGGCATAGGCCGGTGCGACATCGCGCACCTCCGGCAGGCGTGCGGCGCGCAGTGCGGCGGCGACGGCCAGCGCGCGCGTGTTTTGCGTCGCGTCGATGCGCTCGCCGAGACGGATCAGCAATGCCGCGTCGCCGAGCGCCTCGATCCGGACCGGGTCCATGCGCTCAGCGGCGGTCCGCGCTCACGCCGCCGGCTCCGCCAGGTGCAGCGCGGTGCGCAGCGCCTTCAGGCGCGCCGCGAACGCGGGCGCGGTGTACGGTTCGCGCGTGCCCACGCCCCACACCGGGCGCGGCCAGGCGGCGTCGTTGACGTGGCGCGCGATCACGTGCACGTGCAGTTGCGCGACGACATTGCCGAGCGCGGCGATGTTGAGCTTGTCCGGCTTGTGCAGCGCGCGCAGCACGTGGGCGACGCGGTTGATCTCGTCGAGCAGGGCGCTCTGCTCGTCGCGCGCGAGTTCGACGAGCTCGCGCAGATCGGCGCGCCGCGGCACCAGGATCAGCCAGGGGAAGCGCGCGTCGTCCATCAGCAGCACGCGCGACAGCGCGGCGTCGCCGACCACGCGACACTCCGCCGCCAGGCGCGGGTCCAGCGCGAAGGCGGTGTCGGCAGTCATGGCGCGTTGGTCGCCAGGTGGCGGTCGAGGAACGCCAGCGTGCGTTGCCAGGCCAACTGCGCGCTCGGCGCGTCGTAGTGCGCGGGATCGCAGTCGCGCAGGAAGGCGTGGTCGGCAGGGTAGGTATAAATTTCCATTTCCGGCAGCGCCGCGCGGTGCTTGGCCACCGCCTCCGGCGGGATCGAGGCGTCGCGTTCGCCGAAGTGGAACTGCACCGGCGCGCGCGGCCGCTCGCCGAGGAACGGCAGATTGCGCGCGCCGTAGCAGCTCACCGCCGGCAGGCCGAGACGGATCGCGGCGAGCAGCGCCACGGTGCCGCCCCAGCAGTAGCCGACCACGCCGATGCGCCCGGCCGAGCGGATCGACTCCGCCGCGCTCGCGACGTCGGCGATGGCGCGATCGAAGCCGACCTCGGCGACCAGCGCGCGACCCTTGGCGTAGGCGGCCGGATCGTAAGCGAGCTCGACGCCGGTCTCGACGTGATCGAAGAACGCCGGCGCGATCGCGGTGTAGCCGTGGCCGGCGAAGCGATCGACCAGGCTGCGGATGTGCGCGTTGACGCCGAAGATCTCCTGCACCACGACCACGCCGCCTTTCGCCCGGTCCTGCGGCTGCGCCAGGTAGGCGCCGATGCAGTGCATGCCTTCGGTCTGGATCTGGATGGTCGTGCCCATGGCGCGTTCCGCGTGGCCGATGGCGGCAGGGTAATCCGGTGCGGCGGCTCAGGCCAGCATCTCGAGCAGCACCGGGTGCCAGTGGCGCGGATCGATCTGGCCCATCCGTCCCGCCAGCCGCCGTTTGTCCACGGCGCGGATCTGATCGAGCAGGATGCGCGCCTTCCGGCCCGCGAAGCGGACTTCCGGTCGGCAGCCGAGCGGCCGACCCTTGCTCGTGAGCGGGGCCACGATCACCCGCGGCAGCGCCGCGTTCATGTCGTCCGGCGAGACCACCAGGCCCGGCCGCGTCTTGCGAGTCTCGCTGCCGATGGTCGGATCGAGATTGACCCAGTACACCTCGCCGCGTTTCACCATTGCCAGTCCTCGCTGCCTTCGTCCGGCGGGATCGAGTCGAACGCCCCGCGCTCCTGGCCGGGCCGCGGCTCGAACCAACCTTCGCGCGGCCGCCGGCGCGCCTCGATGATCAGGCGGCCCTTGCGGTGGGTCAGCTCCACCGGCGAGCCGACGCCCAGGTCGAGTTCGGCGAGCAGCGCGGCGGGCAGGCGCACCACCGCGCTGTTGCCCCATTTCTTGATTTCGGTTCGCATCGTCGGGATTCCGCCGGCGTGTTGCTTCATTGTAGCGACGTGCCGCGGGCGGGTACAATGCCGCCCGGTCGCGGCGTGCCGCTCGCGGCCATCGCCCCGCGCACACGGCCATGACATCCCGGAACCCAACCCCGACGGTCGGCTTCGTCTCGCTCGGCTGTCCCAAGGCGCTGGTCGATTCCGAGCGCATCCTCACCCAGCTTCGCGCCGAGGGCTACGCGATCGCGCCGAGCTACGCCGCCGCCGACGCGGTCGTGGTCAACACCTGCGGTTTCATCGAGGCGGCGGTGCAGGAATCGCTGGAGGCGATCGGCGAGGCGCTGCGCGAGAACGGCAAGGTGATCGTCACCGGCTGTCTCGGCAAGCGCGCCGAGCTGATCCGTGCGGCGCACCCGGAGGTGCTCGCGATCGGCGGCCCGCAGGATTACGCCAGCGTGATGCGCGCGGTGCATGAGGCGCTGCCGCGGCCGCACGATCCGTTCCTCGACCTGGTGCCGGCCGCCGGCATCAAGCTGACGCCGCGGCACTACGCCTATCTCAAGATCGCCGAGGGCTGCAATCACCGTTGCACGTTCTGCATCATTCCGTCGCTGCGCGGGCGGCTGGTGTCGCGTCCGATCGACGAGGTGCTGCGCGAAGCCGAGGCCCTGGTGCGGGGCGGCGTGCGCGAGCTGCTGGTGATCTCGCAGGACACCAGCGCCTACGGCGTCGATCTCGGCTACGCCGAGCGCGAGTGGAAAAGTGCAAAAGTGCGCACGCACCTCACGGATCTCGGTCGCGCGCTCGGCGAGCTCGGCGTCTGGGTGCGCCTGCACTACGTGTATCCGTATCCGCACGTGGACGCGGTGATCCCGCTGATGGCGGAAGGCCGGATCCTGCCGTACCTCGACATCCCGTTCCAGCACGCGAGTCCGCGCATCCTGAAATTGATGCGGCGCCCGGCGGCGAGCGCGCGGACGCTCGCGCGCATCCGCGCCTGGCGCGCGCAGTGCCCGGACCTGGTGTTGCGCAGCACCTTCATCGTCGGCTTTCCCGGCGAGACCGAGGCCGAGTTCGAGGAATTGCTGGATTTCCTGCAGGCGGCGCAGCTCGACCGCGTCGGTGCGTTCGCCTATTCGCCGGTGGACGGCGCGCGCGCCAACGCGCTGCCCGATCCGGTGCCGGAGGAGGTGAAGCAGGAGCGGCTGGCGCGCTTCATGGCGACCCAGGCGCAGATCAGCGCGGCCCGGCTCGCGCGCAAGGTCGGCACGATCGAGCGCGCGCTGGTCGATCATGTCGACCGCGACGGCGCGGTCGCGCGCACCCGTGCGGATGCGCCGGAGATCGACGGCGTCGTGCGCATCCGCGACGGTCAGGCGCTGAAACCGGGCCAGTTCGTCGAGGTGCGCATCGAGGCGGCGGACGCGCACGATCTCGCCGGCCGCCTCGCGCACGCGCCGGCCCGCGCCGGCGCCCGCTGAGGCGGAATCGCGGCGACCGGCCGATGCGCTTTCTCGCGCCCGCGCGCGACGAAGTCGATCCGGCGGTGTTCGCGCGCCCGCCGCTCGCGCAGTGGCGGGAATTCGCCGCGCTGCTCACCGGCGCCTGGCCGGAGCTCGACGCGCTCAATGCGTGGGCGCGCCGCCGCGCGCTCGGGCCGCGCTTCGTGGCGCAGACGCGCGCGTTGCTCGGCGACGGCCGGCACTACGAGGAGCGCATCGCCGCCGGCGCGATCGCCACGCGCCAGAGCAACTGGCACGATCTGCTGAACGCGCTGGTGTGGCTGCGCTTCGCCGCGATCAAGACGGCGCTGAACGCGCGCCAGCTCGCCGAGATCGCCCGCATCGGGCGCAAGCGGCGTTCGCGCGCGCAGTGCGCCCTGACCCACTTCGACGAGGCCGGCGTGATCGTGTGGCTGGCCGATGCCGCGCTGCTCGCGGCGTGGGACGCGCACGACTGGCACGAACTGTTCTGGCGGCGGCGCGCGGCCTGGCGCGACGGCGGCGCCGGCGCGATCGTGTTCGGCCACGCCCTGCTCGAGCACGCGCTGCGGCCGCGCCAACTGCTGGTCGGCAAGGCGCTCGCCGTGGTCGTGCGGCAGAGTGGAAATGTGGAAGATGCGGCAACGCGCGCGGTCGCCGCCGCCATCCGCGACGGCACGGCGCTGAACGATCCGCAGGAACTCCGGCCGCTGCCGTTGTCCGGCATTCCCGGCTGGCATGGGGACAACACCGTCGCGGCGTTCTACCGCAGCGCGCCCTGTTTCCGGCCGGTGCGGCCCGGGCGCAGGTATCCGCCGCCGCTTCAGTCGTAGCGCACGTCGAGCACGACGAAGCGCCGTCGCCCGCCCGGCAGCTCGGCCTCGAATTCGTCGTCGATGCGCTTCTTCAGCGCCGCGCGCGCCAGCGGCGAATCGATGCTGATGTGGCCCTGGGCGGCGTCGGTCTCGTCGGGTCCGACGATGCGGTAGCGCCGCCGCGCGCCGGCGTCGTCCTCGAGCTCGATCCAGGCGCCGAAGTAGATCGTCTCGCGATCGGCCGGTTTCTGCCGCACCACCTTGAGCGCCGCCAGGCGCTTGGTCAGGAAGCGCACGCGACGGTCGATCTCGCCGAGCTGCTTCTTGCGGTAGAGGTACTCGGCGTTCTCCGAGCGATCGCCTTCGGCCGCTGCGGCGGCGAGTGCCTTGACCACCTCGGGCCGGCGCACCCGCCACAGGTGCTCGAGCTCCTCCTTGAGCCGGCGGTGGCCGTCGGCGGTGATGATGGCGGTCGATCCCGCCGACGGCGGACGCCAGCGGCTCATGCGCCGGAGGCGTTGCCGGATCGTGGCGGGGTTGCGGCCAGGCGATCGAGGAAGGCGAGGTAGGCGTCCACCTGCGGCATCACCGGGTCGTTCGGCAGGCTGAGCTTGAGCTGCTGCAGCAGCGCGCGCGCCTGCATTTCCTTGTTCATGCGCTCGGCCCACAGCTTGGCCGCGAGCAGGTAGTTGCGGCCGAGGTCGGGATGGTTGCGGAAGCGCTTGTGGAAGCCGGCGAGCAGACCGAGCGCGAGCTGGGTGTGGCCGGCGTCGGCGGCGGCGTGGGCGAGGCGGGTGATGGCGGCCGGATCGTCGAGCGCGAACTTCGGATCGATCGCCTGGCATTCGCGCACGACCTCCATGGCGCGACGCTCGCGGTTCTGCGCCAGCAGTACAGGAATATACTTTTTCGCATGCCCCAGCAGCTCGTCGTTCGCGTCGTTCTGCCGCAGCCAGTGGCGCAGTTCGTCGTGCAGCGGCAGCGCGTCCGGCTGCGCGGCGAGCTCCTCGCGCAGCAGTTGCGCGGCGCCGAGGGTGTCGCCGCCGGCGGCGCGCGTGCGCGCGGCGTCGAGGATCCGGCGCGCCGGATCGGTGTGCGGCGTCTCCGGCTGCAACGCCAGATGGCCGCTGTAGCCGAGCGCGTCGCGCTGCTCGTGGATCACGCAGCCGATCAGATGGAAACCGGCGAGCAGCAGATAACTCACCACCGCGTGGCTGAGCGCATCGGCGACGAAGCCCGGCAGCGCGCTGGCGACGGCCAGCGCGAACAGGCTCTGCACCACCAGCGCCGCGCAGAAAAAGCCGGCGAGGGCGAAGTAGACGCGGCCGATGCGCGCGCCGAGCAGCAGCCAGGCGAACGGATTGAGCGCGCGCACGAAGCCTTCCTCGAGCGCGAGGATCGTCACCATCGCCGGCAGCGCCAGCATCAGCACGAGGCCGAGCGCGAGCGCCGCGACCGGACCCGCGCTCGCGCCGACCAGCACGATCGCGAGCTCGATCAGCACCAGCAGCAGCACGGCGTAGCGGCCGACCATGTCGCCGACGGTGAGGCTGATCTCGGGCGCCTCGGCGCGACCGTTCGCGCTCCAGCGCAACACCTCGAAGGCGTACTTGAAGAACGCCGCCCAGACGACGAGATCGAGCAGGCCGCCGAGCACGGGCACGAGCAGCGCGCCGGCGTGCGCCGCGGCGATGGCGACCACGGTCGAGGCCGCCGCCGGCTGGGCCGGATAGGCCAGCGCCTTGGGCCAGTATTCGTGCAGCGGCGGCAGGGTGGCGGCGGGTCGATTCATTGGCAGGGCCTGGTGCGGGCGGCGGTATTCTAGCCGCGGCGCGGCGCGGCGGCAGGGTTGTCGGCGGCGCGTGCGCTGTGTAACGTGCGCAACGAAAGTTCTGCGCGGGGAATCGTCATGCGTCTCGGTCACGGCTCGATCGCTCTCTGCCTGCTGCTCGGCGCCTGCGCCGCGCCGGCGCCGAAGAATGCCGCGCCGCCGGCGGACGTGGCGGCGCTGTACGCGCGGCTGGATGCGGACGAGCAACGCTTCGCCGCGGCGCGCGCCGGCACCGGCCGCGGCAACGCCGAGCAGGCGCCGGCGGAAGCGGCCGCCGCGCTCGACGATCTCCGCAACGCCGCCGCGCAGTGCACCGCCACGCGCGGCTGCGATCCGACGCGCTTCCTCGCCGCGTTCGACCGCCTGCTGCGCGGGCAATTCGTCGCGTCGGCGCCTGCCGCCGGCGGCGAAGGCGCCGACGGTCCGCCCGGCGGCGGCGACGAGGCGGGTGAATCCTCGCCGGTGATCGCGACCCTGCCGGAAGCGGGCCGTTCGGTGGCGCTGCTCAAGGGGCGCGATCTCGGCGACCTGATCGCGCTCAACGATCCGCTCAAGGTGGCGATCGAGCAGTGGCTCACCCAATACCGGCCCAATCTGATGAAGGCCTGGGAGAACTACCAGTACCTGCGCGAGCGGATGTGGCCGGAATACGCCAAGGCCGGACTGCCGGAGGCGCTGCTGTTCGGCATCCTGGCGCAGGAATCCGGCGGCAAGGTGCATGCGGTGTCGCGATCCGGCGCGAGCGGTCCGTTGCAGTTCATGTCGGCGACCGCGGCGCGCTTCGGCCTGGGCGTGGTCGACGGCTTCGACCAGCGCTTCGATCCGGCGCTGGCCGCGCGCGCCAACGCCGCCTACATCAACGAGCAGCTCGGCGTGTTCAACGACAATCTCGAGCTCGCGCTGGCCGCGTACAACGGCGGCGAGGGTGCGATCCAGCGGCTCGCCGCGCGCCAGAACGAGGCGAGTTTCTGGAGTCCGCGCTTCTACGCCGCGCTGTCGCCGGAGACGCGCGACTACGTGCCGATGGTGCTCGCCGCCGCCTGGTTGTTCCTGCACCCGGAGCGCTACCACCTGCGCTTTCCCAAGCTCAACACCAAACCCGCCGAGATCGTGCTGGCGCGGCCGGCGTCGCTGGACGAGCTCACCGTCTGCCTCGGCCAGGACGGCAACGAGGACGGCTGGTTCCGCACCCTGCGCAATCTCAATCCGGCGCTGGATCCGCGCCAGACCCTGCCGGTCGGCACGCATCTTTCGGTGCCGGCGCCGGTCGCCGCGCACTACGAGAAATCCTGCGCGGCGGGTCGCTGGGCGGAGCTCGCAGCCGAGCTGCACGCGGCGGCGTTGCCGCCGGTGGTGCAGACCGCGGCGCGGAGTTACGTGGTGAAGAAGGGCGACACCCTGGCGAGCATCGCGCGCAAGACCGGTTGCGCCAGTTCCGCCGAGGAGCTGGCGCGGCTCAACCACCTGAAGCCGCCGCACTACACGCTCAAGGTGGGGCAGGATCTGCGTCTCGTCTGCGCGCGCAATTGAGGCCAAAAAAAACGCCGGGGGGGTACCCGGCGCAATCGCGTGACGTGGAGTCGTATGAACCTAGCTCAAAATCTGCTGCGCTCGACGGCTCGTGCGCCGGCGGCGCTCGGACCGGGCGGGTACAAGGATGTACCGCTGTGCCGCCCGAGGAATCCTCATTTACTACCAGGAAACTCCGGTTCCTGCGCTCCGGCGGCGCGCGATCCGGCTTCGCTCGCGACGATTTTGAGGCAGGTTCATATCAGGCCGCGGCTTGCTTGCCCGGCGCGTTGGTGAACCAGGAATTGCCTTCCGCCGGCGGTGCCGATTCCTTGAGCACGCGCAGCGTGCGCATGAGCTGGCGGTGCAGGTTCTGCACTTCGCCGTACTGGGAATCCTTGGTCTCGTGGTAGGCAACGGTGAGCCACAGCGCGATGCCGCGCAGCTTGACCTGCGGATTGTCCGACTTCACCCGGGCGAAGCCGACCTCGGTGCCGTTGCCCCACGGCTGGTAGCTCTGGCGCTGATCGGTGGTGCCGTACAGGTGCGGAAACTCGCACTTCGCCGCCGCGGCGAATTCGCGCATGGCGATCGCGGCCAGTTGACGCCGGCTGGCCAGCGGCAGTTCGGCGATCGCGCGTTCGATCTCGCGGAACTGGCGATTGAGCTGGATGGAGCGGGTCAACGCAATGATCCTGGTGACGATGCGCATGAGACTCCTCGTGAAAAAACTCTACGGCTCGGCGCGGGGCGGGACGGCCTCCGCAAACTATACCTGCGCGCGCTTCCCCGGCGCGCGTGCTGCGTCACATTTCGACGTGCCGCGTCACATTCTGGGGTATCGCCGGGAAAATTGCACGCACTTTTTTCGGGTGCCTGCGGGTGCGGCTAACCGACGGATCTTGCGGGAAAAATTCGCCGGCCGCAGCGGGGTCCTCAACGCAGACGGCCGACCGGCTGACCCATCCGCACCGGCGTCTCGGGGGCGAGCGCCGGATCGAGTTCGGCCGTGCCGGGCGGCAGCAGAACGATCACGGTCGAACCGAAATTGAAGCGGCCGAGTTCGGCGCCGCGGGCGAGCCGGATGTCGCGCGCGCGCCAGTCGCGGCGGGCGATCGCGCGCGCGTACGGCGGCACCTCGACGCCGCTCCACACCGTCTCGATGCCGGACACCAGCATCGCCCCGACCAGCACCACCGCGAACGGTCCGTGCGCGCCGTCGAAATGGCACACCAGGCGCTCGTTGCGCGCGAACAGGCGCGGGATCGCCGCCACCGCGTGCGGGGCGACGCTGAACAGGCGGCCGGGCACGTGCACGGTCTCGCGCAGGCGCCCGGCGAGCGGCATGTGCACGCGATGGTAGTCGCGCGGGGAAAGGTATACGGTGAGAAAAAGTCCATTCGTATACTCCGTCGCCGCGGTGGCATCGCCGAGCAGCGCGCCGACGTCGAACTCGTGCCCCTTGGCCTGCAGCAGGCGCTCGCCGCGCAGCGCGCCGAGCTGGCTGATGCGGCCGTCCGCCGGGCAGGCGATGGCGCGCGGGTCGGTGGGCAGCGGTCGCGCGTCGGGCTTGAGCGCGCGGGTGAAGAACGCGGCGAAGTTCGGATAGGCGAACGGATCGGGTTGCTCGGCGTCGGCGAGATCGACGCGATAGCGGCGCACGACCCAGCCGATCAGGCGATTCTTCCACGGCCGCCAGGTCCAGCGCGCCGCGCGACGGACCAGGCGCGACAGGGCGCGCTGCGGCAGCAGGTACTGGAGCCACACGGCAAGGCGCATGTCAGCCCGGCCGATCGACCAGGGTGGCGAGATCGGCGGCGATCGCCGCGGCGGCGAACGGCGGCCGGAACAGGCCGACCAGGCGCGCCTGCGGGTCGATGATGACCACCGAGCCGCTGTGATCGACCGTGACCGCGCCGTTGGCGTCGCTGCGCCGCGCGTAGATCAGGCCGAGCGCGCGGGTAAGATGCGTGAGCTCCGCGTCGCTGCCGGTGGCGGCGACGAAATCGCGATCGAAGAAGGCGACGTAGCTCGCCAGCCGTTCCGGCGTGTCGCGCTCGGGGTCCACCGAGACGAAATCGAAACGCACGCGGTCGTCGAGATGGCGGCGGGCGAGTTCCTGCCACACCTGTTTGAACGTCGCGAGCGTGGTCGGGCAGACGTCGGGGCAGCTCGCGTAGCCGAAATAGACCAGTGTCCAGCGCCCGCGCCAGGCGGCCCGATCGAGCGGGCGGCCGTCGCTCGTGGTCAGATGGAATTCGGGCAGCTCGCGCGGCGCCGGATAGAGCACTGCGCTCGCCAACGCCGGCGGCGCCGGCGCGCGCAGCCAGCGGCCGCCGAGCCACAGGCCCGCGGCGGCGGCGAACGCGGCGATCAGGATCAGCGCGACCGGCGGGACGCGCACGGGCGAGGCGGCAGGCATCCGCGCATTATACGTGGCCGCGTCGCTATACTTCGCCGGCCCGCGCCGCCCGCCCGAGATATCGTGACCGCCGAACTTTCCACCATCATCGATTTCATCCGCTACGGCGCCAGCCGCTTCGCCGCGGCGGGACTGACCTTCGGCCACAGCTACGACAACGCGCTCGACGAGGCCACGCACGCGGTGTTGCAGACGCTGCACCTGCCGCACGATCTGGCGCCGGCCTACGGTCAGGCGCGGCTCACCGCGGCCGAGCGCAAGCGCGTGCTGGCGCTGATCGAACGGCGTGTGCGCGAGCGCAAGCCGATCGCCTACCTCACCGGCGAGGCCTGGTTCGCCGGGCTCAAGTTCCGCTGCGACGAGCGCGCGCTGGTGCCGCGCTCGCCGATTGCCGAGCTGATCCTGAACGGCTTTTCGCCCTGGCTCGACGGCGCTACGGTGCGCCGCGCGCTGGACCTGTGCTGCGGCGGCGGCTGCATCGGCATCGCCATGGCCGTGCACCAGCCGGACTGGCAGGTGGATCTCGCCGACGTGAGCGAGCCGGCGCTGGCGCTGGCGCGGGAGAATATACATTTCCACAATGTCGAGGAGCGCGTGCGCGCGGTGAAGTCGGACCTGTTCGCGGCGCTGGCGGGCGAGGTCTACGACCTGATCGTGAGCAATCCGCCCTACGTCAGCGAAGCGGAATTCGCCGCCCTGCCGAGCGAATACGAACACGAACCGGCGCTCGGCCTGCGCGCCGGCGCGGACGGTCTGGATTTCGCCCTGCGCATCCTCGCCGAGGCGCCGGCGCATCTTTCCGCCGACGGCTGGCTGATCGTGGAGGTGGGCGAGAGCGAACGCGCGCTGGTGCGTCTGCTGCCGCGGGTGCCATTCAACTGGATCGAGTTCGAGGTCGGTGCGATGGGCGTGTTCGCGATCGCGCGCGCCGATCTGGCCCCGCATGCGACGGCGATTCGCGCCGCGCTCGCCGCGCGCGGCGGGATGCCGCGCCCGCCGCGACGCCGACGCTGAGCGCGCCGCCGGCGGGCGCGTGTCGCCGGCGGCGGTTTTGCGCTAGATTGGGGCTTTCGCGTGCGCGCGCCGCGCGGCGAGCGGAATCGGACCGTGTCGAGCAACTCCTTCGGCAAACTGTTCACGGTGACCACCTTCGGCGAGAGCCACGGCCCGGCGATTGGCTGCGTCGTCGACGGCTGTCCGCCCGGTCTCGAACTCGCCACCGAGGATTTCCGCCGCGATCTCGAGCGCCGTGCCACCGGCCGCAGCCGCTACACCTCGCAGCGGCGCGAGGCCGACGAGGTCGAGATCCTCTCCGGCGTCTACCAGGGCCGCACCACCGGCACGCCGATCGCGCTCGTGATCCGCAACACCGACGCGCGGCCGAAGGACTACGCCGAGATCGCCGACACCTTCCGCCCGGGCCACGCCGACTACACCTACTGGCAGAAATACAGCATCCGCGATCCGCGCGGCGGCGGGCGCGCCTCGGCGCGCGAGACCACCCTGCGGGTCGCCGCCGGCGTGATCGCGAAGAAGTGGCTGCGGCAGCGGTTCGGCGTGGTCGTGCGCGGTTGGCTGGCGCAGCTCGGGCCGCTCGTGCCGCGCGCGTTTTCCTGGGAAGCGGTGGAGGACAACCCGTTCTTCTGGCCCGACGCCGCCATGGTGCCGGAACTCGAGGCGTTCATCGACGCGCTGCGCAAGTCCGGCGATTCGATCGGCGCGCGCGTCAACGTCGTCGCCGAGAACGTGCCGCCGGGCTGGGGTGAACCGGTCTACGGCAAGCTCGATGCCGAAATCGCCGCGGCGCTGATGTCGATCAATGCGGTCAAGGGCGTCGAGATCGGCGCCGGCTTCGCCGCCGTGACCCAGCGCGGCAGCGAACACCGCGACGAGATCACGCCGCAGGGATTCCTCTCCAATCACGCCGGCGGCATCCTCGGCGGCATCGCCACTGGCCAGCCGATCGTCGCCTCGATGGCGTTGAAACCCGCCTCGAGCATTCTGATTCCCGGCCGCAGCGTGAACCGCGCCGGTGCGCCGGTCGAGGTGCGCACCAAGGGGCGCCACGATCCCTGCGTCGGCATCCGCGCCACGCCGATCGCCGAGGCGATGCTCGCGCTCGTGCTGATGGATCAGGCGCTGCGCCACCGCGCCCAGTGCGGCGACGTCGGCGACGTGGCGCCGCGCATTCCCGGCGCGGTCGCCGGCGGATGAGGGACGCGATGGACGAACGCCCCGAGCGCCCGCGCGTGTGGGTGTCGCGACCGACCTTCGCCGACGTCATCGCGCGTCTCGAGCCGCATTGCGACGTGGTCGCGGAGCCGGCCGAGGTGAAGTTCGCTCCGGCCGAGCTCGCTGCCAAACTCGCCGCCTGCGATGCGGCGATCGTGGGCCTCAAGGAGCGCATCGGCGCGGCCGAGGTGGCGGGCGCGCGGCGTTTGCGCATCGTCGCCAACCTCGCCGTCGGCTACGACAATCTCGACGTGCCGGCGTTGAGCGCCGCCGGCATCGTCGTCACCAACACCGCCGACGTGCTCAACGAGAGTGTGGCCGACTTCGCCTGGGCACTGCTGCTCGGCGCGGCGCGGCGCATGACCGCGGCCGAGCGCTGGCTGCGCGCCGGCCACTGGCACGCGACCGAATTCACCGCCTGGCTCGGGCTCGATCTGCGCGAGCGCACACTCGGCATTTTCGGCATGGGCCGGATCGGTCAGGCGATTGCGCGGCGCGCCGGCGGCTTCGGCCTGCGCGTGATCTACCACAACCGCCGGCGTCTGCCGCCGGAGCTGGAACGGACCTGTTGCGACGCCATCTGGGTGACGCGCGAGGCGCTGCTCGCCGAGGCGGATTTCCTCGTGCTGGCGCTGCCGCTCACGCCGCAGACGCGGCACGCTATCGGTGCGGCGGAACTCTCGCGCATGAAGCCGAGCGCGGTGCTGGTCAATGTCGCCCGCGGCGGCATCGTCGACGATGCGGCGCTGGCCGCGGCGCTCGCCGACGGTCGCCTCGCCGCGGCCGGTCTCGACGTGTTCGAGGGCGAGCCGAACCTGCATCCGGCGCTGCTCGCGCTCGACAACGTCGTGCTCTGCCCGCACATCGCCAGCGCCACGCACGGCACGCGCCGCGCCATGACCGCGCTCGCCGTGACCAACGTGCTCGCCTTCTTCGGTCACGGCGAACACGCCGGACGGCCGCCGAACGTGGTCAATCCCGAGGTGCTGGCGCGCCTGCGCGCCGCCAAACCCGCATGACCGCGCCGCGCGGCGCGATGCGCGCGGCGGCGCACCTGTCGAATTCCCGCAACCCCAACGTGAGCGACTGCCGATGAGCAAGCAGAATGGATACAAGGTGGCGATGGTCGGAGCGACCGGCGCCGTGGGCGAAACCCTGCTCGCGATCCTCGCCGAGCGCGAATTCCCGGTCGCCGAGCTGGTGCCGCTGGCGAGCGCGCGCTCGGCCGGGCAGCGGGTGCGCTTCGCCGGCCGCGAGCTTACCGTGCGCGATCTCGCCGACCACGACTTCGCCGGCGTCGACATCGCCTTCTTCTCCGCCGGCGGCAAGGTCAGCCGCGAACACGCGCCGCGCGCGGCCGCGGCCGGCGCGGTGGTGATCGACAACACCTCCGAGTTCCGCTACCAGGACGACATTCCGCTGGTGGTGAGCGAGGTCAATCCGCACGCGATCGCGCAGTACCGCGCGCGCGGCATCATCGCCAACCCGAACTGCTCGACCATGCAGATGCTGGTCGCGCTGGCGCCGATCCATCGCGCGGTCGGCATCGAGCGCATCAACGTGGCGACCTACCAATCGGTCTCCGGCGCGGGCCGCTCGGGGCTGGAGGAGCTCGGCCGGCAGACCGCGGCGCTGCTCAATTTCCAGGAGGTCAAGCCGGCGAAATTCACCAAGCAGATCGCGTTCAACGTGATCCCGCACATCGACGAATTCCAGGAAAACGGCTATACCAAGGAAGAAATGAAAATGGTCTGGGAGACGCGCAAGATCCTGGAAGACGCCAGCATCCAGGTGAACCCGACGGCGGTGCGCGTGCCGGTGTTCTACGGCCACGCCGAGGCGGTGCACATCGAGACCCGCCGCAAGATCACCGTGGACCAGGCGCGCGAGCTGTTGCACCGCGCGCCGGGGGTCGAGCTGATCGATCGGCGCGAGGCCGGCGGCTATCCGACGCCGGTCGGCGACGCCGCGGGCAAGGATCCGGTGTTCGTCGGCCGCATCCGCGAGGACATTTCCCATCCGCGCGGGCTCGACTTGTGGGTCGTCGCCGACAATATCCGCAAGGGGGCGGCCCTGAACGCGGTTCAGGTGGCCGAGCTATTGGTGAAATCGTATTTGTGATCTATAGTTACGTTTGTGTTATAAGGCGTTTTCGAGCTTGGGCTTGCGCTCGCGTACCTGACACTTTGTTTGGGGGACCGTCCTCATGAAAGGATCGACCAAATTATCGCTCGCCATTGCGCTCGCACTGACGGGTAGCAACGCGTTTGCGCTGGGCCTGGGTTCGATCCAGGTGAAATCCGGCCTCAATCAACCGCTCAACGCGGAAATCACGGTGATCGCCGACTCCCCCGCCGAAGTCGCCGGGCTCAACGTCGGTCTCGCCAGCGCCGAGGATTTCCAGCGCGTCGGCCTCGACCGCGCGCGGGTCAACGTGCCGATCGAATTCAGCGTGATCACCACCGGGCGGCAGCCGGTGATCAAGTTGACCACCAAGGATCCGGTACGCGAACCGTTCCTCGATTTTCTGGTGGAGGTGAACTGGTCGAAAGGCAAGCTGCTGCGCGAATACACCGTGCTGCTCGATCCGCCGGTGATGGCGCCGGCATCGAAGGGTTCGGTGGCGACCGTGGCGCCCGCGCACGAAGCCGCGCCGGCGCCGGCCGAAAAGCTCGCGCCCGCGCCGGCCAAGCCGGCGAAACCGCCGGCGGTCAAGCCGCCGCGCGCGGTGGCCGAGACCAAGCCGGAGAAGCCCGCCGCCGCGCCCAAGCCCGCGCCGAAACCGGCGCCGGCGCCGAAGCCGAACGCGCCGGAGCATGCTGCCGCTGCCGGCGAATACGGTCCGGTGGCCGAGGGCGAGACGCTGTCGGAAATCGCCCGCGCCACGCGCGACGAGAACGTCGACGTCAACGCCATGATGCTGGCGTTGCTCAAGAACAATCCCAACGCGTTCTACAAGGACAACATCAACGCGCTCAAGCGCGGCGCGATCCTGCGCATCCCCTCGCACGACGAGATCAAGGCCGCCGGCAGCGCCGCGGCCGCGGCGGCCGCGGTGCGCGAGCAGAACCAGGCGTGGGCGTCCAATGCGCCGGTGGCCAAGCCGACGCTGGTCGCCACCGCCGGCGCACCGAAACCCGCCGCACCGCCGGCCAAGACCGAGAAGCCGGCACGCGGCGGCGGCGAGCATCTCGCGCTGGTGCCGCCCGCGGCGAACAAGGGTGGCCAGAGCGCCGCCGACCGGCCGGGGCCCGCCTCCGGCACCGGCGCCGGCACCGCCGGCTCGGAACTGAAGGCCGAGCTGGCGCGCACCAAGGAAGCGCTCGCCAGCCGTGAGCAGGAAGTGAGCGAGCTCAAATCGCGGGTCAAGGACCTCGAGGAGCTCAACAACAAGGACCAGCGCCTGCTCGCGCTGAAACAGTCCGAGATCGCCGAACTGCAAGCGAAGCTGAAAGAGCTCGAAGCCAAGGGCGGCAAGCCCGAAGCGGCCAAGCCGGCCGCGACCGCGGCCACCGCCCCCGCGGCGGCGCCGACCGCTACCGCGAGCAAGCCGGCCGAAACACCGGCGGCCCCCGGCAAGCCGGAAGGCAAGCTCACCGCGCAGGACATCTGGGGCAAGATCAGTGAAACCGAGAAGGCCGGCGCCGCCAAACCGGCGACGCCGGAGGCGGCCAAGCCCACGACGCCGGAAGCGGGCAAGCCCGGTGCGACCGCCGCGACGCCGGCACCTGCGCCGACGGCGACGACACCGGCGCCGGGCACCGCGCCCGGCGCCGCGCCGGCCACGCCGACTGCGACGCCGGCGCCGACCGCCGCCGCGACCCCGGCAACGGCGCCGACCACCGCGCCGAGCGCGCCGTCCGCAGCCGCACCCACCACTACGCCCGCGGCCAAGCCGGAAGCGGCCACCACGCCGCTGAAACCGAAGCCCGCGCCGACCGTCGCGCCGATTCCGGCGCCGCCGGAAACGCCGTGGTATCAGAACACGCTGGTGCTGGGCGGCGTCGGCGCCGGCTTGCTGCTGGTCGGCCTGCTCGCGCTCATGCGCTTCCTGCGCAAACCGCGGCCCCTGCCCGCGATCGGCGAGGCGGAGATGGAAGAAGCCGCCGCCGAGGCGCCGATGGCCGAGGAGGAGAACGAGCAGGAATTGCTCGATCAGCTCGCGCAGCATCCGGGCGATCCGGCGCTGTCGTTGCGTCTGCTGAACCTCTACTACGCGCGGCGCGACGCCGGCAAGTTCGAAGCCGCCGCGGAAGCGATGTACGCGCACATCGCCGATCCGACCCAGCCGGAATGGCAGCAGGTCAAGGCGATGGGCGAGGAATTGTGTCCGCACAATCCGCTGTTCGGCGGTCACGAGGACATGATGACCATGGCCGGCCACGAAGCGCCCGCCGCCGAGGCGCACCACGCGCCCGAAGCGGAGGAGGCGTTCGATCTCGGCGGCTATGCCCACGAGGCCAAGCCCGCCGAGGAGGAGAGCTTCGACTTCGATCTGACCGATCGCACTGCCGCCGCGCATCACGCCGAACCCGCGCCCGCGCCGGCGGTGAGTTCGCATCCCACGCCGCCGCCGCCGGCCGCGCCCGCACCCGCTGCCGCGCCGGCTCCCGCCGCGGCCAAGGCCGACGATTTCTTCGCCGGCGAGGACGCGATCGGAACCAAGCTGGACCTCGCCCGCGCCTATCTCGACATGGGCGATCCGGAGGGCGCGCGTTCGATGCTCGATGAGGTGATGGCCGAGGGCAACGAGGCGCAGAAGGGCGAGGCGCGCAAGCTGCTGGCGGAGATCCGGTGACCGAAGACGGAGGACCTCCGTCCTCTGGTGTGCGTATCGCGCTCGGCATCGAATACGACGGCACCGATTTCCTCGGCTGGCAGCGCCTGGGTCACGGCCCGGCGATCCAGGCCGTGGTCGAGGAAGCCCTGGCCTTCGTCGCCGCCGCGCCGGTGCGGGTGGTGTGCGCCGGACGCACCGATGCCGGCGTGCACGCGCGGTGTCAGGTGATCCACTTCGACACTTCGGCCGAGCGGTGCGAGCGCGCCTGGGTGCTCGGCGTCAATTCGCGCCTGCCGCCGAGCATTGCGGTGCGCTGGGCGGTGCGTGTGCCGGGCGATTTCCACGCGCGCTTCAGCGCGCGTGCGCGGCGCTACCGCTATCGCATCCTCAACCGTGCGGTGCGACCGGCGCTGGAGGCGCGCTACCTGACCTGGGAGCGCGTGCCGTTGCGCGCCGAGGCGATGCACGCGGCGGCGCAGGCGCTGGTCGGCGAGCACGATTTCAGCGCCTTCCGCAGCGTCGGCTGTCAGGCGCACAGTGCACGGCGGCGCGTGCATGCCATCGACGTCGTCCGCGACGGCGACGAGGTCGTGCTCGAGATCGAGGCCAACGCCTTCCTCCACCACATGGTCCGCAACATCGTCGGCAGCCTGCTGCCGATCGGCCGCGGCGAACGGCCGGTGGCATGGATCGCCGAGCTGCTCGCCGGCGGCGACCGCGCCCGCGCCGGTCCGACCGCACCGGCGCGCGGTTTGACGTTTCTCGGCCCGCTCTATCCGCCAGGCTGGGGCCTGCCGGCCGAGGTCACCCGGGCATGAGGCGCGTGCGCATCAAGTTCTGCGGCATCACCCGCCCCGAGGACGCGCACGCCGCCGTCGCGCTCGGCGCCGACGCCATCGGCCTCGTGCTGACGCGAAAAAGTATACGTTTTGCCGGAGTCGAACGCGCGCGCGCGATCCGCGCCGCGCTGCCGCCGTTCGTCGCCGCGGTCGCGCTGTTCCTGGACGATACGCCGGAGTGGATCGCGCAGGCGATCGCCGCGGTCGGGCCGGACCTGTTGCAGTTCCACGGCAACGAGGACGCCGCCGCCTGCGCGCGCTTCGGTCTGCCGTACCTCAAGGCCATCCCGATGGCTGGCGGCGGCGATGTCGCCGCGGCGATGGCCGCGCATCCGCAGGCGCGCGGCTTCCTGCTCGACAGCCACGCGCCGGGCGAGGGCGGCGGACGCGGCGTGACCTTCGACTGGTCGCGCGTGCCGGCGGCTCTGCCCCGGCCCTGGATCCTCGCCGGCGGGCTGACCTGCGATAATGTCGCCACCGCGGTCCGCACGGTGCGGCCGTATGCGGTGGATGTCTCGAGCGGCGTCGAATCCGCGCCGGGCATCAAGGACCCCGAGAAGATGCGACGGTTCGTCGCCGAGGTGGCGCGTGCTTGCAGCGAAATCGAAGACTGACGCGATGATCGACTTCCACGCCTGGCCGGACGCGCACGGCCGCTTCGGCCGGTACGGCGGCAGCTACGTGGCGGAGACGCTGATGGCGCCGCTGGCGGAGCTGACCGAGGCGTATCTCGCGCTGCGCCGGGATCGGGCATTCCTCGCCGAGCTCGATCACGACCTCGCCCACTACGTCGGCCGGCCGAGTCCGATCTATCACGCCGAGCGGTTGTCGAAAAAGATCGGCGGCGCGCAGATCCTGCTCAAGCGCGAGGACCTGAACCATACCGGCGCGCACAAGATCAACAACACCGTCGGCCAGGCGCTGGTCGCCCGCCGCATGGGCAAGACCCGCATCATCGCCGAGACCGGCGCCGGCCAGCACGGCGTGGCGAGCGCGACGGTGGCGGCGCGGCTCGGCCTCGAATGCGTGGTCTACATGGGCGCGACGGACATCGCGCGGCAGGCGATCAACGTCTATCGCATGAAGCTGCTCGGCGCGACGGTGGTGCCGGTCACCGCCGGGTCGAAGACCCTCAAGGACGCCCTCAACGAGGCGCTGCGCGACTGGGTCAGCAACGTCGGCAACACCTTCTACATCATCGGCACCGTGGCCGGTCCGCATCCGTATCCGATGATGGTGCGCGACTTCAACGCCGTGGTCGGCCGCGAGGCGCGCGCGCAGATGCTCGCCGAATACGGCCGCCTGCCGGATGCGCTGGTCGCCTGCGTCGGCGGCGGCTCGAACGCGATCGGCCTGTTCCATGCCTTCCTCAACGACCGCGAAGTCGCCATCTACGGCGCCGAGGCGGCGGGCGAGGGCATCGCCAGCGGTCACCACGCGGCCTCGCTCGCCGCCGGCCGGCCCGGCGTGCTGCACGGCAACCGCACCTACGTGCTGTGCGACGACGACGGCCAGATCACCGAGACGCATTCGATCTCGGCCGGGCTCGACTATCCCGGCGTCGGACCGGAGCACGCCTTCCTCAAGGACAGCGGCCGGGCGACGTATCTCGGCATCACTGACGACGAGGCGCTCGCCGCGTTCCACGAGCTCGCGCGCAGCGAAGGCATCCTCGCTGCGCTCGAATCGAGCCACGCGGTCGCGCAGGCGATCAAGCTCGCGCGCGAGATGGCCAGGGACAAGATGATCCTCGTGAACCTCTCCGGCCGCGGCGACAAGGACGTGCACACGATCGCGGCGCGCGAGGGGATTGCGTTATAAGGTGGGAGCGGGGGCGGGAGTAGGACGTGACGCTCCCGAAACCGCTGCCCACTTCCGACTCCCGACTTCCCGCTCCCCTCCTGCATGAACCGCATCGATCAACGCTTCGCCGAACGCAAGGCCGCCGGCCGCAAGGGCTTGATCCCGTTCGTCACCGCCGGCGATCCGCTGCTGGAGGCGACCGTGCCGCTGCTGCACGCCCTGGTCGCGGCGGGGGCGGATCTGATCGAACTCGGCATGCCGTTTTCCGATCCGATGGCCGACGGTCCGGTCATCCAGCAGGCCAACGAGCGCGCGCTGGCGCGCGGTGTGGGACTGGCGCAGATCCTGCGCTGGGTGGCCGAATTCCGCGGCCGGGACGCGCACACGCCGCTCGTGCTGATGGGCTATCTCAATCCGCTGGAGATCTACGGCTACGAGCGTTTCGCGCGCGATGCCGCGGCGGCCGGCGTCGATGGCGTGTTGCTGGTCGACTGTCCGCTGGAGGAAGCCGCCACCGCCGCCGCGCTGCGCATGGCCGGCCTGCGCCAGATTTTTCTCGCCGCGCCGACCACCGCGCCGGCCCGGCTCGCCCTGCTGTGCGAACGGGCCGAGGGTTTCCTGTACTATGTCTCGTTTGCCGGCATCACCGGCGCCGATCGGCTGAGCATCGACACCGTGCGTGAGCGCGTGCAGGCGATCCGCACGCGCACGGCGACGCCGCTCGCGGTCGGCTTCGGCGTGCGCGACGCGGCCTCGGCCGCCGCCATCGCCGCGTTCGCCGACGCGGTGGTGATCGGCAGCGCGTTGGTCGAGCGTCTCGCCGCCGCGCGCACGGCGACGGAGGCGGGCGAGACGGCGCGGCAGTTCCTGGCGCCGATCCGGCAGGCGCTCGATGCCGCGCCGGCCGCGCATGCCGCGTAAGCCGCCGCCGGCGGAGCCGCCTGGGCCGCCGGCCGCGGACGGGCCGGACGAACACGGAGACATCGATGCCATGAGCTGGTTGCAGAAACTGATGTCCTCGCGCATCCGCACCGAGGGCAAGGTCGCCAAGGGCCGCGTGCCCGAGGGCCTGTGGGAAAAATGCGAGGGCTGCGGCGCGGTGCTGTATCGCCCCGAGCTCGAGCGCAATCTCGAGGTGTGCCCGAAGTGCGGCTTCCATCGCCCGATCGGCGCGCGCCGGCGGCTCGCCGCGCTGTTCGATCCGGACACGAGCGAGGAGCTGTTCGCCGAGCTCGAGCCGGTCGATGCGCTCAAGTTCCGCGACTCGAAGAAGTACAAGGATCGCCTCGCCGCGGCGCAGCGCGACACCGGCGAGAAGGACGCGCTCGTCGCCATGCAGGGGCAGCTCAAGGGTCGGCCGCTGGTCGCCTGCGCGTTCGAATTCGCCTTCATGGGCGGCTCGATGGGTTCGGTGGTCGGCGAGAAATTCACGCGCGCCGCCGAGCACGCGCTCGCCGAACGCGCGCCGCTGGTCTGCTTCTGCGCCAGCGGCGGTGCGCGCATGCAGGAGGGCCTGTTCTCGCTGATGCAGATGGCGAAGACCTCCGCCGCGCTCGCCCGCCTGCGCAGCGCCGGCATTCCCTACGTCTCCGTGCTCACCCATCCGACCACCGGCGGCGTGTCCGCCAGCCTCGGCATGCTCGGCGACATCAACCTCGCCGAACCGAAGGCGCTGATCGGTTTCGCCGGGCCGCGCGTGATCGAGCAGACCGTGCGCGAAACCCTGCCGGAGGGGTTCCAGCGTTCGGAATTCCTGCTCGAACACGGCGCGCTCGATTTGATCGTCGACCGTCGCGAACTGCGCGACAAGCTCGCGGCGCTGCTCGCGCTCCTGATGCGGCAGCCACGCGCGGCGTAGCGGCGGAGTCCCTGCCGCCATCCCGCCTCTCCCGCTGGCGGGAGAGGCCGCGCCGCAGGCGCGGGTGAGGGTGGCACGGAAGTGATCTTGTTCTGTTCTTGAGGCGCATCCTGCGGTTTTCCGCTCGCGTCCGGCGAGCGGGTGACTTTCGACAGCCAGAGCTTCCGCTCGGCCGCAGGCCGAGCGGGTCACTTCTTTGCTGGTGCAAAGAAGTAACCAAGAAACACCTCGAAAGCAGAACATCCCTCGGAGGACCTGCACGAAGATTTTGCAAGCGGATGCATGTTCCAGGACAACTCGGTCATTCCAACCTGGAGCGTCGTTCGCTTCGCATGCAGGTCTTCGGTCGCAAGCGAAGCGAGCGACGTTTCGGTCTACAGCGCACGAGTTGCATTCGGAGTCTTCATTCCCCGGCAAGATCGTCGTGCAGTTCCTCCCGAGGGATGCTTTGCTCTGACGTGCTTTCTTTTGGTGACTTTTCTTGACTCCGGGCATCCTGCGCTGCGCCGCTGCGCGGCCGGCTCCGCTGTTCGCGCCGCTCCGGCGGCGCAGTGCACGAGCAAAGAAAAGTTACCCGCTGGCCGAAGGACAGCGGAAGCTTTGGCTTGGAAAGCCATCAAAACCCCGCGCAGGCGATCGAGCGCGCCCGGCGCCCCGCTTGCGATAATGCCGTTCCCGCCGCGAACCGCACCGCCACGACATGACCGCCAGAACGCTGGCCGACTGGCTCGACTATCAGCAACGCATCCATCCGCGCGCGATCGAGCTCGGTCTGGACCGCGTCCGCGAAGTGTGGCAGCGGCTGGGCGCGCCGCGCCCGGCGCCGCTCGTCGTCACCGTCGGCGGCACCAACGGCAAGGGTTCGACGGTGGCGTTCCTGGAGGCGATGCTGCGCGCCGCCGGCCGTCGCGTCGGCGCATACACCTCGCCGCATCTGCGGCGCTACAACGAGCGCGTGCGCGTGTGCGGCGCGGAAGTCGGCGACGCCGCGCTGATCGATGCGTTCACGCGCATCGAGGCCGCGCGCGGCGCAGTGCCGTTGACCTACTTCGAATTCGGCACATTGGCGGCATTGTGGATTTTTGCACAAAGCGGACTCGACGCGGCGGTGCTCGAGGTCGGCCTCGGCGGCCGCCTCGACGCGGTGAATCTGATCGATGCCGATGCCGCGATCGTCACCACGGTCGATCTCGATCACCAGGACTGGCTGGGCAACGACCGCGACAGCATCGGTCGCGAGAAGGCCGGCATCTTCCGCCCCGGACGGCCGGCGGTCATCGGCACGCGCACGCCGCCGGCCGGTCTGATCGCCGAGGCCGAACGCATCGGCGCGCGTCTGCTGCGCGCCGGACGCGATTTCCATATCACGCCCATGGTCGACGCGTGGTGTTGGCGCTGCGGCGCGGAAGCACTGACCCTGCCGGAGCCGATGCTCGCCGCGCCGTGCCAGATCGACAATGTCGCCGCGGCGATCGCCGCATGGCATGCGCTGCGCGAGCGTCTGGGCTGGGAGCCGCGCGCGTTCGCCGACGGCGTGCGCGCGGCGCGGCTGCCGGCGCGCCTACAGCGGTTCGTCAAGCCCGACGCGGCCGAGCTGGTGATCGACGTCGGCCACAATCCGCAGGCGGCGGCGGTGCTGGCCGACTGGCTGCAAGGCCAGTCACCGCGCGGGCGCACCTACGCGGTGTTCGGCGCGCTCGCCGACAAGGACGTGGGCGGCATCGTCGCGCCGCTCGCCGCGCACGTCGCGCGCTGGTACGGCGGCGGCCTCGATGCCGAGACGCCGCGCGGCTTGCCGGCGCCGGAACTGCGCACGCGCATGCTCGCCGCGGCGCCGCTCGCGGTCGAATCGCACGAGCACATCCGCGCCGCGCTGGCTGCCGCCGCGGCCGCGGCTGGCAGTGCGGATCGCATCCTCGCCTTCGGCTCGTTCTTCGTCGCGTCCGCGGCGCTCGACTGGGCCGAGGCGCGCGCCTACCGCGAGTCGCCCGAGCGGGCAGGGTATAATTGACGGCGAGTTCGAACATCGCCAGGGAGGCGTTTCGGATCGTCGCGGCCGACCCGGTCGCGGCGGTGGCGCACGGGCGGTCGTCGTCCGGAGCGCGCGGATCGAATTGCGGCCCGTCCCGACGGACGTTCCGGAGGTCACTCGATGGATCTTGCCTTGAAACAACGCCTGCTCGGCGCCGCCGTGCTGATCGCGCTCGCGATCATCTTCGTGCCGATGTTCCTCAGCAACACGCCGCAGCAGGAAAGCACCACCCTGCACCTCGACATCCCGCCGCCGCCGGATCGCAAGTTCGAGACCCGCACCCTGCCGGTGAGCGAACCGTCGGCACCCGCACCGGCGCCGGCGCCGGCGGAAAGCAACAAGGTCGTCACCGTCGATACCCAGGCGCCGGCGAAAGTCGACGCGCATCCCGAGACGCCCGCTGCGGCGCCCGCCACGCCGACTGCGGCGCCCGCCAAGCCCGCGGCGCCCGCACCCGCCACACCGACGCCCGCCGCGCCGGCCGCGGCTGCGAGCGGCGGTCGTTTCGCCGTGCAGCTTGGCGTTTATGCCGACCAGGCGCACGCCGACGCCCTGATCGCGAATCTGAAGAAACTCGGTTTCCCCGCCTACCGCGAAGCGACCGAATATCAGGGCAAGCCGGCCGCGCGCGTGCGCGTCGGACCGTTCGCCGATCGCGCCGCGGCGGAGGCGGCACGGCTGAAGATCAAGCAGGCCGAACCGAAGGTGCCGGGCAGCGTGGTCGAGTCCGCCGAATCGGCGAGCGCGGAAGCGCCGCCCGCGGCGCTGCCGGCCAACCGCGCCGGCGGCTTCGCGGTGCAGCTCGGCGCGTTCAAGGCCGAGGCCGAGGCGAACAAGCTGCGCGATCGGCTGCGCGCAGCGGGCTTCGCCGGTTTCGTCGATCGCACCGGCAGCGGCGACGCTGTGCTCTGGCGCGTGCGCGCCGGCCCCTACGCCGACCGCGGCGGCGCGGACAAGGCGCGCGATGGCATCGAGGCCAAGCTCAAGCTCAAGGGCATGGTGGTGACGCAGCCGTGACCGCACGCGCGACGAGCGGCGGGGATCGCAGCGGCGCACGGCGCTCCCTCCGCCATTCCCGATTCCCGATTCCCCATTCCCCATTCCCGGCCCCGCCGTGAACTTCGCCGATTACTGCATCCTGTTCGCGCTCGGCCTGTCGGTGCTGATGGGGCTGTGGCGCGGCTTCATCGGCGAAGTGCTCGCGCTCGCCTGCTGGGTGGTGGCGTTCTGGGTGGCGTGGAGCTTCGGCGACCGGCTGGCCGCGCAGTTCAGCGCGATCTCGCTGCCGTCGGCACGTTTGCTGCTTGGTTATGCCATCTGTTTTTTCGGCGTGCTGATCGCAGGCGCCATCGTGAGTTATCTCATGCGCACGCTGATCGCCGGCAGCGGCCTGTCCGGCAGCGACCGCATGCTCGGCATGATGTTCGGCCTGCTGCGCGGGCTTGCCATCGTCACGCTGACGGTGCTGGTGCTGCGCTTCACGCCGCTGCCGCGCGATCCGTGGTGGCATCGGTCGCAACTGCTGCCGACGTTCGAGAACGGCGCGCAGTGGCTGTCGGCGCGGCTGCCGCCGGAAGTGCGCCAGTACCTTGATTTGCACAGCTTGCTGCCGCAGATACCGTCTGCCCCGGACGGCGCGCAGAAGCCCGCCGCGGACGGCAAGACCACTTCCTCCTCGAACCCCGGCGGCGCCGGCCAGCGGATGTAACGTTCATGTGCGGAATCATCGGCATTGTCGGCAAGACCGAAGTCGCCGCGGCGCTGTACGACGGCCTGACCGTGCTGCAGCACCGCGGCCAGGACGCCGCCGGCATCGCCACCGTCGACGGCAACCGCCTGCGCCTGCACAAGGGCGCGGGCCTGGTGCGCGACGTGTTCCAGCGCGAGGACATGCTCAAGCTCAGCGGCCGCCTCGGCATCGGCCACTGCCGCTATCCCACCGCCGGCGCCGAAGGCTCGGCCGAGGCGCAGCCGTTCTACGTCAATTCGCCCTACGGCATCGCGCTCGCCCACAACGGCAATCTGATCAACACCGAGACGCTGCGCCGCGAGGTGTTCGAGGACGATCGCCGCCACATCAACACCGACTCCGATTCCGAGATCCTGCTCAACGTCTTCGCCCACGAGCTGCAGATCCAGGATCGCCTGACGCTGTCGCCCGACCACATCTTCAAGGCCGTGGCCGGCGTGCACCGGCGTTGCGTCGGCGGGTACGCGATCGTCGCCTTGCTGCTCGGCTACGGTGTGCTCGCGTTCCGCGATCCGCACGGCATCCGCCCGCTGGTGCTCGGCGAGCGTGACACGCCGGCGGGCAAGGAATACGCGGTCGCCTCGGAATCGGTGGCGTTCGACATCCTGGGCTTCCGCCTGGTGCGCGACATCGCCCCGGGCGAGGCGGTGCTGATCTCGCTCGACGGCGCGCTGCACCACCGCGCCTGCGCCGAGCCGCGCGTGCACGCGCCGTGCATTTTTGAATATGTATACCTGGCGCGCCCGGATTCGATGATCGAGGACGTGTCCGTGTACAAGGCGCGCCTGCGCATGGGCGAGCGCCTGGCGGCGAAGATCCGCCGGCTGCGGCCGGATCACGACATCGACGCGGTGATCCCGATCCCCGACACCTCGCGCACCGCCGCGAGCTCGCTCGCCGCGGTGCTCGGCCTGCCGATGCGCGAGGGCTTCGTCAAGAACCGCTACATCGGCCGCACCTTCATCATGCCCGGCCAGGACGAGCGGGTGAAGTCGGTGCGCCGCAAGCTCAACGCGATCGAGCTCGAGTTCCGCCGCAAGAACGTGCTGCTGGTGGACGATTCGATCGTGCGCGGCACCACCTCGAAGCAGATCATCCAGATGGCGCGCGACGCCGGCGCGAAAAAAGTATACTTCGCCTCGGCGGCGCCGCCGGTGCGGTTCCCGAACGTGTACGGCATCGACATGCCGGCGGCGAACGAGCTGATCGCCCACGGCCGCAGCGAAGACGAGGTGCAGCGTCTGATCGGCGCCGACTGGCTGGTGTACCAGGATCTCGCCGATCTGATCGGCGCGGTCGCCGAGGGCAACGAGGCGCTCAGCCACTTCGACACCTCGTGCTTCTCCGGCGAGTACGTCACCGGGGTCGAGCCGACCTACCTGCGCGAGCTCGAGTTCCACCGCTCCGACGACGCCAAGAACCGGCGCCGCCAGGCGTCGTGAATGTTCGCTGCGGCCGCCGGGCTGCGTTGGTCATCGCCTGACGCGCCCGGAATGTGACGCGCGCCCGCTCCCGGCGCGCATCCTCTGGCACAATAGCGGCGCAGGCGGCGGAGTGGACACGGAGTGGACGCGCAACGGAATCCCGGCGGCAATCTTTTCGACCGCGCCCGGCATTGCCTGGATCTCGCCGATCCGGCGGCGAAGGTCGCCGCCACCGCCGCGGCGGCCGCGGCCTTCGTCGCGGGCGAACTCGCGCTCGACGACGCCTCGCCGCCGTTGCCGATCGGCGCACCCGGGCGGCCGTCGCGTTTGCGCCTGGTCGCGCCGCGGCAGCTGCCCTCGCGCAGCCTCGGCAGCGCGCTCGGCCGCGCCGCGCTGATCCACGCCGTCGCGCACATCGAATTCAACGCCATCAATCTCGCCTGGGACGCCGTGTACCGCTTCCGCGGTATGCCCGAGGGGTATTACCGCGACTGGGTCGGCGTGGCGGCGGACGAGGCGCGGCACTACAGCCTGCTCGAGGCGCGGCTCGCCGAACTCGGCTTCGCCTACGGTGATTTCGCCGCGCACGACGGGCTGTGGGACATGGCGACGAAAACCGCCGATTCGTGCCTCGCGCGCATGGCGCTGGTGCCGCGCGTGCTGGAGGCGCGCGGTCTCGACGTGACGCCCGGCATGATCGAACGCCTGCGCCGCGCCGGCGACGAGCCGACCGCGGCGATCCTGGAACTCATCCTGCGTGAGGAGGTGGCGCACGTCGCCGCCGGCTCGCGCTGGTTCGCCTGGTGCTGCGCGCGCGCCGGGCTGGAGGCCGAGGCCGCGTTCGCCGCGCTGATCGCGCGGCACGCGCCGGGCGCGGTCAAGGGGCCGTTCAACACCGCCGCGCGCCTCGCCGCCGGGTTCAGCGCGGCCGAACTCGCGCGCCTGGAGGCGGCGGCATGATCCGGCGCGTGGTCTGCGCGCTGGCGATCGGCGGCATCGGCATCCTCGTCCTCGGCTGGGCCGCCGGGCTCGGTTGGCGAACGCCGCTCGTCCCGCAGCAACGGATCGTGCTGCCGGCGCACGATTTCCGCGTGGTCATGGGCGCGGGCGTGGAAGACGGCGAGGCGCTGCGGGTCGCCGCGGTGGGCGATGACGGCGACGCCTTGCAGTCGATCGCGCTCGATCATTTGCGCGCCGAGGACTTTCCGCTGCTGCGCTATCGTTTCGACGGCTTTCCGCGCACGCTGGAGCTGTCCCTGATCTTCCGCCGAGCCGATGCGCCCGCCGACGTGCAGGCGGTGACCATTCCCTGGCCGGGCAAGGGCTGGACCACGCTCGATCTGCGCGGCGTGCCCGGCTGGCGCGGCGAGATCGTCGAGCTCGGGTTTTCCGAATACGCCACGCCGCAGATCGTGCCGCAGAGCGTGGCGTTCCGTCCGTTCCGCTTCGACGGCGCGCAACTGTGGTCGCCGTCGTGGCGCGGCGGGCTGGCGGCGCTCGGCACGGCGTGGTTCGGCTACACGCCGTGGGCGCTCCTGTCGGTGAGCGCGCTCGGGCCGGCGCTGGAGACCGCGAAGACGCCGCCGCTGCTGCCGTATCTCGTCGTCGCGGTGGTGCTCGGCCTCGCCGCCGCCGCGCTGGTGCTGCGCTGGCGCCGCCCGCGCCTGTTGCGCGCCGCCGTGATCGCCGCGGCGTCGACCTGGGCGGCACTCGATCTCGCGTGGCTTTCGGACCTCCATGCCAAGCACCGGCTCACCGAGCACCTGTACGTGGGCAAGCCCTGGCCCGACCGCGCGCGTCTGGTGCCCGATCAGGACACCGAAGCGGCCGCCGAACAGATCAAGGCGTATCTCGCCACCCAGCCGCCGGTGCATCACCTGCTGGTCGCCTCGGATTCCACGTATACGAAATTGCGTCTGCTGTATCTGCTGCTGCCGCTCAACGTCGCGCCGCTCGCGCTCGCCGGCGAGGCGCCACTGCCGCGTGATGCGCTGCTGCTGCTCTACGCCAGCGACACCTGGCGCTACGACGAAGGCCGCGGCCTGCTCGTCGCCGGCAACCGGACGATTCCGGCGCTGCCGCTATACGAGAGCGGCGCGGCGCGCCTGTACCGGCTGCGGAGCACGCCGCCGTGAGCGCGATGGGGCTGGTCGCCTGGTTGCTGCCGCTCGCCGCCGGCACGGCGTTGTGGCTGGCGCTCGATCCGCGCCGCGGCCCGGGCTGGATCGCCGCGGCATTCGGCCACGGCGGCGTGTTCGGTCTGCTGCTCGCTGCCGCGGCCACCGCCGTGTTCGCCCGCGCCGACACCACCCACGCGGTCGCGCGCGCCGCGCCGGCGCTGGCCGCGTTCGCGCTCCTTGCCGGCCTGGTGGCGTGGCGTCGCCGCCGTCGCGCGCCGGTCGAGCCGGCGCCTGCGGAAAAAATCCACAAGTGGACAATGGGACTCGTCGCCCTCGCGTTCGCCTCGCTCGCCGCTCGCGGCTGGCTGGCGTTGCGCGAGATCGTCCTGCGCCCGACGTTTCCGTGGGACGCCTGGGACGCCTGGGCGGTGAAATCCAAGACCTGGTATCTGCTCGGCCACTACGCGCCGTTCGTGCCGATGGGCGAGTGGCTGCGCGACCCGTCCGGCGCGGTGTACACCGGAGTGGCCTGGAGCTATCCCGCCACGCTCGGCTGGGTGCAGGTCTGGTTCGCCGCGGGCGCGGGCGGCTGGATCGAGCCGGCGGTGAACCTGCCCTGGTTCCTGCTCTGGCTGGGGCTGCTCGCCGGCCACTACGGCCAGTGGCGCGCGCTCGGCCTCGATTGTCTGCGCGCCGGACTCGGCGTCTATCTGCTGGGTTCGCTGCCGCTGCTCACCGTGCACGTGGCGCTCGCCGGGTACGCGGATCTGTGGGTCGCCACGGTGTTCGGCTTCGGTGTGCTCGCCTGGTTGCGCTACCGCTGGCGCGGCGAGCGCATGCAGGCGCTGGTCGCGGCGGCCTGCGCGCTCACGCTGCCATTGCTCAAGCTGGAAGGCGCGGTGTGGCTGCTGCTGATGGCGGCCGTGGCCGGACTCGGGCTGCTGCCGCGGCGTTCGCGGCACTACGTCGTCGCCGGCGTGCTGGCGGCGTTGCTGCTCGGTTTCGCCTTGGGCAAGCTGGTGCTGCCGCTGGTGATGCTCGGCTGGGTGCGCGTCGGCCCGCACGCCATCGACGTGCCGGTGCTCGGAGCGCTGTCGATCGCCTGGCATCCCGGCGCGTTCGCCGGCACGCTCGCCAGCCTGTTCGCGCAGCCGAACTGGCATCTGCTGTGGTGGCTCGCGCCGCTGGTCGTGGCATGGCGCTGGCGCCGGCTCCGCGCCGCGGCGCCGCTCTGCCAGCTCGCGCTGCTGCTCGCGCTGGGTCTGGCGTTTCTGCTGTTCCTGTTCCTGTTCACCGACGCCGCACGCTGGGCCGAGAGCTACACCGCGATCAATCGCCTGGTGATGCACCTCGTGCCGGCCCTGCTGACCCTGCTCATGCTGCTGCTAGGCGATCGCTCGCCAGCACGTCCCGATACAACGCCAGCACCCGCAGCGCGCTCGTCTCCAAGGTGAATTCCGCGCGCCAGCGGCGCTGTCCCGCCTCGCCCAGCCGGCGGCGCAGGTCCGCATCCGCGCCGAGCCGCCGGATCGCCGCGGCGAGCGCGGCGGCGTCGCCCGGCGGCACTAGCACGCCGGTTTCGCCGTCGCGCACGACGAAGCCCACGCCCGAGCCCGGAATCGCGCTGGCGATCGTCGGCACGCCCGCGCGCATCGCTTCGAGCAGCACCAGGCCGAACGATTCGGCGCGCTCGGTCGAGGGCAGACAGAAGACCTCGGCCTGCGCATACGCCGCGGCGAGCGTCGCCTGGCCGGCGGCGTCGAGATCGCAGCGTCCGGCGAAACGCACCCGCGCGGCCACACCGAGCGAGCGCGCCAGCGCGCGCAGCGCCGGCAGCGCCTCGCCGTCGCCGATCAGGAGCAGGCTCGCGTCGGCGACCCCGGCGAGCGCGCGCAGCAGCACGTCGAAACCCTTGAAGTAGCTCGCGCGTCCGACCGCGAGCAGGCGCAGGCCGGGCGCCGGCCAGGCCAGCGGCGCCGCGCTCGCACGCGGCGGCGGCGCCGGCGGAATGCCGAGCGGAATCACCCGCGTCTTGGCGCGCCAAGGCGCGAGCGCCGCGCTCGATTCGAGATACGGCGCCGAGGTGGCGATGACGGCGCGCGCGCGCGCGAGCAGCGCCTGCTCGGCCGGACGGTACAGCCGGTAGGCGGCACGGAGCGCGCGCCGGGCGCTGTCGCGCGGGATGTCCGCGTGCCAGTGCACGATCCACGGCACGCGGCGCGCGCACGGCAGCGCGAGTGCCCACAGCGCCGAGGTGTTCGGCAGATGCAGGTGCAGGAGGTCCGGGCGGAAACGGCGGATCTCGCGGCGCAGCAGCCACGGAAACGTCGGACTGAGCGGCGCATACAGGCATTGGCCGAGGCAGGCGGCGAGCACCACCTCGGTGTCGCCGACGCGCAGCGCGCGCGAGCGCCACGTGCGCGGCTCGGCGTGGGCGAGCAGGGCGCTCGTCACGCCGTGCGCGGCGAGCGCGTCGGCGAGCTCGGCGCTGGTGCGCTCGATGCCGCCGGGATGCGGCGGGAAGAACTTGCCGAGGTGGAGTACGCGCATCTCAGCCTTGGTCCCCTCTCCCGCTGGCGGGAGGGGGTTGGGGTGAGGGTGGCGCGGCCCGGCGCGTGTCCCTGCCCACTCAGGCGTCCTCGGCGGCTCGGTCTCCGGCCGAAGCGGTGGCCTCCGGTTGGACGGGCGTCGCCCGTCCCTCGCGCAACTCCTGCTCCAGGATCGCGATCTTCTGGGTCAGGCGCCGCATCTGCCGTTCCGCGCGCGAGCGGTCGATGTCGAGTTTCAACAGCCGCAGCAGGATCATGCCGATGCCGAGGATGATCGGCAGCACCGGCGGATAGCTGATGCCGGTCAGGCGGCCCAGCCAGTCGATCGCGCCCGGGAACACGCCGAGCGCCAGGATCGCCGCGGCCACCACCAGCCACCACAACGCGTGATTGCCGTGCAGATGGTCGCGGCGCACCAGATACAGGATCGAGCCGGCGAGCAGCACGGCGATGACGGCGGCGGTGATGGCGGCGGTCATGCGCGGGTCTCCGCAGCCCGACGCAGGCGGATCGGCGCGCGCGCGCCGAGCTGGGCGAAACACAGCACCGTGGTGTGCAGCATGTAGCGCGCCACCATCGGCCAGGAACCGAACACGCGCGAGCCGCCGCTGCGGCGCGGCGACATCGCCGTCGGCACCTCGAGCAGTTGCAGCCCCTTCTTGCGCAGCAGCATCAGCACGCCGAGATCCTGATAGTCGAGCAGGCTGGCCTCGCGCGCGGCCAGCGCGCGCAGCGCGCGCCGGTCGTAGGCGCGCAGCCCCGAGGTGAAATCCACCACGCCGATGCCGGTGATGGCGCGGAAGTAGCGCCAGGCCAGACGCTTGGCCGCGCTCAGGCGCGCCGCGCAGGTGCCGATGACGACGTTCGCGCCGCTCGCGCGCAGCGCCTCGAGCAGGCCGGGCAGCGCCTGCGGATGATGCTGGCCGTCCGCGTCCAGCGTGACCACCGTGCGGAAGCCCCGGCGCAGCGCGTAGCGCATGCCGGTCTGCGTCGCGCCCCAGGCGCCGAGCCGCCAGGGCAGGTCGATCACCACCGCGCCGGCGGCGCGCGCCGCGGCGGCGGTCGCGTCCGTGCTCGCGTCGTTCACCACCAGCACCGTGCAGGCGAGGCTCGCTGCCACGCCGCGCACCACCTCGGCGACGGTAGCCGCCTCGTTGCGCGCGGGGATGACGGCGAGAATGGGCTCGAGGCGGCGAGGGTTTCCGTACACGCGAGGGTCCGATCCCGGGAAAACCGCATTTTCCGGGGCGCGCGAAAGGGATGTCAATGCGAGGTCGCGGAACGGCTCGTAGTCTTGTTTCACGCTGTATATGTTGTTAACATACACTAGTGGACACCGAGCGTATCGTCGGATTCGACTGGGACGCCGGCAACGCGCGCAAGAACGACGCGCACGGCGTCAGCCAGGCGGAAGCCGAGCAGGTGTTTTTCAACGTCCCGCTGGTGGCGCACGACCCCGCGCACAGCGCCGCCGAGCCCCGCTATCACGCGCTTGGGCGCAGCGACTCGGGGCGCAAGCTGCACGTGACATTCACTCTCCGCAAGGACGGCACGTTGATTAGCATCATTTCCGCGCGGCCGATGAGCCGAAAGGAGCGATTGATCCATGAAGCGTTCCAGACTCCCGAAATTCCGAAGTGAGGCCGAAGAGCGGAAATACTGGGAGCGCCACGACAGCGCGGATCGGGTGGATTGGCGTCGGGCGCAGCCGGTGGCCTTCGCCCGACTGCGCACGGCGACCAAGCCGATTTCGTTGCGTCTGCCGACGGCCTTGCTGGACAGCATCCGGGCGCAGGCCAACAAACGCGACGTGCCGTACCAATCCTTGATCAAGGTCTGGCTGGCCGAGAAGGTGGCCGAAGCCACGCGCTGATCCGGGCGCAGCACGCCGCGGGCGGCGATCCCGCGGAAGATCGCGCTCCGGCGGGCGGCCGCTTGCTATACATGTATAGCAGCGCTATGCTCGCTGGTGGAGGTCGTCATGCTCGCGCTTCGTCTGCCCGCCGAAATCGAAAAGCGTCTCGACGCGCTCGCCAAGCGCACCGGGCGCAGCAAAAGCTACTACGCGCGCGAGGCCATACTCGAACATCTCGCGGACCTCGAGGACCGGTACCTGGCCGAGCGCCGCTGGCAGGACGTGCGCGCCGGTCGCAGCGAGACCGTGCCGCTGGCGGACCTCGTGAAGAAGTATGGCGTGGGCGATTGAGTTCGCGCGCGCCGCGGAACGGGAACTTCACAAACTCGGCCCGGAGGCGGCGAAACGCATTCTGCGGTTTCTGCACGAACGGCTGGCCAGGCTCGATGATCCGCGCTCGATCGGCGAAGCCCTGCGCGGATCGCGGCTGGGCGAGTTCTGGAAATACCGCGTCGGGGACTATCGGGTGATCGCGCACATCGATGACCGGCGCATCTGCGTCCTGGTGCTTCGCGTAGGTCACCGCCGCGCCGTGTATCGGTAGGTCCGCGCGTGCGCAGGCGGCCGAAGCCACGCGCTGACCCGGGCGCAGCGCCGCGGCGCGGATGTCGCACCGCAGCACGGCCGCGTCGACCGATCTTGTCCAGTTTCGGCGCCGTCCTCCGTTATAGGGGTTGAGTGCCCCGCCGGGGGGCACGCATTCCGGTTCCGACGGCTGCGTCACGGATCGGTCGAAGAGCGTCGCCCAAGCGGTTGACGCCGCTCGGCCGAACCCCTAGACTCGGCCCGTTCGGGTGTGATCCAACGGGGAAGGGGCCGCCGGCTCCGCCCGACTCGCGTGGGAGAGAATCATGAAATCGTTTCGAATGAAGGCGCTGGCGGTAGCGGTGCTCGGTCTGGCCGGTGTGGGCAGTGCGGTGGCGGCGTGTCCGACCATCAGCAACCATACGGGCAATGCCACACCCGGCGGCGGTGGCGCGTGGACTTCGCAGACCGTTGGTGGTGGTGGATTCATGGATATCATCACTCCGGGTCTCGCTGGCACGAATTGCGCGTTGGCTGTGAACATTGGCACATCGCCGGTTTCAAACGTTAAAGCGCTAGTTTCGGACACCAGTCCGCAGAATGAACCTCGTTATCGTGCGCGCTTTTACTTCAACATATCGGCTTTGACTCTTACTGCAGCAAACTTTCAAGCCGAGATGTTTAATGCATTCGCTAATACCGCGCCTGGTACCTTCAACACCGATGAGGTCAAGATTTTCTTGATCGGTGGAGGATCTCCAGCGTTACGCTTCAAGGTGGCTGATGCCACGCAGTCAAGCGGATTTAAGACCATAACGGCTCCTCTCCCCAGCGCGACCACCCCTGGGCACTATTATGTTGAGTTTGACTTGACGAGTGGTGCAGGTTCTGGTGCTGTGTCCGGTGTCACTTGCAACGCTTGTACAGCAGGCGCGGCGGGTTGTTTCCGGTACTGGGTAACGGCGGAAGGCACTGCTTCGTCGGACAGTTCGCCAACGGGAACCTGCTCACTGAGTAATGCTGGGTGGAGCGGTGTCAAACAGGCTAATTTGGGGCTCTATGGCACGACCGCGTTGTTCCGCGCAAACAACGCAAGCGCAGCCGCTAATCTTGTGATCGATGAGTTTGACTCTCGGCGGCAGACATTTATCGGCCAGTAAATGCATTGACAAAAAGCTCTATAAGGAGATGATGATGAAATTCAAAGCTACTATCAGTGCGCTTGTGTTGTTGGGATGTAGTCTCGGCTATGTGCAACTCGCATCCGCACAAGCTTGTGGCGCGACTCAAGGTTCTGTACAGTCTGGCAGTTTTAGCGGTAACAACTGCGGCAACAACACGAACTTCAGTGCCATCTGTGGAAATGCAGACACTTTGGGTGGCGGTGGCATGGACGTGATAACTTTTACCCTCGGTGCTGGCTACAGCAATGTGACTTTCTCGCTCACAAGCGTGGGATCGTCCTTCACGCCTGAACTCGCTGTAATTGGCTCACCGTGCTCTTCGAGCACGTCCTGCGTGATCGACAACAGCGCAGCCAATGCAAGTGGTACCGCGAGTGGTACCCTGCCCACGGGGTTGAGCGCGGGTTCGTATTTTGTATTTGTGGCGGATCTGGCCGACGCGAATTGCGGGGCATACAACCTCAGCTTCACCGGCACGCTGCCGGTAAAGCTGGAGAGTTTTTCCGTCAACTGAGCTTGCAGCGCATTCTTGAAAACCCACCCGGTGCGGGTGGGTTTTTTTTTGGCAAGAATTCCCGCTTGATCCGGAGGTTGCATGACGATAATCGCCACATCCCTATTCACCGCGCTATTTGTCGCAGCGCCCGTGGCCCCGGCTTCGCAACTTGCCATCGAGAACTGCGACGTCGGCGAGATCTACGCATTCAACCACGGCGAGTGCGAAATCGTGTTGAGCAATACGGGCGACCGGTCGGTTCGCGTTTTCGACGTCGTAACGGGGATAGCGGGCGATCATGTCGAGCCCACAGAAACCACCGTTCCTGCCCATGCCAAGGCGTACCTGAAGTTCACGCTAAACGCCGCCAACGATGCCGGCCATGTACGCCACTCGGTCCGGTTTCGCACCGACGAACCCGGACACGAGGAACGATCCGCCAGCGCTGTCGCGTTTGTCATGTCGGTGCTTGATGAGCCGCGGCCGCAATTGGATTTCGCTGTGGTGAAGGCGTTGGCGGAACCCATGCGCCGATCCGTCGATCTGGTCAGTCATGATGTCAGCGACTTCCGCATTACGAAAATCATCGAGACGCCCGCGTGGATCAATGCCGCGATCGGCGCGGATGGCCACACACTCGAGGCTTCGGTGAAGCCGGATGCCGGCTGGGGCCTGCATGTCGATTTCCTGAAGGTGGCGACCAACGCGCCACAACAATCGCAAGCTTGGATCGAGGTCAAGGCCGATGTGCATGGCGAGGTGGTTCCGAATCTGAACCCATACGATCTTGGGCTGATGCGTATCGGTAGTGTGCATGAGTTCCACATTCCATTGCGCAGCCGGTCGGGTCGGGAATTCCAGATTGGCAAGATCGAGCTGGAAGGCTTGCACGGCACAACGCAGGTCGATAGCTGCGAGAAGACCGGCAAGAGCTGCCAGATGCTGATTCTGCGGGTGGCGGACCAGCAGCCCGGTCCGATCAAGGGTCATGTTTGGATCGAGTTGCCCGAATATCAGCAGAGACTCAATCTCGCCGTGTGGGGTCTGCTCGTTCCGGCCGACTTGAAGGTAAAGACTCTTGATGCCGACGCGATCGCGCAGCAAGCGGCTGCCGCTGCGGGGCAGTCGCAGACCTCGAAAGACGTTGATCTTCAGCGTGCGGTGAGAGAAGCAGTCGGCAACGCGAACCAGGCGCCGCCATCGGGCGAGGGTCCGCTGCTCAAGTGGAGTGTGGCGAACGGTCTGGCGATCCACGGGTTCCAGATCTTCCGCGCCAGCGATGAAGCTGGTCCTTTCGTGCTGCTGAATCAGAAGACGATCCCGTCGATCGCCAAGACCCAAGACTCGGTTGGTTACCAGTACCGCGACAACACTGCCGAATCCGGCAAGACGTATTGGTATTACATCGGCCTCGTCTACAACGATGGCCGCAAGCAGCAGCTCACCGGTCCGCAGAAGGTTGTCGCCAAGTAGCCTCGGCGACCCGCTCGCGCCGTCGCGGCGCGAGCGGGAAAGGGGTCATTGGATCGTGATCGTGCCGTTGGGCGCACCGGCGATCGTGTTGCCGGCATTGCGATTGTTGCCTGCGCTCTGGACCGTGCCAATCGCCCGGATGCCGGTTGCGCTGTTGTAGATGCCGTCGTTCGCCAGCCGGATCGTTGCACCGGATTCGGCGCGCATCCCAGTCGAATTGTTCGAGAACAGGTCGTTCTCCGCGGTGATGCTTCCGAGAAAAGCGTGCAGCCCGAAACCGGTTGTTTGCACGATCGTCGAATTGCTGACATCAACAGCGATGTTCGCCGAGCCACTGGTCGCCACGCCGGTTCCTGCCTGACGCACAGCGATATTGCTCAGCGATCCGAACACATTGCCAGTGGACGCATTGGTGAAGTTCACGGCCGTCTGACCGATGTTGGTCAGATTGGTGTTGTGGACGACGACGTTCGCGACGGTGGCCTGATTCAGGTTGACGTTGATGCCGTTCTGCGCGAAGCCGAAAATGTCGCAGTTCTCGACCACCAGTTGCTGGCCCGACAGGAACTGCACGCCATTGAGGCCGGCATTGGCATTGCCCGGCGTGAGCAGACCGTTCAGGCGCAGGTTGCGAAGGATCACCGTATCGGTAGCTCCGGCGGCGACGACGATGCCGTTCGTGCCGGCGACCAGCACGCTCGCCACCTGACCGCCGCCGCCGTCGAGCGTGATCGCCTTGGTGATGGTCAGCGCGCCGAATCCGCCCGGGTCCAAGGCGTCGATTTCGCCACCCGCCGCGGTTTTCGAGATCGCCCCCGCCCAAGTCTTGCACGGCGCCGTTCGGGAGCACGGATTGGCGTCGTCGCCGACGCCGGAAATCCAGGTACGCGTGGCCTGGGCAAACGCCGTCGGCGCCAGGGCGAGGAGCAGCAGTGCGGAAAGCAACAGCGGAACGATGGGTCGTTTCATGTCGAACCCCTTGGGTTGTGAAAGGATGATTGGCAAGACGCGGCGCCTTCGGAAGGGCGCACCAATCGAGAGGCATCATACGCCGATGGTGGATCCGGCGTATTGCTGGGGGCTGGGGTTCGAATCGCCGGCGCCGATCCGCCGCACGCTCGCCCGTTCGTAGCCGTCGCCGCGCACTGTGTTCGACAGACCGCCACGGGTTGGCCTTGCCTTATATCGCTTATCGAAATAACATATGCCATGGCGATAAAATCGTTCCGTTGCAAGGACACGCAGCGGTTGTTCGAGCGCATGCCGGTGCGGCGCTTTGGTTCGATCGAGGCGGTCGCGCGGCGCAAGCTCGAACAGATTCATGCCGCGGCATCGCTGGACTTCCTGCGGGTTCCGCCGGGGAATCGCCTGGAAGCACTCAAGGGCGATCGCGCCGGCGAATACAGCATTCGCATCAACGATCGGTATCGCGTGTGCTTTCGCTGGACGGGCAGGGACGCCGAGGCGGTAGAGATCGTCGACTACCATTGAGGCACGCCGTGACCAGAAGGCTTGATCCCATTCATCCTGGCGAGATCCTGCGCGAGGAATTCATGCGGCCGCTCGGATTGTCGAGCAATGCACTCGCGCGGGCGATTGGCGTGACCCCGGCCCGGATCAACGAGATCGTGCGGGAACGGCGCGGCATCACCGCGGACACGGCGTTGCGACTCGCGCGATATTTCGGCACGGAAGCGCAGAGCTGGATGAACCTGCAGCAGCGGTACGATCTGGAGTGCGCCCGCGACGCCTTGGGGTCGAGCCTCGCGAAGATTCCGCGTCGCGCCGCCTAGAGGCCATCCATCACCCGCACACTTCCGGTACGCTCCCGTCGCCGAGCACGATGCGTTCGGCGGATCGGCCGCTTGCGTCAGCCGGCATCCTCCGGCGGCGGTTTCCGATTCGGGGCGCGGCGCAGATACCGCAACAGATCCTTGGGTTTGGACTTGCCGCTGCGACGACGCAGGAATTCGGCCGCCGATTCCAGCGCCCCCACTTTTTCGGCGACGGCCACCGAGATGAACTGGTTGAGCGAGACGCCGTCTTCCTTCGCGAGACGGGCCGCGGCGGCCTTCACGGAATTGGGCATTTTCAGCGGATAGGCGTTCCGGCTCATGATGTCACCTCGTTCAAAAATCCTGATTCGCGCTGAAATTCCGTCTTGCAAGCGAAGCGAACGACGTATCAGCCCGCGACGGACGAGTTGTACACGGAGTCTTCATCCCCTCGCGGATTCCTTGTGCAGGTCCTCCGAGGGATGCTCTGCTTTCGAGGTGTTTCTTGGTTACTTCTTTGCACCAGCAAAGAAGTGACCCGCTCGGCCGAGGGCCGAGCGGAAGCTTTGGCCATCGAAAGTTACCCGCAGGTCAAAGGACAGCGGAAGATCTGCTCTGGTCAGCAAAGAAGCGACCCGTTCGGCCTGCGGCCGAGCGGAAGTTCCGGTCCTGTGGGGGAGAAGGGAATTGCCTGCTCACGTCCGACGCCAATCAGGTTGCGTGAAGCGGTCCGGATGGAAATGGTGGCCGTCCCCTTGTCGCGTGAACTCGCGTGTCACACGACCGGGGCGCCCGCACGCCTGATCGTCGGTCTTCAGCGTGTCAGCACGCTCGCCTGCTCGTACCAGTCGCCGAGCACGATGCGTTCGGCGGGTTGGCCGTCGAGCAGGAAGCGGTGCGTGGCCGGCCGGTGGGTGTGGCCGTGGATCAGACGGCGCACGCCGTGCGCGCGCATCGTCGCGGCGACGGCGAGCGGGTTCACGTCCATGATGTCCGCCGCCTTCATCGCGGTCTGCCGGCTGCTCTCGCCGCGCGCCTGCGCGGCGAACGCGCGGCGCTCCGCGAGCGGTCGGGCGAGGAAGGCGCGCTGCCATTGCGGATCGCGCACGCGCGCGCGGAAGCGCTGGTAGTCGACGTCGTCGGTGCACAGCGTGTCGCCGTGCATCAGCAGCGTGCGCTCGCCGGCAAGCTCGATCACACTCGGGTCCGCGAGCAGGGTCAGGCCGGCGCGTGCGGCGTAGTCTGCGCCCAGCAGGAAGTCGCGGTTGCCGTGCATGAAATGTATCGACACGCCGTGATCGCGCAGGCGACGCAGCGCCTGCGCGACGCGCGCGGGCAGGGCCGCGTCGTCGTCGTCGCCGATCCAGCTCTCGAACAGGTCGCCGAGGATGTACAGCGCATCCGCCGCACGCGCCTCGCCGGCGAGGAGGTGTTCGAACGCATCGACGATGTGCGGCCGGCTCTCGTCCAGGTGCAGGTCGGAGATGAACAGGGTGGACATGCGGCTCCGCTCAGCCGATTCCTAGCCACAGGGCAAGGACCCTCGTGACCCGCGCCAGGGTGGCGTCGTCGACGCGACCGATCACCTCGCCCAATCGTTCACGCCGCACGGCGATCGGCCGGTCGACCATCACCTGACTGAGGCGACGCAATCCCGTCTCGGCACCGGGCTCCACCGCAATCCGGAACAGGGGGGGCCGATGTCAGCGTGCTGGTCAGCGGCAATACGACGATCGACGGGTGGTCCGCGACGAGGTCGCTTTGGATCACCAACGCCGGACGCGGCTTGCCGTGATCGCCTTGCAGCGCGACGGTGACCACGTCGCCGCGTTTCACGCCGTCCACCCCTCCAGGTCCGCGAGGGCCGCGTCCAGCAACGCGCGATCGCGCACGGACTCGGCACGCGCGACGAGTCGCGACTGGCGTCGGAGCTCGGCGCGCAACTTCGCACTTCTCGTATCCGGCACCCAGATGGACAACAGCCGGAAACCGCGCTGCTTCATCGCCTGGCGATAGCGCGTCTCCTTGGTCACGGTCGGCCGAGGGCCACGGACTTGGCTGGGGATTCGCCGCGTCATCAGGTGATCGTATCACCGCGGCGTACCACCAGCAATGACACGATCACGGCACCACGCTCGCCTTCTCGATCACCACCGGCGCACGAACTCGCTGGGCTTGAGCGGAGCGGCGCGCGCGGCCCAATCCATGCGGGCATGCTCAGGCTCGCACCCAGTTCTCCAGCCGCAACCCAGGCAGGCGTCTGAACTCGCGCAGGTTGTTGCTGACCAGGGTCAGGCCGGCGGCCTTCGCGTGCGCGGCGATCCACAGATCGTTGTTGCCGACTGGAGTGCCTTTGGCCTCGGCCGCCGCACGCAGGCGGCCGTACTCCACGCCGGCTTCAGCGGGTAGGGGCAGCACGGGCAGATGGGTGATGAGTTCCGACAAGGTGCGTGCGGCGGCTGCGGCGTGGCGGCTCTTGGCGATGCCGAACTGCAATTCGCCGAAGGTGATGACCGAGAGCACGGCCGCGCCCGCTTCGAGCCGTTCGAAGCGCTCGCGTACCTCTGCCGGCTTGTGCCGGATGATGTAGATGCAGATGTTGGTGTCGAGCAAAAATCGCGCGGGCACTAGATGGCCTTGCGTTTCTGCGGCGGCGGATCACTGCGCGGCCCGGCGAAGGCGTCTGCCGGCAGACGCGCCAGCAGATCGAAGGCGCGACCCAGGCCGCGCGTCTTCTCGCGCAGCACGACCTCGTCGCCGCGGCGAAACACCTCGACTTCCGCTGCCCGGAAGCGGAACTCCCGCGGCAAACGGACGGCCTGGCTGTTGCCGGATTTGAACACACGGGTCGTGGCCATGGTTGGGGTCCCATCGCGTAGATACGGTCAAGTATATACGTGTCGGGATCCGTGCGCCATCACGGCACCACGCTCGCCTTCTCGATTACCACCGGCGTCTTCGGCACGTCGCCCTGGAACGGGCCCTGCGGACCGGTCTCGATCGCGGCGATCTTGTCCACGGTATCCATGCCGGCGACCACCTTGCCGAACACGCAGTAGCCCCACGATACCGGCGCCGGGCTGCTCGGATCGGCGACGTAATCCAGGCGCTTGTTGTCGACCAGGTTGATGAAGAATTCGGCGGCGGCCGAATGCGGATCGCCGGTGCGTGCCATCGCGAGCGTGCCGCGCAGGTTCGACAGGCCGTTGTTCGCCTCGTTGCGGATCGGCGCGTGGGTGCGTTTGCGTTGCAGGTCGCGGGTCCAGCCGCCGCCCTGGATCATGAACTTCGCGATCACGCGATGGAACACGGTGCCGTCGTAGAAGCCTTCCTTGACGTACTGCAGGAAGTTGTCCACCGTCTTCGGCGCCTTGTCGGGGTAGAGCTCGACGGTGATGTCGCCCTGGCTCGTGTGCAGCAGCACCCTGGGATGGCCGGCGACGGCCGGGGTTTCGGCCGGTGCGGGCTTCGCCGCCGCCGGTTTGGTCGCGGCCGGTTTGGTCGCTTGCGGTTCCGCCGCGGCGAGCGCGAAGGGGGCGAGCAGGGCGAGGGTGCAGCACAGGGACTTGAGCATGTTCGATCTCCCGGAACGAAACGAAAGGCGCATGATACGCAGATTGCCCGCGGCGCGCCTCTGCCCGACGGGCCCTCAGGCCGCCAGCTTCTCGCCTTCACGCACCTGCAGCTTGATGTCGTAGTGCTTGAGGTAGTCGCGTTCCTGTTCGAGATCGGCACGGGTGAGCGGGTGCGCCTCCAGCCAGGCGCGCGGCAGACCGATCTGCAGCAGCCGATCGTCGGCCTGCAACTGGATCGGCGGCAGTCGATCGGCGGCGCGGCCGCGGTGCAGCAGCACGGCGAGCCGCAGCAGGGCGGTGACGCGCGCGGCCGGCCGGCGCAGACGTTCCGGCAACTGGCGCAGCACCGCTTCGTCGGGTTTGCGGCGGTGGCAGCGCAGGATCGCGGCCAGCACCTGCTGCTCGTGCCGCGCGAAGCCGGCGAGATCGGAATTCTCGACGATGTAGGCGCCGTGCAGATGGTGCTGGCTGTGGGCGATGGCGAGGCCGATCTCGTGGATGCGCGCGGCCCAGGCGAGCCAGTCGCGCTCGGCGGTGCCGAGCTGCCAGGCGCGCGCGACCTGGTCGAACAGCACGAGCGCGGTCTGCTCGACGCGCTCGGCGTGGGCGCGGTCGACGGCGTAGCGCTGCGCCAGCGCGGCGATGCTGGTGGCGCGCGGATCGCGATGCGCGGCGCGGCCGATCATGTCGTACAGCAGCCCCTCGCGCATGGCGGTATCGCACACGCGCATGCTCTCGAGACCGAGCACGGCGAAGCAGGCCTCGAGCACGGCCAGACCGCCGGCGATCACCGCGGCGCGCTCCTCGGTGAGACCGGGCAGGTGGATTTTGTCCACATTTCCACAATCCAGCAGCGCGTCGCGCAGCCGTTCGAGCGCGGGCCGGGTGATGCCGGTTTCGCTCCAGCCGGTGGCCTGCAGCACGTTGCCGATGGCGCGGACCGTGCCGGAGGAGCCGATCGTCTGGCTCCAGCCGATCGCGCGGTAGTCGGCGGCGAACTGTTGCAGCTCCACGGCGATCTCGGTCTGCGCCTGCTTCCAGCGTTTCGCGCTCAGCTTGCCGTCGCCGAAGAAGCGCAGCGTGGTCGCCACGCAGCCGACTTGCAGGCTTTCCTTCTCCAGCGCCTCGAAATGCTGGCCGATGATGAACTCGGTGCTGCCGCCGCCGATGTCGATGACCAGGCGCTTTTCCGGCGTATCGGGCACGCCGTGGGCGACGCCGAGATAGATCAGCCGCGCCTCCTCGCGTCCGGAGACGACCTCGATCGGATGGCCGAGCGCCTGTTCGGCGGGACCGAGAAACGCGGCGGGTGCGCTCAGCCGCCGCACCGTGTTGGTCGCCACCGCGCGCACGCGTTCCGGCGGCAGCGTGCGCAGGCGCTGGCCGAAGCGCGACAGGCAGTCCAGCGCCTTGTCGCGCCGCGCGGAGTCGAGGCTGCCGTCGGCGCGCAGGCCGGCGGCCAGCCGCACGGCGTCGCGCAGGCGGTCGATCACGCGCGGCTCGCCGTGTTCGAAACGCGCAACGACCAGATGAAAACTGTTGGACCCCAGATCCACGGCGGCGAGCAGTTCGCCTTCGCGGATTTCGGAATCGGCGCCGTCGCTCACAGGCGGCTCCCCTTCGTCGGGTGCGGCGGCGCTATTGTGGCATGAGCCGGGCGCGCCGTGCAGCGCCGCGGCCGAAGACAGCAACACGGGGGCTTGATCGGATCTTGCCTAACACAGATGCTCGAGCAGCCACTGCTGCGCCGAGTGCGGCGGCGCGTCGCCCGGCGTGGCGCGTTCGTAGTGGCCGTCGGCGTGCAGGATCCAGGCCTGGGTGTTGTCGCGCAGGTAGTTGTCGAGGGCCTCGTCATAGATGCGCCGGGCGAGATCCTGGTCGAGGATCGGAAAGCACACTTCGATGCGGCGCAGGAGATTGCGTTCCATCCAGTCGGCGCTCGCGCAGTACATTTCCGGCGCGCCGTCGTTGGCGAACCAGTACACGCGGCTGTGTTCGAGAAAACGGCCGACCACGGAACGCACGCGGATGTTGTCGGAGATGCCCGGCACGCCGGGGCGCAGCGTGCAGCCGCTGCGCACGATCAGGTCGATCTGCACACCGGCGCAGGACGCCTTGTACAGCAGCTCCACCACGCTCGCCTCGTTCAGGGCGTTGATCTTGGCGATGATGCGCGCCGGCCGTCCGGCCTGGGCGTGGGCGATCTCGCGCTCGATCCGCTGCATCACGCCCTTGTGCAGACTGAACGGCGACTGCAACAGGTGCTTGAGCTCGATCACCGGGCCGAGTCCGGAGATCTGCTGGAACAGCTTGTGGGTGTCGTTGCCGATGTCCGGATCGGCGGTCATCAGGCCGAAGTCGGTGTAGATGCGCGAGGTGACCTGATGGTAGTTGCCGGTCGACAGGTGCACGTAGCGGCGCGGCAATCCCTTCTCGCGGCGCACGATCAGCAGCATCTTGGCGTGGGTCTTGTAGCCGACCACGCCGTACACCACCTGCACGCCGGCTTCCTGCAGGCGGTTGGCGAGCTGGATGTTGGCCTCCTCGTCGAAGCGCGCGCGCACCTCGACCACCACGGTCACGTCCTTGCCTGCGCGCGCCGCCTCGATCAGCAGATTCACCAGCGGCGAATCCGGCCCGGTGCGGTACAGCGTCTGCTTGATCGCGAGCACGTCGGGATCGGCGCACGCCTGCTTCATGAGCTCGATCACCGCGGCGAAGGATTCGAACGGATGGTGCAGCAGGATGTCGCGCTCGGCGATCGCCTCGAACAGGTTGCGCTCGGCCACCACCGGCGCGATCACGCGCGGCGTGAACTTCGGGAACTTGAGGTCCGGCCGCTCGACCTGGTCGTAGACCGCGGCGACGCGGTGCAGGTTGACCGGGCCGGCGCAGCGGTAGACCTCGGCCTCGCCGAGCTCGAAGTTGCGGGTCAGGAATTCGGTCACCGTCTTGGGACAGCTCTCGGCGGTCTCCAGCCGCACCGGCTTGGCGTAGCCGCGCTGGCGCAACTCGTCGCGCAGCGCGTGGGCCAGGTTCTCGACGTCCTCCTCGTCGACGAACAGCTCGCTGTTGCGGGTGACGCGGAACGGGTAGGCACCCTTCACGCGCATGCCGGGGAACAGCTCGTCGACGAAGCGCTGCAGGATGCTGGACAGGAACACGAATTCGTACGGCTGCTCGCTCACGTCCGGCGGCAGGCGCACGATGCGCGGCAGCGAACGCGGCGCGCGCACCACCGCCATGCCGCCCTCGCGTCCGAACGCGTCCTTGCCGCGCAGGGTGACGATCAGGTTGAGGCTCTTGTTGAGGATGCGCGGAAACGGATGCGCCGGGTCCAGGCCGAGCGGCGAAAGCACCGGCAGCACCTGATTCTGGAAATAGCCCTGCAACCAGCGCTGCTGCTTCGGCGACCATTGTTCGCAGGCGAGGAAGCGGATGCCCTCGCGCGCGAGCTCCGGCAGCAGCACCTCGTTCCACAGCGCGTACTGCGCGCGCACCAGCTCGAGCGCGCGCTGGCGGATGCGCACGAGCAGCTCCGCCGGCGCGATGCCGTCGGCGCCGGGCTTGGCGTCGCCCGAGCCGACGTGGTGGCGCAGGATCGCCACCTGCACCTCGAAGAACTCGTCGAGGTTGGAAATGCAGATGCACAGGAACCGCAAGCGCTCGAGCAGCGGCACGCTCGGATCCTCCGCCTGCGCGAGCACCCGGAAGTTGAACTCGAGCTGGGCGAGCTCGCGGTTCAGGTACAGCTCCGGCGCCTTCAGGTTCAGTGCGGTGTCCATTGTGTCCATTATTCCACAAGGCAAGCTTCTGATTGCGTCTCCGGTTCCGGTCTTCGGTGGCGGCTCCGCACCTCCACAACCCCCATCAAACCCTTGACTCAAGGGGTTGCAAGAGTCAGAGCGGCATCCTCCACTTGTTGAGAGGTTCCCGGGTGAACGGGCGCGTCCGCGCCTGGGTTCAGCCGGCCTCGGCGAGCGACGCCGGCGCGAGCAGGCGCTCGCGGCCGAACACGCCGCTGAACGTGCTGCCGACGCCGACCGTACTCTCGATTTCGAGCCGCGCCTCGTGCAGTTGCAATACGTGCTTGACGATCGACAGGCCGAGGCCGGTGCCGCCGGTTTCGCGCGAGCGGCTGGTCGAGACGCGATAGAAACGCTCGCTGATGCGCGGCAGGTGTTCCGGCGGGATGCCGACGCCGGTATCGGCCACCGCGAAGCGGGCGCCGCCGTCGGCGGTGGCGCGCCAGGAAATCTCGATGCGACCGCCGGCGGGCGTGTAGCGCACCGCGTTCGACACCAGATTCGAGAAGGCGCTGTGCAGGTAGTCGGCGGAACCGAGCAGGTCGAGCTCGCTCTCGCGCGCGAGTTCGATGCGGTGGCGGCCCTGCGACAGCGCTTCCGCCTCGCGCTTGAGCGTGGACAGCAGCGCGCGCATCGGCACGCGCTCCGGCGGCGGCTGCTGCCGCGCGTCCAGACGCGACAGGGTGAGCAGATCCTCGACGATCTGGGTCATGCGCCGCGACTGGCTGCGCAGATCGTCGAGCACCGGCGCGAGCTGCGGCGCGGTTTCGGCGTCGAGCATCTCGAGGTAGCCGTGCAGCACGGTGAGCGGCGTGCGCAATTCGTGCGAGACGTTGGCGACGAAATCGCGCCGCACCTGCTCCAGGCGCGCGAGCGGCGTGACGTCGCGCACGACCAGCAGCATGTACTCGCGCGCGTAGGGAATCAGGCGGAACGACAGGCGCACGTCGGCATCACGCGCGGAGGGCACCTCGCGCAGCGGCTCCGCCGCCGGATCGGCGGCGATCCAGTTCCGCGCCGGCGCCGGCAGGAAGGCGTCGAGGTGGGCATGGCGGTCGCGCGGCGCGGCGAGGCCGAGCAGGTGCGCGGCGGCCTCGTTGAACCAGAGGATGCTGCGGCCGCGCGTCAGCACCACGACGCCGTCCGGCAGCGCCGCGGCCGCTTCGCGGAACGCGCGCAGCAGTGCGATCAGGCGGCGCTTGCGCGAGCGTTCCGCGCGCAGCCGCTGGTAGACGTAGGCGGAGATGTCGGACCACACGCCGCGATCCTCCGGCGGCGGACGCCGCCGGCGCGAGCGCAGCCAGCGCTGCACCTGGTACAGGCTGACCAGCGACCACAGGCAGTAGCCGAACAGCGCCGCGAGCAGAGTATACAATTCCACATGCCACGGCAGGCCGACGGCGAATGCCGTCACCAGCAGGACGACGAAGCGCCCGAGCGAGACCTGCCAGGCGTGGCTTTGCAGAAACTCCAGGCGCATCGTTCACCTCGCGCACAAGCGCCGCGCTCATGCTATCGCCCCGGTCGCCGGTTGTCTGCCCGCGCCGTCGGCGCGCACGGCCCTCACGCCGCCGGCGTGGTCGAAAAGCGGTAGCCGGCGCCGCGCACGGTCTGCACCAGGCCGTCCGCGCGGTACGGTTCGAGCGTCTTGCGCAGGCGGCGGATGTGCACGTCGACGGTGCGTTCCTCCACGTACACGCTGCCGCCCCAGACGTAGTCGAGCAATTGGCTGCGCGTGTACACGCGCTCGGGGTGGGTCATGAAGAAGTGCAGCAGGCGGTATTCGGTGGGTCCGATCGGCACCGTCGCCTCACCCGCGTAGACGCGGTGCGCGGCGCTGTCGATGCGGAGCCCGCCGAGTTCGACCACGCCCTCGCTGTCCACGCCGTGGGTGCGGCGCATGACTGCGTTGATGCGCGCGATCAGCTCGCGCGGCGAGAACGGCTTGACCACGTAGTCGTCCACGCCGGCGTCGAAGCCGCCGACCCGGTCGGTCTCCTCGCCGCGCGCGGTCAGCATGATGATCGGCACGCCGCGGGTGAGGTCCTCCTTGCGCAGGCGCCGCGCCAGTTCCAGGCCGCTCGTGCCCGGCAGCATCCAGTCGAGCAGGATCAGGTCCGGCACGCGCTCGGCGATCATGGTCTGGGCGACGCGCGCGTCCGCGGCATGGGCGGGCTCCATGCCGGCCTTGCGCAGCGCGAATGCCACCATGTCGCGAATCGCGGGTTCGTCTTCGACGATCAGAATGTATTTTTGCACGTCGTGGCTGCCGTCCGGCCGTGACAGTCCGGTTTATTGCAGCGGCGAATTGTTACGCGGCGATGACAGCGTGCCGCAAGTGCCCGGCGGGCAAGCGGAAACCGCGGCGCCGAGTTTGCCCTGGTCGGCCGGTTTGATCTTGCGCCGGCGCAGCTCCATGACGATCGGCGTGAGTTCGGCGATGCGTGCCTCGATGCGCGAACGCTGGTAGTAGTCGAGATCGTTGCGCTTGAGCAGTTGCTTGAGCTGGTTCAGCGCATCCTCGGCGCGGCCATTGAGGTAGGCCGCGGTGGCGTGCGCCTCGCCCGCGCGCACCGGATCGCCGGCCAGTTCGCAGGCGCGCGCGAACACGGTCTGCAGATCGGGATCCTCGTCGTCGCGGGCGAGCTGCGGCCGCAGCAGTTCCTGCGCGCGCTTGGCGCTCGCCTGGTCGCCGATCTCGAGCAGCGCCTCCGCCTGGGCCAGCGCCAGCGCGCGGTTCTCGGGAAACTCCGTCTGCAGCCGCGCATAGCGCGCGAGCGCGGCGTCGCGCGCCCCGGCCATGCGTTCGGCCTGGCCGAGCGCGAGCTGCAGCACCAGGCTGCCGGGCTGTTCGGCGACGAGCTTCTCCGCCACTGCGCGTGCCTGCTTGGCGTCGCCGGCGCGGATCAGGGCGAGCGCCTGGCCATAGCGGTTCGCGACGCCGACGAACTGCGGGTCGTTGCGCAGATTGTCGCCGTAGTATGCCGCGGTCTGCATCGGCTGGGTGGAGGCGAGCACGCGGGTGCGCTCGCGCATCAGCTCGTAGTACGCCTCCGAGCGCGCGCGCTGCTCGGCGCGGCTCTCGCTCGGCCGCAGCAGGGCGTTGAGCACGGCGCTCGAGTCGCGCCCGAGCACGGGCCACGGCAGCGCGGGATTGAGCGGCGGCACGCCGCCGGCCGGCGCGGTGCCGGCCTTGCTCACCGTCACGTGTTCGGTGGAGGTGGCGAGCGTGCGTTCCGTGCCGTCCGGCTGCACTTCGCCGACGCGCACGCTCGCCTCGATTTCCTTCGTCATCGCCTCGGCGCGCGCCTTGGCCTCGCTGATGCGTTCGGTGGTCACCGGATGATCCATCAGCAGCGTCGGCACGTCGTTTTCGTCGAAGCCCGGCCGCAACGCCTGCTGCATGCGGCCGAAGAATCCGGCCATCGCGTTGGCATCGAAGTTCGCCTTGGCGAGCAGTTGGATGCCGATGCGGTCGGCCTCTGCCTCGTCGGCGCGGGTGAAGTTGATCTGCAACTGCTGCGCCAGGCCCTGCACGGTCGCGATCGCGCCGATGTCGGCGTTGCTCGTGCTGTACGGGCTCTGATGCGAGGCGGCGACGATCGCGCCGACCATCGCCAGCACGATCAGCGGGGCGTATTTCTGCTCGGCCTCGACCGCGCGCACCAGATGCTGCTGGGTCACGTGCGAGATCTCGTGCGCGAGCACCGCGGCGAGTTCGCTTTCGCTGGCGGTGGTCGTGATCAGGCCGGCGTTGACGCCGACGAAGCCGCCCGGCAGGGCGAAGGCGTTGATCGACGGATCGCGCACCACGAAGAAGGTGAACGGCTGATCGGGCTTCGGACTGAACGCCACCAGCCGGTAGCCGAGCGTGTTGATGTAGTCGTTGAGCAGGGCGTCGTCGAGCACCATGCCCTGCTTGCGCAGTTCGTGCAGGACGTAGAAGCCGTAGCGGCGCTGTTCCTCGGGCGAGGCGATGGCGCCGGCGGAGCTGCCCATGTTGGGCAGTTGCGGATCGACCGCGCGCGCGGGCGCGCCGGCGAGCAGGACCGGGATCGCGAGCAGGGGGACGAGGAGGGACGGGCGGCGCATGGCGGGTGGCGATGAACTTGGACAACATAGCGCAGATGCGCCGTCGCGGCCACTGCGGCGCCCGCTGCGCTCAGGCGCGATTCACTTCGCCCGCGACCCGGCCGCACGCTACACTGGATGCCGGGCGCATGCGCCCCGGGAAGAATCGTCTGCCGCGGATCACAACATGCCGAACGTCGAGATCTACACCAGTGCGAACTGCGCCTACTGCGTCGCCGCCAAGATCCTGCTCAAGCAGAAGGGCTTCGACTACACCGAGCTGCGCGTCGACACCGATCCGGCGCGCCGCGACGAGATGATCGCGCGCACGCGCCAGCGCACCGTGCCGCAGATCTTCATCGACGGCCGCCACATCGGCGGCTACGACGATCTGGTCGCCGCCGAGCGCAACGGCACGCTGCCGAAGGCGGCCGGGAGCGCGGCATGAGCGACGATCGGGTCAGCGCGTTCGCCGAATTCCGGCGGCGCATGAACGAACGCATCCTGGCGCACGACAACCAGGTGGTGCGCCGCTTCTTCGCGCTCGACACGCAGACCTACAAGGACGGCGCGCTGCCGGTCCGGACCAAGGAGATGCTGGGGCTGGTCGCCTCGCTCGTGCTGCGTTGCGACGATTGCGTGAGCTACCACATCGCCGAATGCCGCAAGGCCGGCGTGACCCGCGAGGAGTTCTTCGAGGTGTTCAGCGTCGGGCTCGTGGTCGGCGGCTCGATCGTGATTCCGCATCTGCGCCGGGCGGTGGATTTTCTCGATCGGCTCGAAGCCGCGGACACCGCGCCGGGCTGAGCTCCGGCGGCGGCGACTCAGCGCGTGACGCGCAGCAGGTGCAGCGCCACGCCGTCGCCGCGCACGCCGTCCATGCGCGTCAGGGCCACCGAATCGAGGGTGCCGAGCAGGCTGCCGTCGGCGCGACGCACGCCGCACGACGACGGCGGCCATTCCGGCTGGGTCGGCTCGCGCGTGCACAGCAGGACGATGCCGGCGGCGTCGCGGAGCTCGAAATGCTGCGCATCGAGGTCGCGGTACTGCGCCAGACGCAGACGCTGCGGCGCGGTCTCGTCGCTGTCGGCGACCAGCACCCAGTCGCCGCGCCAGGCCGCCCCGTCGGCGGCTTCGGCGAGCGGCAGGCGCACGAGATCGAATCCCTGCAATTGCAGGCTGCCGTCGCCGCGCTCGCGGCTCAGCCAGCCGAGCGCGTGCGCGCCGGATTCGAACTGCAGGTCGAGCGTGAGCGCCGGCTCGCCGCGCGGCGGCGCGGCGGCCGCCGCGAACGGCTCGTGGCCGCCGGCGAGATACAGCAGCGGCACGTGCGCGACGTGGCCGCGCAATGGTGCCGCGCCGAAATACCACAGCGGCTGGCCGAAGCGATCGTAGCTCATCAGGGCGACGCTGAGCTCGCCGCCCTGCGCTTCGAGGCTGAGCACGGTGCGGCCGGCGTCCACGTCGCCGCTGCTCCACCAGAAGCCCGCCTCGGGCACGACTGCGGCGCCGTCCGGCGCGCCGCGCTCGAGCAGGGCGAAGGCGCGCAGCTTCGGCGCCGCTTGCGCGCCGTCGGCGGCGTAGAAGCTCACCCGGTAGACGCCGGGTGCGAGCTCGGCGCGATCGAGCGCGAGCGCGGGGTCGAGCTCGATCGCGAACGGCATCGGTCGCCGCTCGCACAGGCTGAGCGGCGAACGCACGTCGATGCGCAGATCGTTGCCGTCGAGACGCACGCCGTCCAGGGCCGGTGCGCATTGCGTCGGCCATTCGCCGCGGATGGAAAGATTCCAGCCGGCGGCAGAGGCGTGCTCGCCGATCGTGTAGCCCGGCTCCGCCACCTGCGCGAAGGTCGGCGCCGCGAGCGCGAGCAACGCCAGCGCCGCGACGCGGCGGATGCGTGATGGCAGACCGGCGGTGCGCATCCTCGACGACCTCGATTCCTTGTCCGGACCGCGAGTATACAGGATAATGCGCGGCTCGCCGCGTGCCGGCGCGGCGCCTCCCATCGCGAAGGATACCCGCTCATGCAGAAGACGATCGCGGTCATCCGCGGCGACGGCATCGGCCCGGAGATCATGCACGCCACCCTGCGCGTGCTCGACGCGCTCGACGCCGGTCTCGCCTACGATTTCGTCGAGGCCGGTCTCGCCGCGCAGCGCCAGTGCGGCGAGCTGCTGCCGCAGGCCACGCTCGATGCCATCGCCCGCCATCGCGTGGCGCTGAAGAGCCCGTTGACCACGCCGGTGGGCGAGGGCTTCGCCTCGCTCAACGTCGAGCTGCGCCGGCGCTTCGATCTGTACGCCAACGTGCGCCCGGCGCTGACCCTGCCCGGCACGAAATCGCGCTACGAGGACATCGACATCATCACCGTGCGCGAGAACACCGAAGGCGCCTACGTCGGCGAGGGCCAGCAACTGTCCGCCGACGGCGAGACCGCGACCCTGACGCAGAAGGTCACGCGCCGCGGCTCGGAACGCATCGTGCGCTACGCCTTCGATCTCGCCCGCAGCCTCGGCCGGCGCAAGATCACCGTGGTGCACAAGGCGAACATCCTCAAATCCACCTCCGGCCTGTTCCTGCGCGTCGCGCGCGAAGTGGCGGCGCGCTACCCCGAGATCGCCTGCCAGGAGATGATCGTCGACAACTGCTGCATGCAGCTGGTGATGAATCCGCACCAGTTCGACGTGATCGTCACCACCAACCTGTTCGGCGACATCATCTCGGATCTGTGCGCCGGTCTGGTCGGCGGTCTCGGCGTCGCGCCCGGCGCGAACATCGGCACCGAGGCGGCGATCTTCGAGGCGGTGCACGGCTCGGCGCCGGACATCGCCGGCCGCGGCATCGCCAATCCCTGCGCGCTGCTGCTCGCGGCGGGCCAGATGCTCGACCACCTCGGCCTGACCGCGCAGGCGCAGCGTTTGCGCTCCGCGATCCGCGCCACGCTCGCCGCGCGCGACCGCGTCACGCCAGACCTCGGCGGCAGCGGCACCACGGAGACGTTTGCGGATGCGCTGATCGAACGCCTGCGCGGCGAATGAGCGCCGCGTAGAATGGCGCGGTGGCACCGCTCCGCCGCGCCGCTCTCGCCAAGGCATTCGCCGCCGCCGCGGCGTTGCCGCTCGCGTCCTGCGCCACGCTCGGCTACTACGCGCAAGCCGTGCGCGGCGAGGCCGCGCTGCTCGCCGCGCGCCGGCCGATCGATCGTATGCTCGCCGACCCCGCGGTCGATGCCGGACTCAAGGCGCGACTGCGGCTGGCGCAGGACGCGCGCGCGTTCGCGTCCGCCGCGCTCGGCCTGCCGCGCAATCGGAGCTTCACGCGCTACGCCGATCTCGGCCGGCCCTACGCGGTCTGGAACCTGTTTGCCGCGCCGGAGTTCTCGCTCGAACCGCTGCGGCACTGTTTCCCATTCGCCGGCTGCGTGGCCTATCGCGGTTATTTCGATCGCGCCGGCGCCGAAGCCGAGGCGCGGCGCCTGGGGGCGCGCGGCTTCGATACCTGGATCGGCGGGGTGACGGCGTATTCGACGCTCGGCTGGTTCGCCGATCCGATCCTGAACACGATGCTGGGCGAGGACGACGACGCGCTCGCCGCGACGATCTTCCACGAACTCGCGCACCAGGAGCTGTACGTGAAGGACGACGACGAGTTCAACGAATCCTTCGCCGGTTTCGTCGAGCGCGAGGGGCTGTGCCAGTGGCGCGCCGCGCGCGGGCTGCCGCCACCGGACCAAGCGGCGGCGCGCCGCGCCGAACAATTCGAGGCGCTGATCGCCGCGACCCGCGAGCGCCTGCGCGCGCTGTACGCCTCGACGCTGCCGCCGACCGAGATGCGCTCACGCAAGCACGACGAAATCGAACGCCTACGCGCCGACTACCGGCGCCTGCGCGACGGCGCGTGGGGTGGCCGCGGCGACTACGACGGCTGGATCGCCGGCGAGATCAACAACGCCGCGCTGGTGCCGTTCGCGCTGTACCGCCGCTGGCTGGGCAGTTTTGCGGCATTGTATAAAATGCGGCACGACGACTGGGCGGCGTTCCATGCCGCGGCGCGCGAACTCGCCCGTCTCGACCCGGCGGCGCGGCGGCGTGCGCTCGAACGCCTGGCGGCCGCGGAGTAGACTGGACATCGGGCTCCGCGGAGGACAGCCATGCACGTGCTCATCACCGGCGGCAGCGGCTTCATCGGCCGGGCGCTCGCCCGCGAATTGCTGGCCGACGGCCATCGCGTGACGGTGCTCACGCGCAACGCGACGCGCACCCGCGCGCGCCTGCCCGAGGCCGCCGGCGTGGTCGAGACGCTGGCCGAGGCGAGCGCGGTGGACGCGGTGGTCAATCTCGCCGGCGAGAATCTCGCCGAAGGCCGCTGGACTCCCACGCGCAAGCAGGCGCTGCGCGATTCGCGCCTCGACACCACGCGCACGCTGCTCGCCTGGATGGAAGCGCAACCGCGCCGGCCGGGCGTGCTGGTGTCCGGCTCCGCGGTCGGCTGGTACGGGCCGCGCGGCGACGAGACGCTCGGCGAGGACGCCGCGCCGGGCGAGGACTTCGCCGCGCAGTTGTGCTGCGACTGGGAAGCCGAGGCGGTGAAGGCCGAAGCGCTCGGTGTGCGCGTGTGCCGCATCCGCACCGGCCTCGTGCTCGATCCCGAGGGCGGCGCGTTGGCGAAGATGCTGCTGCCGTTCCGGCTCGGGCTCGGCGGTCCGCTCGGCGACGGCCGCCAGTGGATGAGCTGGATCGTGCGCGCCGATCTGGTCGCCCTGATCCGCTGGCTCCTCGGCAACCAAGGCGCGCAGGGCGCCTACAACGCCACCGCGCCGAATCCGGTGACCAACGCCGAGTTCGCGCGCACGCTCGGCCACGCGCTGCATCGCCCGGCGCTGCTGCCCGCGCCGGGATTCGCACTGCGCCTGCTGTTCGGCGAGATGGCCGAGCTGCTGCTCACCGGCCAGCGCGTGCTGCCGGCGCGCGCCACGGCGCAAGGCTTCCAGTTTCGCTACCCCGAGCTTGCGCCCGCGTTCGCCGCGATGTTCGGCTGATGTTTCAGGCCGCGTGCGGCCACAGCCAGCCGAAGGTGCCGGCGGTGAGCAGGGCGTAGATCAGGCCGTCGATGATGTGCTTGATCGCGCTTCGCCACGGATGGCCCCACCAGATCGCCTGCGGCACCACGCCCATCGCATAGGCCAGGAACGCGGCGGTGCCGACGACGCGGAACACCACGAGATACGCCGTGCCGGCGGCGAGCACGTGCGCGCCGAGATAGGCCGCGAACAGCGATACCACGAGGCAGAACAGAAACCACTGGCCGAGGAACGCACCCAGGTTCATCGGCCCGGGCGCACGCAGGAACACGACGCCGACCGGACCCTGTTTCAGCTTTTCCATCATCTCCGGCTGTTTCATCGCCTCCGGCGTGCAGTAGGGAAGCATGTACTTGCCGGGCCCGGCGTTGCCCTTGCGGATCGCCGCGGCGACCTCGTCCTCGTTGCTGAATGGCCGGGAATCCGGCCCATGCCAGAAGCGCAATACCATGTGCAGGATGTTGCTGGCGACGAACACGAGCACGGCCGACAGCACGATCGGCAGCCAGAGCTGAGCGAGCGAAACCATGTCCTTCCTCCCCGAAAGTCTTGGTTGCGGGAATTGCCGGCGCGAGTGTACTCCGCCGCACCGTGCAGTAAAGCGGTGCGGTGTGGGCGGGACACAAAAAAACCGGGGCCCGCGGCGGCGGACCCCGGTTGCGGGTTTCAGCGCAGCGACGCTCAGTCGCGCTCGAACGGCAGGCGGAACGCCTCGCCGTTCTGGTGCGCGCCGGCACCGGCCGCATCCGGCGGGGCGCCGGCCGGCACCTGGATGGCGTCGCGTCCGGCGGCCTTGAGCGCTGCGTTGGCCTTGGCGAGATCGGTCTGCTCGAAGCGGGCGAATTCGCCGGCGACGTCGTCGGTCTCGCGCTTGAGCACGTCGATGCGCGCGAGCTGGTACTCGCCCGGCCGGCCGCCGTAGGAAGCGATCGCGCCGTACAGTTGATCGGCGTACTCGCGCAGACGCTCCTCGCCGGTGATCGCGCCGCCTTCCTTGGTGGCGACGATCTTCCTGCGGATCGCATCGGCCTGCCCGCTGAGCTCGGCGAGCTCCTGGCGCAGCGCGTCGTGCTCGCCGAGCTTCGCCGCCGTGGCGTCGGCCTGCGTGCGCACGGCGTTGATCTTGTGGACGAGGTCGCTCATCTCGCCGAACAGGTCGCGCACGCGCAGCAGCGCGGCGTATTGCGCCTCGCGGTCGGCCGCGGTGTAGGCGGCGCGGCGGTCGAGACCGACCTCGAGCCTGGTTTGGTAGACGTCCTTGCCCTTGGTCATGCGCACGGTGTAGGTGCCGGGCGGCACCAGCGGTCCCTGCGTGGAGTTGAATGCCACCTGCGCGGCCGGCGGCACACGCGGCGGTTTGGCGCGCATCGACCAGTAGACGTGGTTGATGCCGCGCCGCACGCTCGCCGGGATCGTGTCGACGAGGTTGCCCTTGGCGTCCAGCACCTCGATCTTGAGCTTGCCGAACAGGTGCCGCGACTTCTGGTAATAGGCGATGTCGGCGCCGTTCTTCGGATTCGGTCCGGAGAACGCGGCGTCGCCTTCCGGCCAGCCGCCGATGCCGTCGATGCGCTGCTGGATCGGCTTGACCGGCAGGAACGCGGCCTCGCTCGCCAGCGTCTTCGCGTCGAGCGCGCGCAGCGGGGTGAGGTCGTCGATGATCCAGATGCCGCGGCCGTGGGTGGCCAGCACCAGCGAGGCGTCGCGCGCCTGCACGGCGACGTCGCGCACCGCCACGGCGGGGAAGTTGCCGCCCTTGAACTGGGCGAAGCTGGCGCCGCCGTCGATCGAGATCCACAGGCCGAACTCGGTGCCGGCGTAGAGCAGGTCGGGTCGGACCGGATCTTCCTTGATCACGTGCACGTAGCCGCGCAGGCCCTTGGTTTCCTTCGGCGTCACCAGCGCGGTCCAGGTCTTGCCGAAATCCGTGGTCTTGTAGATGTACGGCGCCATGTCGCCGAAGCTGTGGCGGTCGAAGGCGACGTAGGCGGTGCCGGCAGCGAAGTTGCCGGCCTGCACCCACGACACCCAGGAGTGTTCGGGCACGCCGTGGACGTTCTTGACGAGGTTGCTCCAGCTCTTGCCGCCGTCGCGGGTGAGTTGGAGATTGCCGTCGTCGGTGCCGACCCAGATCAGGCCGGCCTGTTTCGGCGATTCGCTGATCGAGTAGATCGTGGTGTGCGTCTCGGCCGCGGAGTTGTCCACGGTCACGCCGCCGGATTCCTCCTGCTTCTGCTTGTCCGGATCGTTGGTGGTGAGATCCGGCGAGATGCGCTCCCAGCTCTGGCCGTGATCGCGGGTGCGGAACAGGAACTGCGCGCCGAGATACAGCGTGCCCTTCTCGTGCGGCGACAGCGCCATCGGCGTGTTCCAGTTCCAGCGCAGCTTCTCGTGATAGCCCGCCTGCGGCTTGATCTCGCGGCCCTCGTGGGTGAGCCGGTTGACGCGGGTGATCTCGCCGCCCTGGGTCTCGGCGTAGAGATAGGCCGGATCGGCCGGATCGGAAAACATCCAGAAGCCGTCGCCGCCGCACACGTTCTCCCAGCGGCCGTTGCCGATGCCGCCCGGATATTCGCTGTCGCCCACCCAGCAGGCATTGTCCTGCAGGCCGCCGTAGACGTGATACGGATCGGCGTCGTCGACGCTGACGTGATAGAACTGTGACACCGGCAGGTTGTTCTGCTTCCACCACTTGTTGCCGCCGTCGTAGGACTGCCACAGGCCGCCGTCGTCGCCGGTGATCACGTGCTGGGTGTTGGACGGATCGATCCAGATCACGTGATGATCGCCGTGCGTGCCGCCGCCGACGTTGGCGAAGCTCTTGCCGCCGTCGAGGCTCATGATCAGATTGAGATCCGGCTTGAACAGCCGGTCGGGATTGTGCGGATCGACGATCAGGTTGGCGAAGTAGAACGGCCGCCACACCATCATCTGGCTCTTGTCGCGCTTGTCCCAGGTCTTGCCGCCATCGTCGGAGCGGAACAGCGCCGAGTCGGTCGATTCGACGAAGGCGTAGACGATGTTGGCATCCGACGGCGCCACCGCCACGGCGATGCGGCCATAGGGCTTCTTCGGGAAGCCCCGGTTCGCGGCCTCGGTGATCTCGGTCCAGGTCTTGCCGCCGTCGGCGGAGCGGAACAGGCCGCTGGCGGACGGTGCGGTCGGCGAGTCGCCGCCGGAGCGGAAGGTCCAGCCCTTGCGGCGGAAATCCCACAGCGCGGCGAAGATCACGTCGGGATTCTTCGGGTCGAGACTGATCGAGGCGCAGCCGGTGGAGAGGTTCGCGCCCTTCAGCACCAGCTTCCAGCTCTTGCCGCCGTCCTCGGTCTTGTACAGGCCGCGGTCGGCCGAGTCGCTCCACAGCCTGCCCGGCACGCAGGCATACACCGTGTCGCTGGCGCGCGGATCGACCAGGATCTTGGTGATGCGCTCGGAATTCGGCAGGCCGACGTTGGTGAAGCTGGCGCCGCCGTCGGTGGATTTGTAGATGCCGTCGCCGATCGAGGTGGAATTGCGCGTCCAGCCCTCGCCGGTGCCGACCCACACGGTCTGCGGGTTCGACGGATCGATCGCGATCGCGCCGATCGACTGCACCGGCTGCTTGTCGAACACCGGCTTGAACGTGGTGCCGCCGTCCTCGGATTTCCACACGCCGCCCGAGGCGGCGCCGACGTACAGCAGCGTCTTGCCGTCCTTGCCGGCCACGGCGTCGAGCGCGGCGATGCGCCCGCTCATCATCGCCGAGCCGATGTTGCGGATGCCGAGTCCCGAGATCACGCCGGAATCGAAGCGCGCGGCCGATTTCGTCGGCGCGCTCTCGGCGGCCAGTCCGGTGCCGGCGGTGGCGAGCAGCGCCGGCAGCAGCAGCGCGATGCGGGAATGCTGGAAGGTGCGGTTCATGTCGGTCTCCTCGCTCACTTGGCGCCGCCGGCGGCGGGGAAGGCGAACAGCGCGTCGGCGAGCGCCACGTTCGCTTCGGCCTTGTCGATGGTGATCTGCGACTCGCCGCCATCGTCCTTGCTGCGGCTGACGATGGAGAACGGGAAGTACACGCCGGCGACCTGCTCGTAGTCGCCATAGTCGGTGGTGTCCTCGGCCTCGGTGCCGCGCACCTTGCGGTGGGTCACGGTGCGGATTTCGAGATAGTGATCCGGATCGAGGTAGACGTACTCGATGTCGCCGTTCTTGAGCGTGACCTTGAGCTTGTGCGCCTCGGTGCCGTCGACGTCCTCGGTGCCGAGATACTCGACCGTGCTGCCCTTGGCGCGGTAATCGACCAGCGCGCCGCTCAGCCAGGCCTGATCGGCCAGTTCCCTGGCGTCGTCGGCGGTCATGCGTTCGGGATCCTTGCGTCCCTGGAACGGCGAGATGCGCCAGGCGTCCTTGCCGTCCCAGGCCGTCACCTGGGTCAGGCCCTGCACCGAGGCCTCGGTGCGCACCGCATCCGGCGCCTTGCGGTATTGCAGATAGCCGAGATCGAGGGTACCGAAGCGGCCGCTGTAACGCAGTTGGCCCTCGAACTTCAGGCTCTTGATCGCGGCGATCTTGTCGGCGCCGCCGCGTGCCGCGACGTTCTTCGCGATCAGTTCATCGACGCTCGCGGCGTGGGCGCTCACGCCGGCGAGACCCAGCAGGACGAGTACAACCGACTTCGTGCGCATGGACGGCTCCTGGTTCGGACGGTGTCGTGCCGGAGCGCGAGCTTACTCGTTCGCGCCGGGCGGGGGATAGGGCTAAAGTCATGCTCCGCCCCGCTGCGCTTGCGCAATAATGCCCGGACCGGGCGGGGTCCCGACCCGTCCGCCTCGATCGCGAAAGGAGGCCGCCATGAACTTCCTCAAGACGCTCGTCCTGCTCGTCGCGCTCGCGCTGGTCGGCGCTGCGGCGTTCGTCGCCGCGGGCGTGTATCCGATCGGCGCCGACGTGCCGCATTGGCCGCTCACCGAACGCGCGCTGGCGCTCCTGCGCAGCCGCGCCATCGAAACCCAGGCGCGCGGCATCGCCGTGCCGAATCTGGACGATCCGAAACTTCTCGCCGAGGGCGCCGAACACTACGCCGCGATGTGCACCGGCTGCCATCTCGCGCCCGGCATGACGGACTCCGAATTGCGCGCCGGCCTGTACCCGCAGCCGCCGAACTTCAGCGCACCCGGCAGCCGGATCGATCCGGCGCAGGCGTTCTGGGTGATCAAGCACGGCGTGAAACTCACTGCGATGCCGGCCTGGGGCAAGACCCACGGCGACGAGGCGATCTGGGGCCTGGTCGCATTCCTGCGCCGGTTGCCGCAGATGACCCCCGAGCAATACCAGCAGGCGACGAGCGCCGCCGGCGCGCACGAACATCATCACCACGATCACGACGACCACGACGAGGCCGCGGGCGGCGAACCCCACGACGCCGACGCGGATCACGGCCACTGAAGCCACGCCGCGTCGGCCGGGACGCTTGATCCCGATCAAGCGCGCAGGCGCGGAATGCGCTGCGATGGGCGCATGAAGACGCGCGAGGGAACCTGCGGGCATGCGCCGCATGGCGACGGGCCAACCGCGCCCGGCGCGGTCTATACGTGTCCGATGCATCCAGAGGTCCGGCAGCCGGGCCCCGGCCATTGCCCGATCTGCGGCATGGCGCTCGAGCCGCTGCTGCCGGCCGCGGGCCACGCGGACACCAGCGAATTCGACGACGGCTCGCGCCGCTTCTGGCGGACCTTGCCGTTGACTCTGCTCACCGTCGTGCTGGCGATGGCGGGACATCGTCCGGGCGGGCTTGCGCCGGCGCTGCGCTCGTGGCTCGAACTCGCGCTCGCCACGCCGGTCGTGCTGTGGGGCGGCTGGCCGTTCTTCGCGCGCGCGGCGCGGTCGGTGCGCGACCGGCGCCCGAACATGTGGACGCTGATCGGTCTCGGCGTGGCGATCGCCTATGGGTACAGTGTGGCGGCGACGTTGATCCCGCAGGCGTTCCCGGCATCGTTCGCGCAGCACGGCCGGGTCGGCGTCTATTTCGAATCCGCCGCGGCGATCACCTCGCTCACGCTGCTCGGCCAGATGCTGGAGCTCGGGGCGCGCGCACGCACTTCGACGGCGATCGAGGCGCTGCTGAACCTGGCGCCCCGGACCGCTCGCCGGTTGCGCGCCGACGGCGCCGAGGAGGACGTGCCGCTGGCCGAGGTGCGCGTCGGCGATCGCCTGCGCGTGCGGCCGGGCGAAAACGTGCCGACCGACGGGGTCGTGCTCGACGGTTCGAGCACGGTCGACGAATCGATGCTCACCGGCGAACCGGTGCCGGTCGCCAAGCGCGTCGGCGACAAGCTGATCGGCGCCAGCTTGAACACGACCGGCGGATTCGTCATGCGCGCCGAGCGCGTCGGTTCCGCGACCGTGCTCGCGCAGATCGTGCGGATGGTGGCGCAGGCGCAGCGTTCGCGCGCGCCGATGCAGCGCCTCGCCGATGTCGTCGCCGGCGGATTCGTGCTGGCGGTGATCGCGGTCGCGGCGATCACTTTCGTCGCGTGGGCCGCGCTCGGCCCCGAACCGCGCGTCGCCTACGCGCTGCTCAACGCGCTCGCGGTGCTGATCATCGCCTGCCCGTGCGCGCTCGGCCTTGCCACGCCGATGTCGATCCTGGTCGCGACCGGCCAAGCGGCGCGCGCCGGCATCCTGTTCCGCGATGCCGCCGCGATCGAGGCGTTGCGCACGATCGACACGCTGGTGGTGGACAAGACCGGCACGCTGACCGCCGGCAAGCCGGTGTTCGCGCGCTGTGTGCCGGCGCCGGGCCAGGACGAGGACGCGGTGCTGCGCCTGGCCGCGAGCCTGGATCGGGCGTCCGAGCATCCGTTGGCGCAGGCGATCGTGGCCGAGGCCGGGCGGCGCAACCTGCCGCTCGCCGAGCCGGCCGGGTTCCGCAACGAGCCCGGCATCGGCGTCGCGGGCACGATCGAGGGTCGCGCAGTCCTGCTCGGCGGTACCGCGCTGATGGCGCGAGCGGGCATCGACGTCGCCCCCTTGCACGACGCGGCCGAGCGCCTGCGCGCGGAGGGCGCGAGCGTGGTGCATGTCGCGATCGCCGGCCGCCTTGCCGGCCTGCTCGCGGTGTCGGATCCGATCAAGCCGGGCGCGCCCACCGCGGTGCGTGAACTCGGGCGCAGCGGGATGCGCGTGATCATGGCGAGCGGCGACGGCTGGACCACGGTGCGCGCGGTCGGCGCGCGGCTCGGCATCGAGGAGGTGATCGGCGAAGCCTCGCCGCAGGACAAGGTCGCGCTCATCGCGCGGCTGCAGGCGGCGGGTCGCAAGGTCGCGATGGCGGGCGACGGCATCAACGACGCGCCGGCGCTGGCGCGCGCCGATGTCGGCATCGCCATGGGCACCGGCACCGACGTCGCGATGAACAGCGCACACGTGACCCTGGTCCAGGGCGATCTCGGCGCCATCCTGCGCGCGCGCACGATCTCCACGCAGACCGTGCGCAACATGCGCCAGAACCTGGTCTTCGCGTTCGTCTACAACGCGCTCGGTGTGCCGCTGGCGGCCGGCGTGCTGTATCCGCTGACCGGCACGCTGCTGTCGCCGATGATCGCGGCGCTGGCGATGAGCGCGAGCTCGCTGTCGGTGGTCGGCAATGCGCTTCGGCTGCGACGCCTCTGAGTCCGCTCAGCCCGGAGTCAGCGCCGCGGGCTCGGAGCGGAGGCGGCCATCCACGATGGTGAGAATCCGGTCCGCGGTCTGGGCGAAGCGCGCGTCGTGGGTGATCACCGCCACCGCGCGGTCGCGCCGGTGGGCGAGGTCGCGGATGATGGTCTGCACCAGCGCACTCGAGGCGGTGTCGAGATTGCCGGTCGGCTCGTCGGCGAGGATCAGTGTCGGGTCGTTGGCGAGCGCGCGGGCGATGGCGACGCGCTGGCTCTGGCCGCCGGACAACTGCTTCGGCAGTTTGTGCGCCTGCTCGGCCAGACCGAGGCCGGCGAGCAGCTCCTCCGCATGGTGTCGCGCCGCCGCCGGAGCGAGGCGGCCGAGCCGCTCGATCGGCAGCAGCACATTCTCGAGCGCCGAGAATTCCGGCAGCAGGAAGTGCGACTGGAACACGAAGCCGATCTCGCCGAGCCGCGCCGCCGCGATGCGTTCCTCGTCGAAGGCCGAGGTGTCGACACCGTTCAGCCAGATGCGCCCGCTGCTCGGTACATCGAGCAGGCCCATGAGATAGAGCAGCGACGACTTGCCCGATCCCGACGGCCCGGTGATGGCCACGCACTCGCCGCGCCGGATTTCCAGGCTGACATCCTCGACCAGCGTCACCGGCACTTCCGCGGCGAGGCGGCGGGTGACGTGCTCGACCCGGATCGCCGCCGCGTTCATGTGCCGCCGCGCAGGATGTCCACCGGATCCACGCGCGCGGCCTTGCGAGCCGGCAGCAGCGCGGCGATTGTCGCCGCGGCGAGCGCGACCGCCGCGGCGAGCGCGAACTGCGCGATGCCCCAATCGATCGCCATGTGGACGGTGTCGGTGCTGCCGGGAAACTTGAAGCGGATTTGCATCAGGCCGGCCATCAGCACGCTGCCGAGGGCGAGACCGAACACGTCGCCGATGAGGCCGAGCAGCACGCCCTGCACCAGGAACATGCGCTCGACGTCGCGCGCGCGAAAGCCCATGGACTTGAGAATGGCGATGTCGCGCTGCTTTTCCAGGACCACGGTCGAGATGACGTTGTAGATGCCGAACGCGGCCACGACCAGCACCGCGCCGACCACCGTGTACATGATGATGCGGCGGATCAGCAGCGTGTTCATCAGGTCCTCGGACTGCTCCTGCCAGGACACGCTCTTGTAGCCGATGTGGCTCTCGATGCGCGCGGCGAAGCTCCGCGCCGTCTCGGGATCGTCCAGCTTGACGACGATGCTGTTCGTGCGGTTCGGCCGGTCGAGCAGCGCCTGTGCGCGCTTCAGCGCCACGAACGCCTGGCCGCCATCGATGCTGGCGCGGCCGGTGTGGAACAGGCCGACGATCTTGAACGTGCGCGCCTGGCCGGTGGTGGTCGCCACGCTGAGGTTGCCGTCGAGCCGCAGCGACATTACCCGCGCCAGCTCGTCGCCGATCAGGATGCCGTTCGGATTGGCGATGAGGTCGGCGAGCGAGCCCTGCACCATGTACTGGTCGATGGTCGAGACGCTGCGGTACTCCGCCGGCACCACGCCGTTGAGGGCGATGGCGACATCCTTGCCGGCGAACGTCACCAGCGCCTGACCGATCAGCAGCGCCGAGGCGCGCAGACCCGGCTGCGCACGCAGATAGGCGAGCACCTGTGGGTAGCCGCGCACGCCGCGCGTCTCGGTCTGTGGCTTGACCCGGCTCACCTCGACCGCGCCGTGCGGGTAGCGCACGCTCGCCGGCTGCACGCTGGCGTTGCGGAACTCGTCGCTGATGGTGATGTGCGGGGCGTTGTCGACCAGGCGTCGCAGGAAATCCTTCTCCGAGCCCCGCATCATCGCCGAGATCGACAGGAAGAACGCCACGCCGAGCACGATACCGAGGAGCGACACGAGACTCTGCCGCCTGCGCGCGAGCAGATGCCGCACCGCCACCGACGCGGCGAGGCGGATCATGGCGGCGCCGGTGCGGGCACGGCGCGCACCGCCTCGCCCTCGCGTAGCGACGCATCTGCCGCTGCGACCACCCAATCGTCCTCGGCCACACCGGCGAGGATCTCGACTGCCTCCGCACCCTTCGCTCCGATCGCGACCGGCCGCGCCTCGAGGCGGCCGTCGCGCACGCGGAACACGCGATCGGCCTCGATCGCGCCCGGCGGCAGCAGCAGCGCGTGTTCGTCCTTGCGGACGACGATGTTGGTTTCCGCGGTCATGCCGATGCGCAGCGGCGTGGTCTCGGCCAGGCCGATGCGCACGCGGTAGCTGCGCGCCACCGGATCGCCTTTCGGCGTGATGCGCTGCACGACGCCGCGGAACACGCGGCCGGGGAAGGCATCCGCGCGGATCAGCACTTCCTGGCCCGTCTGCACGCGGGCGATGTCCTCCTCGTCCACCTCCGCGGAGACGCGCGGCGGCGAATCGACCGCGATCCAGAACACCGCCTGGTTCACCGGAATCAACTGGCCGATCTCGCCATCGCGATGGATGACCACGCCATCGGCCGGCGCGACGAGACGGAGGAACGCCACCTCCGCCGCGGCGCGGGCGCTGGCCGCGCGTGCCGCCTGCCAGTCCGAACGCGCATGGTCGTAGATCGACTGCGCGATCAATCCGCGCTGCACCAACGTCGCACTGCGCTCGTAGTCGCGCCGTGTCGATGCCTCCTGTGAGCGCAGTTGCGCCAACGCCTGCGCGAGATCCTGGTCCTCCAGTCGGGCGAGCACTTCGCCTTTCGTCACCGTCTGGCCTTCGTCGGCATCCAGTTCCGCCAGGCGCGCGGCGCTGCGCGGCGCGATCGGCAGCATGATCGTCGCCTCCACCGTGCCGGTGGCGTACACCGCCTGCACTGCCGGACCACGCGTCGGCCGCACTACCACGACACGCGGCGGCTGCCACCACCACAGGCCGACAGCGCCGCTCGCGAGCACGGCGGCGGCGACGAACCAGCGGAAACGATGAGGCGACGAGCTCACGGCGGACGATCGGCGGGACGACGCAGGTACCGTGCCACGCGCCGGCAGCGCGCCGCTTGATCGAGGTCAAGCGCCACGCGCGGCGGGTAGTGGTCTAGTTTGAAATCTTTGATGCTTGAGCGTTCAAACATGCGCCTGCATACTGTGCGCATGGCCAAACATCCCAAGCGCCCGCGTGACACGAACCAGCTCGCGCACGTCATCGCCCAGCTTGCCACGGGTGAGCTGGCAGACGTCAAGACCGAGGACGGCAAAGACCCGGCAGCCGTAGCGCTGGGTCGCAAGGGCGGACTCAAGGGCGGGAAGGCGCGGGCGGAAAAGCTATCCGCCGCGAAGCGCAGAGCCATTGCCAAGAAAGCAGCCGCCAGTCGCTGGGCTAAAAAATGAACGAAAGTCTTTTGTTGGCGAAAATAGGGCTTGACAAGTCACCATTTCGGCCTATCATTTTGATAGGCGCGAAACGGAAATCCCCCTGATGTCCGAGCCTTCCACTGTGACGAAGCTACGTCTTACGTCATCTATCGCAGAACAACGTATCCATGAAGTCGCGAAGGAAACTTCGCGAGTCGCGTTGACCACTCATGCGAAAGAGCGGATGGCAGAACGAGAGATCAGTGTCCGCGAACTCTATGAAATTTTGAGATGTGGACAAGTCGAAGAGTCCCCTACTGAAACGAAAGGGGGTGAATGGAAATGCAAAATCACACTGAAATTGAGAGGCAGAAGGAAAGCGGGCGTCGTCGTGGCGCTGCCGCAAAAGGGCAAGATGGTCGTAATCACGGTGGAGTGGGAAGACGGCAAATGAACCAAAACATTTACCGGCTGAAGGGCGAATGCGACCAAGAGCCATATCACTACACTGAGTGCGGTCTGGATGACGTGTACTTGGTGAGTGGCTATGAATGCGAGACAACTGAGTATGGGGAAACCGTAAGCATCAAAAAAGCTGATGAGCTGCATGCGGCGATTGGCTTTTATCTTGCGACCGAAGAGAAGACTCTAACGGGCAAAGAGCTGCGATTCCTAAGGAAGGAAATGGGCCTTACCCAAGCAGAGCTGGGTCAGTATGTGGGTCTAGATGCGCAAACAGTTGCGCGTTGGGAAAAGGATCAATATCCGATTACCTCTGCGGCTGACATTGTGGTGAGACTGCTCTACTTGGAGCATATCGGCAGGCTGCCGGATAATCTCAGGGAACTGTTGACCAAGCTGGAAGAGCAAGACGCGCCACGAGAAGAAACGATGCTGTTTGAGAAGAAGAATGGAAATTGGAGGCCGCGACCGGTGGCGTGATCTGGTCTCGCTACGTTAACAAGATAGGGCGGAGCGATCCGCCCTTTTTATTGTTGGCTATCCTTAAGCGGTCAAGTATAATGTTCATTATGAACAAAATGCCGCTTGCAAAACGCGCCCAAATCCTCGGCCTGCTGGTCGAAGGCAATTCGATCAATGCGACGTGCCGAATCTCTGGTGCTGCTAAGGCGACGGTCCTGAAACTCCTTGCTGATGTTGGGGAGGCATGTGCTAAGTACCAGGACGAAAACCTACGCAACCTGCCATGTCGCCGCATCCAATGCGACGAAGTCTGGTCGTTCGTCGGCGCCAAGAAAAAGAACGTGCCGGCGCACCTGCAAGGCGTGTTCGGCATGGGCGATGTTTGGACGTGGACCGCGCTTTGCGCGGATACCAAGCTGATCGCCTCTTGGATGGTCGGCTCGCGGGATGGTCACGCGGCTCGCACGTTCATTAGCGACCTATCCGAGCGCCTTGCGAACCGGGTGCAGCTCACCACGGACGGCCATAAGGTGTACGTGGATGCCGTAGAGCGGGCGTTCGGCGCTGACGTTGATTACGCGATGTTGGTCAAGGTGTACGGCGACGACGGCGCGCCCAAGACGCCGGAGCGCCGGTACAGCCCGAGCGAATTTGTTTGCGCACAAAAACAGCGCATCGAGGGCGACCCGGACCCGCGCCACGTCTCAACCAGCTACGTTGAGCGCCAGAACCTAACGCTGCGCATGTCATGCCGTCGCTTCACGCGCCTGACCAATGCGTTCTCAAAGAAGATCGAAAACCACGCGCACGCTATCGCGCTGCACTTCATGTACTACAACTTCGGGCGCATCCATAAGACGCTGCGAGTAACGCCTGCCATGCAGGCTGGCTTGACGGACCATGTGTGGTCGCTAGAAGAAATTGCAGCGCTTGTGCCCGAGCCAGTCGCGAAGAAGCGCGGCCCTTACAAGAAGAACGAACAGCACATTTCAAACTAGACCACTACCGCGCGGCGGAACCGGTTGACTTCGATCAATACCGCGCGGTCCGGCGCGCCTACAGTGGTCGGGCACCACGGGAGCCCGCCATGCCGTCGCCTGCCGCCGCCACCTCGCACGCCGCGCCGCCGGCGCGGGAATGGACCGAACGCCTGCGCGACGGCAGCGTCATCCGCATCCGCCCGATCGCGCCGGCCGACCTGCGGCGCGAGCACGCCTTCCTCGCGCGGCTGTCGCCGGAGTATCGCGCGTACCGCTTTCTCGGTTTGATCAAGCCGCCGGACGAGAGCGTGGCGCGCGAGCTCACTGCGGTCGATCCGGCGTGCGAGACCGCGCTCGTCGCCCTGGCCGACACCGCCGACGGCGAGATCGAGATCGGCGTGGCGCGCTGCTGCACCGGCGCCGACGGCACGCACGGCGATTGCGCCGTGACCGTCGATCCGGCCTGGCAGCGGCGCGGCGTCGGCTGGCGGCTGATGCAACGCCTGATCGAGCTCGCCCGCGCGCGCGGCGTCCAGCGGATGTACGCGGCCGACGCGGCGCGCTGCGCGGAGGTGCATCATCTGGCCGAGCGGCTGGGCTTCCGTCGCCGCCCGGATCCGGAGGATCCGCTGGTCGACACCTTCGAATTGACCCTGGAATGAACCAGCGCCGCGGCGCCGTCGCGCCCGACGCCGCCTTGCCGCCCGAGCGACCGCGCGGCCTGTCCGCGGCGGAGGCGGCGCGCCGTCTCGACCGCGACGGGCCGAACGCACTGCCGCGCGCGGAACGGCGCTCGCTGCTCGTCCGGTTCCTCGAACTCGCGCGCGAGCCGATGCTGATCCTGCTCGGCGTCGCCGCGGCGTTGTATCTGCTGCTCGGCGATCTCGCCGAGGCCCTGGTGTTGTGCGCCTCGGTCGCGGCGGTGGTGGCGTTGTCGCTGTACCAGTCCGGCAAGTCCGAGCGCGCGCTCGAGGCGCTGCGCGATCTCGCGAGCCCGCGCGCCGCGGTGGTGCGCGACGGTGCGTTGGCGCGCATCGCGGCACGCGAACTGGTGGCGGGCGACATCGTCCTGCTCGGCGAAGGCGATCGGGTGCCGGCGGACGCGCGCGTGCTCGCCTGCCACGATCTGCGTGCCGACGAATCGCTGCTCACCGGTGAATCGGTGCCGGTCGGCAAGCGTGCCGCGCGCGGCGCCGAAGCGTCCGCCGCACCGGGCGCGCCGGATTCGGCTACGGTGTACTCGGGCACGCTGATCGTCGCCGGACACGCCACGGTCGAGGTCGTCGCCACCGGACCGCGCACGGCGATGGGGCGCATCGGCCATGCGCTCGGCACCATCGTCGGCGAACGCAGCCCGACGCAACGCGACGTCGATCGCAGTGTGCTGGTGTTCGCCGCCATCGGCCTCGCCCTGTGCGCGGCGGTGACCGCGCTGTATCTCGCCTTCCGCGGCGGCTGGATCGACGCGCTGCTCGCCGGCATCACCCTCGCCATCGCCAACATCCCGGAGGAATTTCCGGTGGTGCTGACGGTGTTCCTCGCGCTCGGCGCCTGGCGGCTCGCCGCCCAGCAGGTGCTCACCCGGCGCGCGCCGGCGATCGAGACGCTCGGCGCCGTCACCATGCTGTGTACCGACAAGACCGGCACGCTCACCGAGAACCGCATGCGCATCGCCGCGCTCGCCGCGGGCGAGCGGCGCTGGTCGGCGCACGTCGGCACCGCGATTCCGGTCGAGTTCCAGGCGCTGCTGCAGCATGCCGCGCTGGCCAGCGAGCTCAACCCGTTCGATCCGATGGAGCGGGCGATCCTCGCGGTGCGACCGGACTGGCACGCCGCGCGCGACCGCTGGCGGCTGATCCGCGAATATCCGCTGACGCCCGCGCTGCTCGCCCACACCCACGTCTGGCAGGCCGTGGATCGGCGCGTCGTCGCCTGCAAGGGCGCGCCCGAGGCGATCGCCGAGCTGTGCGCACTCGCGGCGCCCGCGCGCGCCGCGCTGCTCGCCGAGGTGCGCACGCTGGCTCGCTCGGGATTGCGCGTGATTGCGGTCGCCGCTGCCGAACACGGCGAGGGCGAGGCGCTGCCGGATACGCAGCGCGGCTTCGCCTTCGCCCTGCTCGGTCTGATCGCATTCGCGGATCCGCTGCGTGCCGGGGTGCGCGAGGCGGTCGCCGAGGCCGCCGGCGCCGGCGTGCGCACCATCATGCTGACCGGCGATTATCCGGAAACCGCCCGCGCCATCGGCCGCGCCGCCGGCTTGCCGGACGCCGACACGCCGCTCTCCGGCGAGACGATCGCCGCGCTCGACGCGGACGCGCTCGCCGCGCTGACCCGCACCCACGACGTGTTCGCGCGCGTGGCGCCGGAGCAGAAGCTGCGCCTGGTCGGTGCGCTGAAGGCGCGCGGCGAGATCGTGGCGATGACCGGCGACGGCGTCAACGACGCGCCGGCGCTCAAGGCGGCGCACGTCGGCGTGGCGATGGGACGGCGCGGCACCGATGTCGCCCGCGAGGCGGCGGCGATCGTGCTGCTCGACGACAACTTCGTCTCGATCGTGCGCGCGATCCGCCTCGGCCGCGCGATCTACGACAACCTCGAACGGGCGATGCGCTACATCATCGCCGTGCACGTGCCGGTCGCCGGCCTCGCCCTGTTGCCGCTGCTGCTCGGCGGGCCGCTGGTGTTCTGGCCGATCCACATCGTGTTCCTCGAACTGGTGATCGATCCCGCCTGCGCGGTGGTGTTCGAACGCGAGCCGGCCGGCGCCGACGTCATGCGCCGGCCGCCGCGCGATCCGCGCCGGCGTCTGCTCGGCGCGCGCACCCTCGCGCTCGGCATGCTGGACGGGCTCGGCGCGCTCGCCGCGGCCGCGGCCGTGTACCTCGCCGCGTGGCAGGCCGGACTCGCCGCGCCCGACGTCGCCGCGCTCAGCTTCGCCAGCGTGGTCGCCGGCAACCTCGGCCTGATCGCGCTCAACCGCGGCGAGGGCCTGCGCGGCGCGCTGCGCGCCGGCAACGCCGCGTTCTGGTGGGTCGCCGGCGCGGCCGCGCTGGCGCTGGCGCTCAGCCTGTACGCCGCGCCGCTTCGTCGCATTTTCCACTTTTCCACACCGCCGCCCGGCGCACTGGCCCTCGCGCTCACGCTGCCGTGGGCGTGCGTGGCGCTGCTGCACGGCCTCACCCGCCGCTGGCGCGCGGCGCGGATGCCGCCGGGTTGACGTGCGTCAAACCGGAGCGCGCGCGTCGGGACTATGCTGCTAGCGCATTTCTGCGGAGGGTGTCATGACTACCACCTGGATCCTGGTCGCCGACGGCGCACGGGCGCGGCTGTTCGAGAGCGCGGTCGCCGACGGCGCCTTGACGGAAGTGGGCTGCTACGCCAATCCGGAAGGTCGCGCCGGCGCGCGCCGGCTCACCACCGACCGGCCGCCGACGGTGAACGAAAGCGTCGGCCCGGCGCGGCACGCGATCGAGCCGCACACCACGGCGCGCGAGAAGGTCACCGATCGCTTCGCCAAAAACCTGAGCGACGTGCTCAGCCGCGGCCGCTGCGAACGCCGCTACGCGCGCCTGATCCTGGTCGCGCCGCCGCGCTTTCTTGGCGCGCTGCACGACCACTTCGACAAGCCGCTGCGCGATACCGTGGTCGGCGAGGTGCGGCGCAACCTGACCGCGCTGCCCGCCGCGGAGATCCGCGCCCGCCTGCCGGCGCGGCTGCGCCAGTGAACGCGATCGTGAATCGGAGAACCGCCATGCGCCAGAACGATGACGACTGGCTCGGCCGCTGGCTCGACACGCTGCGGCCGGGCTGGCGCGGTCGGCTCGAGCTCGTCGCCGCGGAGGAGGAGGCGCCCGAAGGCGGGCGCGAGGAGATCGTCGGCACCGTGGTCGAGGAGCCGGCGATCGAGCGCGACGCCGACGACGCCGCGATCGACGCCACGATCACGCTCTGCGCAAACTATCGCGGCGGTCGCTTCGTGCCGGTGCACGACGAGCCGCGCATCGTCATCCGCGCCTCGCAGATCCGCGCCGCCGAACCGATGTAGCCAGGCGGGCCGCCCGGCAGACGGATGCGGCCATCGCGCGAGGGCGGAGGAGGCGGACATGGGCGTGACCAACGTCGAGATCGCCGCGGTGTTCGACGAGATCGCCGACTGGCTCGAGCTCGACGGCGCCAATCCGTTCCGCATCCGCGCCTACCGCACGGCCGCGCGCACCATCGGCAGCTGGCCGGAAGCGCTGGCGCTGCGCGCGCGCGACGGCCGCGGGTTCGACGACCTGCCGGGGATCGGCGCGGACCTCGCCGGCAAGATCGGCGAGATCCTGCGCCGCGGCGACTGCGCGCTGCTGCGCCGGTTGCGCAGGGCGCATCCGCGCGGGCTCACCGAACTGCTCAAGCTGCCCGGCGTCGGACCGAAGCGCATCGCGCGGCTGCACAAGGAACTCGGCGTGACCTCGGTGGCGAAGCTCGTGCGCGCCGCGCGCGCCGGACGCATCCGCGCGCTGCGCGGCTTCGGTCCGCGTACCGAGCGCGCCCTGCTGGATGCGGCGACGGCGCGGCTCGGCAGCGCGCGCCGCATGAAGATCGCCGCGGCCGCGGCGTTCGCCGATGCGATCACCGCGCACCTGCGCGCCAGCGACGCCGTGCTCGAACTCGCCGTCGCCGGCAGCTTCCGGCGCATGCGCGAGACCGTCGGCGATCTCGACGTGCTGGTGGCGTCGCGGCGCGGCGCGGAGGCGACTGCGCATTTCCTCGCCTATCCGGCGATCGCGCGTGTGCTGGCGCACGGTACGACGCGCTCGAGCGTGGTGCTCAAGAGCGGCCTGCAGGTGGACCTGCGCGTCGTGCCGCCGGAGAGCTTCGGCGCGGCGCTGGTCTACTTCACCGGGTCCAAGGCGCATTGCATCGCGCTGCGCCGCATCGCCCGGCAGCAGGGTCTCAAGATCAACGAATACGGCGTGTTCCGCGGCGAGCGGCGCATCGCCGGCGCGACCGAGACCGAGATCTACGCCACGGTGGGCCTGCCGCCGATCGCGCCGGAACTGCGCGAGGACCGCGGCGAGATCGACGCCGCGCGCGCACAGCGCCTGCCGCGCCTGATCGAACGCGCCGACCTACGCGGCGATCTGCACGCGCACACCGATGCCAGCGACGGCCATGCCGGCCTCGCCGCCATGGCGGCGGCGGCGCAGGCCGCGGGCCTCGACTATTTTGCCGTGACCGATCATTCGCGGGGCCTGCGCATCGCCCACGGCCTGGACGCCGAGCGGCTGGCACGGCAGCGCGAGGCGATCGATCGGTTCAACGCCGAACACCGCGGCATCGTCGTCCTGCACGGCGTCGAGGTCGAGATCCTCGAACACGGCGAACTCGATCTGCCCGACGCGGTGCTGGCGCGGCTGGATCTGGTCGTCGGCGCCGTGCACAGCCACTTCCAGTTGTCGCGTGCGCGCCAGACCGCGCGCATCCTGCGGGCGATGGATCGTCCCTGCTTCAGCGTGCTCGCCCATCCGACGGGACGATTGCTCGGCGAACGCGCAGGGTACGCGCTGGACTTCGAGCGCGTGGTCCGCCACGCGCGCGAGCGCGGCTGCTTCCTCGAGCTCAACGCGCATCCGGACCGGCTCGACCTCGACGACGTCCAGGCGCGCGTGGCCGCCGCGGCCGGCGTGCCGATCGCGATCGGCAGCGATGCCCACGACGTCAACGGCTTCGCCGCGCTGCGCTTCGGCATCGGCCAGGCGCGGCGCGCCTGGCTGACCGCGGGCGAGGTGGTCAACACCCTGCCGCTGGCGGAACTGAAGCGCCGCCTCGCCGCCATCCGGCGCGGTTGAGCGGGAGCAACGCCGGCGCAACGTCGATCGCGGGCCGGTTCGCGCCCGCTACCGCCGCCCCGTCGCCGCACGCGAGCGCGCCAGCGCCGCGGCGAGGAATCGGCGCAGCGTCGTGCGGGTCGCGGGCGGCAGCGTGGACGCGCGCGCCAGCAGGCGACGCAGGACGATCAGATCGTGTTCGCGACCGAGCGCGTCGCTCCGCCGTGCGAGTGCGCGGCGCTCGCGCGCCGGCAGCGGTAGCGGACGCCGCGCCGTGTTCGCCGCGAGGATCTCGCCCACGATCGCCAGTTGTTGCCGCAGGCGGCGCACGCGCCGGCGCCAGCGATGCCTGAGCGCGGCATCCGCCGAAGCCCGCGCCCGCGCCGCCACGCGCGCGACCCGCCGCCGGCCGCGGCGGAGCGCCTTGCGCACATCGTCGCTGCGCACCATCCGCCAGTCCAGCCCGGCCGCCGCCGCGCGCAACACGGCGAGACGCCGGCGCGCATCGCGCCAGTCGGGATCCGCGGCGAGCGCTTGCGCCAAGGTCTCGGCGCGGTGCGGCACGAGCGCCCGGCGCGCCGCGCGCAGCGCGCGGCGATACTCGGGCGCCTCGGTTTCGAGGACGAGTTCGTCGAGCGTCTCGATCGCGGCATGCGCGTCGCGGATGCGCGAGAAGCGACGGCACAAGCGGCCGAGCGCCGCGGACACGCGCGCGGCCCGCGGCGCGAGCGGCTTGCGCGCCAGCTCCAGCGCCGCACGCGTCTGGCGGATGGCCTTGCGCGCGCGATGGATGCCGGTGTGCGGATCCGCCGCGCCGGGATCGAGCGCGCTCGCGGCGGCGTCGAGTCGCGCCAGCGCGAAGGCCCGCAGTTTGTCGCCGGTCGTGACCATGCCGTCCCGCAGTGCGCCGGCCGCAGCGGCCGGCGCCGGCGCAAGCGTAGCACCGGCACGCCGAGATCAACGGTAGACCAGCACCGGGATCGGACTGTGCGTCAGCACCTTCTGCGTCTCGCTGCCGAGCAGCACCGCGCCGATGCCGCTGTAGCCGTGCGAGGCCATCAGGATCAGATCGCAGCGCTGCTTCTTCGCCGTCGCGAGGATCGCCTGGAACGGCTGATCGTCCTCGATGTGCAGCGTGCGGCAGCGCACGCCGGCCGCGGCCGCTGCGCGCGCGATCACTTGCAGGTAGCGCCGCGCGAATGCGAGGGTCGCCTGCCGGTACGCCGCTTCGCTGTCCTCGGCGAGCGCGGCGTGGTAGGCAAGCAGCATCTGCGGCCGGTAGGTGAACGGATGAAACGGCGGGATCACGTGCAGACCGGTCACCCGTGCGCGCAGCGCGCGCGCCAGTTTGATGCCGTAGCGGATCGCGTTGCGCGAGCGTTGCGAGCCGTCGGTGGGCAGGAGGATGTGGCGGATCATCGATGCGGCCTTTGCGGGTTTTCCGGCACGCTAGCAAAGCCGCGGCCGCGCGGCTTGACCTGGATCAACCCGGTATTGCCGCTCGGCGCGCCAGCCAGCGCTGAAACCAGGCGCCGGCGAGTTCGGCGACGCGTTCGAGCGCGCCCGGCTCCTCGAACAGATGGGTGGCGCGCGGCACGATCTCGAGCGCGTTCGGGCATGCCAGTTGCGCCTGCGCGCGACGATTGAGTTCGAGCACCGGGTCGTCGGCGCCGCCGACGATCAGCAGGGTCGGTGCCTGCACCCGCGCGAGCGCCTCCGCGCCGGCGAGATCGGGCCGGCCGCCGCGCGCGACCACCGCACCCACCGCCTCCGGTCGCTGCGCGGCGACGAGCAGCGCCGCCGCCGCGCCGGTGCTGGCGCCGAACAGGCCGAGACGCAGCGCGCCGACGCGCTCGTCGCGCCGGCTCCAGGCGACCGCGGCGTCGAGCCGATCGGCGAGCCGGCCGATGTCGAAGCGCGCGCCGCGATCGGCGTCCTCCGCCTCGGTCAGCAGGTCGAACAGCAAGGTCGCCAGACCGCGGCGGTTCAATTCGCCGGCGACGAACCGGTTGCGCGGACTGCGCCGGCTGCTGCCGCTGCCGTGCGCGAAGACGACCAGCCCGCACGCGCCGTCGGGCAGGTCGAGATCGCCGTCGAGTCGCGCCGCGCCGAGCGCCAATTCCACCGCGGTGGTCATCGTCCGCCGCGCTCCCGGCGCGGCGTCGGCGCCGAGGATGCGGATCACCTCGGCGTCCTCGACGGCGCCGAAATCGGCGTAGAACTGGCCGACCGCGTAGAAATCGGCGGGCGCCGCCAGACACACGACTTCGTCGGCCAGCGGCCGGACCGCAGCGAGGCTGTCCCGCGCCGCCACCGGCACCGCGCAGATCAGCCGCGCCGGGTGGCGCGCGCGCACGGCGGCCAGCGCCGCGCGCATGGTGGCGCCGGTGGCCAGACCGTCGTCGACCACGATCACCGTGCGTCCGGCCGGATCGCGCGGCGGTCGACGCGGACTGTACTGCGCGCGCCGCGCGCGCAGCACCTCGAGCTGCCGCGCCGCTTCGCGCTGCACATAAGCCGCATCCGCGCCGACCCGGCAGGCATGCGCGGCGAGCTCGACGCGGCCGCTCTCGTCGATCGCGCCGATCGCCAGTTCCGGATTGTGCGGCGCGCCGAGCTTGCGCACCAGGACGACGTCGAACTCGCCGCCGAGCGCGGCGGCGAGGATCTGCGCCATCGGCACACCGCCGCACGGAATCGCGAGGATCAGCGGGTTCGCGCCGCGGTAGTGCGCCAGCGCCGCCGCCAGCCGGCGCGCGGCATCGGCGCGATCAACGAAGCGGAGCGATTCCTCGAACATCGTGCATTCTCGACGCGCGCCGCCGCGCCACGTCGGCAAAAAGTATACTCCGGTTCGCGATCACGCGACGTCGCCCGCCGCTTTCCGCGGATCGCCGCAGCGCCCGCGCGCGGGAACCGCGTGCCGCCGCCCGCAACCGGTCGGACACCGACCGGCCCCGCCGGGGCGACGGCACGCGAAGGAATCAAGGAAGGTCCGACCGAATTCCCATGTTGCCGTCTTCGGCTGCGGCACTGCACCTCCACAACCCCGATTTGAGGACGACCTGATTAACCCCATGTTCCTGTCTTCGGCCGCGGCGCCGCACCTCCACACCCCCCATCAAAACCTTGACTCAAGGGGGCATAAAGCGCGAAGGCGATGTCCGCCATTGGTTCGGCGATTCCTCAACTGACCGCGATCCGGCGCGTGCCGCCGTTGGCCTTCTTCGGCAGCGTCAGCGTCAGCACGCCCTGGTCGTAGTGGGCATCCGCCTTGGCGCTGTCGATTTCGTTCGGCAGCGTGAACGCGCGATACACCTTGCCATGATAGCGTTCGGTGTAGAGCTCCTTCTCGTCCTCCTTCTTCTTCGTCGCGCGCTTGACTTCGGCGCTGATCGCGACCTGGTTGCCCTCGACGGAGATCTCGATGTCGTTCTTGTCGACTCCCGGAATTTCCGCCTTCACCTGGTAGGACTTGTCGTTCTCGGTGACGTCGAGGCGCACCTCCGGCGCGACGTCGGCGAGCTCGAAATCGCGCCATGCGGGGCGCGTGCCGAAACCGCGGAACAGATCGTCGAAGCTCGCGATCGGATCGAACCGCGTCATCGTCTTGAACGGATTCCAGCGTGTCAGGGTGTTCATGATCGTTCCTCCAACTGTGCCGGTGGCGCCGGCGCGCCCGGCTCGACAGGGCCGCGTTCTCTTCGCCGCAACGAGCGGCTGCGGCGAATCCATGTCGCAGCATAGGCGCGCGAGCGCGGCACGCATTGACCGAGGTCAAGAGTGAGGCGACGGCGGCGTGGCGGGACGCGGGCAATTGCCTGTCACCGCGCTGTGGTCCTTGGGGCGCGTGTTCGGCAACGACCAACCCCATCGCGCGCGACGCCACAAGCGCCGGATCACCGGCGAGAACTCAATGCTCGCGGTGGTGCGGCTTCGGGCGCTCCGGCGGCGGGCGTTTCGCCGGGACTCTCGTCGCGGGCTTGGCAGCGGGAGGAGCGTGGAATCCCGCGGCCAACGGACGATTCATCATCGGTGTTGCAGTGGACGCTGGCGGTGCATGCCCCGCAGCGCGTGCGCGATGGACATTGGCGTTCGGCGAAATCGTGCTCGCGCCGGCGGGGACGGGTGTCGCCGAGGTTGCCGCGGGATGCGCCGCCGTCGCCAACGGCGCGGAGGTTTTCGCCGCGACCGCATTCGCGGACGTCGGCGACGCGTGCGCAACGGCTTGTGCGGCAGCCCCGCCAGACGTCGGCGGCGCCGCGGTACGCGCGCTGGCAACGGTCGTCAGCGGTCGGCTCGCCGGCGCTGGCGTTGTGCCCACGCCGCCGGGTGTCGCGGCCGCATTCACCGGATGCGGGACCGAAGGCGGCGTGTATGGAACCGGTCCCGCAACCGGCATTGCTGGTGTCGATGGCGCGCTCGCCACGGGGCGGAACACGCGGACCGGTGTTACCAGTGGCACGGTGACAAGCTCCGGCGGTGCAACGACATGCGCAGCCCAATAGCCGATGCCAATGCCAAAACCGAAGCCGAATCGCCACGGCGCAACGGAATAATAGGCAGGCGGCGGCGAATAGGGCAGCGGCCCGGCGTAGACCGGCGCCGCATACCCGGCAGGGGCGAATGAAGCGGAGTCGGCATACGCCGGCGAGCCGCCGGTGCCGCCGTGCGTCGCCTCGTCAAACAGATCCTCGGGTATGTCGTTCAACCACAGCGCATCGAGCAGTGCGGGATCGACCGCCTCGGCCGTGCCGCGCGCGGTCGAGGCGGTTCGCGTCGTTGCGCCGTTGGCGGCGGCAGCGGGGCTCGCCGCGGTGTCATGCGATGCTTGCGGCGGTGCCGAATCCGAAGCGGCTGTCGCCGAGGATCGGAGAATCTCGTCCACCGATGCGCCGCCCGATGGTGTTTCCGGCGCGGACGCGCCGAACGGCAGATGGCTGCGAAATGCCCAAGCACTCGCTGCCGCGAGCAGCACGATCGCCGCCGCCGTCCAGGGCGAAGCGAAGACATGGCGATGCCGGCGGGCCAGCCGTGTCGGCGCCACAGCGCTGTCGCGCGTTGCGCGCAGCGCGGGCAAGCCGTCGCCGAAGGACGCGTCCTTCGGCGGAATCGCGGTCGACCCGGCTTGGGCGACGGCGAGCGATGCTCCGGGCGCGCGCAGGATCGGCTCCAGTCTGGCCGACACCGGCGACAAACCCAGCGGCCCGCCCTTGGCCACCAGCGGATGCCTGGCGAGATCGGCGATCAGCTCGTGGCAGCTCTGGTAGCGATCGGCCGGGTCCTTCGCCACCATCTTCGCCAGGATCCGCG
>Ga0209581_1000477_pt1 | contig 84717 bp, 68 predicted proteins | sample Coa_R2_FD_187160 | JGI IMG/M metagenome (GOLD analysis project Ga0209581, IMG submission 187160) | Surface soil microbial communities from Centralia Pennsylvania, which are recovering from an underground coalmine fire - Coalmine... | ecosystem: Environmental > Terrestrial > Soil > Unclassified ...
TTCGTGGTGTGACGGGCGGTGTGTACAAGACCCGGGAACGTATTCACCGTGGTGTGCTGACCCACGGTTACTAGCAACTCCTCCTTCATGCAGGCGGGTTGCAGCCTGCAATCTGAACTGAGACCGGCTTTGCTGAGATTGGCTCCCCCTCGCGGGTTCGCAGCTCGTTGTTTCCGGCCATTGTAGCGTGTGTGTCGCCCAGGACGTAAGGGCCGTGCTGACTTGACGTCATCCCCGCCTTCCTCCACGTTGATCGCGGCAGTCTCGTCGGAAACTTTCAACCGACGACAGGGGTTGCGCTCGTTGCGGGACTTAACCCAACATCTCACGACACGAGCTGACGACAGCCATGCAGCACCTGTGCAGCCGTCCCTTGCGGGCACACCCTTCTCGGGGCGCTGCGACTGCATGTCAAACCCTGGTAAGGTTCTTCGCGTTGCATCGAATTAAACCACACGCTCCGCTGCTTGTGCGGGTCCCCGTCAATTCCTTTGAGTTTTAATCTTGCGACCGTACTCCCCAGGCGGACCACTTATCGCGTTGGCTGCGGCACGGAAGGGGTCGATACCTCCCACGCCTAGTGGTCATCGTTTACGGCCAGGACTACCGGGGTATCTAATCCCGTTCGCTCCCCTGGCTTTCGCACCTGAGCGTCAGGAGCTTGCCAGGACACTGCCTTCGCCTTTGGTGTTCCTCCGGATATCTACGCATTTCACCACTACACCCGGAATTCCGTGTCCCTCTCAAGTCCTCAAGCCCCCCAGTCTTCAAGGTCCTTCCCCAGTTAAGCCGGAGACTGTCACCTCAAACTTGGTGGGCCGCCTGCGTGCGCTTTACGCCCAGTAACTCCGGACAACGCTCGCCCCCTACGTATTACCGCGGCTGCTGGCACGTAGTTAGCCGGGGCTGATTCCTCTGGTACCGTCCCTTCTCGTCCCAAAGAAAAGCAGTTTACGATCCGAAGACCGTCCTCCTGCACGCGGCGTTGCTCGGTCAGGGTTGCCCCCATTGCCGAATATTCCTCACTGCTGCCCCCCGTAGGAGTCTGGGCCGTTCTCAATCCCAGTGTGGCTGATCGTCCTCTCAGACCAGCTATCGATCGTCGCCTTGGTAGGCCATTACCCCACCAACCAGCTAATCGACCACGAGCCCATCCTCAGGCGCCCCTCACGGGGCTTTGCTTCCTGCTCGCGCACGAAGCGTATGCGGTATTGTCGGCGATTTCTCGCCGGTATTCCTCACCTGCGGGTAGGTCACCCATGTGTTACTCACCCGTCCGCCACTCCCTCTCCCTCCGAAGAGAAAAAGGGCGTTCGACTTGCATGTGTTAGGCACGCCGCCAGCGTTTGTCCTGAGCCAGGATCAAACTCGCCATTCGATCTATATGAGTCGCCTCTCATCAAGAAGCGCTCGATGTGCTGTTGAGTTCGCGATCCAGGCCAAGAGTTGTTGCGTTGCGTTACTTGGCTTGTTCGCAGATGTACTCGCTTTCGCCGTGCATCCCTCTCGCGAGGGAGAGGCAAAAGCTGTCAATTGACAGGAACTGGACAATCGCGTTCAGGATGCGCCATCGTTGCCAGTTGCTGTTCTGCTTTCCACTCTTCAGTTGTCAAGGTACCCCACTGGAGATGACCCGTAGGTCTTCGCTGTTACCAGTATACTCCACCTAATCAAATCAGGTATTTCGCTCATTTGATTATCGTAGCTGTAGTATCGCATATCTCTGGGGCTTTGTCAAGAGGTTTTCTAACGAATTTCTCTTGATTCTCAAAAATTGCTGTTCCCTTGCTTCACTGTGGCAAAACTTCCTTCTAGCTCTTATATGACACAAAAAGGCCATATAAAACCCATCCTGGTTTTGTTATACAGTGGGGAAACACTATCCCAGAGGAGCCACATTAACGTGGCACAGGCGATGTAAAGACAGGAGCACCCGATTTCGCGATCAGGTGATTGCCTTTTTATCTAAAGCCTTGTTAGTATGCCACACCACGAAAAATTTGTCAAGAGATTTTTTTTGAAATTTCGGATATTAGTAATTATGGCTATGGATCTGCGCCAGATCTTGCGCCACTGCTTGTAAAAGCAATGTCTGGGCGCTGTGGAGGAAAAAGTGGTCGCCCGGCAGCAAACGCAGGGCAAACTGTCCCTGCGTTTGCCGTCTCCATGCAGCAACATCTTCACGGGTGACTTTTGGATCTTGTACCCCTCCAAAGGCCGAAATGCCACAAGAGAGTGGGGCCTCCGCTTGATAGACATAGGTTTCATAGAGCGAAAAATCTGCTCGCAGCACCGGCATCAACAAATTCATCAGCTCGGCGTGCTGTAACACCGCTTCCGGCGTCCCGTTATACTCACGTAACTTTTGTATAAATTCGTCATCGGGCAGAGCATGTATAGGTTCATCTGAAGCAGGGTGGGGTCTTTGAGGAGCGCGGCTACCGGACACAAAAAGATGTAACGGCGCTGGCCCCTGCTGGCGACGAAGCTGGCGCGCCACTTCAAAACCGATTAGTGCTCCCAGACTATGACCAAAAAAAACAAATGGTTTATCTAATAAAGGTTGCAGCGTATCGGTCAAGGCACTCACCAGCGGCGTCATACGGGTGAAGGCTTTTTCTCGGGCGCGGTTCTCACGTCCGGGCAACTGGATCAGCGCCAGTTCTACATCCGATGGTACATTATGCTCCCAGGTGCGAAAAGCGGAAGCGCCACCGCCTGCATAATGCAAACAAAAAAGGCGCAAGCGGGCCCGTGGTTTCGGTCGTGGAAAACGCACCCATTCGTTTGAGGATATAGCCATAATCTTGTAGTTTTCTTTCCCTCAGCTCTATATAGTAACTCTGCCATGACTGTAACACAAAGCTCCTGGTCTGTCCAGATAGGAATTACACTCATTTTTTGTAAACGGTCTTGATGAAATTTGCAGAAGAAAGGGTGACTTTTGAGTCTGCAAGCTCAAGGCTGATGTATTATTATTATTATTGTAACTATACAATCTCTTCTGGCGTTTTCTTTAGCTTGTAATACATGGCTCCATGCACCAGATGATAAAGTTAGCGGAGACCTGTCTTGTACAGGGGTGGCGTGGTGAGGAGAGGTAGAACGGGGACGGCCACCTCATTTCAAGCTTGATACTTAAAACTGAGGAGGGTCATAAAATGGCGAACTGGTCACAGTTCATGAACTGGTTACAGCGTCTATGGAAACGCCTGACTGGACCTGACCAGGCCGAGATACCGCCAGCAGGCGAGCAACGATATGGAGAAACACAGGAGACCGACAGGCAGGTCATGGAACGCGAACTGGCACAGATGCGGGCGCAACTGCGGGCGCAACTGCGAGCGGAACAGGCTCGTCTGGAGGAAGAGGCTCGCAGGTGGAAATTGGAGGCACGTTAAGCCATCCAGACCTGTAGCTAACCAGCACGATTCCCAAAAAGTTCGTTCGACATTTGAAAGCTCGTTAGAGCAGAGGAGTAGTTGAGATTGACAAGCGCGCAGCACACGCAATCGGACATTTTAGCAATCCTTCAACGCGATCACGAACGCTTCACCACATTGATTAACCGGCTCAGCGAGGAAGAGCTGCAAAGGCCATTTACGCCTGAAGGATGGGCGATAAAAGATTTTCTGGACCACATGACTCACTGGAAAAAAGCGGCCCACGCGCTGGTGGTAGCCTTTTTACACGATCAGCCACTACCACCAGCAATGCTTTCCGGGGATGCTGCGAACGAAGAGCAACGGCAGCACAATGCCGCAGTTCCTGTACAGGACATTCTGACTGATTGGAAAGAAACTCACACTCATTTACGCAATACAGTAATTGATGAGCTTGATGAGCAGCGACTCATGGAGAAGCTTCGCGTTCCCTGGGACAAGGAATTCACCGAACCCATTGGCACGCTTATCGCCGACATGTGCGAACATGACGCGGAGCACTTTGACCTCATCGAACAGCATTTTACTTCAGACAAGCATTAAACATTCAGGGCATCCTTTGAGATGCCCTGAAGTTTTTCCTCCATAACGATGTTACAGGCGAGGATCGACTGGCTCACTTTCCAGAGCGAGCACGCTAAAAACGCATTCATGCACGCGGCGCAACGGCTCAGCGCGCACAAACCGTTCCAGAGCCTCAATCCCTAAAAAGAATTCACGCATCGCCAGAGAGCGCTTGGCTCGTAGTCCGCGCATACGCAAGCGTTCCAAATTTTCGGGAACCGTATATTCCGGCCCGTAGATGATGCGCAGGTACTCCGTACCACGGCATTTCACCGCTGGCTGTACAATGCCATGCTGCCCCCTGGCAACAAAATCGAACGGCTTCACGACCATTCCTTCGCCGCCCAGCCCCGTCAAGTGTTCCCACCATTGTATCCCTTGCGCGAGGCTATCAGCATCCGTCAGATCAATCACAAGGTACGGCATGGCAAGCAAGAGCTGCTCATCAGCGTGGCAGACTTCTGCCAGAGTCTCCATATGCCAGACGTGATCTTTAGCAAGATGCGTCTCTCCCTGCGTCGCCAGAACATGAAATGGAGCCAGCTTGAGATCAGCAATGGAGCGAACGGGCCAGCAATAGCGGCGATAGGCATCAACATAGCGCCGGGCCAGCGCCTGATGCTGCTGATAGATAGCAAGCAGCGATTGAGTATCAACACCGCGTGCATTCGTCTGCTCCAACAATGTTACAGCTTGACCCAATGACATGCTAGAGGCTGCGCCCACGGCTGCATACTGCCGCAAGAGCAGAGCCTGGGCCTTGACCGACCAGGGCATCAGTTCACAATCGAGGCAGACCCAGTCGGTCTGGAACTTTTCCCAAAAGCCGCTGCTTTGCAACGCCGCCTGGACCCGCTCCAACAATGCTCTTTCCAGCGCAGAATCATCAAAAAAACGTCGCCCGGTACGGGTATAGCAAATGCCAATGCCTTCTTCAGCAACGCCAAAGCGCCTGCGCGCTGCATCTTCGTCGCGACAGACAATCACAATCGCTCGCGAGCCCATATGCTTCTCTTCGCAGACGACTTTTTCAATCCCTTCCTGCAGGTAATAGGCAAATGCTTCGGCGGGATGCTCCAGCAGCCCTGGCTCCTTGCTGGTCTCGCAGGGCGACATCGTGGGAGGCAGATAGATCAGCCATCTGGGATCGGCGGCAAAACGGCTCATGACCTCTAGCGCGGCAATAGCATTTTCTTCGCGAATAATGATATTGTGATACAGGCCGGTCGAGATAATACGCTTACCGGATACATCCTCCACATCCAGAATTTCATCGTAGCGTTGCTGCGCCGTGAGTGTGGGCGCTTGCTCATCTTTAGGCAAAAATGGCTTGACAGGTTCAGAGTAAACCAGGGCGGCAGTAACTGCAACTAGCTCTTTTTCGGGGTAGCGCAGCGCCGTCAGCTTCCCACCGAAGACACAACCTGTATCGATGTTGATCGTACCATTGAGCCATTCCGGTTCAGGGACCGTAGTATGACCATAAACAACCATCGCTTGGCCGCGATACTCCGCAGCCCAGTTGTAGCGTATGGGCAAGCCGAACTCGTCGGTTTCGCCGGTCGTTTCACCATAGAGGGCAAACTCTCGCACCACACGCGACCCTCGCCCCTGCAACTCTTCTTTCATGCCCGCATGCGCCACCACAAGCTTCCCATCATCCAGCACATAATGACTGATCAGCCCATCCAGAAACTTGACGACGCGCTCTTTAAACGCAGGAGGCTCGTGTTCGAGCTGCGCCAGCGTCTCCACGATACCATGCGTCAGGCGCACATCGCGCCCTTTAAGTTTGCGCAGCAACCTTATGTCATGATTACCAGGGACACAAAGCGCATTACCAGAGGCAACCATATCCATCGCCAGACGCAATACAGCCGGTGACGCCGGTCCTCGATCCACCAGATCACCCAGAAAAATCACCTTGCGTCCGGCTGGATGGCTTACCTGAAAGCTTTGTTCATCACCATCACTGGTAGATATTTCATAGCCAAGTTGCACGAGTAAAGTGTGCAGTTCATCAAAGCAGCCATGAATATCGCCGATAATATCGAAGGGGCCATGCTCTTGCTTGAGATTACACCAGAGGCGCTCATATTCGATGGTAACGGCATCGACCTGCTCGGGAGAGGTAAGCACGTAGCAATGATGGAAACCTTCCTCTCTCAAGCCGCGCAAGGAACGACGGAGCTGCATCTGTTGCCGACGAATCACATGCGGCCCAAAGTCGCGGTCGGGCCGAAGCTGGTTGCGCTCCAGACAGAGCTTCTCGGGCAGGTGAAACACCACCGCTACGGTCAGCGCGTGATACTGACGAGCAAGGTTCAATAGCGGCTTGCGATCTTCAGCCTGCACGCTTGTGGCATCAATAACCGTCAATTTTCCCGCCGCCAACCGCTTAGCAGCAACAAAGTGTAGCACTTCAAATGCCGCTTTCGTGGCTTTTTGATCATTCTCGTCATCGGAAACCAGGCCGCGACAAAAATCGGAGGAGAGCACCTCTGTCGCCTTAAAATGCTGACGCGCAAAGGTAGATTTGCCCGAACCAGACGAGCCTACCAGTACAACAAGTGAGAATTCCGGGATCATTATCTTCATAGCGTGTTTTGCACCTTTATATCATTGCATAACATTGCGTGTAAAAACTCCCATTTGCGATGGCGCTCCCACGCCCTCATCCTCCGGCCCGACGGGCGCAATACGAACCGCATACCCGAAGCTATCCGCAACCCGAGCGGTCCAGGCTTGAAATTCTTGTCGCGTCCACTCAAAGCGATGATCTTTATGGCGGAATTTGCCCGTCGGCAGAGTGGCAAATTTGACATTATATTCGGCATTAGGCGTTGTTACGACCACTGTCTCGGGTTCAGCAAATTCAAAAAGGACACGCTCGAATGCTGCCAGGCGCGGCGGGTCCAGATGCTCAATGACCTCAACAACTGCGGCGGCATCGTACCCTTCCAGGCGCTTATCGCGATAGGTCAGGGCTCCGTGGATCAGGCACACACGTTCCCGCTGCATCATAGGAAGGCGTTCCAGGCGTAAACGGTCGCGAGCCAGCTCCAGAGCGCGATACGAGACATCTAGCCCCAGAATATGCGTAAAGCTCTTCTCTTGCAACAACAATTTGATTAACCGGCCCTCTCCGCAACCAAGATCAAGCACGCGCTTTGCTCCACTTTCGCGCAACGCGGCGACCACGGCGGCCAGTCGTTGCTCATGCAAGCTGACCCGCCTCTCCGGTACCTCCTCCTTAGCATCGGTATCCTCTGTCTCTTCTGTCTCCCTCGTCTCCTCGCCAGCTTCCTCCACAACCAGCCGGGACAGCGCATCGCGGACGAGGTTCTGCCGGTGCTTCAAATAGCGACGCGTAATCTGCTCACGCTCAGGATGTTGCTCCAGCCATCCCTGTCCACGCTTCAGCAACTTCTCAACCTCGGCATCGCCAATCCAGTAATGCTTATTGTTATCGAGCACCGGGATCAGCACATAGATATGGGTCAATAACTCGCTCAAGCGGCAGGTCCCTTCAAGGGTCACGCTAAAGTAGGGGCTCACTCCCCATTCAGGATAGCTCTCATCCAGTAAGGGCGCGTTCACCGTCACCGCATAGCCTAGCGGCTCAAACAGCCGTCTCAGCCAGGCTTCGCCGCCGTGGCAGGGAACGGCTGCGAGCGTGGCTTGAAGGGGCAACGCTGTGGCTGCCAGTCCGGGCCGTTGCGAGCAGCGACCATTGAGAGCGGTACCAAACACTTCTGCAAGCGCAACGCTGAGGAACGAGGAGGCGACGTAAGGGCGATCATTGACATACTGTTCCAGCGCCACCGCTTTTTCGCGTCCACGCACAAGGTGAACGGTATCGATCTCTAGCAATAGGGCTGCGGTACAACGTTCGTCGCTGGCCTCTGGATAAAAGACGTGTACCCGTCCGAAGGAGAGGGAGAAAGACTGGAGGTGCGCGGGATTCTTATGCAGGAGATATCCCAGATCAGTTGCCGGTTGCAGTGTGGTGGTAATTGTCAGTAACATAGCTTTCCTTTACATAGACATAGCGCAAACATCCCGATCCTAAAATCTTTGCTGAATACAAGCAGAATCGCTTGATGAACCATAGCAGTGGTGCTGCCAGTATAGCAGAGATGTGTTTGTTTGAACAGGCGGAACAAGAAGATTTTTCGATAGTGGACAGGCATTTTGCTAATGATCTATTTCATCTTATATTAATGTTTTTAGCTATCTTCCTCTAATATTGTTTGCATTCTATAAAATCCGAAAAGTCCCTCTCTGCCTTGACAATACAATGTTTTTAGCATATATTTATACTTGTAGAGTTTCCTGGCGTGGTCATGTTATCAGCCATATTTATTCAGCATTTTCCGATCATGACCATGTAGAACTCGTCGTCTTTGGGTGCCACCCGGTTTCTTTTACGATATCAGACAGCACAACATCGTGCTGCCTTTTTACTTCTTTGTCCTGTCACGGTACAGTCCAGGAGTATATTTTTTAAGCAGAGAAAGGATCTCCATGACTTCAGAAAACCAGAAATCACCACAACCAGAGCCGATCCCTGGCGCAACCGACCAGGGCGCTGAAAACGATGCCAATAGCTTCCCTCGCCGCAGCCTGCTCAAAGGGGCAAGCGTTGCTGCGACTCTGGGGGCGCTTGGCGGTATCGCATTGCCGGTCGGCGCGGCTTCCGCTGCCACCCATACGGTCACCACGCCTCTCGCAAAAATGTCACCCAGAGGGAAAAAGCCCGATTCGTTCAAGTTCGAGCTAGAAAAGTCCGATCCACAGGTATTCACCGGTGGAACGATCAGGACAGCGGTGGCCGGTGATATTGAAGAGCTGAGCGGCATGTCTCTCTTCTCGACGCGTATCAATCCCGGAGCTATGCGCGAGCTTCACTGGCATATCAACGCCAACGAGTTAAATTACTGTATCAGTGGGCAAGGCGAGATCGGAATTTTCCTCTCAGGGACAAGCAACGCCGTTTTCCCCATTGGACCTGGCAATGTCACATTTGTGCCTGAGGGGGCCATCCATTATATCCGCAACACTGGGACAGAAACCCTTCATATCCTTGAAGCGTTTACTCATGAGAGTCCTGAAAAAATTGATATTTCTAATGCGCTCAACGTCATCCCTCAGAGCATTCTGGCCCAGACATACTCGATCCCGACAGCGAGCTTCCCGGCTCTGCCACAGCAGGGTGATCAGGTCCTGGTCAATACGGGCGCGATCCCGACGGCAACGCCCTCCTCTTCTTCAGGGCCATTTACCGTTAATTTCACAGATATCCCGCTAAAAACTTTTAGCGGCGGAACTATTGCCGCGCTCACTCCTCAGTTTATCCCGTCATTGAGCGGGATTACCCTGTTCATCGTGCAAACACAGCCAGACGCCCTGCGTGAGCCACACTGGCACCCGAATGCTTCCGAACTTAACTATTGTCTCCAGGGACAGGCTCAGTTTGAGGTGATTACCCCGGACAATACCCATGAAATTTTCACCATCCAACCGGGAGACACGGTATTTGTGCCACAGAACTACCTGCACCATGTCGGCAGCACTAGCAACGACCCGTTTACCATCCTCATCTTCTTCTCAAATAACGTGGTAGGACATGTCGATCTTTCGCAGATGACACAGTTCTTCGAACGCGGCCTGTTCTCTGCCAGCTTTGGTCTGGACCCACACGCTTTCGATAACATTCCCAATCTGGGCGATATTACTATTGCTCCTAAAAATCCCAATCCTTAGTTCCTATGCAGCTTGCGTAATGGCTGTTTGATTACGCAAGCTGCATTAACGAGCTTTCTTTCCCTGCACCCACGTCTGCATGATTACCTCGGACGAGGCTCCGAAAAAGAACACATCTAGCAAGTCATTCTCGTTCCAACCGGCCATAGCTGGATGTTCCAGATCGATAGCCACAAAATCGGCCAGCATGCCGGGAGCAATCACGCCCGTTTCTACCCCTAAAGCTGCCGCGCCACGGTGAGTTCCATAATCGAGCAAAAGCGGTCCGGGCGACGAGAGCTCGTCAGCGACAAGCACACGGCGGCGCTGGTAACGCATGCGCGCGGAATACTCGGCCCAGCGCAGCTCTTCAATGGGATCGAGGCGTGTATTGCTATCGGAGCCGATAGTGAGAGGAATGTGCGCCGCGACCAGATCGGCGTAGGGAGCGATACCGTCACCCAGATCGCCCTCGGTGGTTGGGCAGACACAGACGGTACAGCCATAGCGGGCCAGCAGCGCTACTTCTGCCGGACTGGCATGGGTGGCATGAACGATGGTGGTTAACGGGCCTAACGCCCCGAAGCGTTCCAGTAGCTCTATCGGAGTGCAGCCATAGGCCGCCTGGCACTGCTCAATCTCCGCTACCTGCTCATCGGCATGCACATGTAAAGGCAGATGATGGCTCTGGCAGTAAGCAACAATGGCAGAGAACCACGCTTCCGGTACCGCACGCACCGAATGGGGCGCGATACCGACAGGTATGTTTGCCAGGCGCAAAGCATCGACACGCGCAAGAAAGGCTTCAACGGAAGTATCGCAGAAGCGTCGCTGCCCCTCCTCTGGCGGTTGGCTAAAGCCGCTCTGGGCGTAGGCCGTCATTAGCAGCACAACGCGAATGCCAGCGTCACGCCCCGCGTATACCACAGCCTCAGCCATAGCATTGGGATTGGCGTACGGCTGTCCGTCCGCCTGGTGATGGAGATAGTGAAACTCCCCCACGGTAGTATAGCCGACCGCAGCCATCTCACGATAGGCATATAAAGCTACATTATATAAACGATCAGGATCAAGCTGCTGGGCCGCATCATACATTGCGCGTCTCCAGGTCCAGAAAGTATCCTGGTTGGAGAGCGGACGATGGGTATGACCCCGTAGCGTACGCTGAAACACATGGCTATGCGTATTGACAAAACCAGGCAGGAGAGCCACGCCCGGCAGGGGTTCAGGCACGACTTTGCTCGCACCCAGTTTAGAGAGCGAGACGATACGTCCCTCGTTTGAGATCGAAACGACTATATTCGCCTGTAGCCCTTGAGGAGTATAGATATAATCTGGCGCAAGATGGATCATAGGCTATCCTTTGTATGGTTGGATGATGAGAGCATCACTCCGGCGCTATGCCATTAGTACTAGTCCAAATGGGTAGGCTGTTGCTATATATAGCACAAGGCATTATCATCAGGGTGAACAATTTACCTGGCAAAACGCTGCAATGTCGTCGTGTCCCTGAAAGGTGCTTCCAGGCCGTAGTCGTTGCTTGCTGTTCGGCAGTATAACATGAGAAATACCCGAGCACAAGTTCTAGTAGAATCACCAAAGTCTCTCAATCGCCCAAAGTACTTGCCAGAAAAGGTATAATAGAGGGAATAAACAGGTTGAGAAAGATAAAACTACCGTTGCATAGTTTGCATAATGTGATATGCTGGTATAACTCATCTACGGTAAAGTAGTAACATGCTCATTAAGTTAGTGCAGTGAGAGGAGAACCTCGTCAAGAGGCCAGGTAATAGATACATGTCACAGAGACGAGGAACAACAACAGATCGACTGAGTAATGTTATTGAGGTTATCCAGCTCGGACGGAGAACCGGGTTTTTGACCGTCGAGCGGGGTGAAGGCCCAGGCCGAGAAGAAGGCGAGCTCACATTTGTTCATGGGCAAATAACGTATGCCCGTGGCGGTCAGCTTGTCGGACAACGAGCCCTTGAGTGGTTGCATAGCTGGGGCGCATGTCGCTTCACGTTTGTCTCGTCTGTGCCTGGTAGGTCCACGCAGCCTCTCCATGAGACGCCGCGTACGCTATCAACACAGCCATTTAGGGATACTGGGGCATATCCGCGACAAACGTTCGATACGCCCCACCCTCCCACTCCACCATACGTTATTCAAGACCGGGAATGGAATGAGCCACCGCTCAACAGCTTTGGCGTTAGAACCTCCTCCCTCAGCTTTAGCAATCCGCGACGCACACGGCAGGATGATGAGGCATTGCGTTTACTGGATCAGGCCGGGCTCTCTCGCTTACATCGACATTTGTTTCTGTTAATCGACGGACGTCGAAATACGATAGAACTGGTCCGTCTGATAGCCCGTCCGCAAGAAGAAGTCCAGCGCTTGCTCTATGATCTAGAGCGTATAGGCATTATTCAACAGTAAAGCATACACAAAAGGATGGTTAGCATCATGTCTCTACAAGAGTTCGAGCCACGGCGTCGCCGACGCTTCTCTCTATCAGTACGCGTCTCTATCGGACTCGTGCTGGCAGCGATTATACCGCTCGGTATCACGCTACTTTTTAGTGAAATGCAGACGCGCCCGGCATTGACTAACCAGGCCAATACCGCGATGGAGAGCGATGCTAAAACGCGCGTTCAATTGATCGATACCTACATCCGAGAACGAACTCTGGATGCCCTCACCCTGAGCCAGGTGCAATCGGTGGCGATCTTTATGGCTGCCCCACCTGAGCTCAAGTCTCCCGTTTATCAGGACCTTGCCACTCACGCCCTGTTCGCGCTGGGCGCCGGTACGTTCCGCGATAAGAACTATACCTCGTGGCAGCTTTTCAATCCACAGGGACAGCCCTTGCTGTTCTACCCGCTTTCTAACCCACCCAAGCCACATGGGCAGTTTCTCGTCCCGCCGGACTACCTCAAGACGGTTAGCACAGGCAAAACAGTGATTTCATCGGTCTACTATACCCCGGGAACGAAGACGGCCTCTATCGATATTTACGCTCCCGTTGTTAACCCGCAACCTCGTCAGTATTTAGGCTTCATGCGGGCGACCCTTAACATCAACTACATCTGGAATATCGTTGACGGCGATAAAGGCGCTAATGGAGATGGCAGCTATGCCTTCATCCTCGATGAGAACGGCGTACGCATAGCTGATACCGATCCCGCCCGGCGCTTTACCAGCGTCGCTCCCATCCCCGGCGATGTGCAGTTGCGCATCAGTCAGGAGCTCCGCTACGGTACCATTGATCCGGTTCACACGCTCAGCGATAGCACATTTGCCAGTACCTTGCATGATACCACTCCCACGACTACGTTCCAGGCACAGCCCGCCGGACAAACCGAACAATATCAAGTAGTGCAGCAGGCAACCACAACCGTTCCCTGGAAATACTACGTGCTTAGCCCGGTGAACACTGTTACCGCCGTCGCCAACCGGCAGCTCCTCCTTACGGGTATCGTCGCTCTAACTATGGCTATCCTGGCGGCCTTCGTCGGTCTGATCTTCGGACGCCGCATCACGCAGCCAATCCTCAACTCGGTCGAATACCTGCGCAACAATAGCCGGGCGATGACCGCCCTGGCAACGAGCCAGCAGGATGCGGCCTCGGAGCAGATGTGGGTGGTAGACTCGTCACAGGTAGGTCTGCAATCCGTGCAATACTATGCCAACGCCACAAAGGTCGCGGCGACCCAGTTGATCAAAACCGGAACGGAGTTGGCGCAGCAGTGGGGACATATCGACGCTCACACCGCCAGGCTGGCCCTGGAACGCATCGTCACCGCAGCTCAATACATTGAAAACGCCACCCAGTACCAGAGCGTTAGCAATCAGAAGCTTGCCACGGCGCTCAAAGTGGCAACGCAAGTGACGGAACAGCTCGTCTCCGGTACAACTTCGGCAACCGACGCAGCTACCCAGCTAGAGCAGGTGGTTTCACAGCTCCGCTCGGTGGTTGGCAAATAATCCGCACGCATCAGCGAGATAACGCGTCCAGCCGCACAGGCTGGCTCCGCTGCGCCGAAAGATTCGCCGCCTCCATGAGCATACTCAGGTCTACCGCGATCTGCGTGTTCTCCTGGGGGCGCGTTCCTTGCTGAATATGATCAACCCATTGCTGCAACGCTGTGGGCTGATCAGGCGGAACCGCCGTCCAGACGTTCCATCCACCAGCAGGCCTGTTGATATGCGCGCCGCGGATCCGTATCTTGTCATCAGGCATTCCATAGAGCAAACTACCTTCGGTGCCATGCGCTTCAATAGTAATCGGCACCAGGAGGTATAAGGCTGCGACTCACGAACACGCTCTACGTGCTCTGGCTGAGAGCCGCCATGCACAAAGATTACGGCAGGAGGAGATACATGAAGATGCGCGTCAAGTGGATAATATACATCCAGCATTAAATCTTCGCCATCAACAGTTTTATATACGATATCCTTGCGCACGGTAACCTCTTCCATACGAGGAAGCTGATACACGATCCGCATCTGTTCTATTTGCTTGCTATCTCGCATATGCTTTACCTTCCTGTTTAATGATAGACAGTATCAACAAGCCAAATATAACAGGCATGATATTGAAAAACATCGGTCTTTTAGGCGATGCGTAGGGCTTGACAACAGTGGTATGATAGGCGCAATCTTCACCATTACGCTACAAAAGCTACCTCATTGATCATAAAAGGGATGTATATGCACGAAATCGGTCGCATCAAGCAGGTCCAGATCCAGCGGTCGCCGCTCAAAATCGGCCAGAAGCCCCATCTTTATTACGATCCTTCGCCGCTGCTAATCGTGAACTCTTTGCTGCTTTCGACCAGAGGAGTTATTGGGGTAACGGCGCAAGGAGAAGAGATCATTGATGTTCACCATATCGATCATCCTTCGTCACGCAACCACGCCGTCAATACTGTATCTATGGGCTTTACCAGTCATTATCAGAGTATGCGCGCATATTTTGGTCCGCACCTGCCGGATGGATGCGCAGGAGAAAATATTCTGGTGGAGACAGCGGACGAACAGAAGCTAGCTCGTCTGGAGCACGGGATCGCGATCCAATCGGCAAAGACTGGACTGATAATGCGCCTGACCGGTATTATGGTGGCTGCGCCATGCGCGGAATTTAGCCAGTTCGCTGCCTGCGATATCATGCCTCTGGCAGGAGAACGGCTGAAGGAAGCCCTGCAATTTCTGGATCAGGGAAAGCGCGGCTTCTATATGACCCTGGCACCCCAACAAGAGCCAGTTGCGATACAAGCAGGAGACATGGTTTTCGCGCTCTAATCGAAACGGCAAGCCGGTAAAGCTTGCTAGCCCGTCAGGGAAGTCGCTGGCAGGCTAGAGGGCCTCTTATTCTCCATAAGGAATCCAGATATTCTTCACCTGCGTGGCTTCGCGTAAAAACTCTTCGCCTTCGCCCTGCACAATATCAAGCCAGTTACGAGCATAGCCGTAATTGACCCAGGTGCGCTTCATATTGCCTGCGGAGGCCAGTTCAACCATTTTGGAACCCTCGGCAGTGCCGAAGTACCACATAGCGTCCACATCGTCATGCTCGGCGAGTACCTTGCTGAGGGCGTCGCGATCTCCAGTGACGATATTGACAACTCCAGGCGGCAGGTCGGAGGTCTCGAAGACCTGATAGCAATCGGTGGCGCTGAGAGGCGACGATGGCGCTGGAATGACCACAACCGTATTCCCCATCGCAATCGCAGGAGCGACCAGCGAGATAAATCCCAACAAGGGATATTCATCGGGGCAGGTCAGAGCCATGACCCCGATAGCTTCGCGCATGGCAAGCGCGACCCCGCGCAAGGGTGGCTGATGTACCGTCCCCTCAAATTTGTCGGCCCAGGCGGCATAGCTAAACAGACGTGAGAGCGTTGCCTGCATTTCCCTGCTCGCATCGTCATGGGAACGTCCCGTCTGCAACGCGATTCTGCGGACGAACTCCTCTTCGCGTACCGCCAGATTTTCGGCGATATAGTAGAGGATCTGCGCCCGGTTATGCGCTGTGGCAGCAGACCAGCTCCGAGCGGCGTGCGCGGCTTCAACGGCGTTACGAATATCTTTACGATTGCCCTCGCCAACTTCGCCGATCACGCGACCGCCAGGGGTCAAGACGCTGCGGCTATAGCCGGAATCGGGCCGCACCTGCTTGCCGCCGATGAACAGCTTGGGCGTGCGATCAATCGGGGGATACGCCGTGCCATACCCATTAGCCGATGGCGCAATATTTACCGCCTCCTCCGGCTCTAACTGCGCAGCTTCCTCCTGCCCATGCTCGCCAGGTTTCGTACCATTCATAGAGATTTTTCGTTCGACAGACTTCCAGGCAGAACGTACATACTCATATAAGCCTTCTTTGCCGCCCTCGCGTCCAAAACCACTTTCGCGGTAGCCACCAAAACCGCTGGCCGCATCAAACAGGTTGGTGCAGTTGATCCAGACGCTGCCAGCCTTCAGTTTGGGAGCGATATCCAGCGCGAGGTTGATATTATCGCTCCACACGCTGGCAGCCAGGCCGTAACACGTATTGTTTGCCAGTTCCACCGCTTCGGCTGGCGTGCGGAAGGTCATGGCGACAAGTACCGGCCCGAAAATCTCTACCTGCGCGATAGTCGTGGCAGGCGAGACGTTGGTAAAGAGCGTTGGCGGGAAGAAATAGCCTTCCGCAGGACAGGCCCAGGAGGGCTGCCACATCTGTGCCCCCTCTTCAACGCCCATAGCTACTAAACGCTGAATCTCTTTGAGCTGCGCCGGTGAAACAATCGCGCCGATATCCACGGCCTTATCTAGCGGATCGCCAACGCGTAGACGTTCCATACGCACACGCAACTTCGCAATCAGCCGCTCAGCAATATCTTCCTGCACCAGCAAGCGCGAGCCCGCACAACAGACTTGCCCTTGATTAAACCAGATAGCATCCACAACGCCTTCCACAACGCTATCCAGGTCGGCATCGTCAAAAACGATAAAGGGCGACTTGCCACCCAACTCCAACGAGAGCTTCTTGCCTGAACCAGCCGTGGCGCGCCTGATCGCGCGTCCAACCTCGGTCGAACCAGTAAAGGCAATCTTGTTGACAGCAGGATGCTGCACCAGCGCCTCTCCCACCTGCGAAGCTTCCCCGGTCACAATATTGACCACCCCGGGCGGTAAACCAATCTCCTGCACAATCTCGGCAAATTTGAGGGCAGTAAGAGGCGTATAACGCGCCGGTTTTAGCACGACGGTATTGCCCATCGCGAGCGCAGGAGCAATTTTCCAGGCGAGCATTAGCAGAGGGAAGTTCCAGGGGATGATCTGCCCAACAACGCCGAGAGGCTGATAGCCTGGAAGCTCCGAAGCCATCAATTGCGCCCAGCCTGCATGATAGTAGAAGTGTCGCGCGACCAGTGGAATATCAATATCGCGCGTTTCACGGATGGTTTTCCCATTATCCAATGACTCCAATACTGCCAGCATGCGCGAGTGCTTCTGGATCTGGCGCGCAATGGCATAGAGATAGCGCGCGCGTAGATGGCCCGGCGTTCTTCCCCACGTCTCGAAGGCTGTACGAGCAGCGGCAACGGCGGCAGCAACATCGGCGCTACCGGCAGCGGCAACCCGCGCCAGTGGCTGCCCGTTAGCCGGATTGATCGTATCGAGATATTGACCACTGGCAGGCTTTACCCATTGATTATTGATAAACAGCTCAAACGGCTGATGCTGCTTTAGCCATTCTTGAGCAAGAGATGCGGCCTCCGGTGCTGGTCCATATTGCATAGTCTCAAAAATTTCCTTTACATTCACCGTTGACCTCCTCTGGTACATTGCATTTGACATTTGCGAGTATAACGTCTATACTCCCTTCAAGGAAGTAGCGGGAGCCTGTGGCTATCTCGACCCGCTTGAGGGTACTGAAATTAAACCAGCGGATTGTGATGCGCAGCCGCGTAGCGACCGGTGACGTAGTACGAGAGCTGGCGCTCAATATCAGACAGCAGGCCGCTAGCTCCAATGCGGAAAAGCGCATTGGTCAGCCACTCGTTGCCAAGCTCCTCTTTCATCAAGATCAGCCAGTCCAGCGACGCCTTTGCGCTGCGAATACCGCCGGCAGGCTTGAATCCCACTTTGTAGCCCGTTTGCTCATAATAATCGCGAATAGCGCGCGTCATCACAATCCCCACCGGCAGCGTGGCGTTGACTGCTTCCTTGCCGGTCGAGGTTTTGATAAAGTCGGCGCCCGCCATCATGCAGACAAGGCTCGCCATGCCCACATTGCGCAAGGTCGCCAGTTCATGAGTCGCGAGGATGGTCTTCATATGCGCATCGCCACAGGCCGCACGGAACGCCTGCACTTCAGCATAGAGCTCCTGCCAGTTGCCGGTCAGGACGTGGGCGCGCGAGATCACGATATCAATCTCGCGTGCCCCCGCCTTGACGGATGCCTCGATCTCCTGCAACTTCTGCTCGAAGGGATTCTGGCCCGCCGGAAAACCGGTCGAGACTGCGGCAACAGGAATATCTGCGCCTCGCAACGCCTCAACTGCGACCGGGACCAGATTGTGGTAAACACAGACCGCGCCGACCCGCAACTGCTCCATTCCCAACTCATCCAGCAGTTCCTGGCGCACAGGCCAGCGCGCTTTAGCACAGAGACGCAAGACATTTCCCGGCGTATCGTCTCCAGCAAGCGTGGTCAGATCAAGACAGGTGATGGCGCGCAATAGCCATGCAGCCTGCCACTCCTTCTTGACCGTACGGCGCGTCGTCAACGTGGCGGCCCGGCGTTCCACCGCGCTGCGATTGATACGCACGCCGCTCACCCAATCCATGTCCAGGACAATGCCAGGATTGCGCTGAGATACGGGAGCCGCTGACTCCACATGTTCAGGCTGTCGTTTCGTCGTGGTCATATGCCTTTTCCTCTGGAAAGAATAGAATACCCCTTATGCTTCAAAAAGAGTCTTTTGCTGTTGCAGTAGCGATATAACACGATTTGTCAGGTCTTGATGCACGATGAGACTCCCCTTTGTTGCAACTTGGTTCACTAATAGAGTGCTATCCACTACAACCATTTTATCACGCCATTCCATTGAAATGCCGTTGCGAATGCCGCTCAGTCGTGGCTAATCCAGGAGCCTGTGCCAACGCTTCGCAGCCGGACTTCTGGATTAGTCGCGACTGAAAGGCTCGAAACAGGCGGTCAGACGCGATATTTGGCGACCAGCACCTTGACCCACCCTCGCTGCTTCTCCGATGGGGTAAAGCTGTTTCTCTGCAACTGCTTTGCCATATCTCTGATAAACTTGCGCTCCTGATCGCTGGCCCGCGAGCCGCCGGGGGTTGCGAAGAAGGCGTTGAGCTTCTGCACCTGCTGACGCAGCTCAAGCAGTTCTGGTGAGAGCGCACCATTGCGTGCTTCTGGAGCCTGCGACTGCTGCCATTTTTCATAGGCTACCCGGTCGCCCCCGAAGGCTCCCAGACCGGCCAGTTCGTCCGCCCGTTCGTTGTGCAAATGGCCGGCGTGACCACGCACCCATTCAAACTCAGGAGGCTGCTTGCGGTAACCAACGAGCTTTTTATAATAGGCCCACAAATCCTCGTTGGCCTTCATCTGGTAAACCCCGGTCGCTACCTTGATGGTATACTCACTATCGCTATAGATCAGGAGGGGAAGAGCGGGGGGAGCGAGCGAGAGGACCGCCAGTACAGCCGCAATCTCGGCCCGGTTATTGGTGGTGGTGGGCGATTTGGGGATATGCCCATAACGCTCAAAGCAGGCAGCTCCCTCGCGTACCTTCCCATCCACCATATCAGCCGCCGCCCACAGTAAGGCGCTCCAGCCCGCCGGACCACCGGGATTTTTCAGGCAGGCGCCATCGGTATAAGCCACCACTCCCCGCTGGTCCAGAGCAGGCAACTTTGTTCGTATATCAATATTCAGAACGGCATACAGCACTGAATGCCATTCCAGTTCTTCATTCGTCATACACCTACATCCTTGCTTCTACACTACTACCTATGCCTATTTTAAACAGGGACAGGACATGGACAGGGAGGGCCGAGCTGACCCCTGCCCATGCCCCACAGGTCAAAAGCAAGGAGACGTAAGCCCGGCTAGACTATCATGCGTGTCGCTTTAATTACTCCTCGCTTGCTCTGTCTGCCCTCAACGTCGATATGGGCGCCTTCCTGCAATGCCTGTACAGCAGACAGGGATACTTGCTGCCCATTGCGGTCAAGAATGGTCGTTTTGCCGGTGACGACAACCGCTACAGGTTTCAGCTCGCCAGAACTGCGCTTTGGCGTATGTCCCGCAACCACATAATGCGGTTTCTTCGCGGAGTTCGCTGCCACCCCGAGAACCATGACTTTGCGCCCGTGTTCGAGCAGCGAATCGGCCAGGGCCGACTCTTCCTTCTCGGCATAGGTGCTCTCAGGTTCCTCATGTGAGTGCTGCTTTAACCTCTGCTCTTCTTGCTCCTTTGTACGCGGTTCTACATGGGAACCATTTGTATCATGTTCATGCTCTGTATGAGCATGCTCAAACAGCTCCTGATTATAGCTGCGCGGAATCGCCACATCCAGAGCGTGCGGCATAGCATCGAAGCAATACGTGACCATTACCTGTTCCGCATTCCCTGCCTGCTCCAGTGTACCATAGTCCGACTTACTCAGGTAGTCCTTGAGCTTAACGGTACTCCCATCTAGATGCAAGTGGATATGAGATGGAACGGTGATTGAGAGATGCGCGCCGCGAAAGTACTCCGCAGTAACATTATCAGGCTTGCGACGCAGGAGCAGCGAGAAGATTTGCTGCATCGTCGTCAGAGGATTGCCCTCGGTGATAACGCAGACATCAAGCATGCCATCGTCAATATAGGCATCAGGCGTAAACTCAACCACGTCGGCGTAACGGCGCGTATTGCCAATCACAATCTGCAACGCCTCGCCCTTCCAGGTCGTAGCCTGATCACCACCTTTGACCTGTATCTCCACCGGGAAAGCCTGCATCTCCGGTATCTTTTTCATCGCCGCCACGCCAACTGCCAGACGACCAACCTGATATTTGAGATTTTTGGAGACATCGCCCATCACGGCAGCATCAATACCCAGACCGGCCATTAACAGGAAGTGATGACGAGCCTGGCTACTCGCATCGGAACGCTTCACCTTTTTCTGGCGCCGTTTCTGCTCACCCGCGGAATCTGGCTGCTCGTTCGCTTCTGCAGGAGCATCAGGGAATGTCAGACGCTTCACCTCGACGCAACCCACATCGACCCTGCGCACTTCGCTATCGACCAGGGCAAGCGCGGCCTTCACAGGATCGGTAGGGATGCCAACCTCATACGCCCATTCGTTAGCGGTCCCCCCTGGAATCAGCCCGACAATTTTGTGTTTCCCCCTGGCATTCATCACTCCGTTGATGACCTGGTTTAGCGTGCCATCTCCGCCATAAGCAATGACCAGATCGCAGCCGTTTTTGGCCGCATCATTCGCCAGTTCCATTGTGTGGCCGCCATACTCTTTGAGCAACGTATCCACTTTCCAGCCCGCGCCATATAACACCGCCATCACATCCGTCAGTTGCGCTACATTCTGTCCGGTTCTAGGATTGATCACTAAAGATGCCTTTTTACATTGCATAAAAAACTCCCTCGTTCGCAATATATAAATTTCCACCTGTTAGATCGAACACGGGAGAGCGTTTGGTCGAGTTTCAAAAGGGGCTCAAAATAATTTCATCGGTTCAGGCACGACAGAAATAGGGCAGAGGCCGTAGATGATACAGCCTCTGCCCGAGCCAGAAGGAAAGGAAAGGAAAAGCAGCGTTATGATTGGCGTATCAGCGCCCTGACTGCCTGCACAATATGGTCCGCGCTAATCCCTGCTGCCTCCAGTAATTCCGTGGGCGTGCCAGAACCGGGCATCGATTGGACGGCCAGCCGTACCACCTGCGGCATACGTCCATAGCGCTGCGAAAAGACCTCCAGCACAGCATCACCCAGGCCACCTTCGGGCCAGTGATCCTCGACTGTGACGATCTTATCCCCGGTTGCCTGTGCGGCAGCCAGCAGCGTCTCGTGATCCATCGGTTTGACCGAATACGCGTCAATGACGCGAATAGCAATGCCCTCGCTCAATAGCGTGTCATAAGCTTTAAGCGCCTCGTGCAGTGTGATTCCGGCAGCGATAACCGCCGCGCGGTCGTTTTCGGATTGATGCAGAACTCTGCTGCCGCCAACAGTAAACGTATCCGCAGGACTATAGAGCACAGGCGTCTTTTCACGCGTGGTTCGTATATAGACGACGCCGTCATGCTTCGCCATCTCCGCCACGAGCTGGGCCGTCTGGTTAGGATCACAGGGATAGAGCACCGTACTGCCGTACACGGCCCGCATCATCGAGAGATCTTCCAATCCCATCTGCGAAGGCCCATCCTCGCCAATGGAGACGCCAGCGTGCGAGCCAGCGAGGCGAATGTTAGCGCGTGAAACCGCGGCCATACGGATGAAGTCATACGCTCGCGAGAAGAAGGCCGCAAAGGTAGAGGCAAACGGGATCTTGCCGCGCACGCTCATGCCAACCGCCGCCGCGATCATCTGCTGCTCCGCGATATACTGCTCAAAGTAACGTCCCGGATAGGCTTTGGCAAACTCTTCAGCATAGGTCGAGTTGCTCACCTCACCGTCCAGCGCGACCACATTGGGGTTGGCTGCCCCCAACGCCAGCAGCGCATCGCCGTACGCCTTACGCGTCGCCACAGGCTCTTTTGCCTCATAACGCGGCAGATCAAGAGGCTTCTTCTCAGGCTCCGGCGCGGGCTGAGCTTGCTCAGGCTTTTGCACCGGGAAGACCTGGCTGCGAGCGGGCGGCTTGAGCTCCTGCATGGCTTTCTCTTCTTGCTCTTTGTTGAGCGGCTTGCCATGCCAGCCATTCACGTTCTCCAGGAAAGAGACGCCCTTGCCCTTGATCGTCTTGGCGACGATTAATGTGGGCGAGCCGCTGCTCTGCATCGCCTGGGAGTAGGCTTTGTTGATCTCCTCATAGTTGTGCCCGTCGATTACGATGGCGTTCCAGCCGAAAGCCTTCGCCCTCGCCTCGTATGCCTGCGTATTCCAGCCAAGCATGGTCTCGCCACGCTGACCCAGACGATTACAGTCAAGAATGGCGATCATATTGTCCAGTTTATAGAAAGAGGCATGGCTGAAAGCTTCCCAGATTGAGCCTTCCGCCATCTCGCTATCACCTAGCAGCACCCAGATATGATACGGCAATTTATCCAGGTATTTGCCAACCAGCGCGATGCCAACGCCAATTGGCAGGCCCTGCCCCAGCGAGCCGGTGGCAACATCGACCCAGGGCAGCACAGGCGTCGGATGGCCCTCAAGACGGCTACCAAACTTGCGCAATGTCATCAACTCTTCATCGGTGATGGCGCCAGCAGCCTTATACATCGCATAGAGCAGAGGGGACGCGTGCCCCTTTGAGAAAATGAGGTGATCGTTATTCGGGTTCTTAGGATCATCGAAGTCGTAGTGCAGATAGCTCACCATCAAGACCGCCATCAGGTCCGCAGCCGACATGGAAGACGTTGGATGCCCTGACCCCGCGGCAGTGGTGCAACGGATACTATCTATACGTAGCTGTTGGGCGAGATTCGTCCACTGTTGCACTTGTGGCTGTGTCTGAGTCGTCGTCATACTCACTCCTTGCCGAGCGACTGAGCGCTCCCACGATGAATCGGGGAGCTACGAGACGCGAGAGCGGCGTTGTCGCTCGGAATTTCAAGACTCTCCTTTAATTGCATCTCCACTTGACATCTTAGTATATGATGCATATACTGTTCCTCAAGGAAAGAGGGAGCTAATAGCGATCTCGATCCACTTGAGGATACTGAAATTATTGTAAAACGCTAACTATAGAGCTGCAAGCAGTGCCTTGCTGACCGCGTGAGCGATGCTTGCTTTCCTTAGGAACCAGGTCTGAGCGATGCTAGCTCCCCTAAGAGCGTTACTAAAGTAATCACGATATATCAGAAGAAAACAGGGACAACTTCCACTGCGCTATTTATTCGGAAAATATGGTGGATCACACTGGCTATCAAAGCACAACCCGCTTCCCGCCTGAGACGAGGGCATGACGGTCATGCCTGGCTGTTCGGTTCATTTATTCCGACAACAGAAAAAAGTACTATGCTCATAGTAATTGCTATCACCAATTTGATCTATATGTTATTCTTGTGGAGGTAATCGGCTCCTCACACTTGACCCTTATCACAACAACAATCGAAGATTCTTCTCGCAAAGGAAAATACTTGTCCATTATGGAGACGGGTCTATGCAGCGGCAGCAAGAGATAGCGACTGACAGACTGGTCGGTATCATTCAGACCATTCAGCTCAGGCGCGGGACAGGGGTACTTAGAGCCAGACGTGGTGAAGGTATCACTTCAGAAGAAGGAACTATTACGTTCGCCAATGGAAAAGTGACGGAAGCAAGGGTCGGTAGACGTACGGGCTCAGATGCGCTTAACTTCCTGAGTACATGGGGAAGTTGCCTGTTCACCTATCATACAGCGAACCCGCAAGAGAGCATGTGGTTTGTCCAGAATGGGCCGCCTTCTATGCCCCAGGCGGATTTTCAGCAGCGAGAGACTTTCACGCCTGTTTCTCCCATGAGAAAACCTTCCGGTTTTCATAGCACAGAGGAACGAGGCATGACCGATCCAGCATTATTTGGTCATCCCACGCCGCCCGGCGCTATTCCTGGTCAAGGTACGGCTGCCCCTTATCATACCAGGCAACTCGCGTCGGCGCTACAAATCATCGACAACCTGGGCCTTTCACGCACTCATCGGCAGGTATTTCTCCTCATCGATGGGCAGCGCACTATTTTAGAGCTCATGCGGCTTACAGGGCGTGGCTATGATGAAGTAGCCAGCATATTGCACGAGCTGGAGCGTGCAACAGTCATCCGCATACCCGGCTAGCTTCTGGTACGCCTTCCCCTCCGGGCAAGCTAAGCGCACCTTGCTCGCATCAAAAAGGAACAGCAGCCAGTTGTTTTATGAAAAGCAAGCGTATACAATTGCTCAATAAAGCACACGCTTGATGGCAAAGATCGAATAGGAGTTCCTCTATGTCCGGTACACAGTATTCTCTGACAAAAGAAGAAGCTCTGCGCGAGATCGCCAATGCGCAAGAGGAAGAGCGGGTCCCCACCTTGAGCAGCGCCGACCTGCGTAGAGCGGATCTGCGCAATACAGATTTGAGTGGTGGCGACATACGCGAAGCCGACCTCTCAGATGCTGATCTGAGCGGCACTTACGCCTGCGGCGCTTACCTGTTAAAAGCCAATCTCAGCGGCGCAAACCTGACCAGCGTTAATCTGAGTAAGGCGGTCCTGATCGGTGTGAACCTGATCGGTGCAAACCTGCGCGGGGCCAATATGCGCCGGGCTGACCTGCGAGAGACGGATCTGTGTGGCGTGAACCTGAACGGCTCTGACCTGAAAGAAGCCTATTTGATCGGAGCGAATTTGATCGGCGTGGATCTCAGTCGCGCGGACCTCAGCGGCGCAAACCTCAAGGGTGCCAATCTCAGCGGCGCAAACCTGGGCGGAACAGACCTGAGCAAAGCGAATTTAAGCAAAGCGATCCTCAGCGGCGCCGATCTGAGCAAGGCCAATCTCACCGATGCCGTCCTCACCGGTGCCAATATCAGCAAGGCCAACCTGAACAAGGCCAATCTGATGCGCGCCAATCTCAGCCTCGCGAACATGAGTGGCGCTGACCTGAGCGGCGCGTATGTCTGCGAAGCCAATCTGCTCGGCACTAATATGGTCGAAGCCAATCTCAGCCTGGCAAATTTCAGTGGCGCTATCCTGAACAGGGTTTACCTCTTTAGGGCTTTTATGAGCAAAACTGAAATGATCAAGGCCAGCCTTCAGCGGGCCAATCTGATTGGCGCTGACCTGAGCGGCGCAGATTTGAGCCGCGCTGACCTGAGCAGCGCGCAACTCAGCGGAGCCAATCTTAACGGCGCTTACCTGCGTTCCGCTAAATGCACAGGAACAAACCTGCGAGGCGCTCAACTGAGCGGCGCTATCCTGACAAACGTCACGCTCTCCGGCGCCGATTTGCAAGGGGTGCAGGCCACTCCCGCCGAGTTTGCCGACGTCGATATGAGTTCCCTGGCAACCGTTATTATCGACAAGCTGACAGCCCAGCGCCTCGGACTCACCTTCCAACCGCGCAGCACTCCATTCGCCTGATGTTTTTGCTCATATTAAGGAAAAGACAGGCGTCGCTTCTACAGCATAACGCCTGTCTTTTCCTTTACAAGACAATTTTCATCGTCCAGTGCTGCTACCTACGCTAGTCACTTTCGGCTGTGGCCTCGACTTTACTTTCGGTTGCGGCCTCCCCCCCTTTGATACCCGCCATAAAACCATAGACGAGCACACCAAGAATACCTCCAAGAATAGGGCCAACAAAGTAGGGGATCAGGTGAGCAAAGTTATAAGACCCGCCAAAAAGCGCCTGGATTATCGCCGGTCCAAAAGAGCGAGCTGGATTGAGGCTCGCGCCGGTCACCGGACCCAGCGCCATAATTTCCCCTCCTACCGTCAGGCCGATTGCCAAACCAGCCCAGCCGGAAGGGGCGCGGCCATCGACAGCGGTTCCCATAATCACAAAGAGCAGGAAAAATGTGCCAATCGTCTCAACGGCAATCGCCACAGGATAGCCGACGGTGATATCGCTGAAGTCGTTCGCACCAAAGTGTGTCGTCACAGCGGCAGAAGCGCCGTAGGCGAGGGCAATCGCTAATGCCCCCAGCAAGCTGCCCACAAATTGCGCCAGCAGGTACACCCCGGCCTCTCGCCAGGTCATACGCCGCGTCACTCCCATTGCAATCGTCACGGCGGGATTGATATGGCAGCCTGAAATATGCCCGACGCTGTAAACCATTACAGCAATCGCGATGGCAAAGGCCAGCCCGATAACACCAAGATCAGCCATACTAAGCGCGCTTTTCCCCAGCAACACTCCGGTCGCGGTCGCCGCGCCCGCGCCTGCAAACACGAGAAACCCTGTCCCAATCATTTCAGCCAGGAATTTTTGCCATAACGTTGGTACTTTTGTCATTTACGGTCGCCTGTTTCCCCAACAGACGCCCTCCTTTCGCAATAAAAATGATCAAAATGAAATACGCTGAGAAGCTGGATTCCTATTAATAAGCCTCGTTCCTGCTGCCAGGCACAAAACCATCCATATATTCTCATCTATAATTATTACCTATTAGCGCCTGTTAAGCAAGCCTGGCCGCTATTTTTTTGCCTGGCTAGCGACATCTCATTAACAGTTGCCTATCTGCTATAATGGGCTATGAAAAAGAAGCGCTCAAGCATTCCGCTCCCCATCAAAAGTGGAGCTTTCAGGTAGAAGAACATTGGCTACAGCACGGAAAGCAATTGTGATCCATAGCCCATCTTCAGGGCGGTCCGCACAGCTAAATGAGGCATTGTCCTATTTGCAACAAACCGGTATCGAACTTGCCGACATTATTGCTATTGCTGCCCTGGATGGCTTACCTGCCCAGGGTCCTGTCTGGCAAGAACGAGGCATTGATGTTGTCATAGCTGCTGGGGGAGATGGCCTGATCGGGGGCGTGATTACCCATATTATCGAAAGCGACCTTGTGCTGGGGATTCTGCCACTCGGGACCGCCAATGATATCGCGCGGTCCATAAAGATCCCTCTATCGCTTCGATTGGCGTCAGAGGTGATTGCAGCAGACCATACCAGTAAAGTTGATGTTGGCAAGGCGCAACCTGCCGAACAGATGCCGCACGAGTCCAGCTCCAGCCATACCCATGCCGCCGCTCAGCATATCGTACAACAGCATCACGGCTTTTTCGCTCACACACTGACTGTAGGAGTCAACGTCGAGTTCGCTCGCCTGGCAACTAATATAGCGATCCGCCAACGCTATAAAAGCTTTACCTATCCTTTCGCGGCAATTGAGGCGCTAAGAAATCATACCTTCTTCGATATGAAGATGGAGTTTACAGGGCTGGCTGCGGCTCTGGCGGCACCAGAAGCGGCGCCGTCAACAATCCAAACGCTGACAACGCTCCATTGTCGCGCCCTACAGGTGACGGTGATTAACGCTCCCATCTTTGGAGGAGCGTTGCAACTCTCCATTCCCGGCGCTCGCATCGATGATCGCTTGCTGGATATCGTTGTTGTGGAGAATATCGATCTGGAAAAACTGAGCGCACCGTTTTTACGCTTCTTCAACCATGCTGAGCACCCTCCTGTCACCTCGACGACCTGGCACGAACAATATCCAGAGTTCCGCCTGGCTGAACTGACAGGCATTCCCGGGATTCATCATGTACGCGCTCAAGGCATATCTATCGCGACCAGCATTGACCCGCAAGATGTCACGTTAGATGGCGAGGTGCGCGGCCAGACGCCCATTAGCGCACAAATGGCGGACGAACAGTTGCGCGTGCTAACCCCTGGAGGATAGATTGCCTTGCAACAACTTCCCAAACAAGCTACACTGACAACACTATCAGAATAGCGTTGATTGCTCAACAAAAGGACTATGACGATGCGTTCTACCACACGCCTGCGCGAACTTCTAGCCGGTCCCGACATGATTGTCGCGCCAGGAGCATATGATGCGCTCAGTGCCCGCTTAATCGCTCAGGCGGGCTTCCTTGCTGTCTATATGACGGGCTTTGGCACCGCCGCCAGCGTGCTCGGCCAGCCAGATGTGGGACTGCTAACCATGAGCGAGATGGTCAGCCGTGCCGCCGCTCTTGCCGCCATTACCGACGAGATCGGCTCTCTTCCCCTGATCGCCGATGCCGATACCGGCTACGGCAACCCCATCAATGTGCGCCGTACTATACGCGAATACGAGCGCGCAGGGGTTGCCAGCGTGCATATCGAGGATCAGATATGGCCGAAAAAATGTGGTCATATGGAGGGAAAACAGGTTATCCCCCAGCATGAGATGGTGCAAAAGATTCGCGCCGCCGTTAACGCACGCCACGACCCTGATTTTGTTATTATCGCGCGCACCGACGCTATCGCCGTCAATGGCCTGGAAGACGCGCTACAACGTGGCAAAGCCTATCGCGCAGCCGGCGCGGACGTACTCTTTATCGAGGCCCCCCGCTCCCTCGCCGATCTCCAGGCCATCAAAGAAACTTTCTCCGATGTTCCGCTACTCTATAACTGGGCTGAGAGCGGCAAGACGCCCCCTCTATCGCTGCAAGAGATCCAGGCGCTCGGCTTCAAACTGGTCATTTTTCCTGTGAGCCTGCTCTTCGCTGCCACCCACGCCATGCTACAAATGCTCGCACTGCTCAAGCAAGGAGACACCTCGACGCCCTACGCATCCCAGATGGTCACTTTTACACAATTCACCCAACTGATAGGATTGCCCGGGATTCAGGCGCTAGAACGTCGCTACGAGATCAACCCCTGAAGAGGATGCATATTTTTCTAACATAGAACGCATTCCAATAACGAGCAACATTACCTCAGAGGCCGCTTCGCGGGTAATCACGGCGGCCCTTTCCCCTTCAATACATACCCCTTTATAGACTGCCCTTCCTGGCTGATGGCGAGCTTTGTGGACAAACTATAGTAACAATAGACGTCATCCTACCATCTGCACCACTTCGTCAGAAAATAACGGGCGGATGACATCGCATAACTTTGCTTTGAAGAGATGAAGCGAGAGACATCTGATTCTCAGATTTAGGGGGAAAAAGGGAAAATTGGCTATACGAAATATTTGCACCATCACTAGAGAATATCTTGCCAGACAGCTCAGCAGAGCTATGGGTATACTGTTCGCTTTGCTGGCAAGCTTGCTCATGCCACAACCATTCATCTACGCGCATGTCAGCAACCTGTCTGTACTCTCCCAAACAAATCCCGGCGATTGGCCCACCTACATGAAAGATATCGGGCATTCCGGGTTCAATGCAAATGAATCTGTTTTAAATGTAAATACCGTTCCTAATCTTAAAGTACATTGGCAATACCATGTGGGAGCAAGGATCAGCAGTCAGCCGGTCGTTGCCGACGGCGTTGTCTATTGGGGCTCTTGGGATGGGTACGAGCATGCTACAACTCTTGCTGGTCAGCAGCTCTGGCGAACTTTTGTGGGCATGACAATACCGCGCAGTGGCTGTTCTATTCCTCCTGCCGGCGTTGCCGCTTCCGCAACGGTGACCTCGATTAGCATTAACGGAACAACCACGTCAGTAGTTATTGTCAATGGCGGCAACGCTCATGTGTACGCGCTCAGAGCATCCGATGGCAGCGTCCTCTGGAGCACCGCAGTAGGTACCTCGCCCGACTATATGCTCTGGGGTGGCACTACGGTTTACAATGGCAATGTCTATACTGGAGTATCATCCTTTGGCGATTGTCCTCTAGTAACCGGAAAAGTTGTCCAATTAGACGCATCAACCGGAAATATCCTGCACTCTTTTAATACAGTCCCAACATCCTGTCGCGGAGCAAGCGTCTGGATGACGCCAACAATAGATATAGCGGAGCAAGCTCTTTATGTATCTACGGGCAACAAGGGCACCTGTAAAACCCCAGAAACACTGGCCTATGCGCTCGTTAAGCTGAGTGCAATCGACCTTTCATTCATCGATTCGTGGCAGCTCCCAGCGGCTGACCAGAAAGGCGATAACGACTTCGGCAGTACTCCTACGCTCTTCACTGCTACAATTAGTGGACAGCAGCGAGAGATGATCGGGTTCGTCAACAAAGATGGCGTCTATTATGCTTTTGATCGCAGCCATATCAGCGCCGGCCCCATATGGCAGTTCGACCTGTCAAGTGCGCCCAATAATATTGCCTCCAGCGCCTGGGACGGTACAACACTGTACACAGCAGGTACGCTCACAACGATCAAAGGCAAGACGTGTAAAGGCTCTGTTCGGGCTCACGATCCCGCAACCGGAACTGTCAAATGGGAATATTGCGCGCCCGGAAAGATCATTGCTTCTCTAGCTGCTATTCCAGGTGTAATTTTCGCTGGCGCCAATAACCAGCTTGTCGCGCTGAATGCTACAACAGGCACACAGCTTTTCTCATTCACAGATACCAGCAAACAGTCAATATTCTGGGGATGTTGCACCGTTTCAAATGGCATCGTTTACGCAGGGAATGAGGCTGGCAACCTGTTTGCCTTAGGAGTGTAGGGGGTGGGGCTTGTCCCCACCCCTCCCTGGGTTGTGATATGCAACGCACTCTCTCATGTTCCTGATCTCTACGAAAGGCGACTTTCCTCTTTTTCACGCAGTTCAAGACCGAGTCCGGCAGCCACACGTTTCCCATAGTCTTGATGGGCTCGCAGGAAATGTTGTACCTGCCGTTCTTGAATTTCTCTGTTGACGTGCTTCAAAGCGTCAACAAGGTTATCGATTAACCGTTCTTTCTCTGCCTCGCTCATCCGGCTATAGAGCTGGCCGGCCTGAACGAAATCATCTTCCTCTCGATAGCCAGTTCGCCTGGTCAGACCATGCAATTCCATAGCATGTTCCTGGTCGTGTGGCGCGGGCACGGGACCGTGAAAGCTGTTGGGTCCGTAGTTAGGGCCGCTTCCTCCGTTCGCATCAACGCGCATTGCGCCAGCACGCTGGTAGTTGCATACTGGAACCTGGGCTTTGTTGATAGGTAAGAGCGGATAATTGACCCCGAGACGGTAGCGCTGCGCGTCAGGATAAGCAAAAATGCGGCCTTGCAATAACTTATCCGGGGAAAACCCGATACCGGGCACGACACTGGCGGGCGCAAAAGCGGCTTGCTCGACCTCGGCAAAATAATTTTCCGGGTTGCGGTTGAGCACAAGCCGGCCAACGGGCTGCAAAGGATAATCTTTATGTAGCCAGACCTTCGTTACATCAAAGGGATCAAAGCGATAGGTCCAGGCTTCTTCGAACGGCATCACCTGCACGAACAGTTTCCAGGCCGCCTCCTTGCCACTGGCGATATGCTCAAAAAGATCCCAGGTGGCATAATCGGGATTTTTCCCATCCATTGCAATGGCTTCTTCCCGCGTCCAGTTTTCGATCCCGGCTTCTGTCTTGAAGTGATACTTGATCCAGAACGCCTGCTGGTTCGCATTGATCCACTTGTAGGTGTGCGAACCAAACCCATCCATGTTGCGATAGGTCCTGGGGGTGCCACGGTCAGAATAGACAATCGTGATTTGTAGCACTGCCTCCGGGGTGCGGGAGAGAAAATCCCAGCCCATATTAGCATCTTTTACATTCGTCTGGGGATTGCGCTTCTGCGAATGGACAAAGTCTGGGAACTTGATTGCATCGCGGATAAAAAAGACAGGCGTGTTGTTACCGACAAGGTCATAATTGCCTTCCTCGGTGTAGAATTTGATCGCGAACCCGCGCACGTCTCGCACGCTGTCGCCGGACCCCAGTTCGCCCTTTACGGTAGAAAAGCGTACAAAAACTGGCGTTCTTTTGCCGACGCTGTTCAAAAAAGCGGCTTTGGTCCACTGGGTGACATCATGAGAAACCTCAAAGTAACCATAGGCACCCGCGCCTTTAGCATGTACGACACGCTCAGGAATGCGCTCACGACTGAAATGGGCCAGCTTTTCAATCAAGTGGACATCTTCCAGCAGGGTGGGGCCAGACTGACCCGCGGTAAGGGAATGCTGATCATTGGGAACAGGAACGCCAAAACTGTTGGTCAAATACGGCTGCTGTCGCTCTTCCATGCGCCATTTACTCATTTCTAGCACCCTACTCTGGTGCCAAGAGGTCGGGCTGCACAATCTTTCTCACAGAAGAGATCCTATGATCTGATCTCTTCTGATGAAAGAGACTGCGAAGCCGTAGAGGTACTACACGTTATAGCCTTAACTTACTTATAAGCATCTCCACGCATATAATGGGCAAAAGCTTATAATGCTATATTATATCGCATTACGCTATGAATTACCACAATAGCCATGTAATATATGAATTTCAATATATTATTTGACTTTATGCAAAAAAGATGCTCGCTACTTACCACACAAAGGTCTGGATGGACAGGATACTTTTTTCCACTTGTTCGAGGAAGATCAGCGGTGTCGCCCGTTTCTGGCGGTTAAGATGCGTCTACCTCATCATCCACAGTATTTCCTGCCAGAGCCAGTATAGTGGAGAGCCGCGCGGCTTTGGGCGTGCCAAGCCCGGTCGTGGGGTCCCAGCCGCGCCCGGCATCAAAGCCCGGGATTGTCTGCACGTTGCCTTTCTCACTATGGAAAGTGAAGGCATTGTTGCCGATAATAATATCATGAAACGTCTTCGCGTAGAGACCATCCCGGCTAATGTGGTAGAGCGCGCTATTAAGAAATCCCAGCCGCCTCCCCGCTATCTGATTGCAAAGAGCTACCACCGCCGCCCACTGAGGAGCTCCGGCGCTCGTTCCTCCCACCGGCAGGATAATGGTCATGCCGGGAAGAAATGAACTGGTCACAACGGGAAAGCCGGTGAACGGATCGCCGTTATAAGCAATATCAGGAACTCCCCGCATCGTCTTAAAGCCGGGTACCTCATCCTGAAACGCGGGGCGGGGAAATAAGACGCTAAAGCCTCCACCCGTGGCGCCCGCATCGCTCGTAGATCTATTCCATACCATCTCACCGAGATATTCGCCTTTTTGTGAGGCCAGTAATGTGGTTCCCCCAACGCCGGATACAAGGGGATCGCTCGCCGGGTAACTCACTCCCTGCCCTTCAGCAACCGGCTCACCGGCACTATTACATATAGCGGCTGCCGAGCCGCTATCTCCTGATGAGGCTAACACGCCGATATGTTTCTCTCTGGCTAACCTGAACGCTTGATGCCAGCGTTGCACCTCTTCGGCAGTATAACAGGTTTCACCCAGCCCCACACTGAGCGAAATCACGTCACCCAGGTTATTGGCGACGGCATATTCTGTCCCGCTGATGATCCCATCGATCTGCTGGCGCACATTATCCCCAGCAGGATTACCAAGCACCAGGTTGATCGTCGCGTCAGGCGCAATCGCATGCGCCCATTGCACATCCAGCGCGATCTCCAGTGAAAATCCGATAGCAGCCGAACTTCTGGGATCAAATGGATGCAGGCCAAAGGGAGCAACAATATTAAGTTGAGGCTCGTTCAAGCCGAATAGCTTGTCAAATAAAGCCAGATCCGCCAACAGCGTCGGGTCCTGATAGTCATCGATAATCACAATGCTGCGGCCCTGACCCCGCACGCCCCCATCCACCAGCGGCTCAATATCATACGCTCGCCGGATCTGCTGCGGGCTATAGCAAAGAGGAGGTGCAACATTTGCAAGGCAGGGTAGAGAAGCGCCACTTTTGGCATTTATAGCGGCACGAATCAATGGATGCAGATGCAGTATCGCGGGCATCACAGGCTGTCCTGTCCGAACAGCATGGGCCGTTTTGCCTGAAAAAAACGGGGCACCGGTCATGCTCAGAAAAGCTACGAATAGCACGATCAGACGAAACAGGAAGCAACAGGAACTCGGCTTTGTCATGAAGAGACTCTCCTCAGAGCATACATCCATTGATAAATTTTTGATAGCTCAACTATTTAATAAGTTGTCACTTAAAATTTGATCTTTGCAAAGAGTATACATTCAACATCATCGTTTGTGAATGGTCAAATATAAACTCGTCTTGTTGCTCGCTATTTAAAGGCAGCGATCAAACACATTGCCCAGGTAGCCATATCAGGACACTCCGCCAGATTACGCGAGATCCACGCCTGATCGAATAACGGCAGAGCATCCGGGCAGATGGTCCAGAGCGTATCGCGGATGATGTGCCAGCGAGGAGTTTTCATGACTTGTAGTTCTTGAGGCTGAAAGAGGGTTTCGGCTTCATCTGGTGTTTGCGCGCGCACATATGGCTCCCACCAGGTAAGCATTTCAGTCAGTAAGATGGCCGCGGCAAAGCGATCCCCTTCAGGACGCCATTGCCCGCGCTTATCAAGGCAACGATGCTGATAGCCAGGTGTACCAAGACTATACTTCTTAGGGGCCGGTATCCCGGCAATATACATGCCTTCAATGTCCAGCAATTGAACCTGTCTGTAATCAGGCGAGAGGATGATATTGCCCCCGGCGATATCAGTATGAGCAAAGTGATGTGTCTCCAGTTCCCAAAGCACCTGAGCCGTTGCCAACGCCAGGGTACGCGCATGATCGGCAGTATAACGGGCGCTGGCGGCGGGATCGCACATCAATCCTGCCCAGGTCTGCCCGTCGATCCAGGGCATCAACACGGCATACTCCAGGGCGGGGTATTCGGCGATCAGTTCGGGATAGAATAATTTCGAGAGACAGATACGACGCCCAAGATAGAGCCCGGGTACATCCCTGCATCTGGTAAGCGCATCAGCAACAGCCGCAATATGCTCGCATTGATAAGCGGGCTTCATCACTTTAAGGGCGCACAGGACCCCGCTTCTAACGTCGCGCACCTGATAGAGCAGCGATTCCCCCCCCTCCACCACAAACGCCTCATTCTGGTCCTCTAAGAAAAGCGGATGCGGCATAAATTGACAGAGGACAGGTCCAAGCTGGAGCAGCATCCCTGCAAAAGGGCAAAACTCACTCACCGGACGCGCTCCCTTCCATGTACCCACCGCAACTCAAGCGCGGTCATATCATCACTTTTGGGTTGTTGACGCAGCCGCTCCGCCTGCGCCTGCCACTCCTCATCGCTAAAAGCAACCAGCGACTCTCCAAGAGCGTCAAGGCCATCGGTATGGATAACCAGACGATCAATAGTGGTAAGCGCCAGGCTCCAGGTCGTGATTGGACCACGGCATCCATGCACCGTGGACCAGCGACTCCCATTTTCATCTTCCCCCCCCAGTTTAATAAACTGGTCTGAGGTAAGAAAGAGTCGGGCTGTAACATTGCCCATCCAGCAAAAGAGCGCGCGCATAGGCGGCGACTCACCCAGCTTGATAGACCACCCACCATAGTCAATCCTGCCGCACAAAAAGACCGCCTCGCTTCCGTAGGAGTTGCGCAATTCTTCAAGCACCTCCCGCACCAGAAAAGGCGTCCCCGGAGGCGGCCCAACCCGTTTCAGTTCTTCCTGCGCCTGGCGCGCGCGCTGATTCAGATGCGTTTGCAAAATAGCGGCCAGCATGGCCGGCTCTTGTTGCAGCCCGGTGAGGCCCTGTAACCACTCCATCAGGCAGGTCGCAAGATAGTAAGCCGCGAAATCGCCTTTATAAGAGCTGCCTACCCCATCGCAGACACAAAAACAGAGTGAGGAGCCATCGCGGCAGAGAATTTGCGCGAAGTCCTGATTCGGTAAAGACTGCTCTTGTGCCTCCTGGCAACGCATTGAAAGCAAACGAGCGGTGATTGTATGATCGATCATAGCGCGTATAAAAGTATCCGCCATTTGTGTGCTCTCAACCATCGGCTGCGTATTCTCACCTGCATCATATTGCATAAAGGTCAGCTCCTGCTCCGGTTACTTTAATTGTGTGGCGGTGGAAATAGCAAAAGCCAGCCGGACCAGCTCGGTGTGAACGCCGGGGAAAAAGAGCGCCGCGCCAGGCTGCAAGTTATAGCCATAATTATTAATATTTTGCCGATATGTCTCCGGTAAGGGCGAGGAGAGATGGAAGAGCATTTTTGCATATTCATTGGTCAGTTGACCCGCTCGGGTCACTCCTCCCCACTGCCGCCAATCATGTACCGAGGAACGCAGCATTTTATCGGCAACATACACATTTTCTACCAGCACCGGACCATCGTTGACCGACATCGCCTGGATGCGTTTCACCACAGGCGAGGGATCGCTGTTTGCCGTCACCAGTGCGTCCGTCAGGTGACAGACAAGCGGGGCCGGCCCGGATTGAAATTTCTCCAGGTTCGCCTTTAAGAGAAACTCTACGGACGAGAAACCCGCATGCGTGTCAGTTTCACCACCTGCAATAATGGCTGGCACGCCATGCCGTACCAGTTCGGGCAGGTCGCGGATACCATCCAGAACATCTACAACTTCTGTGCTATAGGCAAAAATGGCTACTTTATAACGCTTCTGTACCACCCCATCACGAATGGAACGCCGCACCATATCTTTTATTGCGTCCTTCAGCGCCTTGTTCACAACATCAATCTTGGTTGTCTGGCCGCACGGATCGTTCATGGAGTAGCTAGCATCGATCAAATAAATTACCAGAGCTGGAGAGAGCGTTGTCGCCGGTTGCGTATACATCACCGTACTCATCCCTGAAGCCTCCCATAGTGCTATTATCGCGGAGATTCACGGTTGCTCGTTATGAATACCCTGCTAGCCATGTGGCAAACGTTCCCGCGTTGAATCGGGGCGCTACACGCGCTGTAGCGCCCCGCCTCATCGGTTGTAGCTCCCCGATTCATCGTGGGAGTGCTCATGCCGCATGTTATGAATATCCCGCTTGTATAAGCATACCACATCCGCTATAATGTCACCGAGATATACATTCATCATTTTTTCATCGAAAACGTACAGGAGGAATTATATGCCGATCCCTCGTGTTTTTATAAGCCACTATACAACGGAGGAAACGCAGCAGAGCTTTCAGACTCTCACCAGGCTGATTGCTGATCTGCGCTCGGCGGGGGCAGAGGTAGTCACAAACGGAGGACGAGGCTCCGAAGGACATTTTACCTATACGCTCAATCAGGAATTGCCAAAGTGCCAGTGGCTCCTCTTTATCCAGACGCCCGAAGCGCTTCATTCGTCAAAGGTGCAGGCGACCATCAATACTGCCATCCAGCTCGTCTCGCAGCAGCGTATGGAGGGCATTATCCGGCTGGTTGCCAGTCCCGTGAATAGCCAGGATGTCCCATTGACCTGGTCCACATTTACCACTATCGATATTTCCCAGGATTACCCCCGCGCGCTTGAAAAACTGCTGCTGGCTCTGGGGCTTACAGGAGCAACCACCTACGCACGTTTGCAGGCTGCTCCTCCGCCTGCGTCTCCTTTTGCTATGCCACCAACCTATGACCGGCCTCCGGTTTCCTCTTCACGCTTCTCCTTCCTCGCACCGGTAACATCGTTCATAGAGGATATCAAAAGTGGGCGCTTAAACAGGCGCGAACGCTTACTGGTAGTACTTCTGGCCGGCCTCTTGCTCATTACTATCCTTAGCACGACTCTTGTTGCAGTTTCACGCCCCTCAGGCCATTCAACGACTAATCGTTTAACAACCAACCAACCTGCAACTACAGTATTTGGTCACGCGTACTTTCTCAGTAGTCAACTCCCCACTGGCAACAACAGCCAGGGGCTTGATGATGAGCTCCAGGTGGATCTCTCCAATCTTCCACCCCCAGCCCACGGCAATAACTACTATGCATGGCTTCTGCCAGATAAAAAAAATTTTGACAATGGCAACACCATACTGCTTGGGACAATTACTGTACAGGGAAATGCAGCCCATCTCAGGTATACCAATTCGTCTCAGAGCAATCTCTTGGCGAGCGGAAGCAGGTTGCTGGTGACGGAGGAGAGCGCGAATATAACTCCTGCTAATCCCTCTCCCGATAAAAAGGCTATGCGGTACTACGCGGAGCTCCCACAGGTTCCCAATCCTGCCGATACCGTCGATCATTATAGCGACCTTGATCATCTCAGACACTTATTAGTCAATGACCCCACCCTCCAGAACAACGCGCTCAATGGAGGCTTAGACGTCTGGTTTTTCCAGAACATGCAAAAAGTCCAGGCATGGGCAACTGCCGCTCAAAACGAAATAAATGTGATGAGCATGACAAAGGATACCAGGACTATGCGCTCGCTGCTGATACGCATCCTGCTCTATCTCGACAGCACAGCGCACGTACAGCAGGATGTCCCCGCCATTCCTTCAACAGTCCAATCTCCAACGGCCACAGATCAGCAGATGGCACGCATTGGCTTGCTCACCCTCCAACCCAACCAGCCGGTGCCAGGATATATCAACCATCTTGGCAAACACCTGAGTGCGCTGACCGCCTCGCCCTATTCGACTCAACAGCAGAGTGAGCTGGCGGCGAAAATCAATACTGCGCTTAATAGCATTAACAGCGATCTGCAGCAGGTAGAAAAAGATGCAAGCAAGCTCGTCCAGATGACCAACCAGCAATTGCTTGCTCCAGGGGCAGTTTCCACCTTAAACCACCTTGCCTTGCAGGCAACGAATGCATATATCGGTCAGATCGATCCTACAACGGGCAATCGGCAAAATGGGGCTGTCTGGGTGTATGACAATATCCAGCAACTCGCCACGTTCACCATCACAAAATATCCAGCCTGAGGCCGCTGCAACAGCGGTGATACGCTAGCCAGTCATACCACGGGAACGTGTGGTACAATGGGCCAGATCAGAACAAGTCCTGGCCTTTGTACCATATTTTTCTTTGCGTCACACACGACCAGAAAGGAGCTGCCATGCGCATCGTCTCGCTGCTGGCAAGCGCAACGGAGATGATAGCAGAGCTGGGCTGCCTCGACCAGCTCGTCGGGCGTTCCCATGAATGCGACTATCCCCCAGAAATCTTGCCCCTGCCCCTGGTAAGCACCGTGCAAATTAACGTTGACACCAGCAGCAACCAGATAGATGCTCAGATCAAACAGCTTGCTCGGGCCAAAAAGACTGCTGAGGATAATGCGTTAAAAGCGTTAAGCATCTACGCCATTAACGTTGAGCTGTTGCAAATACTGCGGCCTGATATTATTTTCACGCAAACGCAGTGCGAAGTCTGTGCTGTAAGCGAGCAGGATGTAGCGCGGGCGCTGCAACAACTGACCGGTTTTCAGCCACGCATAGTCTCGCTCGCCCCGTACCAGCTTAGCGACGTCTGGGACGATGTGCTACGCGTCGGCAAAGCCCTGGACCGCTACGAACAGGCTCAGGAACTCGTTGGGCGTTACCGGCAACGCCTGGACCAACTGGCCGCCCGAACCGCTGCGTTGAGCCAGGGCAGCGATAAGCCTCGCGTGGCTGTGCTAGAATGGCTCGATCCCCTGATGGCTGCGGGCAACTGGACGCCGGAACTGATAGCATACGCAGGCGGCGAGGCGGCCTTTGGCGAGACCGGTCTACATTCTCCCTGGATCACCTGGGAGGAGCTGCAAGCCGCCAATCCCGATGTGCTCGTCCTCGCCCCCTGCGGCTTCTCGCTTGAACGCACAATGATCGACGTGGCATTGTTACAGCAACAGCCTGCGTGGCACACGTTACAGGCAGTACGCAATGGACGCGTCTACGCTATCGACGGCAATCACTATCTTAACCGCTCGGGACCGCGCCTGGTGGAGTCAGCAGAGCTGTTAGCATATGCGATATTTTCAGTATCCTCAAGCGGATCGAGCCTCTACGAGCCCCCGCCGCATTCCCTGAGAGCAGTATAGACATTATGAGCTACTGCGTCAAGTGGAGCGCAATAAGACAACATAAAAACCTCTATTCATCGATTACGAATAGAGGTTTTCTGGCAAAAATGCCTGATATTGGTAAATTATTCCCTGTTCGCTTTTGGCGCCAACGCCCAGAACAGCAGGCCGACGATGATAAAAAAGAACAGCAGCATGAAACTCATCACGGGATTGACAACGCCGCTCACAGGCCACTGAAAGATAGCAGCGCAAGCGAGGAAGAGTAGCCAGAGAGCTCCTAGCCCGGGAATAATATATAGCCAGTTGAAGCGCGCACGGGGATCAGCCTCTCGCGACTCGCCCGCCGCATATTCAAGGTCGCTGTCGAGTGGTTTCATAAATACCTTTCCTCACGATCATTGTTGCTTCTACGCTTAGCATATAGCTAGATGAAGGTAGGCTATCTGATCGAGAGCCTACCTGTTTTCCATCCTATTATAGTCCTTACTTTCCACGAACGCAACCGCAACCGCAACCCGCTCAAATGGGCATGATCATAGCCTGAGCGTTAAGCAACGGAATGTTTCGTGAAAAAAGACTGAATGTTAGCTACCGAACGCGCTGAGGAATCCTGGGGGTTGGCAATAGAGGAAGGGGAACGAAAGGCATTAAGGAAGCGACGCAATTCCAGAGCGGTAATCTGATACATCTGACCATCGCTATCCGCGGATATCTGACCATCAGCAATCGCGCTACAAAGATCTGCAAATGTCGGGATATGCTCTGACATAAGAACCTCCCTACGAAATATAGCGGCACAGCAACGTATCGTCTCGATCAACGACAGATTTTTTACTAATCTGTACCAAATTACACGTATCTGCGCCCATCCTGGTTTCAAATATCTTTGCTATGCAGACGGCCAACGCTGCTCACGCGCTTGTAGCTCCCCGATTTATCGTGGGGGCGCTCAGGCCGTCTGAAATGAATACCCTACTATTGAAAACACAGAACTCACCTACTTTATTTCATCTGTCAGACCCTACGCGCTATTCTCCTCTCTCTGATGGCTCAACGACCAGCGCCTCGTCGTCTAAAAGCCCCTTCATGGGATCAATATAGATGATACGACGGATGAGGTCAATCTGCTTGACCACCTCTTTGATCGCGGGGATAAGAATTTGCTGACCATCCTGCGCCCTGACCACATAGACATCATTGCTGCCCGTAACGATAATATCCACGACGGCGCCAACGTCCCGCTCATCAAGCGTTATCACGCGCAAGCCAAGAATATCATGCTGATAATATGTATCGGGCGGCAGCTCTGCTAGCTGGCTTAGCGGGATGCATGCATCACAGTTGCGGAGAGTTTCGGCGGTGGTGGCATCGTCAACGCCTGCAAGCTTGAGCAACACCATCGTCCCCTTATAGGGGCGCACCCCTTCAATGGCATAGCGCCTGTAATTGGGAGTAAGATAAACGCTCTCCAGCCGTGAGAAGCGGTCCGGTACATCGCTTAAAGAAAACGTCTTCAATTCGCCCCGAATGCCAAAAGGGGCCACTATTTTACCGATAGTAGCCCATTCTGTTTTATCTTGCTCTGGCATAATCTGTCTCTACCGCTACTCTCTGCATAATATGAGAGATATCATGCAGCCTCAGAACGCACCCGCCCCAACGACCTGACTTAGACGATCTCCAGCGAGGTGTGGCGGCCTTCGCGGGTGCCCCCCGCGCGCAGCAGCGTGCGCATAGCTTTGGCAACGCGCCCCTGACGACCAATGACCTTACCAAAATCATCCGCAGCCACATGCAGTTCGAGAACCAGCGCGTTACGATCATTACGGACTTCCCGCACCTGTACAGCGGAAGGGTCGTCCACCAGTGACTGAGCAACGTACTCAATGAGTTTACGCATCTCTCAACCTTACACTTTAGCTATTTTTACTGGCCTGGCTGAGCCTGATTGGCGTTGGCCGTCTTCATCTGGTCGAAACGCTCCAGAATGCCCACACGCTTGAGCAGCGACGCCACCGAATCGGTCGGCTGCGCGCCATTCTTCAGCCACGCCAGGGCCTTCTCCTCATCAATGTGGATTGCGGATGGCTCAACTCGCGGATTATACCAACCAATATTCTCAATAATGCGACCGTCGCGGGGGGAGCGCGCGTCCGCCACCACGACACGATAGCTAGGGGCTTTCTTCATGCCCGTCCGTTTTAAGCGAATCTTAACAGCCATAATTTCTTACATCTCACCTCTTCCCCAATCAAGGGGGTCTATATCTTCGCAGCGCCACGTTCGAGAGCGGCGCTCACCTGCACCCACATAAAGCCATCGGGCTTCTATAGAATACACAGCACCAGACCGTGCCCCTGAACTTAGGCGACACTAGAATAGCATGGAGCATAAAAATTGTCAATCTTCGCCGGCGGATTATCCTTCACCAATGCCCTTATCTTTCTAAGATTGAGCGGATTCAGCAGAGAAGGGTAAGCTCACGTAAAAAATAGATCCCTGCCCCTTTTCACTTTCTACCCATATACGCCCTTGATGCTGCTTGACTATCTCTGAAGCAATATATAATCCCATCCCCAGGCCAGGAAATGTGCTTTCATCCTCCCCGCTTACACGGAAGAAACGTTCAAACACTTTTGTATGATTTTCTGCCGCAATGCCAATGCCAAAATCCTGTATCGCTATGATAGCGTTATCAGCATCTTCAGAAAGCGTAATGATGACCTTTTCTGCATCTGGCGAGTATTTGATAGCATTGGTTAGCAAATTACTGATCACATCGCTCATACGCTCTTGATCTATTTCTATTTCCCTGCGCAGCTCTCCTTTCACCAGAAGTTGATGATGACGGGCAACTTCCTGCATCTCCCTCACCGCCTCCTGTATGCACTCCGTTAGATCGCTGCGATTTTTTGCCAGCACAAATTTTCCTGACTGGATGCGGGTAAGCGTGAGCATCTCACGAATAAGGTTCATCATTTTCTTATGCTGCTTCTCAATCCTGTCAAGCAACCGCTGATAGTGCCTATCCCCGCGCTTCTCTACCTCTTTTTGCAACATCTGGATAAAGACCTTCTGGCTGGTGAGAGGCGTTTTTAGCTCATGACTTGCCGCATCAATAAAATCATCTTTAATTCTTTCTAGCCGCTTTTGCTCGGTGATATCACGCGTAATATCTGAAGCTCCAACAACTTTTCCTGCCGCATCTTTCAGCGGAGAAACGGTTACCGAGACATCCAAGATTCTCCCATCCTTTGTAATGCGCCGCGTCTCATAGTGTTCAACCCGCAGCCCGGCTCGGAGCCGGCCCATCACATAGGGAAAATCATCTTTTTTCTCTGGAGGCATCAGCGTTGACACCGGTTGTCCGATGATTTCCTCCGGGGTATAGCCATACAATCGCTCAGCCCCGCGATTCCAGCTCGTGATCGTGCCATCTAATGTCTTACTCAAAATCGCGTCATCAGCCGATTCGACAATAGCGGCCAACATATTCTTCGTCTGTTCGGCAGTATTGCGCTCGGTGATATTGCGGCCTATGGCTGAAGCTCCGATGATCGCGCCGCTCAAGTCTCGGATAGGAGAAACTGTCACCGACATATCCAGCACTGTCCCATCTTTTCGCACGCGTTTTGTTTCAAAATGATCGACCTTCTCACCTCTACGCACCTTATCCATAATAAAGTAAAACTCTTCCACATTGTCCTGAGGGAAGATAGTAAAAACGGACTTCCCTATCACTTCCTCCGCTGTATAGCCATAGATCCGTTCAGCGCCTTTATTCCAGCTTGTGATCGTGCCATCAAGCTTTTTGCCGAGGACCGCATCATCCGATGACTCGACTATAGCAGCCCAGTGAAAGAGCAGCTCAATGAGCCGTTGCAGGTCGCCCATACTTTGTGATGATGTAGCGTCGGTTTGTACATCTAGCGATGATACCTTTTCCTGTGTCATCTCACTCAAAGATGAGAGAGGATTAACAAATGATGTTGGTGTTACCTTCTCCATCAGGTGGCCTTCCCTCGTAGCACTTTCCGTTTTTTATATAATCACTTATGCCCGTTATTTTTAATACGTTCTACTTCTTTCTCAGGTCTCTAGCAAATTTTGCAAGGACCGAAACAGAGACACCTTTTTTCGCCTCGCCAGAGTGAGCTATAACATTCCCCACATATATAGTAAGATATACCTATAGCTCTGACTATGACGCAAAGCGATGGAAATCAGGGAAAAAGCTATTCTTTAATATGCAGAAGGATCGTTATATGCGCCGTACCAAAATCGTATGCACTATAGGGCCTGCTACCAGCAGCGAGGAGCGGCTTGAGCAATTAATGCGGGCCGGCATGAATGTTGCGCGCCTCAACTTCTCGCATGGAACGCAGCAGGAACACGCCACTGTGATCGAACGGATACGCCGGATTGCCGCCCGTCTTGATTACCCGGTAGCCATTCTACAGGATTTGCAGGGACCCAAAATTCGTACCGGCCCCTTACAGGGCCAGCAACCCGTGACGCTGCTGGATAACGCCCAGATTACCATCACAACCCGTGATGTGATGGGAAACGCCGAGACAATCTCTACCACCTATAAGCTGCTCCCCCAGGATGTCAGGCCCGGCGACCGCATCCTGCTCAACGATGGCTTGCTCGAATTGCGCGTGCTGGACAAGAGCGCAACCGACATACGCTGTCAGGTGGTGCATGGCGGCGTATTGGGAGAGCACAAAGGCATCAATTTGCCAGGCGTCGCCGTAAGCTCGCCCGCACTTACCGAAAAAGACCGCGACGACCTGCGCTTCGGCGTCATGCATGACGTGGATTATGTCGCGCTCAGCTTTGTACGCAAGCCGGAAGATATCCTTGAAGCCAAACGCTATATTCACGAGCTGCAATCAGAGCATCACAAGGAGCCAAAGAAACCTCTCATTCCTATCCCCTTAATCGCCAAACTAGAGAAGCCGGAGGCGATAGCCCATCTGGATGATATTCTCGAAGTTACCGACGGCGTGATGATCGCACGCGGCGACCTGGGAGTAGAGATGCCCCCTGAGAAGGTGCCGCTGATCCAGAAACACATCATCGCCAGGTGCAACGAACTGGGCCTGCCCGTGATTACTGCTACGCAGATGTTAGAGTCGATGGTAACGAACCCGCGTCCCACCAGGGCGGAGGTCAACGATGTGTCAAACGCCGTGCTCGATCAGACCGACTCAGTGATGTTGAGCGCGGAAACGGCTTCGGGCGCTTATCCGATTGAAGCCGTTGAAATGATGGTGCGCATCGCGCTGGAAACTGAAGCAGGCAATCGAACCGCTCAGCCGCCCAAACACCAGCGCCTTACGCAAGCGCGCGCCGTAAGCCGGGCAGTTCGTACGCTTTCAGAGGAGGCCAGCGTCAAAGCCATCGTTGTTTTTACGCGCACCGGCAACTCGGCCCATCTGATCTCCAAAGATCGCCCACGCGTTCCCATCCTGGCCTACACTCCCTGGGAGGGCATCAGGCGTCAACTGGCCCTCTGGTGGGGCGTCTGGCCTCACTGTATCGAGCTGCGAGGCACAACGGAGGCGCTGATCGAGGAGGTCGAGCGGCGGCTCGTCGAGGATCACCTGATGCAACATGGCGATTATGTTGTAATTATGGGAGGGCTACCCGTTGCAAGCTGGGCGCGTACTAATTTTGTGAAGCTTCATCGCATTAAAGCAGAAGAAGAGTAGCGGACAACTTATCTAGGAAGAAAGGGAGCACACTGATGGCTGAGCAGCAATCTGACCGCACCAAAGAGCAATGGATCGACAAAGGATTAGCACACATCCATCAGAGGGGACAAGGGAATGAAGCGTTAGATGCCTTTGAGCACGCTCTTGGGCTTGAGCCTACTGATATAGTTGCCAATTTGGGCAAAGGGCATTCTCTTTGGAAACTTGGGCGCACAGAAGAAGCACGGGCTATCTATGAGCAATTCCTTCCACAGGTTCCAACAGATGCCCCGGGCTTCTATCTGAAAGGCTGTGCGCTTTACTCCCTTCAACAGTACCTGGAGGCGCTGGCAGCGTTTGAACAAGCACTACACTTAGCCCCTATATATGCCCCGGCCTGGCACAACAAAGGAGTGGTACTAGCAAGACTCAAACGTTTTGACGAGGCATTAGAGGCTTGCGACCAAGCCACTCGGCTTGACCCTCTCCTGGCCAGAGCCTGGTACAGCAAAGGAACGGTACTAGCAGGACTCAAACGTTTTGACGAGGCTCTGGATGCTCTTGAGCAAGCTATTCACCTTGAGCCTGACAATGCCAGGGCCTGGATAAACAAAGGAGCAGTGCTAGAGAACCTCAAACGTTTTAACGAAGCCCTGGCTGCTTGTGAGCGATCTATCCAGCTTGATCCTGAAAATACCAAAGTCTGGCACAACAAAGGAGACGTCCTGGGGAACCTCAAACGCTTTGACGAAGCTTTGGATGCCTGTAAGCAGGCTATTCGGCTCGACTCAGCCTTTGCAGGAGCATGGAACAATAAAGGGTGGGTTTTGGGAAACCTCAAACGCTTTGACGAGGCATTGGACGCTTGTGAACGGGCTACCCAACTCGACCCCACTAACGCGGGGGCCTGGAACAATAAAGGATGGATTCTGGAGAACCTTCAACGCTTTAATGAAGCATTAGAGGCTTATGAACAGACTCTCCGGCTCGATCCAACGTATGCCAAAGCCTGGAGCAACAAAGGACGGGTCCTGGGGAAATTCAGACGCTTTTGGAGACCTGGAAAACTTACATACTCTACAGAAGCCCTAGAGGCTTGCGAACAGGCCCTTCGGCTTGAGCCTACCAATGCTTCAGCCTGGGGCAGCAAAGCGTGGCTCCTGGGGGAACTCAAACGCTTTGATGAGGCTTTGGAGGCTTACGAGCAAGTCCTTCGCCTTGACCCCACTAATGTTAGCGCTAAGAGCAACAAAGAGTGGGTGCTTGGGAAGCTGGCTCTCACTCAACAGACAAAATGGCCACCCAAACCTGATCATATCTAGAAATTTCCACGCTCACACAAGGATAACATAATCCATTCTGTAATGGCGATTCCTGGCCAGAGTACAAAAATCTGGATAAAGTGGCCAGGAATCCTTCTGATCTAAGGAGTACTGATCTGCTCCTGCTTACTCTTACGACCACGCTGCCTTAGCAAGAAAGCGAGCAAACCATAAAATGGGATCAGGCCGATCAACCAGCCAAGCCATGTGGGGATCGCGGGTGGCGCTGTGGCAACTATGGGCACAGACGCTTCACCGCGCCCTGCTACGCCATTGACGACGATATTGAGCGTCCAGCCGCCCTGAACCGTAATCTCTGCATCTCCCTGCACACCATCATGTACATTGGGATCTGGAGTGATACTCGCCCGTACCGGCGTTGCCGGTACATCCGTTGGATCAGGTACAGATGAAACATTATAGGTTAGCGCGCCATTTATCGGCTGCTGAGGAGCAATCGAGAAAGGCAGCGCATAGCTGGCATGAGCTGGATAAGTATAAAGATTGACCGTCAGCGGATAAGGGCCTGCCTGCACCCGAACCACGCGTGCAGGCGTGCTCCCATGCATTGTCGCGGCAATGGAGTATCCTATTTCCCCTAACACCGCCAGCAGCGTGACCACGCCTGCGGCCAGCAGGAGAAATTGCAAGGTTTTAGTCATCCTCATCACCCTTCCAGGGTACGTAGCGATTCACCCACATTACGACCAAAAATGGTTCCCAAGAGTGAGCCACCCAGTCCTATGAGCAGGGAGAGAGCAAAACCTGCTACTCCCACCTGTAATAGCAGCACCGCAGGTAACAGGGGCGAGCCGGGAACAATCGGCAGCGCGCCACTGATAAGGGCGCACAGAGCCATGATCAGCGTCAACTTCTTCTGCGACCAGTGCTTTTGCCGCGCCTGGTACATCATCACATCGATCAAGATTGCCACAATGATGGGAGTGAGAAACCATTGCAGCGCCACCAACGATGTAGAGGGAAGGTGAGCCCTTCTATAGCTCAATCGCTCAACGGTGAGCAGCCAATTCGTCGCGGGCTGCACAAACAAAGCCATAATCCCAGCCAGCAAGCAATAACAGGCCACAACGGACGTTGCAGCCCAGCGCCACGGTATGGCATAGGCGGCGGCTGCGAAAGTAAACGCTATCAGGATGCCTGATAAGAGGGGAAAGACACTGAGATTAACGAATCCCAGGTTGAGTTGATTTCCCTTGTTCAGCGCGTCAAACAGTAACAGAGTAAAGATGCTTAATATGGTTGCCAGGGCGACAATCGCTCCAGCATAGGCAGCGCGCGTGGGACCGGCATTACTATTATCGGCCCGTTTGGCAAGATGCCCGGCTGAAATCAGCATATAAGCGGCTCCGAGCGCAACAATACCCATGCTGGAGACAAACATGACATGAAAAGGAGCCCAGATCCTTACATCGATGCCGTAAAGAGCATGCCAGTAGGCGTCCAGGGGGAAGGCAACAGCAGCTACAAGGGCTGCAAAGCCAACGATATAAGCGCCAAGCGGACCATAAAAGATATCTACAAAACTTGTGCTGTTCTTCTTAACGATTTCACTGTGGCGCGCCCACGAGCTTTCGATCAGGATAGTTAATAACCCGGAGAGCCCGCTGATGGTTACTCCGGTCAACATCATGATATGTGGTGGGATCAAAGTCCTATCACGCCCTATCAGAGAGTGCCACTGGATATCCCAGCTTGTGCCTTCAAGAAAAACGATTGCCCCGAGCAACGCTACCAGCCCCAGAGCCAGCCGCAGTACCCATACTGACCGCAGCGACAATGTGGAAGCCTTTGAGTTGTTTGCCAGGGCCATTCCATTGAGTGTCTTCGCCATAGAGAAATTCCTTTTACCTTTCTAATACAGTGAGAACTTATATGTGCTAATCGTTCCTTGATCAGGACGTCCGGTATTTACTTGTGAAATATGGTAAACAATTACTACGCTCAACTTCGCGCTGATGAGCATAGATAATGTATATACGAGAGGTATGATGAATGGGTTACGTTATTTGACAATCATACCCCCCCAAGACGACTATTTCCGCTTTTCACAATGATCGCATCTTCGAACAGGTCGATGCTGAAGTGCTGGCGCAGGATGAAGATGCAGGCGACGTTTGCCGCCTGCTGCGTGTTCCACTGGCAGGCGATGAGCCGCTGGTTTGTCTCGCCGTTCAGTGTCCCTCGACCGGAAGATAGTACCTGATTCGCATGCCACCTACCATGAGCAACTACCACCATGCTGCGGCCTGGATCGCGGGCTTCGATAATCCCGATGACTATCGCCCGTTTGCTGAGACATCATACCCCCCTCTAAATAAGCCACACAGCTACCCCTATCCTTCTCTCTACGGCTTTCGTCGTGTTAGCGCAGGAAGAGGTTGCAAGCATAATGATCTTTTCACTCAATTGCCGCACCAGAGGATAAATATGATATATAACTGCCTGGTTATCTATATCTATTCATTTGTTTATGCAAAAGTATTGTAAGGCTTCATTCTATTTGACTATACTTTACAAAGGACTGTGTGCATTTCTTTACTCGTTATCATTTAAGATAGTTTTGGAGAAGTATTACAGCACATAGTGGATACCTCTACAGCGAACTTAAAGAGGGCCGCTGGTTTGTGCTCGTCAACCGCTTCATTCTACTTTGACATGTTCCGCGTTCCAATGCTCCCACGATGCATCGGGGAGCTACCAGGCAACCGCAAGGGATTGCCCCCACGGAACGCGGAATCGCAGTACTTGCTTTGGAGGGCTGCCTCATGATGCGATTTTTACGTGGTGCCAGTCTCATCATTTTAGTGCTTGCTGTAGCTCTCGTTTTTACATTTTCTGTTTCCTTTTCTCATCCTGCAAAGGCGTCTACCCTGGTTGGACCCAAAACCTTCTACCTGGCGCTCGGGGACTCGTTGGGACTCGGGTTTCAGCCGAATGGGGATAACAATGATGGGTACGCCGACGACTTCTTCGCGAATTTGCAGTCTCACGGGACAGAAGCTCTGGTAAATCTGTCCTGCGCGGGAGAAACTACCATTACAATGATTAATGGTGGTTGCATTGATGCAATTCAGAATAAAGTGCATTATGTCGGTTCACAGCTTCAGGCCGCCGTCAACTTCCTGCATCTGCACGCGGGCGAGGTCAGTCCCGTGACACTGGACGTTGGAGCCGATGACTTCCTTCTGCACAATGATGTCAATACCTCAAATGCGCCCAACTGCACGCTCAGTTCCAGGTTTAGCAGCGATCTGGCAACGATGGACGCCAATCTAAGCCAGGTCATTCTGCCCCAACTGACAGCAGCATTGACGGTGAATGGACAGAGAACGGGCGACTTGATCATTCCGAACTACTACGACCCGGAACAGAATCTCTGTCCAAACCTGGTATCAGTCTCACAAGAGGTTGATCAGCATATTGCTAACGATGCCAGCGCATTCAATGTCACGATGGTTGACATCTTCACGGCCTTCGGCGGTCCAGCTACGCCCAATCCCAACATCAACACGCTCACCTGGATGAGCAGCAATTTCCCTCTGGCGCTGGCTATACACCCGCGCTCCGTTGGCTATCAGCTCATGGCGACGACTATTGAACAGACCGTTGGCTATTAGGTTCTGAAGAACGATGCGTTCGTTTTTCAGAACGTATTGCCTGACCTGTAGATAAAATGCACACATCCTGCTATCTCATGGCATTGCCTTTTCTCCCCTCGGCGATACCATGAGATTGGCTTGCAGAATAATGCTAATGCGGATACACAAAGGCGCTCATCAGGGCTCGATCTGTCGCGCCGGAATACGCTCCAACACGCCGTCGCCAAAAACGGGATAGAGCTTTAAATCGTCCATGTGTACATAACCGATATGACAGCCGCAGGTAGCGTTAGTACACGTTCTCGCGCGCAGGGCTGCTTCAAAGCCAGGCTCATAGATGTTACCTATAGGCGTTTTGATGAAGTGGCAGCGCCGCATCACCCCATCGCCATCGACCGATATGACGCTCTGGCCGGTTCGGCAAGGCCGCCCCTGGCTGGGGTGATACTGGTTATTAAGCGGGAAAAGCGGGTCTACACCCGTAAAACGCTGAATATCCTCGACGGTGTAATAGTCGGATTGACGTTTATAGGCATTAATCCACAGGTAGACACATCCAGGTAGCTCACGTCGTAGCGCATCGATTTCGTCACTGTGCTCTTTCAAGCCAACGACGCCGACGCTGTAACGCACGCCGCGCCGGTCCAACTCCTGGCACTTTGCAAGGAAACGTTCGCGGGTCGTTTGGGAAGGGTGAAACGTTGACCATAGCGCCACTTTGCTTTTATCGCACCGCTCCAGCCAGTCGAGCCGGCAGGACAGATTGGTCTGGATCGCGACTTTCACGACGTTAGGCATCTGCGAAAGCTGTACAAAAGCATCCTGGTAACGCTTGCGCACCAGCGCCTCTCCCCACGGGGTGAAGAAGATGCCGATGCGATCTTCGCGCCGCGACGCGACCCAGCCAACAAAGCGTTCAAGCGCCTGCCGATCCCTTTCATGCTCCTGCCTCGTCTCGATATGCTTGGCAAAGGGGCAATAGACGCAGCCATAATTACAGCTTGACAGAGGTCCCCGATACAGAATTGATAGCTTCATCGCAGTTCGTATCCTCTCATCAGTTCTTTTACCCGCGTTGAATACAACCACGGACCAATCGTATCCGAGCGTTCGATCCCTGCGGCGGTCAATATCATGACATTCTCCGTGAGGGTCGCCATCTCTGCATCGAGCAAAGCACGTAACTCGGGTAAATCTGAGAAAACATCGCTCTCAAAGCGTAGTTGGTAGCTCGCAAGATGAAGGCCGCCTGCTTCAAGCAACGACTTGAGCGCATAACGTCGGCGCTGCTCCTCGTCATTCAAACAAAATCCATAGTACGCAAAATCGAACGCCTTTGCCGGCATTGCTATATATTCTGCTAGAATCGCGCGCACTCCCTGCGCCCCAACAGCATATTCGCTGGCATAATGGTGCGTACGCGTATATGAGCGCGCCCCACAACCAAGACCAACCATGCCATCATCCTGCACGCAATAGACCGGCCCCGTCTCGACCGGCGCATGAGCCGCGCGAAACATCCGCATCGAGACCTGAGTATAGCCCGAGGCTAGCAACAGGTCCCGGCCCGCTCGATAACAGGCCAGTCGCATATCTTCGCTATCTATGACCCCCTTACGGCCTAATCCCGTTAGCGGACGAATGTAGAGGGGATAGAGGTATAGCTCCTCCGGCTGATAGCGCAATGCGGCCTGTAACGAAGTCAGCCAGTTCGCAACCGTCTGCCCGGGCAGGCCATAGATGAGATCGATGTTCAGCGTTGGGAAGTGTTCCGTGCGAATAGCGGCAAGCGCCTGCTCCACAACCGCTGTCTGTTGAGCACGACCGGCTGCACGCGATTCCGCTTCAATGAAACTCTGGACGCCGATGCTGACGCGATCAACGCCACGCGCCCGCAGCAATTGCAGCTTCGCGGGGGTGGCTGTTAGCGGGGAAGTTTCAACCGAAGTTGGTACGCTGCCAGGAACGACGTTGAAGAGACGCTCGGCAAGATCGAAGAGCCGGGCGAGATCATCGACAGCGAGATGTGTTGGCGTACCGCCTCCTATCGCCATGCGCGCAATCGAGACCTCGCCTAAAGCGGCTCTCACGCGTTCCGCCTGCCGTTCTAACGCGGCAAGATACCCTGCGGCAAATTTCGCTGTTGTATCGACCGTCGTAAACAAATTGCAGAAGCCACAGCGCATTTCACAGAAGGGTACATGCATATAGAGAAAAATGGCGCTGCGCTTCTCCTCTGCCCACAGCTCATCCAGCCTTAGAAGCGAGGGAAATGGGCGATAGGCAGTTTTATGCGGATAGGCATAGGTGTATGATACATATGGCGTTTCTTGCAACATTTTTTCGAGCGCAATCATCACGTTTCACCCTCCATTTTGCTCAATACCAACTCGGCATAAGGAACGGTCCAGACGACCGGATGCGCAATGCGATGACCCATATAACCATCTTCACCATACGCGGTCCCATGATCGGAACAGAGGATGGTCAGTATGGGAGCACGCTTGCGCAGCGTCTTGAAGAGCCGCGGCAACTGGCTATCGACGTAAGCCAGAGCTGCTCCATGCGATGCAAGCGAATCTTGCACACTGCCCGGAAGATAGAAGTTATTTGGCTGGTGGAGCGCGGAGATATTGATAAACAAAAAGAGCCGCCGATCAGGCTGCAATCGCTCCAGAAGCGCGCAGGCCAGCTCTATCTGATGCTCGGTCGAATGAGGATCGGTGACGCCCAGCTCGGGCCGCCAGTGACTTTCGCGGAACAGACCCGGCAGGACACTACCCAGCGGGCTGGCTTTATTGAAGAAACCGACGCCGCCAATACAAACGGTGTGATAGCCCAGATCGGCCAGACCGGTGACGATATCTGGCGCGTCGAAGACAAATGTGGCCTCCGTTGTCGTTTCGCTGCCGGGGAACCGCGCCGCGAAGAGTCGGGGATGCTGGCCCGGCGTGGCGGGCGTGGGCAAAAATCCGGCGAAGAAGGCGTGATGCGCGGCATAGGTGAAGCTGCCGGGAGAGTGTCGCTTCTCCCATCCCGAAGGAGGCAGCAATGTCGCCAGGTTTGGCGTGTGCCCTTGAACAAGCATATCCTGAGCCACGTCGTAGCGCAAGGTATCCAGCGTCATCAGCAGGATATCGTGCGTACCGATCAGATCGCGAGCGTGAATCACTCTGCACCAGCTTTCAATGCGGCCATAATCTCCGCCGTATATGTATCCTGATCATGGTAAAGCACGCCGGGCAGTAGATCACCGAAGGCATTGACCTCTACTATGGCATGCCGCTTAAAGGCAGAGGTGAAGAGCAGGTCTATGCCCATGTACAGACTCGCAAAAAGATGAGCAACCTGCCCGCAGGTCCGGCATGCCTGCTCCCAGCGCGCCTCACCGATTGCTGTGAGGATCTCAGCAATATCGCTGCGCTGATTTAGCAAGTGCAGGTTGGTCATCGGGCTCCGGCTCAAGCGCGCAACGACGTGCTGCACCTGCCTGGCTATCATGACAATGCGCAGATCAAAAGTGCGTTGAGCGTAGCCAGCTTTGGGCAGCCACTGTTCTACATGAACGCGGTGCCTGCATAAAGCATCAATCAATGCCACGATCTCTTCGTGCTGCTGATACACACGAATATCGCGCGAGTTGTAGAGCTTGCGTTCATTATCGGTACAAACCATCTCCACGGTTGTAATTGCCTGATGCCGGTTTCCAGAAAAGCGATAAGCAACCACGCCGGATGCGCTCGACCCGTGCGCCAGTTTGAGGAACACGCGCGACCAGCCGTGCCGCTGCATCTGATCGATCAGTTCTTCATACGAGTTCACTGGCCCGATTGCAGGCGGCACAGATATTGCATGTGCGGTCAGTAACGCGTGTGTCGCCCGTTTATCGAACACGAGCATAATATCGTCAGCCGTATTCATTACTTGATTCTGCTTCGCCTGCTGTTTGATGTGCTGAAGCAACTGGCAATAGCCCAGATACCACTGGCGCGAGGGCAGGATGCGCCCTTTTTCAAAGCGCAGCTCCTCTACTGCGCGACGCGAAAGGCGCTCATAGGGATGACCGTCAGGCTCCTCGATTTCCGCTCCCAGCGCCAGCAGGGCGCGCTCAACCTCGAAATCTTTGCCCGGCGATTCGATGCGAACGATTGATGTGGGACGGATGCTATCGGCTAACGCAAGCCGTCCGGCAATCAGATCGAGGTAGCTGATCATGCGCGCGGGAGGCAACTCCAGTTGGACCAGCGCCGCTTGAAAAAGCTCAACGCGGCGGTCCTGGGGAGAGCCAATCAGCACGAAATCGGGCGGCGCGCTACTCGCTGACGGCCACATAGCGACCATACTCGCCTTCTTCTTGCCGATCACTGGCATCCACTTCTATACCCAGAGCTTTGAGCTGCTCAACCATCTGGTCGGAGCAATAATGATGATGAATGTCCAGCTTCTCTAGCTTTTTCACCGCCGGAGAGGCCAGCAGGGCGGCGGCTCCCGTATCATCAAGCACGCCAAGCGAGAGATCAAGGACACGAAGGCGCTCCAAGAGGGGCGACTGTACAATGGCCTGCGCGATCTCGTTAGTAATCTCGCTATCGCGTAACCCCAGGTAGCGTAAGTTCGGAAATAGCTGACCGGTAAACAGCGGCGCCAAATCTTCCATCGTGGTATTGGCTCCATAATTGGCATCACCGAGCCATAATTCGAGATGTTCAAGCGCAGGCAGATCGGAGCGTAAGACATCATGAACCACGCTGCTATCTAAGCCACCGCTTTCAATACCCAGTTCTTTGAGATGCTCGCTATGCAGCCTCCCAAGCCGGAGATTATTGCCACCGCGCACCCGAAAATGTTCCAGAGCCGGATACGCCTCAAAGAGAGGAGATACGTCAGTCTGCTCAATCCATGAAATCTCAGACTCTTCAAAAGTAATATCTCCCAGGAAAAGGGCGGTTAATCGAGGCAGCTTCTCGCGCGCGGCAGCAATCGCCTCGACGACACGCGCGCTATCGTTCGCGTCCCCAAAATCCTGTATCCACATGCCAGCTACCAGCCCGGTGACAGCGCCAACGGCGGAATCATTCAAGAAGTCGGCAAACCTATCAGACCAGGTAATATCATCTTCGCCATAAGCAACGCTCAGCCTGTAAAGCGTAGTTTCAGGATTCGTGATCCCCACCTCAGGGTTCCAATCATCTACCTTTTTCCCCGCAAAATGCTCGATATACGTACCAATCACCATAAAAATTCCCTCAATGCATTTCTTTATATTCGTGTGCTCGCGAACAAAACTCAATAAGAGTTTCTTAATGCAGCCGGTAAATATGGTAAAAGAGCTCATCCACATGCGTCATTATAATGGACCGGATGGTGACTGAGCGGACAGGTAGGACAATAGTCGTGACTTGACGCTCCCCCTGCATAGTGCTGTAATGATAGGGCAACGAAGCAGGGCAGGGGCGAGCCTCGCCTTGAAATTCTGTCAGAAAGGCGCACCCCTACAGAACCAGCAGGGCAGAGGCTAGCCCTGCCCCTAACAGCATGCGGATTCGCAGCCACGCTATGCCCCATCATCGTCGTTGGAGAGGAAATATACTAATTTATGGCTATTATTGAATCACATATTAATCGCAGCAGCGAGGAATTCCAGGAGAATACGGGCTATTTCCAGCAACTCCTGGATCAGCTTCAGGCCAATATTCAACAGGTCCAGCAGGGCGGAGGTCAGGATGCTATCGCGAAGCATCGCAAACGCAATAAGTTGCTGGCGCGCGAACGTGTCCAGCTTCTCTGCGATCCCGATACGCCTTTTCTGGAATTTAGCCCGCTGGCCGCCTGGGATATGTACGATAATGACGCGCCCTCGGCTGGCATTGTGACCGGCATAGGGCTGGTTGAGGGACAGGAATGCGTCGTCGTGGCAAATGACGCTACCGTTAAAGGGGGCACCTATTACCCGATGACGGTCAAGAAGCATTTACGCGCTCAGGAGATTGCGGAACAAAATCATCTGCCCTGCATTTATCTGGTCGATTCCGGCGGCGCGTTCTTGCCGCTCCAGGCCGATGTCTTCCCCGACCGCGAACACTTCGGGCGCATCTTCTATAACCAGGCGCGCATGTCCAGTCAGCGCATCCCGCAGATTGCCGCCGTGATGGGCTCCTGTACGGCAGGAGGCGCTTACGTTCCGGCGATGAGCGATGAGACGGTGATTGTACGCGGCAACGGTACGATCTTTTTGGGTGGCCCTCCACTGGTCAAGGCCGCAACCGGCGAGGAGGTGAGCGCGGAAGATCTGGGAGGGGCTGATGTCCACTGTCGCACCTCCGGCGTGACCGATCACTACGCCCTGAACGATGAGCATGCCCTTGCCATTTGCCGCAGCATCGTCTCAAATCTCAACCGCCGCAAGTATATTCCCTGGGAGATCCATCCCGTCATCCCGCCTCGCTACGACGCCAACGAGCTACTCGGCATTGTGCCGAAAGATAGCCGCAAAAGCTACGATGTGCATGAAGTTATCGCCCGCCTCGTCGATGGCAGCGAGTTCCACGAGTTCAAGGCCCTCTATGGGACAACGCTTATCTGCGGCTTTGCGCGCATTATGGGCTATCCGGTCGGCATTATCGCCAACAACGGCATCCTCTTCTCAGAGAGCGCGCTCAAAGCCACTCACTTCATAGAGCTGTGTGGGCAGCGTCAGACGCCGCTGGTCTTTTTGCAGAATATCACCGGCTTTATGGTCGGTCGGCAGTATGAGAATGGCGGTATCGCCAAAGATGGCGCGAAGATGGTCATGGCGGTTGCCAACGCGCCCGTGCCACGCTTCACCGTGATTATCGGCGGCTCGTTTGGCGCTGGCAACTATGGCATGTGCGGACGCGCCTACTCGCCGCGCCAGTTGTGGATGTGGCCCAACGCGCGCATCTCAGTGATGGGCGGGCTACAGGCAGCAACCGTCCTGGCAACGGTACGTAAAGAGGGGCTGGCGGCACGCGGCAAAACAATGAGCGCAGAGGAGGAGGCCGCGTTTATGCAGCCCATTCTTGATAAGTACGAGGAAGAGGGCAATCCCTACTATAGCACGGCACGCCTGTGGGATGATGGCATTATTGATCCGCGCGATACCCGCACCGTACTGGCGTTAGGCATTGCTGCATCGCTCAACGCTCCCATGCCCGACACACCCTTTGGCGTATTCAGGATGTAGGCCAGCATGTTCATCAACACTTTTAAGGAGACAACATGACGACATACACACACCTTTCGGTCGAGCATACTTTTGAGGACCGGATCGCCACCGTGACATTGCGCCGCCCGGAGGTACATAACGCGTTCAACGGCCAGATCGTACAGGATCTCATCACAGCTTTTACGGAGCTGAGCAAGGAAGAACAATTGCATGGCGTCGTGCTCACCGGGGAGGGGCCGTCGTTTAGCGCGGGGGCGGACCTGAATTTGATGAAGGAATCGGTCACGTTCACCGCAGAACAGAATTTGAATGATGCGTTGCGCCTGGCCGATCTGCTGGAAGCTATCAATACATTCCCCTGTCCGGTGGTCGCGCGGGTCAACGGCACGGCGATGGGGGGAGGCGTCGGGCTGGTTGCCGTCTGCGATATCGCGATTGCCGTTGAGAGCGCCCGTTTCGCCTTCAGCGAGGTGAAGCTGGGCATCGCTCCCGCCGTGATCTCGCCCTATGTGATCCGTAAAATTGGCGAGACGAACGCGCGTGTGCTATTTGTTACAGGCGAACGTTTTAGCGCCAATCGCGCGCGCTCCATCGGCCTTGTTCACTCGGTTGTACCGGACGACCAGCTTGACGACGCAGTGCAAAAGGCGGTCAACGAGCTGCTTTCGAGTGCCCCGCAGGCCATTCGGGTCTGCAAGGTGTTGGCGATGACTGCAGGGCAGATGGCTCCCGATGATGCGCGCCGCTACACTGCCGAGACGATAGCCCGCCTGCGCATCGGCGACGAGGCCCAGGAACGCCTGCAAGCCTTCCTGGAGCGCCGCAAACGCCCGTAGGGAGGGCAGGGGCAAGCCCTGCTCCTATAGCGCATCCTGAATGGCATTCCTTTTTGCCGAACGCATTTCTCAAGAGGAGGCTGGCGTTGAGCAGAGAGACTGAGCAAAAAACAACGGGAAAAGAGACGCAAGAAGACGCTTTTGAGGAGATCCCCTTGTCAGGCGGGCGATTAACACCCGGTATCGTGCGTGTGGGAGATACAGTGCGAAGGCCACCCAAAAGCAACGCGGTTTTCGTCCACGACCTTCTTCCCTGGCTTGAGGGCCAGGGCTTTCACTTTGCTCCACGCTTTTTAGGAGTGGATGAGCAAGGTCGAGATATCCTCAGCTACCTGGAAGGTCACGCGTGGTCAGACAGCGGCTCTACGTTGCCGGATGATTTGCTGGTACAAGCTGCCAGGGTCATCCGCCAATTGCACGATCTCACGGCTGGCTCTCCACCGGCTCAGGGCCACGAAATTGTGGCTCATAATGAGCTAGGGCCGCATAACACGATTTTTCATGAGAACCGGTTAGTCGGCCTGATTGACTGGGATGATGCGGCTCCTGGCACACGGTTGCGCGATCTCGCCAACGCAATCTACAATTATGTAGATGTGGGCCATTGGGCCAATCAGAGCGCCGATGAGCAAGCGCGGCGCATTCATCTCATGTGTGTAGCTTATGGTTGGGACGATCCTATCGCCATTGTGAACGACTTCGAAGCCGATTTGCAGCAAGCATTACGCAATCATCAACAGGCTGGTCGAACAAGAGCGGTCAGAGTCTTCGAGAAAGAGGTGGCCTGGATGCGTCTGCGGGCGCAGGAGTTGCGGCGGATGCTGCGATAGTGTGAGCACAGACGCTTGCTCACAATGAGCTACTGTTTAGAATAAGGTAGTACTGACATTATGTTCAAAAAAATTCTTATCGCAAACCGTGGAGAAATCGCCGTTCGTATCATGGCGACCTGTCGCGAGATGGGCATACGCACCGTCGCCATTTACTCCGAGGCAGATCGGCAAGCGTACCATGTGCGAGCTGCCAATGAGGCATATTATCTTGGTCCCGCGCCATCGACGCAGAGTTACCTGCGCATCGACGCGATTATCGAGATTGCCAAAAAGAGCGGAGCGGAGGCCATTCACCCGGGCTACGGCTTTCTCTCGGAGAATGCAGAATTTGCTGAAGCATGCGAGCAAGCGGGGATTATTTTTATCGGGCCGCCCGCCGCTGCCATGCGTCTGATGGGCTCAAAAATCGCGGCTAAAGAGTTGGCGCAATCGGTGGGCGCGCCGACCGTTCCCGGCTATAATGGCGAGAGCCAGGACGATGAGGCGCTGATAGATGAGGCGCGGCGCATCGGCTTTCCACTGCTGATCAAAGCATCGGCGGGCGGCGGCGGCAAAGGGATGCGCGCGGTATACTCCTCAGCCAATTTTGTGGAGCAGCTTGCCGGGGCGCGACGCGAGGCCAGAGCAGCGTTTGGCGATGAGACCGTTTTTCTGGAACGGCTGATCCAGCGTCCCCGTCATATCGAGATCCAGGTGCTGGGCGATCAACACGGCAACCTGATCCATCTTGGAGAGCGCGAGTGCTCTATTCAACGCCGGCACCAGAAAATCGTTGAAGAAAGTCCTTCGATTGCCCTCAACCCTTCCCTGCGTGCCGAGATGGGCCATGCCGCCGTTCGTATCGCTCAGGCGGCAGGTTATGTCAATGCAGGCACCATCGAGTTTATGCTTGATGAGGATAGACAGTTCTACTTCCTTGAGATGAATACGCGCCTGCAAGTGGAACATCCGGTAACGGAGCTAGTCACGGGACTGGACCTTGTACGCCACCAACTGTATATTGCTGCTGGCGAGCCGCTGGGCATCGTTCAGGAGCAGATCAGCCCACGCGGCCATGCCATCGAAGTGCGTATCTACGCCGAAGATCCTTACCAGAACTTCCTCCCCTCCACCGGCACTATCACACGCTTCGTTCCCCCGCAGGGGCCAGGGGTGCGGCTGGATAGCGGCGTTGAAACAGGGGACGAGATTTCGCAGTATTACGACCCCATGATTGCCAAGCTGATCGTATACGGCGAAAATCGCCCGGCTGCCGTCGCCCGCTTGCAGCAGGCGCTCGAACACAGCACGATCTTCGGCGTGACCACCAACGTCCCGCTGCTACACGCTATCAGCGTCCATCCCGCCTTTCAGCAGGGGCAGACGCATACGGGCTTCCTGGAAGAACACAGGCTGCCAGGCACAACCACAGCTCAAGGCGATGCGCTCCCCGATACCGTTATAATCGCGGCAGCCCTCTACGAAATCACCAACGAGATGGGAGCTTCACGGCCTCAAGTAACGGGCGCACAAAATCCCTGGAAAACGCTGGGGCCGTGGCGTATGGCGGGCGAGGCACGCACCATCACCTACAGCTATCAAGAGCAGGAACATAAAATCGCGCTCACGCCAACCGCGGACGGCAGCGGAGCCTGGCGCGTTCAGATTGATACGCAAGCGTCTCAGGATATAACATATACAATTGATAGTGAGGGGCTGGTCTTGCTCAGGCGCGGAGCAGCTCAGACGCGAGCCTCTGTACAGCAACAAAAGGGCGAGATGCTGGTGGAGTTCAAAGGCTATACCTACCAGCTTCAGCGTCGCCAACCGCCGGATGTAGACACAGCCGCATATGGCGGAGGCGCTGCCCACTCGCAGAAAACGCTCAAAGCGCCAATGGCGGGCACCATCGTCAAAGTGCATGTTCAGGATGGCGATAGCGTTGCCGCCCATCAGGTGCTTGTCATTCTCAGCGCCATGAAAATGGAACATGCGATTACCGCACCCTACGAGGGCAAAGTGCAGCATGTGCATTACCAGGAAGGTATGGTCGTTCCTGGCGGAGCTGTCGTTATCGATATGGAATAATTCATGCAGGAAAGGATTGATACATATGCAGGTCGGTTTTATCGGTATCGGCGTCATGGGCCGCCCAATGACCCTCAATCTGCTCAAAGCAGGCCATGACGTCACCGTTTTTGCTCGTCACCCCGAGAAGCCGGAGGTACAGGAAGTGCTTAACGCCGGGGCGAAGCTTGCGCCATCTCCCCGCGCCGTCGCGATGGCTTCGGAGTTTGTGATTACGATGGTGCCCAACTCGCCAGATGCTGAGGAAGTCATAGCCGGTCCCCAGGGCGTGCTCGAAGGAGCGCGCAAGGAGCTGATTATCATCGATATGAGCACTATCGCGCCAACGATGAGCCGCAAACTGGCGGCGGCGGCGGCAGAGCAAGGCGTGCATTTTCTTGATGCGCCTGTGAGCGGCGGCTCTCAGGGAGCAGTTAACGGCACGCTCTCAATTATGGTGGGCGGCGAGAAAGAGGTATTTGAAAAAGCGCGTCCGGTGCTGGAGGGAATGGGGAAAAAGGAGAATATTTTTCATGTTGGCCCCGTTGGTTCCGGCGAGGTGGTCAAGATCGTCAACAATATTCTGTGCGGCACTATCGCGGCCTCTATCGCCGAAGCTTTCGTGCTGGGTGTGAGGGCTGGAGCCGATGTGGATACGATGGCGAAAATCATCGGCGTCAGCAGCGGCGCCAGTTGGCAGCTCTCCAACCAGTTCCCAATCAGAGCCTTTAATGGCAGCTTCAAGCCCGGCTTTATGACGGATCTGCTGCACAAAGACCTGGGATTGGCCCTTGACCTGGCCGCTGAGACCCGCAGCCCCGTGGCAATGACGGCCCTGGCGCGCCAGCTCTACGAGATGACCCGCGCCGCAGGCTACGGGCGAGACGACTATACCGCCTTTATGAAGGTGCTAGAACAGATGACGGGTACCGAAGTCAGAAGCCAGCAAACGACATAACCACATGGGTACCCCGTGAAAGGGTACCCAATCTTATTTGCTTCTGGCAAAGCTGCTGTTAAAACATGGTGTTGGCGTTGGCGGCGTGTTGAGGAATGCGTTGGAGCACGTCCCAATGTTCCACGATTTTGCCCTCCTCGTCGAGCCGGAAAATGTCTATCCCGGCCCAATCGCCATCGCCCGGCCATTGCTGATAACAATGCAGGATAACATAGTTCCCTTCGGCGATCACCTTCTTGAAGTGGACGCGCTTTCCAGGATACTCGCGGGCCATCCGTTCAAAATACTCGATGAACGCCTCTTTTCCATCAGCCACTGCCGGATTATGCTGAATATACGCCGCTCCAGCATAGCGCTTCATGGCTTCGGCTGGTTGGCACTGATTGAACATCAGGTCATAAAATGCGGTGACCGTTTGTTTGTTGCGTTCGAGCTGCTCTTGCATAACTCACTTCCTTCTTGCCTTACAAAGGCTGCCACGATTGCTGCCGCATGCCAATCCTACTGCGCAACGCGGTCACATCTACTTCGGGCATACGCTGCTCAACAAGCTCCACAACCTCGCGCGTCAGTTCTTCCAGTTGCGCTGCTGCAATTGCTATATCGTTATGAAAAAGGGCTTCCAGGCGTGCAGCCAGATCGGGGGGAGCGATTTTCATTTGGGCGATAAAGTGACGCATGCGTTTGAATTGAAACGAGGAGTAATACAGACGATTGAGCCCTGCCAGGATGCCAAGCAGTTGATAGGAAGCCTCGACCAGTAATTGGTGGAGCCAGATAGTTGCATCGCGGGGCTGCATGCGTTCCTGGATTGCCCACACAGGCACGATAGCCATGTAATGCCTGACCATTGCCTGCGCCAGAGCATCAGGATAATGGGAGAGCTTCTCCTGCCACTGCCGTACCAGCGCCTCTCCATAGAGTGGGAGCGCCACCAGCATCCCGGAGAGAGCTTTCTGCAAGGGCGAGGTCACATCAAGCTGCTCCAATACCGTTGCCATATCTCGTTCCCAGGCGGCGATAGTGGTATGCACAATCTGACACTCCACGCCATTCACATGGTAAATTTCGATACCGGCTTCCTGACCAGGCTCCCCGAAGAGCTGGCGTTTATCTCCCTGGTTCTGCTGACAGGCTGCCAGTAACGCCTCTTCAGAAGGTAAAGCGTCATAGAAGATGCACATATCGATATCCGAGTGGTAATCGCTCACTCCTTCCGCAGCCGAGCCGACGAGAATAATAGCTCTGGCGCCGGGCAGCGCAATGTATGCCTGTGCGTTGCGCTCAGCCAGGCTAAGCAGGTAACGGCTTGCGGCATTTTTGTGGGGCTCGTTCACAGTTTTTCTCCTTCTGCGAGGATACAATATAATCAACATAATAAGGGGCATCCCGATGAACAAATTAAGCCGGGAATCCCATCATAGCGACGAGACCCTGGGGCGACGCGGTTCACGGCGTCCGCTTCAGCGCGGGGCCAGGGAAGCAATAAATCGGACGTCATCAATGATGTCGCCACAGAGGCGGGCATTCCCACACTATTTTGTTAAAATCTGTTATTTGGTTAGACCATAACGAAGACATTTTATGAATTCACAACAATCAGACATATTCAACGTAGACAATCAAGCAATGCACCCCACTCGCCACAAACACGTTGTTTTCCTGGACACCGATATCGGCGATGATATCGACGATGCGCTGGCCCTCGCGCTTATTCTACAATCGCCGGAGATCGCCCTGCAAGGCGTGAGTACTGTCTTTGGCGATACTCACAGGCGCGCACGCCTGGCCGCTCACCTGCTGCGCGTCTTCGGTCGAGAAGATATTCCGGTGGCGGCAGGGATTGCCTCTCCCCTGCAACGCCGCCATCGTCCATCAGGCGTTCCCCAGGCCGCTATTCTGGACGAGCGCGCAAGACTACCGGCTATCAGCGCGCTCTCAGGCCCGGAACTGCTGATACAAACGGCGCTATCCCGCCAGGGGCCTCTCACGCTCATGTGTATCGGTCCCCTCACCAACATCGCAACCGCGCTCACTATTGAGCCTTGTATCAATCTGGCTATAGGAAATATAATGATGATGGGTGGGAGCAGTGGCATTCCGTGGGCGGAGTGGAATGTGCGCAGCGATAGCAAAGCGGCTCGCGTTGTGCTGGAGTCCGGCATACCGGTGACGATGGTCGGCTTCGATGTGACAACGCGCTGCCAGCTTCGCGCCTGCGATATTGAGCAATTGCGCCGCTGTTCTTCACCTCAGATGCAGCTCTTGAGTCAGTTGATCGCTGTATGGCTGCGCCATCGACCGCGCTGGCAGCCCAGTCTGCCCTACCTGCATGATCCGTTGACCGTCGCGGCTCTCTGCCAACCTGAATTGTTTCGCTTTCGGCAGATGATGGTGAGAGTTGTGACGCAGGGACCATTCATAGGGTATATGCTGCCGCGCCTGAGGCATGGTTCACAGGTGAATGCGGCAGTGGATGTACAGAGCGGGCAGGCGCGAGACTGGATTATGCAGCGATTACTGGCTCCAGTCATGTTATAGCATCTGCACTCCCAGGCCACGCAATTTCTCAACGATGCCAGGTAATGCGGATATCAGCGTCTCCACCTCTGCCGCGGTATTCTCCTTGCCCAGGGTGAGGCGCAGGCTACCGTGTGACCACTCTGGAGGCAGGCCCATTGCTACAAGCACATGTGAGGGATCGACCGAGCCGGAGGTACAGGCCGAACCGGTCGAGGCTGCGACGCCTAACAGGTCAAGGTTGAGCAGGATCGACTCGCCCTCAACGCCCTCGAAGCAGAAGCTGGCGTTGTTGGGCAGGCGATGCGTGGGATGGCCCGTCAGCCTGCTGCCAGGGATAGTCAGGATGCCCTCGATTAAACGGTCACGCAAGGCGGTAATGCGTGGCGTGACCTCTGGCAGCTCTTCCTGAGCGAGGCGTAACGCGGTTGCAGCGCCCACGATACCGGCGACATTCTCGGTACCGGCTCGCCGTCCACGCTCCTGCGAGCCGCCCTGCAACTGCGGCAGGATACGCATACCCTGGCGCACATACAGGATGCCCATACCCTTTGGTCCGTAGAATTTGTGGGCCGAGAGGGAGAGCAGGTCGGCATGGAGCGCTACGACATCGATTGGCAGCGCGCCACCGGCCTGAACTGCGTCAACATGGAAAGGGACCTTACGAGCACGACAGATACGCCCGATCTCTTCAATCGGTTCGATGGTGCCAACCTCGTTATTGGCGTACATGATCGAGACGAGCGTGGTCTGATCGGTGATAGCCTGTTCAAGCTCATGAGGGTCAACGCGTCCATACGCGTCAACCGGCAGGTAGGTGACGGTGAAGCCAAAACGCTCCAGATACTGGCAGGTATGGAGGACGGCATGGTGCTCGATGGACGAGGTGATGATGTGCTTGCCCTTCTTTTGGGAAGCGAAGGCCATGCCCTTGATCGCCAGATTATCGCTCTCGGAGCCACAGCCGACAAAGGCAATTTCCGTTGGCCGCGCGTGGATCGCTTCCGCCACCTGTTCGCGGGCGCGATCAATGGCTTGCATGGCATGGCGGCCAAGCGTATAGATGCTGCTGGCATTGCCATATTCGGTGGTCAGATAGGGCATCATGGCATCCAGCACGCGCCGGTCAAGCGGTGTGGTTGCGGCATGATCGAGATAGATGGTGTGCTCTGGCATACGTTCCTATTTTCCCTTTGATATATGCACATTTCTTTAATTGATATTATACTATACAGGCCAAAGGGTAAATGTTGAGGATTTTTTACAGATGGACATATGGAACATTAACTTTTTCGAGGTATGGAGGTATGTCTATTATGTTACGCGGGAAGAAAATATATCTGCGACCGCTAGCGCAGGCTGATCTGCCCATCTTTGCAGCCTGGAGCAACGATCTGGAGTATTTAAGCGAATTTAATACGTTTGGATTACACTGGCCTGGCGAACTGGCAAAAGGATGGCAGGAGGGTGGTCTGTTAGACTCACGCCACGGGACGCTGGCAATCGTTACCTACGATGAACAGATCACAGGCAATGTCAGCTATCACCAGCAACACTACGGCCCCAACGACGGGAGTGTTGTGTATAACATTGGGATCGTCCTGGCGCCCGAATATCGCGGCAAGGGCTATGGCTCAGAAGCTCAGCGTTTGCCGGCGGACTATTTGTTTGCCACCTATCCGATCATGCGCGTCGAAGCCTCCACGGATATCACCAATCTCCCTGAGTGGACCAGGGCAACCGCGAGGGATTGCCCCTACCCATCCGATCCTGCCATGATCCACCATCGCGGGCACCGCCACCGGGCAAGCGCAAGACATGGCCCCTCGCCATCCGATCCCGCCATGATCCACCATCGTGGTCGCAGCTACAGGGCAGAAGGGGTGATGGGCAAACGGCAGGGCGTCTGGCTAGGGGCAATCCCTCGCGGTTGCCCCCTGCGGCGGTGCTCGTCGCCACTCCCATCAACACTATTTCAGGAAGGCGCTATTACAAATTCGGCCCCCAATTATATGTTGTATCGGGCTGGATGCCAGGAGAATTATAGGCCAGCGTGATTAACTCGTGAGCGGTCAGCGGGATTTTGTGGAAATCGCCCTTATATGGCTGCCCATTCACATAGGCTACCCAGCCGCTTGTCAGATCCAGTTGGCTCGGATATTGCAGTTCGGGGAACTGCTCGCCCCAGAGGTGGATAAATGTGCCAAGCGTATAGACATCACCTGGATTCGGGCTTTCAATATGGATCACGCCCGTACTATCATGGGTATGCAGCCAGTAGAGGCAAGATTGATCCTGTGCCAATCCAACACCCTGCGCGACCTGGACAGGATTGCCGTTGATATAAATAGAGAGATGCGCATGAATGTGGAAAGCGAGCTGCTCGTTTCCCTGGCAGGAAATGTTATCTACAGGCGGATTAACTTGCGTATTAATAGGAGTGCCGTTGACAGACGTTGCGTTCGTGGTGCTGCCTGGTAGACGCGAGAAAGCGAAAACAGCGAGTCCAACAATTAGAACAGTAGCCACAAAGGCTCCTATCAGCGTATAGCGCCTGTTGCGCGCCGCACGCAAGCGCTCGGCCTCGCGGCGCTTCTGCTCCTCACGGCGTTCGCGCCGGCGCTCATCCTTCGTCATGGTCCGGTTCATCTGTTTGCTCATTCATGACCCCATTTCATAAATTAGTCCTTTGAGACATTCTTTCGCTTAAAGAACCCCTCGTTCATGCTACCGCTACGATAACCTGAAAGATCGACCGTTACATAGGTATAGCCGATCTTGCGTAAGCCATCAGTGACTGTGCGGCTCATCTCTTCTTCGATAAGCCGGGGGATCTCTGATCGCTCCACCTCGATACGCGCGACCTTGTCATGATGGCGCACACGCAACTGGCGGAAACCTAGCTCGTGGAGCAGCTTCTCAGCCTGGTAGATCATTTGTAACGAGGCGATATCAACTTTACTCCCATAGGGGATACGCGAGGAGAAGCAGGCCATCGCGGGCTTATCCCATACGGGTACAGCCAGCATGCGAGCCACGGTCCTGATCTCCTGCTTGCCCATTCCGGCCTCTTTGAGCGGCCCCCGCACGCCGAACTCGCGGGCGGCGCGCTGCCCTGGCCGGAAATCACCATCATCATCTTTATTGACGCCATAGGCAATAAAGCGCAAATTATACTGCTTCGCTAACGGCTCTAACTGTGTGAACAGCTCAGTTTTGCAAAAGTAACAGCGATTGACAGTATTAGAGACGTAGCGTTCATCTTCAAGTTCGTGGGTTTCAAGCGTAAGCAGCGGGATCGCCATCTGCTGCGCCACCGCGATGGCCTCCGCCGTTTCTTCGGGGGCATAAGCGGCAGAGGAGGCAATCGCTCCCATCGCCCGATCACCCAGCACATCATGGGCCACCTTGAGCAAGAGCGCGCTATCAACGCCGCCGGAATAGGCGATAAGGACCGATTCCATCTCACGCAGAATCGCTTGCAGGCGCTCGTATTTTGCTTGTGTTTCGCTATCTAAGACCACATTCCCATTACCCTGGGAAACATTTAGCATCGCTCGCTTCTCCTGAACAGGTTATGTAGCGCATCAATACGGATCTCTCGACAAACACCCAGGCTAACACAACCTCTAGCCGATATTATAACATCAAGTGCAATTCCCCGGTTAGCCTGCCCGGCTCGTTGTCCAGAGCTGTTTAATGTTTCCCTTCCAGAGGTCCAAAAGCAGCAACAAAAGGCTCGGTGTCAGTTAGAGTGATGATACCAATCGGGTATACCTGTGAGGCTGGACAAGGCGGGCAGCCCAGCCCGGCATCTTGCTTCCGTAATACTACCAGTCGGACAAAAAGAGGATTCCAGCCAAAAGCAGGTACTTTTACAGATGTGCTTCAGCAGGTTCATTGGCTATACTGCGATCACAGAGTATGATCAGCATCCCGCTGCCCAGGACTGCGTTGCTGTGGTGCGAGAAGACATTCGTGGCGACAGGCGTCTCGTTGCCTATATGGTCCTCAGATCAAGGCAGACATGCACAGCCAGTACTGCTCGTTCCTTCTTGCAGCAACGCCTACCCGAGCATATGATCCCGGCTCATCTTGTGCCGTTAGAACAGCTACCGTTAACGCCTAATGGCAAAGTTGACCGCCGAGCGTTACCCTCACCAGACGAGGCGATGGCGCTGGTACGTCATCAAAGTTTTCTCATGACGAACGCTGACTGAACTTGCCGATGAGGGAGTACGTAAAAATACATACGCCCTCATGAGCAAGTGTGGAGGCGTTATGCCGTTAGGGATAGCTCACCACAGTGACCGGCTTATCCGGGTTGGCGCTGGTGGATGAGCCACCAATGCCGTTGATCACATTCTGGATACCACCAGACGCAGCCGTGGAGAGGAAGATCGTGAGCAGATCGTGCAGGCTGCCCGCCGGCAGGGTCGTGGGAACCTCAAAGGCGTTTGCGGCCAGAATGTTCACCCCCTGGTTGAAGAAGCTATAGCTACCCATGCCAAACCCTTTGAAACTGGTCACATTGTTGGCAACTTTGAAGGCAGCCCAGCCGTTAACACCGGGAGCTTCCATCCATGCCGCCTGGCTGGGTGGGTCGTAGGGCATCTCGTTCTGGAAGAAGATGTCCGTGCCGCCATTGCCATTCCAGATGACCTCAAACTGCTGGTAGTGCTCGACGAAGAGACCATACGCGATCACGTTGTCGCCGTTGACGGTGACGCCAGTATTAGCAGTGTTGCTGGTCCAACCGACCCCGGTGCCGTGATCGGCCCGCCACGCCCAGATATCATCGAGAATGACGTTGGCGCTGTTGACGACCAGACTGGTCGTCGCCTTGCCCACGGCTGCCCCGCCAATACGGAAGAACACATCACTCAGCGTCGGCGGATCAGAGGCGAACTGGTTGTTGTGCATGGGGCTGCTGCCAACCTGGAGCAACGCTGGCGAGTTCGTTGTGCCCGCGTCGAAGAGTATGCCGGAGATCATGACCCCCTGCACATTGGTAACCTGCATAGCCACGATCCCGTTTTGCGGAACCAGCGTTGCGATACCGAGGCCGAGCACCACAGTATCGGGATTCGTCACGTTGATAGTCTGGCTCAGGTTATAGATACCAGGAGTCAGGATCAAATTCTGGCCGCTCGCCAACGCGCTATTGATGGCCGCCGCGGAATCGCTCGGCTGAGCAATGAAGAACTTGCTGATCGGCAGCGACGAACCGGGCGTTGGACCATTCGCCCAGGTCGTGTTGGAGGTGTTCGTCTGTACCGAAGGGACGAAGACGTTATCGTTCCCGCTGGAATCTGTGAACAGGTATGGCGCTTCGCGGGTTACCGGACTGGTTGCCAGCGTGGTGTATGGACCACCACACGATGACGCAGCGGGGAAGCACTGAGCAGGCGCGCCCACGACGCCAGAAAACACCTGATTCCAGACGCCGTTGCTCCAGCCAGTAATCTGACTGTTCCTGATTATCCATTGTTGTTGCGAACCACTGGTGATATTGCTACCCGTGATTTTTGAGTCGGCGATGAATCCGCCGCTCGCAAAATTCGGTTGGCTGCAAAAGTCCTGAAGCGTCGTGGTTCCGTTGATCTCAACCCGGCGCAGCGGCGCGGCCTGCGACACCGCCCAGAATTCGCCGTTCTGGCAGCCCATGTTTGGCGTGTTCACATTGATGGTCAGGTTTGACAACGAACGCCAGAAATTCACCAGCGCGGTACAGTTGTTGGTACCGAAGCACTGATTGTAGACATCGATGGACCCGTTGATGACCACGTCGGTCGGGGAACGGCCAAGACCCGCCACGGTGGTATAATACCCAACCTGAAAGTTCAGCGGGGTGGTACTGGTCCCATAGGTGCCAGGTTCGAACAGCAGGGCAAAACGCTGTGTGCCGAACTGGTTAGAGATCTGCTGGTTTGCCACCGAGTTGACCGTTGACTGGATCTGACTCAGCGGCGTGCTGGGGGTGAAGATGAAGACATTGGGACCAAAGTTGGGAGGACCCGAAGTCGGGGTCGATGTTGGCGTAGGGGTCGGGGTGGGCGAGCCGCCACTCAGCACTTCAATGCCGTTGACCTGGGCATTGTCTGTCACCGTGATGAACTGAATGGTGACGGTTCCGCTGGAACTGGCCGTAGCAGTAAACTGCTCCACCACCGCTTTACTGGCGGCCCCGGCGGTGGCAAAAATGTCAAAGTTGGTCAATACCTGCGTCCCGTTGATGGTGACGTTAAAGATGCGTTTCCCTGCCGCCGTCCAGAACGTCTCGGCGAAGTGCAGGCGTACCGTGACGGACGCACTGGCTGTCAAACCAGGAATCGTGTAAGTAAAGTTGCCGAAGCGATTACTCTGATAGACCGATTGTGGAGCGGGATTGGTCACGCCACTGGTATCGATGGTATTACTGACGCTGGCAGTCGAGCCGCCGCTGAAGTCCGTATCAGCGATGAAGGGCGCGACTGCCGAACCTCCGGCGTTGATTTGTACACTTCCCGCGGGTGGGCTGTTACTCAGCACTTCGATGCCGTTAACCTGGGCATTGTCTGTCACTGTAATGAACTGGATGGTGATAGTCCCGCTGGAACTGGCCGTGGCTGTAAACTGCTCCACCACTGCTATACTAGCTCCCCCGGCAGTGGCAAAGATATCAAAGTTAGTCAGCACCTGTGTCCCATTGATGGTCACGTTAAAGATGCGTTTCCCTGCCGCCGTCCAGAAGGTCTCGGCAAAGTGCAAGCGCACCGTGAAGGAGGCATTGGCTGTCAAACCAGGAATCGTGTAGGTAAAGTTACCAAAGCGATTGGATTGGTAGACTGACTGCGGGGCCGGATTGGTCACCCCGCCGGTATTGATTGCATTCGTCACGCTGGCAGTCGAGCCGCCGCTAAAGTCCGTATCAGCGATGAAGGGCGCGACTGCCGAACCTCCGGCGTTGATTTGTACGTTGCCTGCTGCATGAGCTATAAAGGAACGTGTGAAGAGGAGAGAAGCGGAAAAGAGTCCGATCACACAGCACAGCAGCATGATCATCCCGATCAGCCGTTGAATACGTTGGTGCCGCATTGGAACTCCACGAGAGTTAGCATCCATGACATCTCCTTATCTCATTGGGTGGGAAGACTGGCATCATTCCATAAAAGGGCTCAAGCTGAAATACATTTCCGAAACTTTACGAAATTCTGTCCACACTACAAAAGGGAGAGTGATAGATGATCAATGCCAGGCTGTAAAGGGTGAAGGCACAGGAAGATTTTCTTCCTGCGCTGAAGGAGTGGCGCTCCTTGCCTCATGCTGATAAAGTACGCATCTACGCGAGACAGCTCGACTTGAGCAGGTTGTTTTGCTGCTCTGCCCTGTTCGAAATTTTACAAAAACGATTTCGCAGCTATTCTGGAATATAATGAATTTTTCGCCAAATGTCAAGTTGTACGCGTGAGAAGATTTTTTGCTCCTCCTGATCTCGGAGTAGGGGCCCTCACAGTGAGAGTGGCCGGCAAGATTGGCGTTCGATAAACTCGGTGGGCAGCACTACGCGTGTCAATTCCAGTTCTTCCCCGTTGATCAGGCGCAGGAGCATTGTCGCGGCTGTGCGTCCCAACTCCAGGCGTGGGACATGCACAGTGGTAAGCGGGGGATTCATGATTTCGGTGTAGGGGAGATTATCGAAACCGATCACACTCATATCACCAGGCACCGTCAAGCCCAGTTCATGCAGTGCGCGATACACCCCTGCGGCCTGGCGGTCGTTGCCGGCGAAGATTGCTGTGGGCGGCGCTGGCAGTTCTAGCAGGGTTCTGGTTGCTGTATAACCATCAACTTCGGTGAAGCTTCCGGCGCACTCCAACTGCGGATCAAGCGACAGATTGGCGGCATCGAGGGCCGCGCGATAGCCAGCAATACGCTCGATTGCGTCTCTTGCTGAGGCGGTCTTGCCGATATAGGCGATCCGGCGGTGACCAAGTTTGATCAGATATGTAGTGGCGACAAAGCCTCCCTCCCAACTGGTGATTTTCACTGAAGGGGTTTTGCTAAGCTGGCTGCCCTGGTTGTGAATGAGCACAAAAGGGAGGCCCGAACGTTCGAGATGCTCAACAGTCTTGTCAGATGGCAGGACCAGCAGAATACCATCCGTGGAGTGATCGGTGACGGTATTGATCCATAGTACCTCTTGTTCTGTCCGATAGTCGGTCGAGGTCAGCACCATGCGCACTCCTGCTTCGCGCAGCACCTGGGCCACTCCCTCTAAAATAGGCAGAAAATATTCATCGTCCAGGCGCGGTAAGATCAGATCCACGAGTCCGGTTTTTCCTTGCCGCAAGGCGCGGGCCGCACGATTGCGCACAAAGCCATACTCTTCAATCACTCGCTCAACTCGCTCACGGGTTGGCAGCGCCACATCCGTGCGGCCATTCAAAACCTTCGAGACAGTTGGCACCGAGACACCCGCGATTTGTGCAATCTGCGTAATGGTTGGGCGCCCATCTGTGCTATGCCTTTTTGCCATCGCTACATCCTCTCTCCATCTTTCAGAAACTTTCGGCCTATTATAGCATATAGCAAAAGCAAAACTCCTGCATTACCTCACCAAAATCTTCCTCTTCTGTATGCCCTTCCTCTTACTGACCAACCACGTTGCGCAGGTCTTTGACAACTTGTTTCAACTGTGCGGCGGCTTCCGTCGCGGAAATTGAGCCATTGGCTAGCTGTTCGTTCACCTGAGAGGTAACTTTAATAGCGGTGATCAGCTTCTGGCTGCCGTCGGTCTGGTACTGAGTAGCTTCTTCGATATATTGGGCGGCATTAATGACCTCGTGCAAGCTCTGGTTGATAACCTCACCATGCTGCTGGTACCCGTTGCGCTTCAGTTTGGCACCGACCTCGCCGAGCCTGTGGGCGGCGATGCGCGTGGCATCTGTATAATACTGTACTGAACGCAGCCCGACCTGGAGCGAATCAATGATCCAGGACTGCTCTTTGGAGGCGCTCTGCTGCATTTTCGCCAGAATGTTTAGTGCCTCGCTGCTCTCGCGCAGTTGATCGACCGAACGCATGATTGGTTGGCTGATCCGATTTGATACCACCAGGCCGAGGAGCGCCGCAAGCACCAGAAGGGCGAGGGCTCCTGCTAGAGTCGTCGAGAGCTGTTGATCGGCCACCTGCGTCACAACGCTGCTAGGGCTGATTACAACGTAGGTCCAGGGAATCGTGGTTGCTTTGTAAAACGCTGCCTGATACATCTGTGTCTGACCGTAAGGAGTCAGGGTAAAATGGTTTGGTAGGCTCAAACTTTTCAGAACCTCTGCCAGCGACGTGTTGGTTTGCACGGTTGGACCCTGCTTTGTTCCGTACCAGTTCTGCGTTACGATCTGCTGCTGAAGCTGTGAAGAGAGAGGTGCAACAGCAGTGAAGAGGTTCTGATTGTAAGTATCGGCGATACGCACTCCGTTCTGGTCCAGGATAAACGAACTGCCGCTGTTGGAGATGCCCCTGTCACTGCGCACGATACCCCAAAAGTAGTCGAGGTTAAGTTTCACGCGCAGAAAACCTACGAAAGGACCATTGGGTTGCCCACCTTGATAAATTGGTGCATACATCTCCATAAAAGCTTTGTGTATGCCTGTATCGTAATAGACAGGCGAGACCGCGGCCCGGCCCGTGTGGTCCGTCTTCATAGCCTGGAACCACTCTGGCAGCGAGGCTGTCTCTTGTGCTGTAGGGGGTTGTTGGGGATAAGAAAGCATTAGATGACCGCTGGAGTTAAAGAGGCTCCAGGTCATATAGTTCTTATCGCGGGCCACTCCAGCTTGCAGAGATGCCGGGCCGGCGATATCGACAGCTCTGAGCTCTGGTGATTCCGTTAGCCATTGTGCCAGGCCGGGTACCTGGCTGAGGGTCTCCACATCGAGCAAGCGTTCGTTGAGATAAATATCAATCAATTGAATGCGTGTTTGAGCGTCGGTTTCCATAGTCTGGTTGGCCTGGTTGATCAAAACTGGGCGGGCGGTATATTCGCTGATGCCCACGATGAGGAGCAGTGGGAGCACCGCAGCCAGCATCAGAATGAAAGAAAGGCGAAAGGCAAGTGGCAGTTGCCTTCTCTGGCGTGGCAAAAAATCGCTGTCGATCATAGCGTCCATGACCATCCCTTTCGGTCTGACTACTGTTTCTACTAAGCAAAAGTACCATGCATGTACGTTTTGCCTTTCTGTGCAAAGAATACCGCATCAAGGTCATTGTGAGAACTACAAACGCTCGTCTTTGTGTCGTCTTTGTGTCGTCTTTAAACATATTTAGTACTTTATAGCCTTTTTCTCCGCTTATTTTTTAAATGTGCCAGACTTCAAAGGGATAGGGAGGATAAGATTCTGCTTATCTCCACTGTAGCCAGAGCAAACCATGATACAACTGGATTTGCCAGACACTCCAGGTATGATATCCATTCTCCAGATCAAAGGTATAATCTATATGCAGCGTCTTCAGTTCCAGGATAAATTGTTGGGTATCGGTGTAGTAGGGCTGATCTTTTGTCGCCGCCCCCAGGAAGATGCGCAACTTCCAGGCTTTTGGATTGGCAGGCAAGACCAGGGCCGGACTATTGGCTTGCATGTAGGCTATATTCTGCCCCCAGACGCTCCCTTCGGCCAGGTAGTACCCAGCCAGTGAGATGACGGAGCCAAAGATATCGGGATGATGAACGGCGATATTCATCGCACCAAATCCTCCCATAGAGAAGCCGCCAATCGCGCGGTAGCCGGGTGTAGGAATGGTACGGTATTGCTGATCGATAAAATGCACCAGATCCAGAGCCACGAAGTTTTCCATAAATTGCTGCTGATCAAAGCTGTTCCCCCACTCGCTGGTTTCCCCACTTTGTCCATTGCCATCGGGAAAAATCATAATCAGTTCGGGTATCTTCCCCTGTCCGATCAGAGCATCAGCAGACTGTACCGCCTTGTTACCCCTGATCCAGTCGTACTCGCTTCCAGGGGAACCATGCAGCAGGTAAAGGGTGGGATACCGTCGCTCCGGCGTTGTCGTATCCATATAGGATGGAGGAAGGTATACCAGAAACGAGCGGCGTTGCCCGTGTAACGCCGGGCTGACCATGCTATCAACAATCAATGTGCCATGTGTGCCAACAGATGGGGAACTGTATATCCCCACATCAGGCGAATAAAACAATAGATCGCCAATGCCATTGCTCAATAGAACGATTCCCAGCAGCAGGAAAAAACCGGCCCAGGAGGAGAAAAGATTCCATATGCTATGTGGCCGCGCTTTTTCGCCAGCAGTTGCTTGTTCCCTGGCCTGCTCGGAACTGAAACGGGTGCGCCAGATCAGTTGCGCCAGTTGCCAGATAGGATCAAGCAACGTTTCACCCAGGGCGCTCCCTATGGCTGCCCCTAAAAAGGCACAGAGCAGGCCGCTGGCAAGGAGAACGGCAATAGTGTGCGTCAGCGTGCTCGCATTGAGCGCCTCAAGATGTCCGGCGGGATCATAGTGTGGAGACAGTTCCTGGCGCAGGAACGACAGTACATAGCTAAAACCATACACAATGCCTGCTCCGAGCGCAGTTATTAAGCGTTGTCGGCTCACCAACGCGCTGACCAGGGAGGCACAGGTAATTAAAAACAACGCGGAGATCAACGCCGTGGGTAAGGGATCGAAACCCACTGCAATTATAGGTGTGGTGAGGGCCGTCGTGATCGGAGAAAAGAAGAACAGAGCTGAGAGCATCGCACCGCTCACCCCGATCAAACTACGCCAGAGAGGGGCATAGCGCCGAGGGTGCGATGGTCGTTCCAACTCAGGAGATATTTGTGTGTCCGCCATAGAGATATTTCCTTTTTCTGATTTAGCATTGCCCAACTGAGGACAGATGATCCGCCTCCGGGAAGATTTTGCGCCGTTAATGACAAGAGTAATCTATCTAGAGAAAAATTCTCAATGGGCGTGCAGGCGCTTAACTATAGTCAGGAAAAAGTGTGGTCGCCAGCACTGGATCTGGCGACCTCGCTTTTCAAAAAGATATCAGGGTTTGCAATGCTCTCAGGTGATCATGATACGAAGTGACATTGCCTTGCCACCAGTATCCGCCAGTTATGCGCCCATAGCTCGGCGCAGGCTGAGCCTCGCGGCATATTCCGTCCTATTGTGTATTTCCACTGCCCGACGTGACTACACCCCCAATGCACGCTTCCATTGATGCGAACCGCACCGTATCCATAAGTAAAACGCATTGATGGGTCGCCGATGCAGCCAGCCGACGCGAAATTCGCACCATCCCAGGTGACGTACAATCCCTTGCCGCTGATCCAGTGTGCGAGCTGCCCTGCCGGGATGCGGATCGTCTGACCCCCAACGTTGGCCGCGAACCCACTAAAATACTGGATGCCATATGCGCTCGCGTGACTCGATTGCGGCCACAGCGCCAGAGCCGAGACCAGCATCAATCCCATCAGCATCAGCGTTACAATGGAAACCTTCGTCTTCGTCCTCATCATCCTCACCTTTGCCATTGCTGTCTTCATCATGTTCATCGTTTTTCCTCCTTCAAATATTTATTGCCTGTGGGCAAAAGCATTACAGGTGTACGTTTTGCCATCTGGACGAAGGATACCGGATAGACGGCATTGCGAGAACCACAAACGTTCGCCTTCGAGTCGTCTTTGAGTCGTCTTTGAGTCGTGTCCAGGCATGTTTAGTACTTTCTAGCCCTTTTCTCCATTTATTTCTTAAATGTGTGTTATAGTAAATGCGCATTTGCCGCTGTTTTGTTTTGTAAAATCGAGAACGGAGCAACACAGACCCCTTCGATAGAGTGTAGTAATAGGAGTCAGGCTGTGCAATATAATACCTTGCTCAAGCAGGCCCGCGAAGAACGCGGGTGGTCTCAAAAAGATGTCGCGGAGAAGATCGGCACTGACTCGAAAACGGTAAGTCGCTGGGAACGGAGAGTCGCATACCCTTCCCCGTATTTTCGCCAGAAGCTCAGCAACCTTTTCGAGAAAAATCTGCGTGAACTAGACCTGCTCACCTCCGGCGAAAGAGAGCTGGAAAATGGCAACCCTCCTATTACCTCAAAGCCTCCAGAAGCGCCGGTCGTGGGCGAGCAGCCATCAGAACCACCGGACGCCTATGTTGATGCTACCAGCCAACCTCCGGCAGCAAGCTTACCATCCCGTCAACAGACTCGCGCCGCCGGTCTGCGCCTACAGAACCGAGCACGCATGCTTGATCGCCTGCGCCGCTCTTACGACGAGTTGCTGGAGTACTCGCTCCAGAACATTGTGCGCATCGAGTTAGGGTTAGCAAAAGTTCCCAATGCGGTACAAAATGCCACGAACCGGCTGGTGCGCTTATCGCAGGAGGATGCCCAGACGCTCCCTCTTGGGACCTCGATCCTGGAGGTTTATGAGATGTCTGGGTACGAGCTGCTCATCCTGGGAGAGCCCGGGGCGGGCAAATCCACGATGCTACTTCACCTTGCCCGGCTATTGATCCAACAAGCAGAGCAAGAGGAGGCGCACCCTTTGCCGGTGGTGCTGCGCCTCTCATCCTGGGCCGAAAAGAAGCCAGCCCTGGAAGATTGGATGAGCGAACAACTGGCCCTGACCTATGATGTGTCCCGGAAACTCAGCACCCAGTGGGTACATGACGAACAGATTCTCCCGCTGCTCGATGGACTGGACGAGATGGATGCCGCAGCCCGCTCAGCCTGTATTGCCGCCATCAATGCCTACCATCGTGAGCACCTGCTCGTCCCGCTCGTCATCTGTTCGCGGCGGACAGAATATGAAGCCGCAGCCAGCCAGCAGAAACTGGCGCTTCAGCATGCCGTGCTCATCCAGCCACTCACGCTTGAGCAGGTCTACGCTGCTCTTGACCAGATCGGGCACCCGCTGAATGCTCTACGGCAGACCCTGCGGACCAATCTGGCATTGCAAGAACTGACCGCCACCCCTCTACAGTTAAGCATTTTACTCCTGGCCTACTCGCGAACTCCGGTGCCCGCGTTCTCCCATGAGCTCCCCACGTTGCAAAAGCAGATGTGGACCGATTACGTAGCCCATATGGTTGGACAGAAAGGAGCTGTCGGGCGCTATTCGCTGCAACAGACCTGCTTGTGGCTGAGCTGGCTGGCACGCAACCTGCAAAAACACTACCAGACCGTCTTCTACCTGGAGCATGTGCAGGCTGACTGGCTACCGGAGAACCTGCGCCAGCGGGCTTTCCGGCTGACGATGCGCCTGCCCATCATCCTGCTCAGCGTCGTGGCGAGCTGCATCATTGGCTTATTTTTGCAAACAGTCTTTGATCTTACCACCGGCCTTCAAGCCGCGGTCCTGGGATGCGTGCTGGCGAGTTGTTTTAGCCAGACGGCCAGTGTCAGTTCTCCTACCACAACTGCGGCGCAGTCGCGCGGATGCACGCTGGGCAAAGGGCTGGTCAGCGTGTGTACAGGGCTGGTGGTCGCAGGCAGTTTCGGCTTTGAGGTGGGGCCAGGGTATGGCTCTGGCGATTGGCTACGGGACGGCTTGATCTATGGAGGCATCATCGGTTTTGCTTGCTGGTCGCTGCTGGTTTTGTTCCCGCTGTTAGCTTCTCAGCGTCGTGCTCCGCATACCCTGCGGGCGGCGGCACGCCTGCACCACATGCTCTCGACGCCTCACCTGCGGCGGGCGCTATCTGGCGCGACTGCCCTCGGCCTCGCCTATGGGCTGAGCACCGGCTTGAGCTACGGAGCAAGCTATGGGCCGAGTACCGGGCTCAACTTTCTGCTGAGCTATGGCTGCGTTATCTTTCTGATCAGTTTGATCGTTGAGAAGAACAGGGGGAATATTGGCCTCACTGAACGGCTGCGCTGGAGCAGGAGCAGCTTTTTTCACAGCCTGAGATCTTTTGAACACTGTGTTGCCAGTGGAGCGCTGGGGCTGAGCCTTCTGCTGGTCGTCGGGCTGAGCTACGGGCTCACTACCGGCCTGGGCCTCCCAGTAAGCACCGACCTGGGCTTCCGGCTGAGCTACGGGCTGAGCGATGGACTCACCAGCGGCCTCAGCGGCGGACCGATCACCGGTCTGACTTACGGGCTGACGATGGGGCTGATCGTTGGAGCTGGCATCGGACTGGCCTACTGGCTGGCATTGGGACTCTTTCAGAGTATCGCGCAGGAGAGAATCGAAGATCAGGACCGCCAGAGCCTTAATCAAGGCGTGCGGCGCTCGATGAGGAATAGCATCATCATCGGCCTTCTCAGCGCGGGAGTCGTCGGCGGCCTCGGATTTATGGGCGACTGGCTGAGCTACTTGCTCAACGAAGGACTGAGTAAAGGGCTCATTGAGGGGCTAGGCCAGGGGCTGGGTTACGCACTCAGTTCTGTGTGGATCTTCGCCATTGGCGGCGGCCTGGTTGGCTGGGCGGTCTGTGGCGGCTGGGCGGTGCTGCAACATTTTGCCCTGCGCTGGTTACTCCACAGGGGACACATCTTCCCCTGGCAGGCGCAGGCATTCCTTGATAACGCAACGGCCTGTATTCTCTTACAACGCGTCGGAGGAGGATACAGTTTCATCCATCGCCTCCTGTTGGAGCATTTTGCAAACCTCGACGATGGCAATGTTCCTGCAACGGTCAGCGCAACGAGTGACTCTTTTACAGGCGAGATATTATTTGCAGCAGACGCGAGGTAGTGTGATACCCCTCCACCCCTCGCGTTGATCCCCGGAGAGAAAAACGCTACGTCCCCAAATGCATTCTATTGACACTCCAGGCAGCATATCACGCTCATTATGAGAAAAAACGAAACAAAGACGACTCGAAGCCGACACAAAGACGAGCATTTGTTGTTCTCTACTATAGCCTCTTTCCGGTATTCTTCCATGCGAACGGTATATCCGATCAGCGAACTCAACCCTGAACAGAAATGGTTGCGATGCCTTCTCGTTTGATGGGCGTCTGAAACAGGCCGGTTTCTCTGCCATTTCTCTCACCTGATTACCATGATGGACAACGCGCTTTCTGTGAAAGAGACGATTGAGTTCGCTTTCTACTCTCTATGTACAAGTAAAGGAATACATCTATGTTGCAAACACAATCAACCTCGGACAAAGCCAAAAAGATGCGCTGGCTTCTTCCCCTGCTGAGCGGGTTGCTCGTTGTCGCCGTCTTAGTCGGTGCTTTGTTTATCTCCTTCACTGTCAGAGGAGGAGCACATGCGGCTGGCGCAACGAATGCTGCGGTATCCTATGCCGACTCGCACTGGAATTGCGGCAATGCCGCGTGTACCTTCAGGGTTTCGGCAGGGACGCCTCAGCCCAATTTTCAGTGCGCGGAATTTGTCGCGCGTTCCCTGGCCGCGGTAGGGAAGGTGCCTGGCTTGACTCCCAATTCTTCCCAGTCTGCTTATGGCAGCTATCATGCCAGAAATGGCCGGACCTATGATTTGTTATGGACTGGGGTCGATGCCAGTGGCACTAACGATGAAGGCATCCCTGGCCTGTACCAGTATTTGACCCAGAACGGTGTCGGCGTTAATATTGGCAACACTCCCTCCAGGGCAGTGCCTGGCGACGTGACCTTTCACTTTGAAGGTCAGGGACATACCGGTCTCCTCGTGCAAACGGGAAGCAATCCTTTAGCCGATTTCCATAACAACGCGCGTTTCCACGTCTTTTACACCGAAGGGTATCCCACTATCATCGTGCATATTGGCGGGAAGCTCCCTCCGCCTCCTCCGGTGTGCCCGGCCACGCTTCAGAATGGCAGCACTGGCTCGCTGGTAGCCTCATTGCAGAGTGAGCTGGACTCGCTCTATTCCAAGAAAGTCTTCCCCAATTCGCCCTTTAACTTCCATCCGATGCTGGCAAAAGATGGGCAATTTGGGACGCTGACAGCCAATGCAGTCAAGGATTTCCAGAAGCAAAAGGGTCTGACGGTTGATGGCGTCGTTGGCCCACAAACCTGGCACGCGCTAGGGCACTGCTAGAGCGCGGGCGTCTCTGATCTTCAGAACCTTTGTCTGATCTCGCGAAGGATTCGCACAACTCTGCCACACAGAGGGCTGGAGGGTATTGTGAGACGCATTTATTTGTCGCAATACCCTCTTACTCACCAAGTAAAGGAATACATTGATGCTGCAAACACAATTACCCGCGAACAAAGCCAAAAAGATGCGCTGGCTTCTTCCCCTGCTGAGTGGGTTGCTCGTTGTTGTCGTTTTAGTTGGCGCCTTGTTGATCTCAATTAATGCAAGAGGAGGGGCGCATGCCGCAGCGGCCTCTTTCACCAGAGCTCAGATTATCAACATAATTCATAACGCTTTTGGCACTGGCACCCTCGGCAATCAAGCCATCAGCGTAGCTACCTGCGAATCGAGCCTGAATCCGAATGCCTTCAATCCGGCTCCTCCCTTTGCAATGGGACTTTTCCAGATAGCTAAGGGTACGTGGGCTGAACCTGGTATTGGTAAAGGTAATCCCTTCAACCCCACCGATAATGCTCAAGCCGCACGCAGGTTATACAATCGTCAAGGTTGGGCACCCTGGGCATGCCAACCCTCTTCTTTATGCCCGGCCACGATCCAGAATGGCAGTACCGGCTCGCTGGTGGTCTCATTGCAGAGCGAACTGGACTCGCTCTATTCGAAAAAAGCCTTTCCCAACTCGCCCTTTAATTTCCATCCGCTGCTGGCAAAAGACGGGCAATTTGGCAATCTGACGGCCAATGCGGTTAAGGACTTCCAAACGCAAAAGAGACTGGCAGTTGATGGCGTCGTTGGCCCAATGACCTGGCACGCGTTAGGGCGCTGTTAATTCCCCAGAACCTTTGTCTTAGACCTTACTACCATCCAGTTATCATGGATACATTTAAAAGGAGTTAAATGCATGAACAACAGAAAGGGATTTCACTGGCTCTTGCGGGGACTGCTCCCAGTTCTCGCGTTGAGCATAGTAGTCGGCTTCACTATTTTCTCGTATGCTACCCAGACTCACGCGGCCCCTCAACCTTCCTGGCCGCTGGTCGGTCCAGGCGATAGCGGCGAAGATGTCTTCTCAGTTCAATTGATGCTCCAGGCTCGTGGGCACACGTTGTCCATTGATGGCAGCTTTGGCCCACAAACAACATCGGCTGTCAAAGCTTTTCAATCCGCTCATCATCTGAGCGTGGATGGGGTGGTGGGGCCACAGACCTGGCCGGTCCTGATCGTTACCACCAAACAGGGCAACACCGGATCTGCGGTCAAAGCGGTACAGCGCCAACTCAACGCGCATGGAGCCTCCCTGAGTGTGGATGGGAGCTTCGGACCGGCTACAGCAGCAGCCGTCAAGCGCTACCAGAGCAGCCATACGCTCACCGCGAGTGGCATTGCCGATGTGCAAACCTGGAGCAGTCTGGTCGGCATGGCTAGCCCGCCGCCGCCACCTCCTCCTGGGAAGGTCCTCTGGGGAGTGGACACAACAAGCTTTGTTACCTCGTCATTCCTCAACCAGGTGGGGAACAGTTTCGGGACGCCCCAGTTTATTGGTCGCTACCTCGATGCAATATCTTTCTCTCCGATGACGGCTTCCGAAGCTTCGTTCATCCATAGCAGGGGGATTCACATTCTGCCGATCCTCTCGGACTTCGGAGGGGACACCGGCCTCAACACGGGCATCGCACGCGCACGCGATGCCATTGCGAAAGCACATGCGCTGGGTATCCCCAAAGGAACCATTCTGATAGTCGATATCGAGGCTGGGCAAGCTGTGGATGCTGGCTATGTTGAAGGCTGGAATAACACCATTGCCGCAGCCGGCTACACCGTTGGATACTATGAGAATCCGTTCCCCGGTAGCAGCAGATTTAATAGCGCGTTTTGCGCAGCCGTGGGGCACGACTCAGGTGTCGCCAAGTCCATTCTGTTTGCTACTGAGCCATCGCTTGGACGAACGTCTGAAGCCCACAAACCCGCTTTCAGACCAGATGGCCTGTTGTGTAATGGTCAGGACCGCGGCGGCCATACGCTCATCTGGCAGTATGGCTTGCAGGGCAATGGTGCGGTCAACATAGACACCGACGAACTTCAGTCTTCGGTTCGACTCTGGTAACAACGCATCTAGCAGTGCATTGAGTCTCTCCCAACTTGGACACTACCGGCAAGCTCCAGGAACCAATAGTGCCTGGGCCTGGTAGGATGGAAGGGACTCAATGCCAGATCGACTATTTTTTACGAAACTCAGAGCCCTCCTTTTATTTTCTCCCCTCAAAAACGTCTCATATATACTGTAGCTTCCTGATCCTCAATAGTTCGGCATAGTATATTGCTATGCAATTGATAAATCATCACAGCAATGTGGCTGGTGGTAGCTCCCCAAAAGATATTGTTGGCGAATTCCCCTGAACAGGGAAGGGAAAAATATGAGATACTGAATGAGAAACAAGTGGTGAAGTAAGCCAGGAGAAAACCCATGTCCATGCACCCACAACCTATCCCAACAA
>Ga0209581_1000479_pt1 | contig 84213 bp, 67 predicted proteins | sample Coa_R2_FD_187160 | JGI IMG/M metagenome (GOLD analysis project Ga0209581, IMG submission 187160) | Surface soil microbial communities from Centralia Pennsylvania, which are recovering from an underground coalmine fire - Coalmine... | ecosystem: Environmental > Terrestrial > Soil > Unclassified ...
TGAGGGCGCACGAGCCCGCCGCGCCAGCGGCTCACTTCTAACGCCCTTATCGAAAGTGGCCCGACCGACCTTGCCGTCTTCGCCTGCGGTCTCGTGCGCCGGGCCACTTCCGATAAGGCTCTAGCGTCGCTCGGCTACCTCAAGAAACCACTGGATCGAATGAAGCTCGTTCGATCTGTCGAAAAGAACTTGCCGCTGTACTATCTCGCGCTATTCTCCCGTCACGAGATGGCTTACCATTTCTGGGACGACGTGCTCAAGTACAGCGCCGATCAAAGAAGCCTGTGGGAATAGGCATATGTCGCTGCTTTCAAAAATAGAGTGGACTGACGCGACTTGGAACCCTGTACGTGGTTGTACCAAGATCAGTCCTGGTTGTAAGCACTGTTATGCCGAACGGTTTGCGGAACGCTTCCGGGGAGTTAAAGGACATCCGTTCGAACAAGGATTTGATGTTAGGATCGTGCCGCACAAGTTGAGCGAGCCCCTGCGCTGGAGCGAGCCGAAAATGGTGTTCGTGAACTCCATGAGCGACTTGTTCCACGAGGAGGTTCCGCAATCGTACATCAGTCGGATTGTCGCCACAATGCGTTTGGCAAGATGGCATACGTACCAAGTCCTGACTAAGCGCTCGGCCCGTCTCAGGGAGGTGCTCACCGATCAATTACGAGCGGCGGCTGACGAGCCTCACATCTGGTGGGGCGTGTCGGTGGAAGATCGGAAGTACGGACTGCCCCGGATTGCCGATCTTCAGGCCACGCCCGCGGCGGTGCGGTTCCTGTCGGTTGAACCTTTACTGGAGGACTTGGGCGAACTGCCGCTTCGCGGAATCTCTTGGGTTATCGTGGGCGGTGAAAGCGGGCCTGGCGCCCGCCCGGTGAAGGAGGAATGGGTTCTTTCGATTCGGAAGCAGTGCAGGGCGGCGAGAGTCCCGTTCTTCTTCAAACAATGGGGCGGTGTGCGGAAGAAATCTACAGGAAGGGCGCTCCGCGGCCGAACTTACGACGCCTTCCCCGAGCGTGTGCAGAACCCGACCCTACCAGCGACCGTCCGACTACAGTGCGCACTCGAAATCGAGAGGGGCAAACTTGTGCAGATCGGGGCGTAGGGGAATTCAATCTGTTATCCAAGAGACGGATCGCTCCGAGCGGGTCATCCGGAAGTTTGCTACCGGTTTACGGATCGCCGACGATCCGACCCAGCAATGGGCCGTCTCCCGTGTTTCTGGGCGACCGTATCCACTTCTGTAACCATCGACTTCGGGCGATATGATGTCGTCATGGGGAGTTTGGTCGGCAACGTAACGATGGACATCACGAATTGGCTCGGGCAGATGCAGCAGGAAATGGACGGCTGCCTTGCCGATCTCGCCCAAGTGTCCGTTGCCTCGGAGCGGAAAAATTACGCCGACAACCTTGCGGCTCTGCAATTCGGCGTTACGCGCCTGATACTGGAACACCCTGAAAGACTGGAAGCGATAGCGCCGGAACGTGCAGCTCGCGCTTGCTTTCTTTCGGCGATCGGCAAATTCATCAGTTTCCTCGATAAGCTGATCGCAAACCAGAGGTTATCGAAGGATGGAATCTCCATCAATCGAAATCTTTCGATCGATGACCTTCAAAATTACGTGAACGAATATATGGAGGAGCGCATCGCGAAGGTGGCGAAAGACACGTCTCTGACCAATCCGAAAAAGATCGCATGCTTTCCGGGGGCGAATGCGATGATCAGAGACACTGCCGTTGGATATTTAGAGTTGCGCCGCGCCCTGGAGCATCACCAGGACGTGTCTGAAAAAGAGCTAGTGGTTCACGTTCATCGCATGGCGTTGGTAGTTGATGATGTAGAGATTACAGCGCTTCCATACAACATCAATAAGGGGCAGACCCTGGGCGTTCGGATTTCGAGGGAGGAGCGGCGCTATTCTCCCGGCGTGAAAATTACGCTCAGCCCACAGGACGCGCTTGGTCTAGTGTTCACCATGCGGAATGTGCTGGCGCCGGAAATTTTCCGGGCGCATATCGAGGCAAGCAATCCGCCAGCATTTGCCGCGACCCCGTAACCTTTATCGGGCGCAATAATCGATACACTGGTTTTGTCTGCGAATCGACCCGGCGTTGTGCCAAAAGATTCTGGTTGCGATCGAGAGCGACCCCTGGAAACCTGGCGTTATGCCCGATGAATCGCTTTCACCGCCAATTGCGGCTCGCAGGCAATGATCTTCAACAGGGCGGCAGCCGGTCCGGCCGGGCGACGCCTGTCCTGCTCCCAATTTTGAAGTGTCTTCACGCTGACGCCAATCAGGTGCGCAAATTCCGACTGCGCAAGCCTGGTTCTTTCGCGAATCGCACGAACACCGGAAGCGCCGATTACCACACGCCGCGAGGGCTCTCTCTGGCCGCGCAGAATCGCCCCAGCCTCGCGCGCGCTGTCCAGCAGTTCTTCAAACATCTCCCTTTTCATTGCCGAATTCCTTTTTGACGACCTTGGCCAGTTCCGCGATCTGTTTCGGCCCTTCAGTATCCGCCAGAGTCATCACCGACGGACGCGAAAGCTCTTCACGCAACGGAAGCCGATGTTGGGGCTGCGGGCGGCGGGGCGGGCCCAACTGCGGTAGGCGCAGGTGAGGTACTTGATTTCGTCGGCCCAGGAGCCGCCGCGCAGCACGCGGTACATGCCGGTTTCGGGGCCTTGCGGGTTGTGATCCGGTGCGTGCTCGTAATACCGGCGGTCATACCAGTCCGCGCACCATTCCCAGACGTTGCCGACGATATCGCACAGGCCGAAGTAGCTGCGCTTGAGTTCGCAGACTTCGGCGGGACCTTCGAGGACGTCGAAGCGGGCGTCCTGGCGGGTGGGGTTGCGGTCCCCCCAGGGATACTTGCCGCCTTCGGCCAGGCCGCGGCAGGCGCGCTCCCATTCCGCTTCGGTAGGCAGGCGCTTGCCGGCCCAGGCTGCGTAAGCCGCAGCGTCATCCCAGCTCACGTCCACTACCGGATACCGGTCTTTGCCTGCGGGCACCTTGCCTTCCGGCCAGTTGTAGGGGGCGCGATGGCCGGTAGCGGCGACAAAGGCGGCGTACTCGGCATTGGTGACCTCGTGCTCGTCCATGTAAAAGGGGGACACGGTGATGCGGCGCACGGGGCGGTCGTCTTTGAGGAGCGTGGGGAACCACTTGAGACCGTCGTCCGGCAGGGAGTGCGAGCGGCCGCGCAGATAATCGCCGCCGGGAATGAAGACCATGCCCGGCTCGCCGGCCCAGGCGCTGAGCAGAAACAGCGCAGCGGCAACCCACGGCAGAAGACGGAACAGCCGGAAAGGACCGCTCCCTGACGGTCGCGGCTCGGTAGCTAAGTGCCCGTGGTTGCAGTATGTTGCAGGCTTCTTAGCCGTAAACCGTAGCAATCTCATCCGTGGGTATGTAGCCGTTGGGGCCCAGGGGATCGACGTAGGCGTAGACGCGCCCGGAGGGCGTATTGCGGATTTCCTTGGACCAGTCGATACCCAGGGCGGAGTACATGGTGGCCACCACGTTCTCCGTGCGCGGCTGCTCTTTGTGATTCCAGCCGGTCTCGAGGCACTTCTGGCCCCCCGCGTCGGTGCGGCCCAGGACGCGGCCGCCCTTGACGCCGGCGCCGGCGAACAGGCAGGGATAGCACTTGTTGTAGTGGTCGCGGCCGGCCATGTTGTTGAGCGGTCCCGGCGTGCGGCCGAACTCCCCCAGGGCCACCACCAGGGTCTCGTCCAGCAGGGTTTTCGGGGGGTCGGATTTCGAGGGTGTGGCGGCCAGATCCTCGAGCAGCGAGGCGAAGGCCGGGTCGAACTCGGAGCAGAGGATGTAGTGATTGGTGGCAGCCTGGCGGTCCCAGATCTTCACGTGGTGATCCCAGCCGGGATGGCAGATGTGGAGATAGCGTGTGCCGGCGTCCTGGCGGAGGATGTTGCGGGCGAGGATGCAGGAGATGCCCACGGACGTGTTGCCGTAGCGGCGGCGGTCTTCTTCCGAGATGTGGAAGGCGGCCGGCCAGCGCTCATCGGTGAGCAGCTTGTGGGCGGTGTCGTAGAAGTTCTCGTAGCCGGCCATCTCGCGGCCGTAGGAGACCAGGCGGACGCGCTCAGCCTGGCGCAGTTCACTGAGCAGGCGCCAGCGCTCTTCCAGCAGCTCGACGGCTTTCTGATCGAGGGCCATGCCTTTCACGGCGGCGTCCGGGTTGATATCCACCACGGAGAAGCGCGGCGGTAGGAAGCCGGTGGAGAGCGCGCCGGGGAAAGCTTTGTCCAGGTTGAAGGACATGTAGATGGGGAAGGTATCCCGCGGGCGGCGGCGCGGCTCGAGTTCCATGGCCACCACCGAGCCGACGGCCGGAATCTCGCGCGCGAAAGCCAGGTTGAGCTGACGCCCGGTCTGGGTGTAATACTGGCCGCGGAAATGCACTTCCTCGTGGCTCAGCATGGAGCGCAGGATGCAGAGCTTCTCGAGGTGCTTTTCGGTGCGCGGAAACAGCAGGTGGGAGAGCGAGACGTCCGAGTTGATGCGGCGCACGTCAAGGTCTTTGGGCGTGCCGGGGTTCTCCTTGAAGTCGAAGGACTCGACGTGGCTGATGGCGCCCGAGATCTCGTAGAACAGGACGTTCTTGGCCGTGCAGCGAGGGTGCACCTTCTGGCCGGTGGCGCCGGCCTGGAGGGGCCAGACGGCATCGGCTGAGGCGGCCAGCAAGCCGAGGCCGCCGAATTTCAACAGATCTCTGCGAGTGCTTTCCATAAGGCCCTCAATAGTTGAAGAAGAACTCCACCTGGTTGACCAGGGCCCACTGCAAGTCCTGCGCGCCTTTGACACGGTCGCGCGCGAGGGCCTCCAAGGCCACCTGTCTTTCCGCGGGCGAAGGCGGGCGCGAGAGGGTGGCCAGGAAAAGCTCGTCCACCACCCGCGCGTTATCGTCTTTGTAAGTTTCGAGGAGCCGCTCGACGCGGCTGTCTTTGGCGGCCAGCACGCGGTCGGTGACCACCGGGGACTGCATCAGGAGCAGGGGCTGGAGGGGCGAACCGGCCAGCGGGCGGGGCGGGTTGTTGCGGTTGGACTGGCCGAAGGTCTGCATGAAATACTTCACGTCGCTCGAGCCGGCCGGGCCGCTGAGATGCATGGCCATGCCCACCTTTTCATCGCCGAACTTGAAGCTGCCCGGCCGGTCGGTGGCCAAGGCGATGGAATCGTGCAGCTCCTCGGCGGTCAGCATGCGCACGAATTTGCGCGCGTAGTATTTGGTGTAGGCGTCTTTCCATTCGCCGTCGAAGCGCGCCGAAAGCTGGTAGGCGTGGGAGCGGCAGATCACTTCCAACAGGTGACGCAGGCTGTAGTGATGGTCGCGGAAATCCTGGGCCAGGGCGTTCAACAGCTCGGGGTGGGAAGGTTGAAGCTGCCAGCCGGCGGGAACGTTCTTGGGATCCTGGCGGGCGAGGTCGAATTCGTCAAAGGGCTCCACGATGCCGAAGCCCATGAGCCTGGCCCAGAACATATTCACGGTGGCGCGGGCGAACTGGGGATCGGCGGTGAGCATGCGCGCCAACTCCTCGCGGTTCTCGGCTCCGGGGCGGGGCGTCTCGCCGGTGAGCAGGAAGGCCGGGTCGGAGGGGCCGCCGAAGCGGGGCACGCGGATCATGCTGGCGCCCTTGGTGTTGTAGCCGGGGTTCTGGTCGTCGATGAGGAACTCACCGGACTGGGGCTTGCCGTCTTCCCAATACATGAGGTAACGCGACTTGCCCAGGAAAGCGGCGTTGCGGAAGAAATCCGCGCGCTTTTTATGGCTCAGCCAGACGTTGACCTTTTCCAGGTGGCCGCGGCCGTCGTGGCAGGAGATGCAGGAAATATTGAGGCCCAGGAAGGTCTTGGCATAGAGCACGGAGAGCTCATCGTCGGTGTCCAACTGGTGCACCATGCCGAGATCGTCGCCGTCATCGGGCTGGGCCTTGCCCTGGACGTGCTCGCGGGCGATGACGTTGGCGGCCGCGACCACGTGGTTGCTCTTGGCGGAGGCGGAGATGATGGCGCGCGCGACCTCGTCGTAGGGCCGGTCCACACGCAGGTTCTCCTGCATCCAGTAATGGAACAGGTTCATGCCGCGCCCCATTTTTCCGTTGGCGCGGAAGAGGTCCATGAAATAGTAGGCCCACTTGTCGACGTAGGCTTCGCTGTGCAGGAGCCGGGCGATCAGCTTGTCGCGCTTGGCGGGGTCCGGGTCAGAGAGGAAGGCGCGCAAGTCGGCGGGAGTGGGGATGCGCCCGGTGAGGTCCAGGGTAACGCGGCGCACGAACTCGTAATCGGTGGCCAGGGGGGCGTGCGGGACGCCATCGCGCTCCATCTTGCCGAAGATGTACTCGTCGATGAAGTTGTTGCGCGGCATGCGGGGCTGCGGCGCGGTGCGCCCGCCGGCGGGCAGGGAGGCGGCCACCTGCTCGGTGAGGGAACCCGCGCTTTGCGACTGCGGCTTGCGGAACAGGGGCGCATGCACGTCCGCGAAGCGGTCCGGCGGCAGGGATTCTTCGCGCGGTTTTTCCGGGGGGTCCGCGCCCTGGAGCAGCATGGTGGCGGCTGCCATCAGGCCCAGGGCGACACGGCCGGCTCGGCTCATTCGCTACCTCCGAGTGAATTGTTAAGAGTATGAAATTTTCAACAATACGGTGTCAACCGGGGGTAGGGGGCGTAATCCAGGGGTGACAGGGTTGGGCTAGAGTGGTGGAGTGACTCGATACGCGGCGCTGCTGCTGCTCGCCAGCCTGGGTTTCGGCCAGACCGACTGGCCGGTTTACGGCAACGACCCGGGCGCGATGCGGTATTCCCGGCTGCGCCAGATTGACGCCGGCAACGTGGGGCGGCTGCAGCCTGCCTGGACGTTCCGCACGGACAAGCCGGGATCGGAAGCCATCCCGGTGGTGGTGGGCGGGGTGATGTACGTCACCGCGCCGGACGGGGTTTACGCGCTGGTGCCGGAGACCGGCGAACTGCTCTGGAAGTACGATGCCTCGCCCGTGGCCCTGCGCGGGCTGGCGTACTGGCCGGGGGCGCGGAGCCTGCATGCGCGGGTGTTCGCGGGCAACGGGCCGTACCTGCTGGCGCTGGACGTGACCACCGGGAAGCCTGCGCCAGGGTTCGGCAACGAGGGGCGGGTGAATCTGAAGCAGGGCGTGCTGGACGGCCTGAAAGACGGGCGCTACACGCTGCAATCGCCCCCGGCAGTGTTCGGCGACGTGGTAATTACGGGGTGCAGCAACGGCGAGGGGTCGCCCAGCGCCGGCGCTTACGGAGACATTCGGGGCTGGGACGCCAAGACCGGGAAGCTGCTGTGGACCTTCCACACGGTGCCGCGTCCGGGGGAGCCGGGAGCGGAGACCTGGCCGGCGGGCGCCTGGAAGAACCGCTCGGGGACCAACGCGTGGGGATTCCTTACAGTGGATGTGAAGCGCGGGATCGTGTACGCGCCGCTGGGCTCGCCGACCTCCGATTTTTACGGCGCGGACCGCGTGGGCAACGACCTGTACGGGAACTCGCTGGTGGCGCTGGACGCGCGCACGGGCAAGCTGCTGTGGCACCAGCAGCTCGTGCATCACGACCTGTGGGACTATGACCTGGCGGCGCCGCCGGCGCTGTTCGAGATTCACCGCGGGGGGCGTGCGATTCCGGCGGTGGCCCAAATCACCAAGATGGGGCTGCTGTTCGTCTTCGACCGGGTGAGCGGGCAGCCGGTCTACGGGGTGGAAGAGCGCCGGGTGCCGCAATCCACGGTGCCCGGGGAAGCCACCTCGAAGACGCAGCCGTTTCCGGTAAAGCCGCCGCCGCTGGCCAAGAACACGTTCCGCCTGGAGGAGATGTACGACCGCTCGCCGGAGCACGCGCGCTTTTGCCGGGATTTGTTCGAGACGAACCACATGCAGATCGGCCCGCCATACACCCCGCTGCCGCTCGAAGGAAACGCGTTATTCTTTCCCAGCACGCTGGGCGGAGGCAACTGGGGCGGCGTGAGTGTGGATCCCGCACGGGGCCTGCTGTTTGTCAACGTGATGGACATCGGGCAGTGGGGGCACATGGAGCCGCGGGGAACGGAGTACGCGCGCCGCTCGGCTTTTGGCACCTATGCGCGGTTCTGGGATCCGGCCACGCGCATCCCCTGCCAGAATCCGCCGTTCGGCGAGCTGGTGGCTGTGGACCTGGCCACCGGGGACATCGCCTGGCGCGCGGTGCTGGGGCGGATCGAGGCGCTGGAGAAGATCGGGGTGACGCAGACGGGCACGCTGAACCTGGGCGGGAGCATCGCCACGGGGGGCGGCCTGGTGTTCATCGGGGCGACCAACGACTCGCGCTTCCGGGCGTTCGATTCGCGGACCGGAAAACTGCTCTGGGAAACCAAGCTGGAGGCCAGCGGGCACACCAGCCCGATCACTTACCTGGGGCGGGACGGCAGGCAGTACGTAGCGCTGATGGCGGCCGGGGGCGGCGCCTTTCTGGGCGGCGGGCTGAGCAACACCCTGGTGGCGTTTGCGCTGCCGGACGTGCCGCGCAAGCCGCTGCCGGCGGCGGTATCGCGCGCGGTGGCGGTGACCGCCGCGGCCCGGCGCGAGCTGCCAAAAGTGGGCGCGTTCGCCCCGGTGACGCTGCCGGCGGGCGGGGAAAAGGCGCTGGTGGAGAAGACCTGCGGGACGGGCTGTCACTCGGTGGAGGTGGTGACCAGCCAGCGCATGAGCGAGAAAGACTGGAACGCGGTGGTTCAGAGCATGGTGGCGCGGGGCGCGCAAGCCTCGGACGCGGAGGTGAAAGCCATCGTGGGGTACCTGGCCAAGACGCTGGGGCGGTGAAGGGGGGCGGGCGGGCCGGGAATTGCGCAACCATCTCCCAGCGATGCGGGACCATCTACTCTTCATTCGCGCATTCGTTTGCGCTCTCCTCCTCTGTTGCGTTCGCTCGCAAGCGCAGCCGCGACCAGTCGTTTTTGTCGATGTCACGGTAGTCCCCATGGACCGCGAGCGCCTCATTCCACACCAGACCGTGGTTGTAAAGGATGGCCGCGTCACGGGACTCGGTCCGAAGCGGAGCATCCACATCCCCAGGGGGGCACAGAGAATTGCCGGCCGCGGCAAGTTCCTGATGCCCGGCCTGGCGGATATGCACGTCCACCTCAACATCAGAGGACCGGCTGGAAACATCACGAATGACCAATTCGCGACCTTGTTCATCGCCAATGGCGTCACCACCGTCCGGAATATGTGGGGCAGCCCGGAAATTCTTGCGCTCCGCCGCTCTATCGAGCAAGACAAAGTCATCAGTCCCCGAATCTACACTACGGGGCCTCTCACCGACGGCAAGCCACCGATCAGGCCTTCGAGCCGCGTGGTGGAGACCGTGTCACAAGCAATCGACGCGGTGACGAGCGACAAGCGAACAGGCTATGACGCGATTAAGGTCTACAACCGGCTCTCGCCGGAGGTGTATCAAGCGATTGTTTCGACGGCCCGGACGCTTGGCCTCCCCGTGTACGGTCATGTCCCGGACCGGGTGGGAATCGAAGGTGTACTCGCGGCGCATCAAGAGTCGATCGAACACGTGGAGGGCTACCTGGAGGCTCTGGACCGCGGCGCATCGCCCGGCAAAGTCGAGGAACTGGTCGCTGCTACGCGCAGGGCCGGCACCTGGAACTGCGTGACTCTGGTCTTTTTTCAGGGAGCCGTTCCCGCGGATACAGCGTCCCGGCTGCTGTCCAAGCCATCGATGCGGTTCGTTCCGCCGGCATTGCGGGCCGGATGGAAGAACAACCGCCAGCTCGCATCCCTGACGGCATACCAATTCAGCCGTCTCCGTCTCTATGACGAGAAACGAAGGGAATTTGTCAGAGCGCTTCATCGGGGCGGCGCAAAGATCCTTTTGGGTACGGATACGCCGAATCAGTTCATCGTGCCGGGCTCTGCGGTGCACGAGGAATTGCGTAACCTTGTGGAAGTCGGCTTCACCCCCTATGAGGCGATTCGCGCCGCCACAAAGTGCGCGGCTGAATTTCTGAAGAGCCAGGATCAGTGGGGCACAGTCGCCGTGGGCCTTCGCGCGGATCTGATCCTGGTCACCGCAAACCCACTCGAGGACGTGGGGAATGTCAGCCGGCGGGCCGGCGTGATGGTCGATGGCAGGTGGCTGCCGGAAGACGAACTTCAGGCCGGGCTGGAACGGCTGGCTGCTTCGTACGAGCACGACACTGACACCCGCTGACTCGAATGAAGACACCAGTGCGGGTTCGCCGGAGCTGGCTGTCACCTCTCCACACAGGGTATAAACAGGTATTAAAATCATATTCTGGAGTGCGAGCCGGCCAGTGCTTGCGCAGCGGAGAAGGAAAGGACGCACATGTCGAATTCCAGAAGAAGCTTTTTGCAATCGGGCGCGGTGTGTGCCATCGGTCTGAGCGGCGGCGCGCCTGCCAGCGGCGCCCAGGGCGCGGGCGGGGCACAACGAGAGATGGATGCGGCGCTCCAACCGGCTTCCGCGGTGCAAGTGCCTAAGATGAAGTTCTTCCACAGTGAAATCAGCCGCCTGGTGCTGGGGGTCAATCCCTTCTACGGGTTTGCGCATTTCAACAGCAACTTTGGTAACACCATGCGGGAGTGGTACACACCCGACCGCGTCTGCGCCGTCATGCACCAGTGCACGCGGTTCGGGATCAACGCGTTCAACTACGTCCACATGGGGCGGGCGCCGCAAGACTGGGCGCGGTTCCGAGCGGAGGGCGGGCAGATGCACCTGATTATCCAGGTGACCGCCGGCGTGGATTCGGACATGCTGGTGAAGACGCTGAAGCCCCTGGCTCTGCAGCGGCAGGGCGAGGTGGTGGACAACGCCTGGCAGAGCGGGCAGATGGACACGGTCAAAGAATGGTGCAAGCGCGCGCGGGATTTGGGCGTGCTGGTCGGCGTCGGCACACATATCCCGGAGGTGATCGCCAGGATTGAAGACGAGAACTGGGACGTGGATTTCTATTCCGGCTGCGTCTACAACCGCCGGCGCACGGCTGAAGAGCAAAGGAAGATGCTCAACGGCGAGTTGATCGAGATGCCGGGGGAGCTTTACCTGCAAAGCGACCCGCCGCGAATGTACCGGGTAATGCGCCAGACCAGAAAGCCCTGCTTCGCCTTCAAGATTCTGGCCGCCGGGCGAATTGCGGAGCGCGGCATCGAGCAGGCCTTTCGGACGGCTTTCGAAAGCATCAAGCCAACCGACGGAGTGTACGTCGGCATGTTTCCGAAGTTCAGGGATGAAGTTCGGGAGAATGCCGAGATCGTTCACCGGATCCTGGTCCGAGGCTGACGCTCCCCCGGGCGGTAAAAGGCGCTGGTGGCAAAGACCTGCGAGACGGGGCGACCGCGGCTGAACATCAAGCAGATCATGCCTGCATAAATTTGCGGATATGCTAGTGGCATGATCGAACCGGTGGCGAGCGGGCGGCGGCTGATCGAGGAGATCGAAGAGGCCGCCTGCCCCACGCCGAGGCTGTGGTGGCTGGGGCATTGCGGCTTCGCTCTCAAGTACAAGCAAGCCATTCTGTACGTGGACCCGCTGCTTACCGACGCGCCAGGGCGGATGACGCGGGCTCCCTTCCGCGGCGGCGAGGTGCGGCACGCGGGACTGGTGCTCTGCACGCACGCGCATCCCTCGCACCTGGATCCGGGTACGGTGGCGGGGATTCTGGCGGCTTCTCCCAAGGCCAAGCTGGTGATTCCCAAGAGCGCCGCCGGGCACGCGCACGGCTTGGGCATTTCCTACGACCGGATGGTGACCACCAATTCGGACCTGCGGGTGGAATACCTGGACGACCGCATCTACGCGGTGCCCTCGGCGCACGAGCAACTGGACTGGACTCCGCTGGGCGGATATCCGTACCTGGGCTACCTGGTGCGCTTCGGTGGCTGGACCATCTACCACGCGGGCGACTGCGTTCCCTATGAGGGCCTCGCGGACCGCCTGCGGCCTTACAACGTAACGGTGGCGCTGGTACCCATCAACGGACGCGCGCCGGGGCGGCAGGGCAACTTCGAGCTGCACGAAGCCGCGCAACTGGCCGAGGACATCGCCGCGCGGTGGCTGGCGCCGATGCACTACGATATGTTTCCGCACAGCACGGCCGATGTGAACCACTTTGTGGAGCACATGCTGGGGCACCGGCCGGCACAGCGCTTCAAGGTGTTCCGCTGTGGAGAAGGGTGGGCCATCCCGGAGGAATGAAGACCTCGCCCACGCTCGATCCCATGCGGTGGCGGGTCGTGGCGCTGCTGTTTTTCGCCACCACCATCAACTACCTGGACCGGATCGTGTTTTCCGTGCTGATTCCGGTGATCCGGCAGGAAATGCACCTTACCGACCAGGACTACGGCAACCTGACCGGCGCGTTTCAAGTAGCCTACACGGTGGGTTTCCTGCTGGCGGGGAAGTTCATCGACCGCTACGGGACGCGCATCGGATACACGGTGGCGATCCTGTGGTGGTCGCTGGCGGCGGGCCTGCATTCGCTGGCCCGCACGGCGCTGGACCTGGGCTTCTGGCGGGCCATGCTGGGGCTGGGCGAAGCGGGCAACTTTCCAGCCGCGGTGAAGGCCGTGGCGGAGTGGTTTCCGAAGAAGGACCGGGCCTTCGCCACGGGGGTCTTCAACGCGGGATCGAACGTGGCGTCCATGCTGGGCCCGCCGGTGTTCGTGTGGCTGAACGCGCGCTACGGATGGCGGGCGAGTTTCCTGCTCACGGCCACGTTGGGGGGCCTGTGGGTGCTCTTGTGGCTACTGATGTACCGCAAGCCGGCGGTGGAGCCGGAGGAGGACAAGCAGGCCGCGGTGGGCTGGGGCGCGGCGCTGCGGCGCCCCGAGACCTGGGGATACGCGGCGGGCAAGTTCCTGACAGACCCGGTGTGGTGGTTCTATCTCTACTGGCTGCCGCCCTATCTCTACGACGTGCGCAAGTTCAACTTGCAGGAGATCGGCTGGGCGCTGCCGGTGGTGTACCTCATGGCGGACGCGGGCAGCGTGGGCGGGGGCTGGATTTCGGGGTTCCTGATGCGGCGGGGATGGGATAGCGCGCGGGCGCGGAAGGCGGCCATGGCGCTGAGCGCGGTCTCGATGCCGGTGGCAGCCATGGCAGTGTTCGCTCCCGGCGCGGCGCTGACGATCGCGCTGGTGAGCGTGGCCACGGCGGCGCACCAGGGCTGGTCGGCGAACCTGTACACCACCGCTTCGGACGTGTTTCCGAAAAACATGGTGGCTTCGGTGACGGGCATCGGGGGATGCGCAGGAGGCATCGGGGGCTTTCTCTTTTCGGCCGTGATTCCGGGCTGGGTGGTGACGCACTTCGGCTACAAGCCGATTTTTCTGGCCATGGGGACCATGCACCTGACGGCACTGGCGATCATGCAGGCGACCATGTGGCGGAAGAAGTGAGCCTTCCGCGATCAGCGGTCAGCGGCCGGCTTTGCCCATCGCGGGCTCGGCGGGCAGGAAGCGCTGGATGAAGTTCGTATCGAAGCGGCCGGCGAGGAAGTCGGGGTCCGCCAGGATGCGGCGGTGCAGCGGGATGGAGGTGTGAATGCCTTCGACAACGAACATCTCGAGGGCCCGCTGCATGCGCTGGACGGCTTCCTCGCGGTCGCGGCCATAGGCGATCAGCTTGGCCACGAGGGAATCGTAGTAGGGCGGGATGACGCCCTCGTGAAAAGCGGCCGTATCCACGCGCACGCCGATGCCGCCGGGCACGTGGAAGCCGGTGATGCGGCCGGGGCAGGGCACGAAGGTCTCGGGATGTTCCGCGTTGATGCGGCACTCGATGGCATGGCCGCTGCGGCGCACGGGCAGGTCGATGATCTCGGAAAGCGGCTCGCCGGCGGCGATGCGGATCTGGCTTTTCACCAGGTCGATGCCGGTGACAAACTCGGTGACGGGGTGTTCCACCTGGATGCGGGCGTTGACCTCGATGAAGTACAGTTGGCCGTCTTCGTCCATGAGGAACTCGACGGTGCCCGCGTTGGAGTAGCCGGCGGCGCCGAGGGCGCCGCGCAGGCTCTGGGCGATGCGATCCCGCTCAGAGGCGCTCAAAACCGGCGACGGCGACTCCTCCAGCAGCTTCTGGTGGCGGCGCTGAATGGTGCACTCGCGCTCGCCCAGGATTTCGACGTGGCCGTGCTCGTCGGCCAGGACCTGGAACTCGATGTGGCGGGGAGCGCGGATAAACTTCTCCACGTAGACGTCGGGAGAGCTGAAGGCGGCGCCGGCTTCCTGCTGCGCCTGGGCGAACAGGGAAGGGAGATCGGCCGCTCCGCGGACCACACGCATGCCGCGCCCGCCCCCGCCAGCGGAGGCTTTGAGGATCACGGGATAGCCGACCGCGGATGCGGTGGCGAGCGCCTCCTCGACGGTGTGGAGCACCCCCTGCGAACCCGGCAGCACAGGCACGCCGTGCTGGCGCATGAATTCGCGGGCGCGCTCCTTGACGCCCATCAGGCGGATGACTTCCGGGCGCGGGCCGATGAATTTCAGCCCGGAGACCTCGCAGACCTCGGCAAAGCCGGTGTTCTCGCTGAGGAAGCCGTAGCCCGGGTGGATGGCGTCCACGTTGGTGATTTCCGCGGCGCTGATGATGGAGGGGATGTCCAGGTAGCTACGGGAGCTCTTGGCTGGGCCGATGCAAATGGCTTCGTCGGCGAAGCGCACCGGCAGGCTGTAGCGGTCAGCCTCGGAATAGACGGCCACCGTGCGAATGCCCAGGTCCTTGCAGGCGCAGATGACCCGCAGGGCGATCTCACCGCGGTTGGCAATGAGGATCTTCTTAAACGGGGCGGATGGCAAACAGAGCCTCCCCGTATTCCACCGGCTGACCGTTCTGCACCAGCTTGCTCTCCAGGATGCCGTGGACCTCGGCCTCAATCTCGTTCATGAGCTTCATGGACTCGATGATGCAGAGCACCTTGCCGGGCTGCACGTGCTCTCCCACGCGGACAAACGGCGGAGAGCCTGGGGCAGAGCTTTCGTAGAAGGTGCCAACGATCGGGGAGCGTACCGTGATCAGCGAGGAATCGGGGCCGGCTTCGGCGGGCGCTGCCGGCGAAGCGGGTGACGCGGAAGCAAGGTCCTGCCGCGGAACCGCCGCCGCGGCCGCCAGAACTACCTGCTGCTCGCTGGCCAGGGTGCGGCGGATGCGCACGCGATTTTCGCCGCGCTGCACCTCCAGTTCGGCGATACCGGTTTCCGCGGCCAGGTTGATCAACTCACGGATTTCAGCGACTGTCATGCAAATGAATAGATTAACAGCTTGTCAGACGATCCGCAGAGGCTTGGGGGTGGGGGTGAGAATTTCGCAGCCGGTGCGCGTGACCACCACAGTGTCTTCAATGCGGATCCCCCCGAAGCCTTCCAGGTAAATTCCGGGCTCGATGGTGACGACCATGCCCTCGGCCAGGCGGGTCCGGTCGCGCCTGCCCAGGCGCGGTGGCTCGTGGATTTCGAGGCCCAGGCCGTGTCCGGTGGAGTGAACAAACAGATGCGCGAGCTTCTCGGCGGCCAGCACGCGGCGCGCGCAGCGGTCCACGTGGCCGGCGGTGACGCCGGCGCGCACAGCGGCGAGGGCGGCGGCCTGGGCTTTCAGGACTGCGTTATACAGGCGCTTCACGCGGGAGCCGGGACGGCCCACGAAGAGCATCCGGGTCATGTCGCTGGTGTAGCCGTCCTGCATGGCGCCCATATCCACCACCACCAGCTCGCCGGCGCGCAGGCGGGCCGCGGTCGGCTGGGCGTGCGGCAGGGCGGAGCGCTCGCCGGAAGCCACGATGGTTTCGAAGGCGGGCTTTTCGGCGCCCAGACGGCGCATGCGGTATTCCAGTTCGGCCGCGAAGTCCTGCTCGCGGGTTCCCTCGCGCACGTGGCGGAGAGCTTGCTCGAAGGCTGCGGAGTTGGTGTGAACGGCGCGGCGGATACGTTCCAACTCCTCCGGCGCCTTGACCATGCGGCACGTTTCCAGCCAGCCGGAGACGGGCACCAGAGTGGCGCTGCGTTGCAGGGCGGATTCGAGAATCCGGGAAGCCTCGAAGGTGATGCGGCTGCTTTCGAATCCCAGGCGGCGCACACGCAGCTTGCGGGCTTCGGCGGCGAGTTCGGGCAGGATGGGGCCGGTGCAGACCCAGACCCGGCAGGAAACTTCGCGCGCCGACTGGATGGCGTAGCGCGGGTCGGTGAAAAAGACGGCGTCATCGGGAAGCTGCAAAAGCATGCCGTTGCTGCCGGTGAAGCCGGTGAGGTAGCGAAGGTTAGGGCCGAAGGAGACGGCCAGGGCGTCGAGCCTGCGGGCGGCAAGTCCAGCGGCCACAGCGTCGCGGCGCCGCGCGTATTCCAGATGGTTATTTGGCAACTTGGAGTTCCCGGGCCAGGACCACTGCACGCTCCGAAAGGGCGTCGGCCTGGGTCATGTCGCCGCGCCGGGCGGCTTCATCAGACAGGTTCAAAAAGGAACGAACGCGCGAAACCACATTCTGCTCGGCACCGCTAAGCTGTCGGCGGCGGGCTTGCGCCAGCCTCTCATTGACCTCGCGCTTGCGGGCCTCGATGGTTTCCTGGATGCGATGCACTTCCTCGGCGGGCACGATGGGCTGAATGCGCGGGCGCTCATCGGACGGTGTGGGTGTCTGCGCAGCCGTGGAGTCCGGCGCGGGGCTCTGCGCGGCGGCAGCGGCCGGCGGAGGGACCGGGCCGACCATGGGGGAGGAAGAGCGCAGTGAACGGGTGCGCGTGCGCGCGGGCCGGGGAACGGGAGCCGGTTCGGGGCTGACGGCCAGGGCCGCGGGATCGATCGCCTGAGGGCTCGGCAGCGAAACGCGCGTTTGGGGGACCGACAACGGCTCGCTGGGGATTTCCGGCGGCGGAGGTTGGGGTTTGACCACGGAGACGGGCTTGGGCGGCGGCGGCGTGGCGACGGTCTTGGGAGTGCCGCGAAGCGAACACCCTGCCATCGAAATCAGCAAACCGGCGACGGCGAGGATGGCGGTTGGCTTCATGGAACGGAGCAGCGACGCTTCGCCCGGCTCATGGGACCCCTTGATTTTACCATCGCCGGGCGGGCGGGATAATGAGGGGAAGGAGGAGGCAGCATGCGGGTAGTGCGCTGGCTGGCGCTGGCGGCGGGTTTGGCCGGCGTGGCTGCGTGCCAGGAGGTCGAATGGCCGGTGCGGGGGTCTTTCCAGGTCCCGCCACCCCCGGCGAACGCGGCGGTGAGGAAGTTTGCGGCGCGCGACAGCGGGTTGTATTTCCTGTTCGGCAGCCGCGCGGAAGACGACGCCACGATCCTGCATACGGACGCCAACGGATCTACGCTGAACTGGCTGCCGCTGACGGGCGAGAAGGTGGGCGGCATGGCGGTGGACGCGGAGGGAAGCGTGTATGTCCTCAGCGGCGGCCAGACGCTGCTGGGGTTCGATTCCCGGGGCATGCAGACGCAGTCGACTCTCCTGGAGAGCACCGCGAGCGCGCTGACCCTGATCGAGAATCAGCCCTGGGGAGTGCGCGCCGACGGTGCGCTGGCGCCGCTTGCGGCGGGGACTTCCGGGCGGCGGGTTCCGCTGTTCCGGCTGCCCGCCGGGACGCAGCTTTACCCGGTGCGGTCCGGAGCGGTGGCCTGGCTGGACGGGGAATCTCTGAAGCTAGTGGACGTGGCAAACAGCAGTTCCTCGAGCACGAGCCTGGGGCCATGGGTCAGGAGGCATCCCGGGCTGCGGCTGGCCGGCGTGGCGGCCGCCGGGGAGGACGCCATCTTCGTGTTGGGGACCCCGGCCCGGGCGGGCGTCGTGTGGATCCTGCAACTGGACCGCACGGCGCACGCGCAGCGCGAACTGCGCGTGCCGCTGCCGCCGGAGGCCGCTCCCGGCGAACTGGGGATCGCAAGCGGGCGGCTGTTCCTGGCGGACTGGCGCGGCAGCGTCTGGTACGCGGACGCGCCCTCGGCCGATGTCCCGGCGGAGCAGCGGCTGGACTCCGAGCCGGTTCTGCTCTCCGACATGGAGCCGTTCCTGCAAGTGCTGCGCAAGGCCGGAAACGCGGGCCGGGTGAGCCTCTCGGTCACAGTGGACGAGGAGGGGCGCGTGCGCGACCTGGAGGCGCGCAGCCCGTCAGGAAATCCGGTCCCGCCCGAGGCCATCGAACTGGCCGGGAAGTGGCGGTTCTCCCCGGCAATCAAAGGCGGCAAGAAGGTGCCGGCGACGTTTCGCCTGCAGGCGGGCAGCTAGCTTAGCTAGGCGGCGGTGGGCAGCCGCAGCACGAAGGTCGTGCCTTTGCCCGGCTGGCTGGTGAAGTCGATGGCGCCGTCGTGCAATTGCACGATGCGAAAGGTCATGGCCAGGCCGATGCCGGAGCCTTCCTTCTTGGTGGTGAAGTAAAGGCGGAAAATCTTCTCGCGCAATCCCGGAGGGATACCCGGGCCGGTGTCGGCGATACGAATTTCGGCCTCGTCGCCGCGGACCAGCGAGGCGACACTCAACTCGCCGCCACCGGGCATGGCCTCGATGGCGTTCACCAGGATGTTGAGGATGGCCTGTTTCATCAGGTCGGGATCCACGCGAATGGCGGCGCCTTCGGATTCCTGCCGCAGGGAGACACGGATGCCGGCCGCACCGGTCTGCGGCTTGGCCAGCTCCACGATTTCGCCGAGGAACTTATCCAGCGGGACCTCGTGCAGCTTCAGTTCCACGGGGCGGGTGAAGTCCAGGAAGGTCTTGACCACGCGGTCGAGGCGCAGGATCTCGCGGGAGATCACATCCATTTGGGGGCCGACGTCGGAGTTGCCGGAATCCAGCTTCATGCGCGCCAGTTCCAGGTGCATCATGATGGCGTTGAGGGGATTTTTGACTTCGTGCGCCACGCCGGAGGTAATGCCGCTGATGGCGGAGAGCCGGTCGGCGGTCTGCAACTGGCGGCTGATCTGGCGGGTGGCCTCGGGGTCGCGCAGGCGTACGAGCAGGCCGGCGCCACGAGCCTGGGGGCCGGCGCCGCCGAGGCCGTCCATGATGTCCACGGAGAGCAGGACCACGGAGACGCCGCCCTCGCCTTCGCCCGTGCCGGCGATGGGCACGCGGCGGTTCCGGATAGCGCGGCCGGTCTGCGCGGCCTGCGCCAGGATCAGGCCGAGGGTGGTGTTGGGGGGAAAGATTTCGGCCAGGGGCATGCCCAGGATGTCGGCGCGCACGCGGCCCAGGAACTTTTCGACGGCTCCGGAGGCTACCACCAGGCGGCGGTCGCGGCCGAAGATCAAAACGGCGTCTTCAAGCTCGTCCAGGAGCCGCTCGAAGTTGCCGCGCAGGTCGGTGAAATCGTAGCGCGCGCCGCGCAACTGCTGGCCCAGGAGGTTGACCTTGGAGGCCATGATGGCCAGCTCGTCGGCGGTCTTGGCGGGGGGTGCGGGGGCTTCCTGAGTCTCGTACTCGCCGCGCGCCAGCAGGTCCAGCGTGTGGCTCAGGCGGCCCAGCGGGCGGAAGGCGATGGAGGAGTAGATCAGGGTGACGATCATGGCGCCGAACAGGGACGCGGCGGCGATGCGCGCATTCTTGATCAGCACCGGGAGAATATCGTTGCGGATGAGGGCGGGGTAGACGACCACGCGAACATAGAGGAGAGTCTGGCCGCCGGAGCCGAGAGCCTGCTCCAACTGGTAGTACTTGCTGTCGCCGGTGAGCGTGCGGATCTTGTCCAGCCAGCCGGAGCTGTTCACGACGGGGCGGAAGTCGGGGTAGGGCGGGAAGATGATGCCACGGCGGTCCGGGGAGCTGTCGGCCAGGACTTCGTTGCGGTTGTCGCAAACGGCGATCTCCAGCAGGGCGTGGGAGGCGGTGAGGATGTCCACAAGCTCGCCGGAGAGGGCGGGATCGCGCAGGGCCTCGGCCAGGGGCTGCTGGGGCTGGCGCTCCAGGGTCTGCACCACCAGGTTGGCGGCGACCTTCTTGAGCAGTTCGGCGCGCTCCAGGGTGGACTCGAAGTGCTGCTCCATTTCGTTGCCCAAATCGACCGCGGAGATAAGGGCGACGATGGCCGCGGTCACCAGAACGGAAGAGATCGTGAGCCTGGCCTGGAGGGACATGCGAGGCCGCAGCTAAGGCAGCAAGACCAGCTTCCCGGCGGTCTGGCGGCTTTCCAGGTCGCGGTGGGCCTGGGCGGCCTCGGCCAGCGGGTAGCGTCTTTCGATGCGCAGTTGCACTTCGCCGGAATCCAGCCAGCGCAGCACATCGCCGGCGCGCCACAGGAGTTCCTCGCGGGTGGCGATGTAATCCTGGAGCTTGGGCCGGGTGAGGAAGAGCGAGCCCTTGGCGTTGAGGAGGGTGGGATTGAGGGGGGCGACCGCGCCGCTGGCCTGGCCCCACAGCACCATCAAGCCGCGCGGGCGGAGGCAGTCGAGCCCCTTAAGAAAGGTATCCACACCCACCGAGTCGTAGACCACGTCCACGCCGCGGCCGCCGGTGAGGCGCTTCACTTCTGCGACAAAATCCTGCTGCGTGTAGATGATGGCCTCATCGGCGCCGGCCTCGCGGGCCAGGCGAGCCTTGCCTTCCGTGGAGACCGTGCCGAAGATGCGGGCGCCGCGCAGGCGGGCCATCTGGACCAGCAGGCGGCCGGCGCCTCCCGCGGCGGCGTGAATCAGGCAGGTGTCGCCGGATTTGAGCGGCCAGGTGGAATGGGAGAGGTAGTGCGCGGTCATGCCCTGGAGCATGGCGGCTGCGGCGGCTTCGAACTCCAGGTGCGCGGGAACCGGCACCAGTTGCCAGGCGGGAACCACGCAGTACTCCGCGTAGGCGCCGCGCACCGAGGCCGTGGCCACGCGGTCGCCCACGGCGACTTCGGTGACGCCCGGACTCACGGCTTCCACCGTCCCGGCGGCCTCGCCGCCGAGAATGAAGGGCAGGTCGAGCTTGTAGAGTCCCGTGCGGTGATAGATGTCGATGAAGTTGACGCCGGCGGCGGCCACCTTCACCAGCGCTTGTCCGGGGCCGAGGGCGGGCTTGGGGACTTCGACCAGTTGCAGGCGCTCGGGGCCGCCGGTTTCCCGCACTTGAATGGCTTTCATCGGTATCCTCCGCGCAGACTTCTTCTCAAGTGAACAGCCGTTGCATAGAGTAGCAAATAGACCAGAGTCAACGGAAACAGCAGGACGCGGGCCAGGGTGCGCACGGCGCCGGCGCCGGTGAGGCCGGCGCGGAACAGGATGAAGTAGCGGATGGTGCGCCAGTTTCCGCGGTCCAGCCAGAAATAGTCGCCGTTCTCGTTCAGGACGAAAATCTTAGCGGGCACACGCCAGGCCACGGCCCATTTCCACCAGGTCATGATGGGCTCGGCTGAGCAGACGATCCCCAAAAGCGAGTAGCCGTTGGCGGCCAGGCGGCGGTAGAGCCGGCGGCGGGCGGCGCGGCCGCGATAATCGGCGACCTGATAGACCACCGTTTCGGCGGGGAAGCCCGCGGGCAGCCCGGGATAGCAGGTGAGCAGATCGATGGGGACTTCCCCGTAGGCCTGGCGCAGCACGGGCAGCAGATTTTCGAGCAGATGGCGCGACCCGCTCTCCACGAGCAGGATACGGGAGACCGGAGGGAAGCCGCGGCGGAAAAAATAGCGCACTGGTTTGAATATAGCGAAGCGGAGGATGCCGCAAGAGGCTAGGAGTAGCCGAACAGGGCCATGAAGCCGAAATCCATGTGCAACTGCTGATGGCAATGGAACAGCGTGAGGCCGGGATTGTCGGCCACAAAATCGATCTCCACTTCCTGGTAGCCGCCCACCATGACCACGTCCTTCATCACGCCGGCGACCGGCTGTCCCGCCACGCGCGTGAGCTCGAAACTGTGGCGGTGCAGGTGGATCGGATGGATGTCGTCGCTGGCGTTGTGCATGCGCAGGCGGTAGCGTTTCCCCTGCTGCAGACGCAACACCGGCTGCATGCGATCTTCCGCAAAGGCGACGCCGTTGATGGTCCACCGGTTGAAGCCGCCCTCGGCCGCATTTTCCTTGGCGAAGGTCATCTCGAAGATCTGATCGGGTTCCCGCGCCGCCGCCGGCTTTCCGAACTGCGCGTAGTTCCAGCGGAAAGGCTTGGGCGCGACCCATTGCGGCTTGCCCTGCCGGCCGGCATATTCCACCACCGCGCCCATGCCGTGCTGCCGGTCATCGTCCGACGTATCGCCCAAAATCCAAACGCCGGGCTGATTCATTTCCACCAGCGCCGAGACTCGCTCTCCGGTGCCCAGCCAAAGCCCCGGCACGGCGACAGGCGTCGGGACGGGGTTGCCATCCAACGCGACGACCGTGAAGGTGTGTCCGGGCAACGCCAGGCTGCGGATCTCGGTCGCGCTCCCGTTGAGGACATGGAGGAGCACGCGTTCGCCCTGCTTCACGCGGATCGGCTCTCCGCTGCCCAGCATTCGCCCGTTGATCGTGAAGGAACCATACCCGACCTCGAACCCATGCGGCATGCCTTTGGCGAGGGAGGCATTCATGGCGCTCTCTCCGGAATCTTTCAGTTCTTTCACCGTTGGCGCGGGTGACAGAAAGTCCATGGCCATGTCGCCGCCGCGGCTGAAAGTGGGTTCGAATTCCTTCAGCGTGAGGAAGACCTCGCGGTCATAGTTGCCGGGGTTGTTCTTCGGTTCGATATACACCGGTCCCACCAAACCCGTGTACTGTCCGGCGCCCAGATTTGCCCCGGCATGGACATGGGTATGGTAGAAGCGATACCCGGACGGTTTGGGCACGAAGGTGATCCGACGGCTTCCGTGAGGCGCGATGAACGGAGTGCCTTCTTCGGCCGCGCCGTCCACATCGGTGGAAAGAAACTGCCCGTGCCAGTGCAGTTGCTCCGGCGTGTCGGTCTGATTCTGAATGTCGATCGTAACCGGCGAGCCCTCTTTGAACCGGAGCACCGGGCCGGGAAACTGGCCATTGTAGGTGGTGGTGGAGACGATGCGATTCCGGCCCAACTCCACGGGTTTCACGGCGATCGTCAGGGTGTAATCCGGGGGACCGCCGGATTGGCCGGAAGATTCTTTGGGCTGCGACAGGGCGGACTGCTTGCAGCCGGCGGTCTGCCAGAGTAAGGCGCCGCCCGCCAGCGCACCCGCGCCTTTCACAAAGTTCCGGCGCGAACAGCGAGAACCCAGCACGGGATCAGTATATCTCGGGCCGGCCCCCGGCCCTGTCTATGGATGCTGGTGGACGGGCTGCGGCGCCCATTCGCGGCTGTGTTTGCGGAAATACTCCGGGGGGATCAGCAAGGTGAGGGCGTCGGGCACGAGTTCCACCGAGCCCGGCAGGAGGCCGGCGTATTCCCCGTCGATCTGGAGGTGCACCGGGCAGCCGGCGGGACCGGAGAGACTGACCTTGCGGGTGCGCAGAACGGAGACGCCGCGCAGCCCGGCGGCGCGCCGGAGCAAAACGCCGCCCAGGTACTTGAGATAGCGGAAGGATCTGGAGCCCTCGAAGAGCACGATTTCGAACTGGTCGTCGAAGAGGCTGGTGCTCCTGGCGATTTCGAGGTCGCCGCCGTAATTGCGTACCCGGCTGATCAGGGCGAAGGAACAGGTGCGCGCCTGGCCGCCGGCTTCCACCTGGAACTCGGCGAGGGTGTGGCCGAGCAGGCTGAAGCCGGCCACCCAGTAGGAGAGCTTGCCGCTGAAGGCCTTGAGCCGGGGATTGACGTGATAGACGATGTGCGCGTCCAGGCCGGCGCCGGCCATGAGCAGGAAATGCCGCGCGCGGGCCGCACCGCGGTCACAGGTAAGGCGCCCCACGGAAATACGCTCGGCATGGCAGCCGTCCAGGCGCGCGGCCACCCGCTCCATGCGGGAGCCGAGTCCCATTTCGGTGGCCAACACGTTGGCCGTTCCGGCCGGCAGGATGCCGAGCGGCACCGAAGAGTGCACCATGCCCTCGGCTACTTCGTTGATAGTGCCGTCGCCACCGGCGGCCAGGATCAAGTCCGCGTCCTCGGCGATTGCCTGGCGGGCCAGCAGCCCGGCCGTTTCCGGCCCCGTGGTAGGCACCAGGCGAGGACCGTATCCGGCGCGGCCCAGGAAGTCCTCGACGCGGTGCAGCAGCGCCATTCCCCGCCGTCCGAATTTGCCCGCGCGGGGGTTGTAGATGATCGTGGTCTTCCGATACGGATTGATAGCTTCGCTCCAGTCCCCTTCGTTAAATTATATTGAAGCTTCATGCGGAAAGAGGTAACGGAAATCGAGCGGCTGCGGGAGATCCTGCGGCATCACGAATACCAGTATTACGTACTCGACCAGCCGGAGATCAGCGACCAGGAATACGACGACCTGATGCGCCGGCTGCGGGCGCTCGAGGAAGCGCATCCGGAGCTGGTGACGCCGGATTCGCCGACGCAGCGGGTGGGAGGCAAGCCGCGCGAAGGGTTCGTGAAAGTGGCGCACAGCACGCCCATGCTCAGCCTGGACAACGCCCTGAACGAAGCGGAGCTGCGGGATTTCGACCGGCGGGTGCGGGATTTGCTGGGAGGCGAGAGTCCGGAATATGTGGCGGAACTCAAGTTGGACGGCCTCTCGTTGGCGGCGCACTACCGCGACAACACGTTCGCGCTAGCGGTGACGCGCGGCGATGGTTCGGTGGGAGAGGACGTGACGGAGAACGCGCGCACCATCCGGTCGCTGCCGCTGCGGGTGAAGGCGCCCTGGCCAGTCTTCGAAGTGCGCGGCGAGACGGTGATGGACCGGGCCGCCTTCGAGCGGCTGAACGCGGAGCGGGACGAGCGCGGGCTCTCGCGTTTCGCCAATCCGCGCAACGCCGCGGCGGGTTCGCTGCGAGTGCTCGAGCCCACCATCACGGCTTCGCGCCGGCTGGACTATTACACTTACTTTCTGCTGGTCGGCGGCAACCCGGCTTTCGAGACGCACTGGGAATCGCTCGAAGAGCTGCACCGGCTGGGCTTCAAAGTCAATTCCCACAGGCGGCTATGCCGCGGCTTGGACGAGCTGCTGGAGTTCTGCGCGCGCTGGGAGGCGGCGCGGGAGCAATTGCCCTACGAAATCGACGGCGTGGTGGTGAAGGTGAATTCGGTGGAGCAGCAGCGGCGGCTGGGGTACACGGCCAAAGCGCCGCGCTGGGCCATCGCCTACAAGTATCCGGCCCGGCAGGCGCTGACCGAAGTGGAGAACATCGAGGTGCAGGTGGGCCGCACCGGGGCGCTCACGCCGGTGGCGCGCCTGAAGCCGGTGGAAGTGAGCGGGGTGACCGTTTCGCGGGCCACGCTGCACAATGAAGACGAAATCGAACGCCTGGGCCTGCAGATCGGCGACACGGTAGTGATCGAGCGCAGTGGAGACGTGATCCCCAAGGTGGTGCGGGTACACACGCAGGGCTCCTACCGCCGGCCGTTCCGCATGCCGGCCGCCTGCCCGGTGTGCGGCAGCAAGGTGGTGCGGGAAGCAGACGAGGCGGCCTCGCGCTGCATCAACACGAACTGCCCGGCGCGGCTGAAAGAATCGATCCTGCATTTCGCTTCGCGCGGGGTGATGAACATCGACGGCCTGGGGGACGCGCTGGTGGACCAACTGGTGGACCGGGGGCTGGTGAAAAGCGTCGCGGATATTTACGATCTGAAGGCCGGGCAACTCGAGGAACTGGAGCGCATGGGCCGCAAGTCGGCCGCCAACGTGGTGCGCAACATCGAGAAGTCGCGGCAAAATCCGCTGCCGCGGGTGATCACGGCGCTGGGCATCCGCTTCGTGGGCGAGCGCACGGCGGTCTTCCTGGCGGAGGCCTTCGGCAGCCTGGACAAGATCGCCGGGGCCAGCGTGGAGGAGTTGCAGCGGGCCGAGGAGGTGGGGCCCAAAGTAGCCGAAAGCATCTTCGAATTCTTCCGCGAGCCGCGCAACCAGGCTCTGGTGGAGCGGCTGCGGGCGGCTGGACTGCGCTTCTCGCAGGAGATTAGGAGGATGCTGGTGGGGCCGCTCCAGGGACTGACCTTCGTGCTAACGGGCACCCTGCCGCACCTGACCCGGGAAGACGCCAAACAACTCATCGAGGCCGCGGGCGGCAAACTGTCGGGTTCGGTGAGCCGGAAGACCGACTACGTGGTGGCGGGCGCGGAAGCCGGCTCGAAGCTCGACAAAGCCAGAGAACTGGGCATCCCGGTGATCAACGAAGACCAGCTTCTGGACCTGATCCGCGTGGGTTGAGGGCGGCGGCTACCAGATGTAGTCCTTCGCGATGCCGCGCTTATCGTAGCCGTCCAGCACGTGCACCACCCGGATCTTTTTCAGGGCCAGGGGCGAGAGCTGGCCGATGGGGATGTAGATGATCGTGCGGCCCAGGCGCGCGGCGATCGAGCGGAAAATGGAACGCGGCGGCCGCGCGGCCACGTACACCACCAGGCGCTGCAGGGAATAATCCAGGCCGGCCAACAGCAGGCGCTCGGACTTGCTCTCGGCGAAACCGTAATCCGGGTCGTGCCAGACATCGAACATGCGGCGCGGCGGAAGGCTCATCAGGAAACCGCCGTATTCACCCCGCCCGATACCGGGCCCCACCAGGTGATCGAACGGAAACGTGGAGTAAAAGGCCATGTCCGATTCGTTCTGGTGTTCGCCCAGCCAGGTGGTCATGTAAGGATAGCGATTCTCGCGGTCCTCATCGAAGATGACGACCACCGAGCCGACCTCGCCGAAGACTTTCTGGAACTGGCGGACGTAGATACGGCGCTGGTGCCAGTTGCGGATGGTCTCCCGCAGGTCTATGCCATCCAGCAGCGAAGTGGTGAAAGGTTCGGTGCGGGTACGCTCCTCGGAGAGGATGCTCTTGCCTTTCTTTTTCAGGAAGCGTCCGTAATCTTCCACCACGAGGTCCTCGGGCGGATAGGAGCAGATGGCCGTGCCGTCCACCTGGGTGGCCCATTCGCCGGGGAACTTCTCCTTTTTGCGGGGCTTGAGGCCCAGGGGACGGCGGCGGCGCTTGGGGCTGGGCAGGCGGCGGCGCAGGCGGAGCCTGCGGGTATCCAGCCAGATCTCCTCGGCGGAGACGCGGGCGGTGACCAGGTCGCTGGCGGTCTTTTGCGGGGGATAGCGGCCGGCGGTCTCCCAGACCTCCCAGGCATAGTTGTCGTCCACCACGCCGCGCGCGGCCACGGTGAGATCGAACAGGCCGGCCGAGAGGCCGCGGGCGGTGAGCGCCAGGTTGCGCGTGTAGCGGGCCAGGAGGCGGCGCTGCCAGTGGGCGACGCGCTCTCCGGTGTTGGCCTCGTAGGACCTTTCCGCCTCCCGGAACAGCGCTAACTGGGCGTGCCGGCGGTCCACCAGATCGGCGGCGGTGAGCAGGGGGCGGAACTGTTCATAACGCCACTGGAGGAAGGGATACTCGGTGGTGATTTCGGCCAGAGACTCGGGGTGCGGGTTCACCACCTGGACGCCCTCGCGGTGCAGGCGGGCCATGGGCTGGGCCTGGGGCTCCTCCATGGCATCCAGCAGGGGATCCAGCAGGTTGAGGGAGACCACCACCAGCACGCGGGCCAGCGGGTGGGCGCCTTGCAGCTTCCAGGCGATGCCCCCGGCGTGGCGCGCGATCTCCGGCGAGCGCGGCTGGGGATACACGCGGTAGGCCTCGACGTACCTCTCCAGGCCGATGTGGGGGATGGCGTAGGGATCCGGATACTCGTCGGGCAGGTGGGGGCGCTCTCCGGTGTCCGGGTCAGCGAAGATCAGCCCGGCGCCGATTTCGAGCGCGGTGCGGATGGCCTCGGCGAAAGGATCAGCCGGCTCCACGGGGACGTAGACGGCGCGATCTTCCTCGCCTTCGTCGGCATAGAAGATCACGGACATCTCGGGCAGGCGGGAGACGGCCCGCAGGTAGGCCTGCCGGAGCGTGGTGGGCAGTTCCAGCGCGACGACCTGCGGCTTATCCCGCAAAATGGCCTGGCGCACCTGCGCGGCGAACTCCAGGCGGCCGGGCACCACCGGGAAATACGTGAACCGGCCGCGCCGGAGACTCGCTGCCTCAGGAATCGGCAGGTCGATCTCGCCGGGCATACCGCAGCGCTTCCTCTCCCAGGGTTTCGATGATGGCGGTTTCGAGGGCCTCGACCTCGTGGGTCTTCCGGGTGGCCAGGCTTTTCAGCTTGATGGCGAAGCGGCCGATGTTGATGCCGTCGCGGACCGTATAGCGTTCGTCGGCGGCGTGCGCCTGTTGCAGGAACTCGGTCACGTAGTTGAGGATGCCATCTTCGGCGAAAGGCAGGTTCTCCTTGAGGATGTGGTATTCCTCATCACGCTCCGGGAAGTCGATATAGATTTGCGGCTGGAGGCGGGAGTGGATGTATTCGGGCAACTCGAAGGTGGAGGCATCGTCGTTCATGGTGGTGACCAGGCGGAACTGCGGGTTGGCCTTGATCTTGATGCCGGCCACGATGGACTCGACGTAGCGGCGGTTATCCAGCAGGGGCGCCAGGCTGGCCCAGCTTTTCTCGCTCATGCGATTGCCTTCATCCAGGATGGCGATGCCGCCGCGCAGCATGGCGGTGACCAGGGGCGAGGCCACATAGCGCAGCCGCCCTTCGCCCTCGATGACGGGCGTGACCAGCAGGTCTTCGGGGCGGGTGTCCAGAGTGGCTTGCAGGATGTAGACCTCGCGGCCCAAGCGCCGGGCGGCGGCGTAGGCCAGGGTGGTCTTCCCCACGCCGGGCTTGCCCAGCAGCCGCGGGTTCATGGGCAGATCCTGTTCATTGACCACCAGCCAGGCGGCCAGCAACTGGCGCATTAATTCCTCCTGGCCCACCCAGCGCACGGGCAGCTCGTCCGGGTGCGCCAGGTGCAACGTGACACCCTCGATCTCAACGACCATAGCTTCCACTCCTATCCATTATGTGGGAGAGTGAACGATTCTGCCCGCCGGTGGGTCCGGGCGGCACCCTTTACCCTGGGAATCCGGTGGATCTCCCGTGGCCGAGGGATGGCCGCGAACGAGAGGCGAATCTATCGTGAGAGTAACAATGCATAAACAGCTTCTCGTTCTTGCAGCCGCAACGGCACTGGCATCGGGGATGGCCTTCGGCCAGGATGACGTTCACCACCACAACATCTTCGCCGGAATCGGGCCCGGGATCCCGGTGGGGAGCGCTAACAACTATCTCAGCACCGCGCCGATGGTCCGGGTCGGGTACGGATATCGATTCAACCGGTATTTCCAGGCCGACGCCGGGTTTCAGATGGCCTTCGGCGCGGCCAACAACCAAAACGCCGTGCAAACGGACTTGGGGCCGGTGCAGGGCGGCGATCACGAGTTCATGATTCCGCTGGGCGGCCGGATCATCATTCCGCAGCCCTTCAAGCGGATTGAACTCTCCGCCGGCGGGGGCGCCATCTACCTGCACTACTCGGAGACGGCCCCGTCCAATTACTACTACTCGGTGAACTGCTACTCTTGCACGTCTCGCGGCGGATGGGGCGGCTACGGCCTGGGCACCGTCGAGTACTTCCTCGACGAAAACCATAATTTCCACGTGGGAACCACGTTTCAATTTGTCTCCGCCTCGACCAACGGCCAGGCGGTAGGCAACGTTCCGGCGGTCAAGACGACGGACCACTGGGCCAATCTCTCGTTCGAATTCGGCCTCAGTTTTTGAGGCGCTCCGGGCACGCCGGTGGGGAACCGCCGCGTTTCCCACCGCGGCCCGGGAACCTTCTCCCTCCTTACGCTACACTGAAAACACCCGCCGACTTTTTCGAGCCGGCGAGCGTCTCTTCACCAGGAGCCGGAGATTGATCTTTCGGGCGGTCGAAGATGCCGACCTGATTGGGAAGGCGCGCCGGGGAGATGTGGAGGCCTATAACCTCCTGATTTCCCGATGGGAGAAGCGCGTCTACAATTATCTGCTGCGCATCGTCGGCAACCGCGAGGACGCTCTGGACCTGAGCCAGGATGTGTTCCTGAAGGCCTATCAAAATCTGCGTAAGCTGGAGGACCCCGGGCGGTTTGTGGCGTGGCTGTTCCGCATTGCGCACAACGAAGCGTACTCGCTGTTCCGGAAGCGCAGGCCGGAGCTGGACGGGGATGGGCCGGCGGAGGAGCCGAGCGAAGCAGGGATCCCGGTGGCGGGCAGTTCCGTTTTCCCGCTGGAGCTGACGCTCTCGGTTACGAGCGCGCTCGACCGCCTGAGTCCGGAACAGCGGGAGGCGGTGATCTTGAAGATCTATCAAGGCTTCAAGTTCGAAGAAATGGCCGAGATCCTCTCCTGCCCGGTATCCACGGTGAAATCGCGGCTGTATACCGCCCTGGATCTGCTCAAGGGCGAACTGGCTCCCGTGAAAGCACGAGGTGTGTAATGAGTTGCTCGCCATTCGATGTGCGGGACTACGTCTTGAGGGAACTGACCGGCGAGGAACGCCGGCAGATGGAAAGCCATCTCAAGGGATGTTCCGAGTGCCGAGAGGAAGCAGAGCGGCTGCGCCTGACGGAAGCCGCTCTGCTGACCCTGCGGGATGAAGAGATCCCGCAGCGGATTGGCTTTGTTTCCGACAAGGTTTTCGAGCCCTCGCCCCTGGCCCGCTGGTGGCAGGCGCTGTGGGGCTCGGCGGCCCGGCTGGGTTTCGCTTCGGCGGCCATGCTGTCGGTGGCGATCGTGGTAGCGGCGCTCAGCCGGCCGGCTCCCGCACCGCCGGCGATGTCCCGAACCGAGCTGGCCAGGCTGGAAACGCAGTTTCAGGCGCGGCTGAACCAGGCTGTGCAGCAGGCGGTGGCGGAAAGCGAAGCCCGCCAGGAGCAAAAGACCAGGGAATTGCTGGCGGCCACCGAGAAACGGTACGAGATGGAGCGGCAAACGCTGATGCTCCAGGTGGAGGAGAACCTGGAGTTCCTGCAAAAGCGTTTCAATGCCGCGCGGATGATGGCCAGCGCGCAGATCGGAGCGGCGCGATGAAGCGCTTAGCGGCAGCAGCTTTGCTGGTGGCCGCGGCGTTGTGGGCGGCAACGTCCGAAAAGCCGCGCATCAGCCGGGCGGCCATGGCGGCCATGGAAAAGAGCTTCGATTCGCAGATCGAGCGGGCGAGCGCAGCCGAGCCCCTGGACCTGCTGGGCAACACCCGCGGCATCTACCTGGCGGGTTATGGCGCGGTGTTCAGTACGGAAGTGAACCTGATCATCAGCCCCACCATCAACCCGTTCCATCAAACCTTCACCAAGGCCGAAATCGCCCGGGTGCACGCCCGCAAACTGGAGCGCCTGCCGCTGCTGCGCCGAAAGATGAAAGAGATGCTGCTGGCGAGCGCGGCGGCCCTGGACACGGTGCCGAGGAATGAACAGATCGTGGTGGGCGTCTCGCTGTTTTACTTCTCCTGGGAAGACACCACCGGCCTGCCGGTCCAGATCCTGATGCAGGGCCAGCGCGACAAGCTCCTGAACCGAGTGCTGGCCGACAACGCCATCCACACGGAAGAGTTTTAAGTGGCGGCCACCGAATCTCCAACCTCGCCCTCCGCCCACGGCGCCCTGGCGTACCGCCGCTTGGGGGAGATGCTGCTGGAGCGGCGCCTGATTGAGGCAGAAGACCTGGAGCGCGGGCTGGAGCTCCAGCGGGAGCGCGGCGACAAGCTGGGCAAAATCCTGGTGGATCTGGGCTTCGTGGCGCTCCGCGACGTGCTGGCGGCGCTTTCCGAGCAGCTCGGCGTGCCGCTGGCCACGCTGGACTCCCCGCCCCCGGCGGCGCCGGAGATCGAGGGCCTCTCGGCGCGCTTCCTGCGGCAGTGCCGGGTCTTCCCGCTGGCCCTGGACGACAGCACGCTGACCATCGCCATGGCGGACCCGCTGGACTTTGAGACGGCGGCGGCGGTGCGCGGCTTTTGCGGGCTTAAGGTGCGGACGGCGCTGGCGGCCGAGCAGGAGATCCTGGACGCCATCGACAAGCATTTCGGCGAGGCCGAGAAGCAGACGCTCGAAGGCGAGGATGACGCGCAGACCAGCGAAGACCTGGAGCACCTGCGTGACATGGCCAGCGAGGCGCCTGTCATCCGCCTGGTGAACGCCATGATCGCCCAGGCGCTCGAGAAGCGCTCCAGCGATATTCACATCGAGCCGTTCGAGAAAGAGTTCCGGGTGCGTTTCCGCATCGACGGCGTGCTGTTCAACCAGGAGCCGCCGCCGCGGGAGCTAAAGGCGGCCATCATTTCGCGGCTAAAGCTGATGGCCAAACTGAACATCGCCGAGCGGCGGCTGCCGCAGGACGGGCGCATCAAGATCAAGATCCTGGGGCGCGAGGTGGACCTGCGCGTCTCCACGCTGCCGACGCTGTACGGCGAGAGCGTGGTGATGCGGCTGCTGGATCGCTCGGCGGGGGATTTTTACGACCTGCGCCGCCTGGGTTTCGACGACCGCATGCTGGAGCGCATGGAACACTTCACCTCCCTGCCCCACGGCATCTTCCTGGTGACCGGGCCCACCGGCAGCGGCAAATCCACTACGCTGTACTCCGCGCTGAAGCGCATCAACCTGCCGGACAAGAAGATCATCACCATCGAAGACCCGGTGGAATACCAGATGGACGGGATCAACCAGATTCACGTGAATCCGCAGATCGGGTTGACGTTCGCCTCCGGTCTGCGGCACATCGTGCGCCAGGACCCGGACGTGATCATGGTGGGAGAAATCCGCGACCGGGAGACGGCGGACATCGCCATCCGCGCGGCGCTGACGGGCCACCTGGTGTTCTCCACGCTGCACACCAACGACGCGCCCAGCGCCATCACGCGGCTCACGGACATGGGGGTGGAGAATTACCTGTTGACCTCGTCGCTGGTGGCAGTGCTGGCGCAGCGCCTGGTGCGCATCCTGTGCAAACACTGCACGCAACCGGCCGGCAAGGCGCTAGCGCCCACGGGCGAGCAGGTGGATACCTTTCGGGGGGCCGGGTGCGGGTATTGCGGCGGCAGCGGCTACAGCGGGCGCATGGGCATCTTCGAGATGATGGAGCTGAACGATGAGATCCGCCAGCGGATTATGCGCAGCGAAGACGCCTCGCAGTTGACCCTGACGGCGCGGCGCAATGGCATGCTCAGCCTGCGGGAAGACGGCTGGAAAAAAATCGCGGCCGGGCTGACCTCGGTGGAGGAGGTCATGCGCGTGACGCAGGAGTTCTGATGGCCACGTTCTTTTTCCGCGCCGTGGCCGCGGACGGAAAAGTGAGGACTGGCAGCCTGGCGGGCGACACCGAACGGGTGGTGGCCCGCGAGCTGCGCAAGCAGGGCCTGACGCCGATTTACGTGGGCGTGGCCCCGCAGAAGTCCTCGATCGAGCTGAGACTGCCTTCCTTCTCCTCGGGCCGGCGGGACGTGCTGTTTTTCACGCAGGAATTGTCGACCCTGCTGAACTCGGGCGTCCCGCTGGACCGGGCCCTTTCGATTAGCGGGGAACTCACGGAGCGTCCCGCGTTCCGGTTCGTCATCCTGGACATTCTGCGCGTGCTCAAGGGAGGCAAGTCCATGGCGGACAGCCTGGCGACGCACCCGGAGTACTTCTCGGACCTGTACATCAACATGGTGCGGGCCGGGGAAGCGAGTGGCGCGCTGGCGGCGGTCTTCGAGCGCCTGGCGGAGTTCGAGCGCTCGCGCGACGACCTGCGCAATTACATCATTTCGTCAATGATTTATCCGGCGCTGCTGGCGTTGGTGGGAATCTCCTCGATCTTCGTGCTGCTGAATTTCGTCGTGCCGCGGTTTGCGGCGGTGTTTTCGGATTCCCACATGAAGATCCCGCTGCCTACGCAAATCATGCTGGAAGCGAGCAAGGTGGTGCAGGAGTACTGGTGGGTGGCGGCCCTGGCGATCGTAGGGACGCTGGCGGTGTGGCGGCTGTACACGCGCACGGCGGCGGGCCGGCTGTGGTGGGACAGCGTGCGGCTGCGCGTCCCGCTGCTGGGCGACGCGCTGCGCAAGGCCGAGACGGCACGGTTTGCCCGCGCCATGGCCACGCTGGTGGCCAACAGTGTGCCGCTGGTGCAATCGCTGGGGATCGCGGCGGCGATCCTGAACAACCGGCGCATCGCCGGCGCGCTGGAAGGTGTGTCCCAGGGCGTGAAGCGTGGCGAGGGGATCGCCGCGCCGCTGCGCCGGGCGGCGGTCTTTCCTCCACTGGCGGCGCACCTGTTGACCGTAGGGGAGGAAACCGGGAGACTGGATTCGATGTTCGCCCGCATGGCGGACATCTACGAAAGCGACACGCGCTCGTCGATCCGGCGCTTCACGTCGATCTTCGAGCCGATTGTGATTCTGGTGATGGGAGTCATGGTGGGCGCGCTGATTCTCAGCATGCTGCTCGCCATCACGAGCATCAACGAGGTGGCAATGTGAGAGAGACAAGGCAGCCACGGGACCGGCGCCGGGCGGGCGTCACCCTGATCGAAATGCTGGTGGTGGTCACCATCATCGCGCTGTTCGCGGCGCTGGTGGCCCCGCGCATGTTGAAGCAGAGCGACAAGGCGCGCGTCACCTTCGCGCGGGCGCAGATCAATTCGTTCATGACGGCGCTGGGAGCCTACAAGCTGGACACGGGCACGTACCCGAGCACGGAGCAGGGGTTGCAGGCGCTGCGCGTCAAGCCGCCGGACGCCAACCAGTGGAACGGCCCCTACCTGCCGCAGGAAATCCCGGTGGATCCCTGGGGGCATCCGTACACCTACAAGTATCCCGGCGAGCACGGCGACGAGCCGGACATCATCTCCTACGGGCTGGACGGGCAACCCGGAGGCGACGGGTTGAATGCGGACATCGTCAGTTGGAAATCGCAGTAGGACGGGCGCTCGCGGCGTCACCTTGCTGGAGATGATGGTGGTGGTGGCCATCATCGCCCTGCTGGCGGGCCTGACGTTTCCGGCGATTTCGGCAGGGCTGGACAGCGTGCGGCTGTCTTCGGCCACCAATTCGGTGGCAAGTTTTCTCAATAGCGCGCTGAACCGCGCCGACCGGCGGCAGGAAGTGATCGAGCTAGCCGTCTCGGCGCGGGAAAACGCCTTGTGGCTGCATTCGGTGGAACCGGGATTCGAGCGCAAGCTGGAGCTGCCGGAAGGCGTGAGGATCGAGGAGGTGCTGCCCCGGCTGCCGCAGCCGGACCAGGACCCGCGGCGGTTTTTGCTGCTGCCGGACGGTACGCCGCCGGGCATCGGGATCCAGATCGCCAACCGGCGGGGCGCCCAGCGCATTGTGCGGGTGGATCCCACCACGGGTCTCCCCGAGGTGGAGACGCCGGAGTCGCGATGAGGCAGCGCGGCTTCACATTGCTGGAGATGCTGGTGGCGACGGTGATCATGGGGATCGCCGTGGTGGGTCTGTTGGCGGCGATTTCCACCTCCATGCGCAACGCGGCGCGCCTGACGGATTACGATCGCGCGGCGCTACTGGCTCGCTCGAAGCTGGACGAGCTGCTGATCGCGCGGCGGCTGCCCCTGAACACGGAACTCGCCGGGCCGTTCGACCCGGTGCTGCTGGGGGGCGTGGAAGGGGGTTGGCGGGCGCGCGTCACGCCGTTCGACCTGCCGCCGCGGCCGGCGCCGGGAGCTCCGGTTCTGGACCGCGTGGAATTGCAGGTCTGGTGGAATGCGGGCGGCGAGCGGCGCACCTTCGCCCTGGACGGTTATCGCGAGCGCCTGCTGACCCCGGAAGACGTCACCGGCATGGCGGGGCTGCCGCAATGAAGCGCCCCTCCACCGCCGGCGTCACGCTGATCGAAGTGCTGATCGCCGTTTCCCTGCTGAGCCTGCTGGCCACCGGCGTGCTGCTGGCCATGCGGGTGGGGCTGGGCGCGCTGGGAAGGGCCAACGACCGGCTCATGAGCAACCGGCGGGTGGCCGGCGCGCAGCGCATCCTGGAGCAGGAACTGGAGGGATTTCTCCCCACCATGGCGCTGTGTTCGGCCAACGCGGAGGGTCCCAAATCGAATCTGCCGTTCTTCGAAGGCCAGCCGCAGTCCATGCGCTTCGTTTCCACCTACTCGCTGGAGGCCGCCTGGCGCGGGTTGCCGCAGATCCTGGAGTTCCAGGTCAGCCCGGGGGAGGAGGGCCGGGGGGTACGGCTGGTGGTCAACGAGATTCCCTACACCGGGCCGCTGAGCACCGGCAGCCTGTGCTTCGGCTTCCCGCCACGATTCCTGCCGATCGAGGTGGGGCCGCATTCCTTCGTGCTGGCTGATAAGCTGGCCTTCTGCCGGTTTCTGTATCTGGAGCCGGCGCCCCCGCCGGCCTACCAGCGCTGGCGCCCGGACTGGACGGCGGCGCGGTGGCCCCTGGCGCTGCGCGTGGAGATGGGACCGCTCGAGGAGGACGCGGCGCGTTTGCCGATTGTGAGCGTGACAGCGCCCATCCACGTGAACCGCCAACAGGAGCTGACTTACGCGGATGACCAGTAGCAGCGGACGGCCGCTCCATAACGGTTGCGGCCCGGTAGGCCGGTGCAGACCCGAGACGTTCGCATCGTCGCAATGGAACCGAGCCACGGCCAGCGGGAGTGGTCCCCGGCGGGGCAGCGCACTGCTGGCCGTCATGTGGTTGAGCGCGGCGCTGGCTGCCATCGCGTTTTCGCTGGCCAACACCGTGCGCGGCGAAACCGAGCGCGCGGCCACCTCGGTCGAGGGATTGCGCAGCTACTACCTGGCCACGGCGGCGATCCAACGGACCCTGAACTACATGCAGTGGATGACCATGTTCCCGGACGCGCGGAGGTTTTCTCCGGGGACCTCCCGCCTGCCACTCTCCTTTCCCACCGGGGAGGCGGTAGTGGAAGTGATCCCGGAGACGGCCAAGCTGAATATCAACACCTGCCGGCCCGACCAGCTTCTGCGCCTGCTGCTGGCGCTGGGGGTGGAGGCCGGCGCGGCGCAGGAACTGGCAGCGGCCATTATCGACTGGCGCTCGCCGGCTCAGGTGGGGCCGTTTGACGCATATTATCTGTCGCTCAATCCGTCTTTTCGGGCGCGGCATGCGTCTTTTGAAGAGATTGAGGAATTGTTGCTGGTCAAGGGCATGACACCAAGCTTATTTTATGGGACATACCAGGCAGTGCCGCAGGGGCCGGACGGGAACACCCGGCTGGTTCCGGTGGGCGGGTTGCGGGACTGCGTCTCGGTGTATGGCGCGACGGACCGCTTCGACGTGAACACGGCCCATCCGGCGGTGCTGGCGGCCGCAGAGGTGCCGCCGGACGTGGTGGCCATGCTGGTCGCCGAGCGGCGGGTGTCGCCCATCAGCCAGCAGCAATTGAACGCCTTCCAGGCGGGCGGCGCCCCTTGGGCCGTCCGTCTGATGCTGGGCGGCAATTCCATGTTCACGCTGCGGGCCACAGCGCGGCTGCGGGTGGCCGGCGGCCGGCTTTCGGATCTGCGGCGTTCCGTGGGAGCCCTGGTGAAACTGAAGCCCAAGAACAGCGACGCGCCATATCACGTTCTGCGGTGGTACGACTCGCTGTGGAGCACGGCGCCCCCTTCGATCTGACCGTCATGCCGCGTTCCGTGAACCTTCGAAAATTGCTGGCCTTCGGCACCGGCGTGGGGATCGAGATTGGGGAAAAGGATCTCGAGGTAGTGGTGGCGCGCGTGCGCCCGTCGGGAATCCGCGTGCTGGGAAGGACGGTGATCGCCGACTTTCGGACGCGCCCGGCGGCCGAGTGGGGCGCCGAATGCAGCGCTTTTGCGAAGAGGTTGGGCGCCGGCCACCTTAGCGCCACAGTGCTGCTGCCGCGGGCGGAAATCATCGTGCGGCAACTCGCGCTGCCGGGAGTGGCCGCCAAGGACCTGGGCTCGGCCATTTCGTTTCAGATGGACAGCCTGCATCCGTACGGCGAGGATGAGGTGATGTCCGGCTGGCGCCCGCTGGGCAAGGGGCAGGTATTGATCGGCATCATACGCCGCGACGCGTTCGAGCGATACACGGGGATGTTTGCCGAAGCCGGCATCCCGGTGGCCACCCTGACGTTTTCAGCGAGCGTGCTGCACGGCGCTCTCCGGCTGACAGACGAACCTCCGGCGGAGGGCTTCGCGGCAGTTTGCCGGTCGGCCTCCGGCGGAGTGGAGATCTACGGGGAAAGCCCCAACCGCCCGCTGTTTTCGGCTGAGTTCGAACTACCGGCGGCCCGCGCCCTGGGCCTGGCGGCCGCGGAATTACGCCTTCCGCCCGAAGAGCCGGCGGCGCGGCTGGAGAACCTGCTGCCCGCCCCGGCGGTCAACCCCATCGATAACGATCTTTCCCGCAACGCGCTGCCCTACGCGACGGCGTTAGCCGGGGCTTGTCCCTGGCTGGCGCCGGCCGCGAACCTGCTGCCTCCGGAGCAGCGTGTTTCGGCATCGCGCGCGGTGTTTGTTCCCACGGCGGCGCTGGCGGGCCTGGTGCTGGTGGTGGCCTTCGCCTCGCTGGCGTTTTCCGCGTTTGAAGACCGGCGCTACCTGGCGAAACTGGAAGCCGAGATCCGCACGCTCGAGCCCAAGGCGCAAAGAGCCGCTGCGCTGGACCGGCAGATCGACCGCACGCGCAACCGCGCGCGGATGTTGGATGAGTTCCGGGGGCACACGCGCGCGGACCTCGAGGCCATGAACGAGTTGACGCACCTGCTGCCGCCGCCCATTTGGACCACCGGGCTGGATCTCACCAGAGATTCCGCCACCCTGCAAGGCGAGGCGGAGCAGGCCGCCTCGCTGATCAAGACTATCGACGCTTCGCCGTTTTTCCAGAACTCCGAGTTCACGGTGATCTCCAAGGTGGGGAACGCGGAAATGTTCCGCATCCGTACCCAGCGGGAGGCGCACAAGTGAACCTCGGCACGTTAGACAGGCGGACGGGCATCCTGCTGGGGTTGGGAGTGCTGGCGGTGCTGGTGCTGCGCTTCGGCGTGTTCGCGGACAGGGAGCCGGGCGTGGTGGCGGCTAACGATTCCATTCCCATGGCGGAGAAGCGTCTGGCCCGCCTGCGGCAACTGGCGGCTTCGGTGCCGGGGAAGGAAGAGGTGCTGAAACAATCGGCCGCCGAACTGGCCGCCCGGGAGAAAGGGATGCTGGCGGCCGAGACCGTGGCGCAAGCGCAAGCGCAACTGCTGGAAACGGCGCGCCGGGTGGGCAAGGCCTCCGGGATCGATGTGCGCGGCGCGGAGGAACTGCGCGCGGCGGCGCTGGCGGCCGACTACGGCGAGGTCTCGGTGACCTTGCAGTTCACCTGCGCCATCGAGCAACTGGTGAATTTTCTCGCGGCGCTGTCGAATGAGCCCACGCTGGTGGGCACGAACGAAGTCCAGGTGAGCTCCACCAGTCCGAAGGACAAGACGATCACCGTGCGGCTGCGGCTGGCCGGGGTGGTACCGCGCAAGCTGGTGCCCGAGAAGAAAGGAACGGCCTCGTTTTGAAGCGGAAACTGCTTCTGCTGAATCTGGCGCTCGTGGCTCTGGCCGCGGCGGGGATCTGGCAGCTGCGTAGCAGCTGGCAGGTGGAGAAGCGCCGCGAGCAGGCCACGCTGCACAAGGCAGTCAAGGCGCTGCCGCCTCCGGCGGTGGCGCCGCTGGCAACGCTGCCGCCTGTGCGGCCGGCGGATTACCTGGATATCGCGCAGAAAGACCTGTTCACGCGGGACCGCAATCCGACCGTGGTGGTGGAAACCAAGGCACCTCCGCCCAAGCCCATGCCGCCGCTGCCGGTCTTCCACGGCGTGTTGAACCTGGGCGACGGCCCCACGGTGATTCTGAGCGAGAAGAAGACTTCGCCGCACCGCGATTTTCGGCCCGGCGAGAAAGTGGGAGAGTTCACGCTAGTGGCGGTGAACTCCGACGAGATCGTGCTGGAGTGGGACGGCAAGCAGATCCGCAAGCGGCTGGAAGAACTGGAGGACCGCAGCGGAGCGGGCACGTCGGCGCCGGCTGCGGCGAGCACGGCGAACGAAAGCGCGGCCGCTCCTCCTCCCCCGCCGCCCGCCGCATCGCAGATTCCGGCCAAGGCGGAGCCGGGAGTGGATATCGGCCGAGGGCTGCACGCCTGCGTGGCGGGAGACACGTCTCCGGGCGGCACGGTGGTCAACGGCCTCAAGAAAGTAGTGGAGCCCGGCATGTTCGGCCAGCAGTGCTGGTGGGAGCCGGCAAAGTAAACGCGTCTGCATCACAGTCGAGACAAGAGGGAGTGAAACAGAAATGAAGGTATGCATCCTTTCCCTGGCGGCGATAGCCCTGCTGGCAGCCGCGGACAAACCGGCCGACAAGAAAGCCGCGCAGCCGGTGGCCCGCACCGGGGCCAAGGCGCCCGCGGCGGTGACCCTGCCCACCGGGGCGGTAGTGACCGCTCCGGGCACCTACAGCTACACCGACTTGCAGGGCAAGAAGTGGATCTACCGCGAGACTCCGTTCGGCCTGGCACGGTTTGAGGACAAGTCCGCCGCCAAGGACCCGGCCGCCGAGAAGCAGCGCAAGGAGGAGGAACAGGCGACCACGGCGGTGGAAGACGGAGACACCATCCGCTTCACGCGGCCGGGGCCCTTCGGACCGTACAAGTGGCAGCGCAAGAAAACCGATCTGGATGCCACCGAGAAGGCGATCTGGGATCGTGCCCGCGAGAAGTCCGCGGCGGGCGGAAAGGGAGGGCAGGAGTAGGCATGCCGGTGTATTCCTGGATGCGAACCGCCCCGCTGCTGCTGGCCGCGGCGCTGCTCGTTTCCGCGCAGCCCAATCCGCCGGTCCTGTACATTCCTCCCCCGCCGCAGCAACCGGCGCAGGCGCCGGCCCAGCAACAGCCGCCCGCGGCAGGACAGCCCGCCGCCCCCAAGCCGGCCCCGCGCGCCACCATGACTGAGGCCGGCGGCTTCCTGCTCGACAACGTCTCGCTGACCGAACTCATCGATATCCTCGCCAAACGTCTCAAGATCAATTACGTCCTCGACCCGCGCTTCAAGGGTGGCAGCGTGACCATCCACACCTACGGCGAAGTCCGGCCCACCGAATTGATGCCCTTGTTGCAGACCATTCTGCGCATCAACGGCGCGGCCATCGTGCAGGTGGGAGACCTGTACCGCATCGTGCCAGTGAACGCCGTGGGTCAATTGCCGATCCGCCCCACCGTGAACGCCAAGGATTTCCCGGACGATGAGCGCATCCTGTTCAACCTCATTTTTCTGAAATACGCGACCGCCCCGGAGGTAGCCAAACTGGTGGAGCCCTTCCTGGGGGAGGGAGCCAAGATCGCCACCTACGATCCCGCCAACCTGATCCTGTTGCTGGATAACAGCCGCAGCATGCGGCGCACGATGGAGCTGATCTCGCTGTTCGATAGCGATACGTTCGCCTCCCAGCGCGTACGCCTGTTCGACGTGGCCAACGGCCGGCCCGCGGACCTGGTGAAGGAGCTGGAATCGGTGTTCAAGGCCTACGCCCTTTCGGATAAGAACGCGGCCGTCAAATTCATCCCCATCGACCGCATCAACACGATCGTGGCGGTAGCCCCCAACCCGGGCATCTTCACCGAAGTCGAAAAGTGGCTGAAGAAGCTGGATATCCCGGTCAAGATCACCGCGGGCGCGGTGAATAACTATGTGTACCGGTTGAAGTACGGCCGCGCCGAAACTATCGCCATGGCCATCATGGGCCTGTATACCGGCCAGGGAATGATGGGGCTGGGCATGATGGGGATGGGGATGGGCATGGGGATGGGGATGGGCATGGGCGGCTACGGCATGGGGATGGGCTATCCCGGCATGACGGGCATGGGCGGCTACGGCGGCATGGGTTACGGCGGCATGGGTTACGGCGGCATGGGTTACGGCGGCATGGGTTACGGCGGCATGGGTTACGGCGGCTATGGCATGGGCTATGGCGCCATGGGGCCGGCGGCCTACGGCGCGGGGTACAACGGAGCCCCCTTCGCCATCAGCCCGGGCGCCAATGCGCAAAGCCTGATCGCCCAGCAGGCGACGGGAACGCCCACGGGCACCGACCTCACCGGGCGGTATCTCGGGTCGCAGCCCACCCCAGCGGGTTATATCAGCCCGGACCGGATTCCACACGTCATTCCCAACCCGTTTGACAACACGCTGCTCGTTCAGGGCACGCCGCAGGACTGGGAACAGATCAAGAACCTGCTCGAACAACTGGACGTGCCGCCGCGCCAGGTGCTGATCGAGGCCAAGATCTATGAAGTGGATCTCACCGGAGCGTTCCAGGGAGGCGTGGAGGCGTATTTGCAGAAGGTTGGCCAGCCGTTGGCCGGCAGCGGAGCCAGCGGGTCGGGAGGCACGGGCAGCGGCAGCGGGAGTTCTTCCAGTTCCACGGGAGTTCCCCTGAGCCGCCAGTTGTTGGGCACCACCGCGGGCGGTGTGTTACAGCTTTCGGCTGGTATGCTCGTGGGCCACAGCCGCGAGCTGCTGGCGCTGCTGACCGCGCAGGAGCAAACCACACGCGCGCGGGTGATCTCGGCGCCCACGGTGGTGGCCACCGACAGCATTCCCGCGCAAATCCAGGTGGGCGAATCGGTGCCCACACTCAGTTCCCAGGCCGTGGCGGGCGGGGTGCAACTCGGGGGGAACTCCCTGTTCACCAACACTGTCAGCAACCAGAGCACGGGCGTGGGCCTCAACATCATGGCGCGGGTCAACTCCAGCGGCATCGTGACGCTGATGATCAACCAGAACGTGAGCTCGCCGCAGCCCACGACCACCTCCAGCATTCAATCGCCCTCCTTTTCCCAGCGCATGGTGCAGACCCAGGTGACGGTCCAGGACGGCGACACGATTGCCATCGGCGGCATCATCCAGGAGTCCGACACCTTGAGTTCGGCTGGAGTGCCGTTTTTGCACCGCATTCCGGTGGTGGGTATGGCGTTTGGGTCAAAGAGTATAAACAAATCACGGACGGAACTGGTGGTCTTCCTGACGCCGCGCGTGATCTACGACACCAACCAGGTGGTGGACGCCTCCGACGAGCTGACGTCGCAGTTGAAGCGGCTGCAGAAGATGATGAAGGAGCAGTAGCGAGCCCGCGCTGCTAATGGAGCACGACCTTGGCCAGTCCGGTGTTGCCGGCGCTGTCCACGGTACGCAGAACCACCAGGTGCTCGCCCGGGGTGAGGTTGTCCAGCGCGAGGACGAATTTCTCCCGATGGGAATCGATCACGCCGTCGGCGGCTTCGAGCGGCACCCAGGCGGCCGCGTCCAGGGAATACTCGCATCGCCGCAACTGGGACACCGTGTCGGCGGCCTCGAATTCGATCTCGGCGTGGGCGCCGGTGTGCCGTACTGGGCCCACGGTGACCACCGGCGGGGTGTTGTCCACCAGGACCGGGGCGCTGGTCAGTTCGGCATCGCGAGCGGTGGGCGGCGGATTGACCTCCCGGTCGGAGGCAACCAGCCGGAAATAGTACTTTCCGTCGGCCAGAACGTCGCCATCAAAGGTGAACGAACTCTCGTGCAGGTTCCCTTTCAACAGCTTCCACTGGCGCTCATCGTCGCCGCGGAAGTAGAGGGCGTAGACCAGGCGGTCGCCGTCGGGGTCCTCGGCCTGCCAGGAGACGGTGATCTGCTGGGCAGAAGCGCGGGAGAGGGTCTGGGTGGGAGTCCCTGCGGGTGCGCCGGTGGTGGCATCGCCCGTATCCGTCACGGTCACGGTGTAGGGCGCCGCGGGGGCGGGCGCCGCGGGCTTGGCGGCGGTGCTGGCGCCCATCTGACTGACCACGGAAATGTTGCGCACCACCGGGGGAGAGTTCTGCGGCAGGTAGGCCAGAGTCACGTTGTTCAGCACCGGTGTGACTCCCCCGGGGCCCGCGAACTCGCCCTTCCACTGGATGTAGCGGGCGTTGGGACTGGTGATGCGCGAGCCCTCCGGATCGGCCAGAGCTTCGGACCAGTCGCTCCAGGTGCGGTCCGGTTTGGCGGAGTTGCCGGACCGGGTGCGGAACCGCAGGCTCGTATTGGAAGGCAGGTCGGCGCGCCAGCTCAAGTTGCCCCAGCGGGCCGCCGTGCCGGCGTCGTGCACCGGCGATTCGTAGGTGCCGATCGAGCCGGGGTGTTCGTCCAGCCGATAGATGCGCCCCATGTTTCCGGTGGCCGCCAGCACCGAACGTTCCGCGGGAAGCAGCCGGGTGGCTTCCGCCTCGTTGGTTTGCAGCACCAGAGTCACGCGGCGGTCCGGCGAGAGCCCGTAGATGCGGCCGTTACCGTCGGTGGAGAACAGAATCTGCTTTTGGAGCACCAGAAGGTCGTAGACGTTCTCTTCCTTGGAAGTCCAGAGAGTTTCGACGGTGTTGTCGGGATTGATTTTGTAGACCGCGGATTTCTCCACGCCGGTGAGGTCCACGACGGGCGAAAACTGGGTGGTGATCTGCGGCGTGGCCGCCGCAGCCGCCGGTTTGGCCGCTTCCTGTGAAGGCTTGATTTCTGCTCCCGGCCGGTTGTTCTGGGCATCCACCGTGATGGAAGTACTGCCCCCGCTGACGGTTACGGCGGCCGCGGCGGCGCCGGAGGTCTGCAGGGTGCTTTGCACCCGCTTGGCTACCGAACCGCCCAGCGCCGCGACATAGACCGTGCCATCGGAGGCGGGGACGATGGCGCGGATCTCCGGCAGGTTGGCGTCGTAGAGCACGAAGGCCTTGTCTTTTGCCGTAATGCGATAGAGGATGCCGTTGGGCTCGGTGCCGGCCAGCAAACGGCCTTCGTTGTCTACGGCCAGGCCGGTAATGTGCGCCTGGCCGGTGTCGTAGTAGAGTTCGCCCTGGCCGGGGCCGGTGACGCGAAAGATGCGCCCCTGGTCTCCGGTGCCCACGTAGAGGGCGCCGTCGGGAGCGGCGGCCAGCGCCCAGATGTATCGCGCCTTGGGAGCAAAGTACTCCGCGGCATGGCCGTTTTCGATGCGGTAGACCTTACCGTCCGGGGAGGTGGCGGCGTAGAGCACGCCCTTGCGGTCGAGCGCCAGCGCGAAGACCTCGGGCTCTTCAGCGGTCCAAAACAGGGAACTGCGGCCGGAGGGGTCCACGCGGAACACGCGGCCGCGATGCCCAGTGCCGACGTACAATTCGCCGCCGGGGCCCTCGGCCACGCTCCAGATGATGGGCTGGTCAGAGGAAAAGAGGGTGTCCACCTTCGGAGCAAGGGTCAGACGCCCGTCCCGGCTGAGCGAGACGCCCTGAAAGGTGCCGCGGATAAAGTCTGCGTAAGTGTTCATCTCCCAGGCCGTGGTGCCGGACGCCCACGCCGGAGCCCCCGGCAGCAGCGCCGCCAGCCACAAGGCCCATCCCGCGATATGCCGCCTCCGCCTTTCGCCGATCAGATTCATTCCTTTACTTCCACCTGGATGGTTTTCGAACCGGTAATGACCATCTCGCCGGCACTGATTTCCAGTTCCGCCACCTTGGAATTGCGCGTCTGGGTAATGCTGCCCGAGACGCCCTGCGCACCGGCCAGGATCAACGCAACCGAAGGAGGCGGATCCGGAAAATCCTCGCCCTCCAACTGGAACGCGGGATCGGCGCGCCACACCCGTACGTAGGCCTTGGTATTGGCGCGCAGGCTGTTGACGGTGGAGATCAACTGGTTGATGGAGCGGGGCGGGCTGCCGAGAACCTGCCGGAGCTCTGTGAGATTGGTGGTGTTGCCGTCCGCCACCGTGAAGTAGAGGGGTCCGGAAGGCGCGCCGGGAGGAACCGCATACTCCAGTTTGCGCGTCACCTCGCCGCCGTTTTCACCCACCAGCACGACCGTGAGTTCCACCTTCTCGCCGGGGCGCACCTCGCGCCGTCCCGCGGAGACACCGTCGATCTGCAACTGCTTCTTTTCGTCGAACGCCTCGATGGAGACGGCCACTTTGCGGATCTGGAGGGATTCAAAGCCGCTCTGCAGCACGTAGGCCAGGGGAATGGCAGTCGAAAGCGAAGCCAGCATGGCGGAACCCGCGTCGCCGGCATACATGTTGTTCAGTTTTACGGGGACGGCGGAGCCCTGAAATTCGATCTCGCCGGTAACGCGAAGGCTGGAAGCGCCCATGGTGCGTTCGGTGGCATCAATGGCCGAGAACATGGCCATCTGCACCAGTAGCGGCGCCAGGAAGCGGTCGCCGACCATCTCCATGTGATAGCCGTCCAGTTTTCGCCCAGCGCGGGAGACCGCTATGGAGACGGGTACCATGGGGGCGACACGGCCCAGTTCGCCGGATACGGCCGTGTTGCGGTCTTCCAGGATAGTACCCAGGAGTTCCTTGGGGCTGGAGATCTTGAAGGACGTGGAGAGCACCGGCAGAAGGGTCAGCACCTCGGAGCGCGCGAAAGGAAGAGCGGTGGAGCCGCTGGCTAGGAACCGATGTCCGAAGGCGTAGACGCGGTTCCCGTCGATATAGGTGACCGTGCCATCTGCGCCCACGCTGAGGTCTCCGGTCATGAGTTGCACGCTGATCATGGAGCCGGGTTGGAGCGAAGACGGATTGCCCAGGCGCGGGCTCAGGCGGCCACCTCCGGAAATCCCCTGAGCCGGCTCCAGGCCGATGGCGCGCAACTGGGGTGCGAAATGCTCGATGGTAGCCCGCGTGAACCCGTTGAAGGAGAGCGGCGTGGCGATATCCTCGAGCCGCGTACCTCCGGTAAATATCCCCTGCCGCCTGGGGAAGTTACGGGTCAAATCGCTGTCCGCCAGGGTGATGGGCGTGCGCGCCACCTTTTCCGGGCGGGCGGCCGCCACGCGGAGCATTTCCTCGATGGGCCGGATGCCTGCGATGGGCTCCTTGGCGTAGGGAAACGCCATGGCGACAGCCCCCACGAGTTTGCCTTCCACGTAGACCGGGCTGCCACTCATGCCTTGCAGCACCCCCGTCTCTTTCAAGGGCCCACCGGAGAGCCGTCCCAGGATAAGGGATTGCTTCGGCCCGACCACGTTTTCCAGGACGCCCAGGATCTCGACTTGAAACTCGCTGATGTGGTCGCCCGAAAAAACAGTCTTGCCCGTGCCGCGCATGCCGGCCCGGACGTCCTTTAGCGGAAGAATGGCCGTCTGCGCGGTAAGCACTGCAGCCGCCGCAAGAAAGACCGGCAGGAAGGGGCGCACCACAATATTATTCTATCCCTGCCGGCGCCAGCCGCGCGTTTTCACACTTTTCACCGGCGCCACCGGCATCCGACTGAGAGAAAATTGTGGAAAGCCGAACCATTTTCTGATGAGGTTCTCGGTAGTAAGTTACAACACGCGGGTTGCCGGGGTTGGATAAGATGGCAAAAGAGATCTGAACTCCGCTCAGGGATGCCTTATGCCAGTGCCACTTCGGGTTTTGATCGTAGAAGACAGTGAGGACGACGCCCTGCTGCTGTTGCGGGAACTCCGGCGCGCGGGCTACGAGACAGTGTCCGAGCGAGTGGAGACCCGGCTGGAGATGGAGAAGGCACTCGAACAGAAGTGGGACATGGTCCTCTCCGATTACACCCTGCCCCGGTTTGGCGTGCTGGAGGCCCTGCATCTGTTGGAAGAAAAAGGCCTGGACATCCCGTTCATCGCTGTTTCCGGGATCGTGAACGAAGTCACGATTCTGGAGGTGATGAAAGCCGGGGCGGCGGATTACCTGATGAAGGACAATCTGACCCGCCTGGGCGCCGCGGTGGAGCGGGAACTGCGGGAAGCCACCATGCGGCGGGACCGGCGGCGGCTGGAAGAGCAACTGCGGCACGCTCAGAAGATGGAGGCGATGGGGCGCCTGGCGGGTGGGGTGGCACACGATTTCAACAACCTGCTGACGGTAATCACCGGCTACAGCGACTTGCTGCTGACCACCGAGGGGCTGCCGCCCGGGCAACGCTCGGCGCTGGAGGAAATCCGCAAGGCGGCCGAACGCGGCGGGGCGTTGACGCATCAGTTGCTGGCCTTCAGCCGCCGCCAGCCCATGACCCCCAAGGTCATCCAGCCCAACGAACTGGTGACGAACCTGGAAAAGATGCTGCGCCGCCTGATCGGGGAGGACGTGCAGCTCATCACCGTGCCGGGCTCGACGGGCACCATCAAAGCCGATCCGGGCCAACTCGAACAGGTGATCATGAACCTGGTAGTGAACGCCCGGGACGCCATGCCGCAGGGGGGCAAGCTGACCATCGAGACCTCCGATTTCCACGTCGAGGATTCCCTGACCGCCGCCAGCCTGGACCTGCAGCCGGGACACTACGTCGTACTGGCGATCAGCGACAACGGGATCGGGATGGACGCCGAAACCCGCTCGCACCTGTTTGAACCCTTCTTCACCACCAAGGCGCCCGGGCGCGGGACGGGCCTGGGCCTGGCGACGGCTTACGGGATCGTGCGGCAGAGCGGCGGCTCGATTCTGGTATATAGCGAGCCGAAACACGGGACCACCATGAAGATCTACCTGCCGAAGGTGCGCGATGCGGGCGGCGCCGAGCAGGAGGCCGGCGCGACGGCCGAAGTGCCCAGTGGCTCAGAGACCATCCTGGTGGTGGAGGACGAGGACCGGGTGCGCAAGATCATCTGCAAGGTCCTGTCGTCCAGAGGCTACCGGGTGATCGAGGCGGTCAGCGGGGAAGAGGCCCTGCACCTGGCGCAGGCGCATGAGTGCGCGATCGACTTGGCGGTAGTGGATGTTGTGATGCCCGGGATGAGCGGCCCGGAGGTGGTCAGGCACCTGCATACGCAGCGGCCGCACCTGAAGGTGCTGTTTATTTCGGGCTACACCGACGAGGCCGTCGTGCAGCACGGCCTGCTGCAATCGGGCTTGGCGTTTTTGCAGAAGCCCTTCGTGCCCAGGGTGCTGGCCCACAAGGTGCGCGAAGTGCTGGGCGCACAGAGCAGCTCCGCGGAGAACGGCAAGTAGGACCGCAGCAAGGCACACCCGAAAACCTCCGCTGGCGGCATGGGATAATGGCTGGGACGTACATATTTCTTGCGTTTCCAGGCGCTGTCATCGCGCGCCCGTAGCTCAGGTGGATAGAGCGGCTGGCTTCGAACCAGTAGGTCGGGAGTTCGAGTCTCTCCGGGCGCGCCAGATCACTCCCCGCAACTCCCAAGAACCAAAAGACATAAAGCACCACGATCATCTACTGCACTAACTCGCCTACCGGGGTTGCAGCACCACTGGCAGCACCTGGCCCGACTTGCGCGACGATGGCGGCTTTCTTGTCGCGCTTCTGCTTCTTCTCCTTGGCCTCCTTCTCGCGCTGAATCTTGCGGGCGTCCGCGAACGCCGCCTGCATCTCGTTGGCCGCGTCGTCGTGGAGATCCGGCATGTAGTGGCCGTAGATCCGGAGCGTTACCGCCGCGCGGAACCCTACCCCTACGCTTTCGATTGCCTATGGCTGGATGGGCGCGACCTGCGCGGCGCGCTCTGGTGGAGCGCAAGACATCCCGCGGGGCCTGGCACCGCGCCAGTCGTCCCGGTTGCTGTACGTGGACCACTCGGCAGGATGTCCCGAGCGCTCCGGGAGCAGGAAATGACGCGGCGACATCCCGAACTGGGTCTCGGCATCTTCGACTTCCTCTGGCTGCGCGTGTGAACGTGTGTCGATACAATGGATATACGAGGGAAACGATGGTCAAGAAGCTCACAAAACACGGAAACAGCCTGGCGTTAGTGATCGACAGACCGATTCTCGACCTGCTGAACATCGACACCGAGACGCCGCTCGACCTCAGTACTGACGGGCACCGGCTCATCGTCGCACCCGCCGAGCAGTCCGAAAGGCGCCAGAAGTTCGAGGCGGCGCAGCGCACGGCACACAAGCGTCACGGCAAAGCCTCAAGCGCCTCGCTGAATAATCGCCAGCGTGGAGCCCCTCTTCCTGACGCTGGAACTGTACGGCGGGTCGGAGGGCGTTCGCGTTCCCGCGCGTTGGAATCGGCCGTGGCGACGCCCATGGCCACCTTCGGCGGGGAGTTCCTCCGCGCATCCATTCCAGCCATGGCTGCCGCCTCCCTGCTTCACATCTGTCAGAACCACCCGTTCGTGGACGGCAATAAGCACGGGTGCGATTGCTACCGCACACTCCCCGGCAGCCGCTCGAACGCCTCCTCTGCAAACGCCGAAATGGCGGGGCTGAAATAGTACTCGCCGCCGTGCAGCAAACCGATCGCACGAACTACGAGGTCAATATCGGCGTCCTTTAGCAGATATCCCCGCGCCCCCGCCAGCACCGCACGGATCACGTATTGCTTATCCTCGTAGATGCTTAACATCAAGACCGCTGTCCGGATGGATTGATCGCGAATTGCGGCGATGGCGTCCAGCCCATTTTTGTTCTTGATTCGCACGTCAACCAGGGCCACATCCGGTTGCAATTGCGCTGCCAATTGGATCGCTTCCGCGCCGGAAGACGCTTCTCCCAGGACGGAAATGGCTGGATAACTCCGCAGCATGCGACAGAGGGTCTCCCTGTACAGCAAATGGTCGTCCGCTATTACGATCCGGATTGGCATAAATAACCTGCATTTCCAGGAAAAATCCTATCTTTCCGGATCGCGCTGTGCAATACAGCGGGTTCTGTATATGGGTCTATTCCGGGAGGAAATGGCCGCGCCGGACCGCACCGAGGACCAGCTCGGCAATGCCGTGGACCCCCAGCTTTTCCATGATGCGAGTTCGATGGGTTTCCACCGTGTGGAGGCTCAGGTTCAGGCGCGCCGCAATCTCTTTGTTCGCCTTGCCCTCGGCGAGGAGGTGATAGAGCTGCCGTTCCCGACCGGACAGAAGCTCATACCGGTCTTCAGCCTCTCGAGACCCAGCTCCCAGGAACTTGCGCTCCTCAAGCGATCTCAAGAGCGCCGGGTTGAAATAAGATCCACCTTTGTGCAGCACATGTATGGCGTGAATCAGACCCTCTTCCACGGCGTCCTTCAGCATGTAACCCCGCGCACCGGCCTTGATGGCCCTCATTACGTAGCGCTCGTCCGCATGCATGCTGAGGATGAGTACCGCGGTCTTCGGCGACTCCCGAATCAATTGCGAGGTGGCTTCGACACCATTCAGCTCTTTCATTCCGATGTCCACTACCGCGACATCCGGTTTGAACTGCCCTGCCAATTCGACCGCCTCCAGCCCTGAGCCCGCCTCCGCGACCACGCTGAACTGATCGTGTTCGTGCAAAATGTGCCGCAGGCCGCAGCGGAACAGTGTGTGATCATCGGCGAGCAGGATGCGGATCATCAGGCGGGCACCTCCAGCAACGTGCCCTTAGCCGGGATGGTACCGCCCATGGGCAATCGCAGGCGGATCCGGGTTCCCTTTCCGGGATGAGAATGAATTTCAAAGGCGCCACCGAGGCAAGCCGCCCGTTCCCTCATCCCCAAGATCCCGAAATGCGCGGGCAGAGCCGCCTGCCTTTGCCTCTCGACTTCAAAGCCGCACCCGTTATCCTCGATTTCCATGACCAGGGCCTCGGGAGATTGCCGCACGGTGACCATGACCTTAGAAGCCGCGGAATGTTTCTCCGCATTGTAAAGAGACTCCTGAAGCACCCGATAGACACACGTCTTGATGGGGTCGGGCAACACCTCGCTCAAGGCCTCCTCGTGAAGTTCGCAGGGCACCCCCGTACGCCGGGCAAAGTCTTCCACCTGCCACTGCAGGGCCGGGATCAGTCCCAGATCATCCAGCATCGCGGGCCGCAACAGGACGCAGACATCTCTGACGGTCTGGACCGCTCTGGTCGCCAAGTCGCGCGCCCGAGCCAGGCGCTCGCGCACATCGGCGAACTGGTTTACCGGAAGCGATTCGGCGCGGGTAATCTCCAGCCTCAGCGTGGCGATGACTTGGCCGATCTCGTCATGCAGTTCCCGCGAAAGGCGCACTCGCTCCTCTTCCTGGGCTTGCATCAGGCGCGCCGAAAGTTGCTGTAATTCTTCCCGGGCCCTCTCTACCTGCCTGTATTGATCCAGACTCCGCCGCTCGAGGTTTTCCACATGCATCACGCTGAAGCCTGCGGCCGCAAGGCTGCAGATTAAAGAAAGACCGAGGACCAAAAACAGCCTCTGCGCAGAGGCCCACCGGGTTCGCCTGAACTCGCTTTCACTCTCCTTCAGTCCGTCCTGCCCGGCCCGGACAAACTGGTGCAGAAGCTCGCTGATGCTGTTCCGCCGCGGGACGATTTCTCTCTGGACGAAAGCGTATCTTCCCGCCGGGTCCAGAGCACGCGTCGATTGCGGGACTCCGGCAATGAGTGCCCAGAACTCATCGACGGACTGTATGAGTTCCGCGGAGGGCCGCCGCGGAGGGGGAAGCTGATCGAGTTCCAGAATCAGCTTCGCGCTATCGGCACACAGTTTTGCAGATTGCTCGCGGAACATTCTCAGGGACGCGGGACCGGGGTTGATCAGGTAGTCCCTCGTCACATTGGCGGCCAGCCAGAGAGTCCGCCGCAACCGGGAGAGCAATTCATCCTGCGCGACATGGCTATGGTAGATCTGGGCTATTTCCTTCGAGAAGCTCTCCTGAATTCGATAGGCTTGAAACAGGGAGGAGGCAAGCGGGACCAAAACAAGTGCAAAACCTACACGCAGCACAGTTGTCCTGCGGCCCCAGAAGGCCAACCGAAAACGTTGTAACGCCGCCTGGCACCACCCGAACGACATCATGCTCACCCGCTACTAGAACTACGGATACTGGATTGCGAGAGATCATACGCCACCTCGCTCGCACATTTCAACTCCAATTTCGGTTTGGGCGGCTTGGGCCGCCGCCGGTCCTTCAGAACTCGAAACGCAGCGCGAACTGCATCTCGCGGCCAAGACCGGCGCTGGTGATGCTGCCGAAATTGCCCGAGCTGATTTCATTGACCGGGGGATTGAGCGGCGGCGTGTTGGTGAAGTTGTAGTTTTCCCACCGGAACTGAATCTGCTTGGTTTCGGTGACGCGAAAGTTTTTGAACACGGCGAAATCCATGTTGAACAGTCCGGGCGCGACCAGAATGTTCCGCCCGCTGTTGCCATAGTGTCCGCGAGCCAGCAAGAACGCGGAGGTATCGAACCAGCGCGCCACGCTGCGCTGGCTGCTATCCAGGCGTCCGTCGGCGATGCGGTCCGGCCGGCGCGTGCAGCGCGGGCAGCCGTCATCCACCGGCGCGAGGGCCTGGGTGGGGTAAAAGGGCATGCCGGTCTCGATGGCCAGGGTACCGTTCATCTGCCATCCGCCCAGCACCTGCCCCACGAAGCCGCGTTTGGCGTGGTAGAAGGGCAGTTCCCAAAGCCAGGCTGAGGTGGCGCGCTGGCGTTGATCGGTTTCCGCCAGCCCTTTTTCGGCGGCCCAGTCATAGGGATTGTTGTGCCGGTCGGCGCCGCAGCAGGCAAAGGAACTGAACAGCGTCTTCGACACCGTGTAAGTCTGCAAGAGGGTCAGCCCGTGCGAAAAGCGCCGTTCGACCTTTGCCAGCAAACCTTCATAGGTGCCGGAAGCATCCAGGTTGATACTCTCGATTGGTCCAAACTGCGGGTAAATACGTGTGGTGGTACCCGGCGCGTACGGATTCACCGTCTGGGGAGCATCGAAATGCACCGAGTGCGAACCGACATAGCCGATTTCGAAAATGAGCTGCTTCGGCAGCATGCGCTGGATGTTAAAGTTCCACTGCTGCACGCTTCCCACGCCGCGCTGCGTATCGGCCACGTTCAATTCGCTGGAGGCGCTGATTTCCGCCTGGTCCGACGTGGCCATGCGGATCAGCAGTTTGCCGGCCGGGTTCAACTCGTTGATGTTGACGTTGTTGGGTGGGGCGGTGGCCAGGGCCGGCACCCACATATTGATCATGTTGACGTTGTAGAAAATCCCGTAGCCCGCCCGGACCACCGTGTTCGTGCCTCCGAAAGGCCGCCATGCCAAGCCGATACGCGGAGCGAACTGCCGCTGACTAGGATCGTTCAGCGGGCCGGGCTGTCCCGGGGCCGGGAACAACTGCAACGTGGACCAATTCATGTTGCGGGACTGCCCGCTGGTATCCACGATGGCCGAGTTGTACTCGTAGCGCAGCCCGAGGTTGAGCGTCAGGTTAGGCAGCACTTTCCAGTCGTCCTGGAGGAATCCGTGGGCGCGCCAGAAGCGCGTCCGCGGGTAGGTCAAGCCCGGATTGATGCCCGGGGGCAGGTTGTTGGAATACCCCAGGCGCACTTGAGCCGGCTCGTCCAGCAGGAAATCCGCCCAGGCCAACCTGCCACGTTCCGCCCCGGTCACTCCGGGAGCCAAGCTGGAATGGATCCCCGTGAAATTGAACGCCCCTTTCACGAAGTTCACGGTCCGCCGGTCCAGGCGCAAGCGTGTGTACGCGAAACCGAACTTGATGGTGTGAGCGCCTTTGTTGATCGAGAAATTGTCCACCAACTGCCGGCTCTCGTCCCAAATCGTGTTGATGTCGGTGTTGCCCAAGCCGCTCACGCCCGTAATGGCAAGCGAAGGCAGCCCGGTGTCGGTGGGGTTGTTGGTCTGCCCTGGGATATGCAGGTCTTTGAGAATATTGAAATTCGATCCGCTGATGTCGTCGTAAGTCTTGAAGACGTCGCGGTTGTAGGAGAGGCGCAGCTCATTGAGCATGGTCGGCGATACCAGCCGGGTATAGGTGGCCGTGGCATTCTGCTGCCGGCGCGGCCGCCGCGTAATGAAGTAGGGATTCGGGTTAATCGGAAACGTGGGCAGGTTTACTGTCTCGATGCCATAGCGCACAAACAACTTGTCTTTACTGCTGAAGTTGTGGTCCACACGCACGAATTCCTGGTCGTCGTTGGTCCAGTCGCGCTGGATGCCCGTATAGTTGTTGGTCCCGTTGAATTGCGAGGGACCGAAATTGGGCATGGGCCAGTACGGGAAGAAGCCCGCCGCCTGGGGCGCAATCCGGCTGGCGGGAATCTGGTTACCGGGGAACGGCAGGTTGCCGCTCAAATCCATGATCGGGATGAGAGAGCCATCGGCCCGCCGAAAGTAGGGCTCGGTCAGGTCGCCGGCCCGCATCTTGGCCGAGGGATAGATCGCGAAAGCCTGCGTGCTGCGCCGCTCGCGCAGGAACTCGCCGTTGAACGTGAAGAAGGTCTTATTCTGGATGATCGGCCCGCTCACCACGCCACCGAAGGTATTCCGCCGGAGCGGGGCCTTGGCTGCGGTATTGAACAGGTTTCGCGCGTCCAGCTTTTCGTTGCGCAGGAACTCGAAGGCCACCCCGTGGAACTGGTTTGTCCCGGGGCGCATGGTGGCGATGATCTGCGCGCCCGACTGCGTCCCGTATTCGGCCGAATACCAGCCGGATTCCACACGGAATTCCTCGATCGCCTCTACCGAGGGACGCATCCGGATTATCCCATGAATCGAGGTCTTCAGCGGCGCGCCATCCAACTCTACCGCGTTATTGTGCACCTTCTGGCCCATGGAGGCGATGCCGAATCCCGGCCCGAATCCGGAGGTGGTCACGCTGGAGGCCGGACCGCGACTCATGCCCGGCGCCAGCAGCGCCAGGCGAAACAGGTTCCGGTTTGCTGGAAGGGGCAGTTCGCGAATCTGCGAGGCATGGATCACCGTGCTCAGCGTCGCATCATCGGTCTGCACAGAACCCGCTTCGGCCTGGACCTGCACGCTTTGGTTCACCTCGCCCAGTTGCAGCTTGAAATCCACGCGGGCTCTCTGGTCTACCTCCAGTTGGATCCCCTGCACGACAGCCTTGCGAAATCCAGCCGCTTCCACGGTGACCACGTATACGCCGACATCCAGCGCCGGAATCTCGAAATCGCCGCGGTCAGTAGTGCTCACGCTCCGTTTGAGCTGCGTTCCAGTGTTCACCGCGGTAACCGCCGCCCGCGGCACAGTCGCGCCGGTCTCGTCGAGGACCGTGCCCAGAATCGTGGAGCGGCCGCCCTGCGCGAATAGGAGCGCTCCGCCAAAGAGGAACGCGCAACCGAAGAGGCGCTTCAATCGAAGCATCCGCATGGCAAGAAATCCTCCGCGCTAGTCAGAAGTACAGCTTTAACCCGAATTGAATAATGCGCATGGGGGAGCGAATCGAACGGACCTCGCCCATCCGTGGCCCGTTTGGCACCGTGGTGTCGTTGCCTACGAAGCTGATGCCATTCGGCTGTCCGAAATACGGCGTGTTGGTCGCGTTGAAGAACTCCGAGCGGAATTGAAGGCTCGTACGCTCCTGGATCCGAAAGTTCTTGAACAGCGAAAAGTCCAGGTTTCTCTGGCCTGGTGCGGTCAGGATTCCGATTCCGGAGTTGCCGTAGTGACATAGGTCCGGACGACTGGGGATATTGCAACTCACCCGGCGGAAAGCCGACGGATCGAACCACAGCGCCCGAGTCGGATCGCTCAGCCGTCCGTCCGCGATGCGGTCGGGAAAAACGACACCACCAGTGTTCAAGTCGCCGCCCTGGGTTACGGTGAAGGGGAAGCCAGTGTGCAACGTGATAATACCGTTGGTCTGCCATCCGGACAGGACCCCGCCCGCTACTCCGTGCAGGTTCTTGAAAAACGGCAACTCCCACACGTAATGGGCCACGAAATTGTGCGTCATGTCGTAGCTGTACCGGCCCCGGATGGCGGCGCGGTCGCGCGGGTTCTGGATGTTGATGCCCTCGTTGCCTCCGGCTTCTCCCTCGCCCAGCGACTTGCTGTACGTATAGGCAAGTCCATAGGTGAGCCCGCGTTCGTACCGTTTTTCGGCGGTCACCTGCAGGGATTGATAGGAACCGTTTGCGTAGCTGTCCAGGAACCGAACGGCCCCCAGGCTCTTCACTACCCCCGTGTCGCTGAACCACTGGTAAGGCCGGCGGGCATCAATGTTTGTGTCCTGCGAGGGATCCGGCGAATTGAAATTGCCGATGCTGTTCGCCAGGTGAGTGGACTTGCTGCCCACGTAGGCGACTGTCAGGACGGAGTTAAAGGGGAGCTCGCGCTGCACGTCGAAACTCCACTGCCAGTCGGTCATCTGGAGGTGGTCGGGAGCAATCATGAGCAGGTTCGTGCGCCGGGAGCGGGCTACTCCGGCGAACGGATTTTCCAGCGTGAGGATGGGCGAGCCATCGCGGAACTTGCGGGTCGGATAGCTCACCGTCTGATTCCCGAAGGGTACCGAGAGCGTCTGATACACATCGGTGACTGAGTTGAACGTATCGCTTCCCGAGAGCGGCGGCATCAGGTTCAGAATGGTGTAGTTGTTCATGTGCTGGACGCTCGAGTAATACCCGGCGCCAGTGCGGATGACCCAGCGGTTAGTGGGGCGGAAGGCAATGCCCACGCGGGGCTGGAAGGAGCCGGCGCCGTAGGTCCACAGCGGGATAGCACCGGCGGAACTCGGCCGGCCGGGCGGGATGACCGTGGGGATGGTGCCGTACGGCGCCACGTTGGTGGACTGCGCGAAACTGAGGGTGCGCCAGTATCCGCCCTCATCCACCGGTACCCCGTAATAGTCCCAACGCAAACCGTAGTTGATGGTCAGGCGCGAGTTCACCTTCCATTCATCCAGGGCAAACGCGCCATAGCGCTTATTCTGCGGCAGCGTCAGCGGAAACCCCTCGCCCGTGCTGGCGCTGTTCGGATAACCCGCCATGAAGGAAGCGAAGTCCAGTCCGGTCTCCAGGGAGCTGAAGGCCAGCGATCCGCGGGGAATGTTCGCCGCCGCGCGCGTGATCCGGATGTAGCGAAACTCCAGGCCTGCCTTGAAGGTGTGCTTGTTCCGCACCCAGGTGAGGCTATCCGACCACTGATAGTTCGCCAGCCGGTCCCAGCCGTTTCCGCCGTCACGATCGCCGATGGTGAACCCGATGCCGGGAATCCCCGCCTCGCGCGGCGTGAACTTGCGATCATTGTCCGTGTACACACGGAAATAACCCAAACCGACGGATGCCAGGTCGAAGTTCGTGTTGGACCGTGGATTGAACGTATCATCGTCCGCGATGTTGAACCCAAAGCGGAACTCGTTCAGCAGCGTCGGGCTGAAGGTGTGGACCCACTGGCTCGCCAGATTGTCCGCCCGGGATGAAAGCGAGTACGGAAAGTTCGAATTGATATACTGCTGATTCCAATCCGAACGGTCCAAGGCGATGCGCCCGTAGACACGGTCGGACTCCCTGAAGTTGTGGTCGACCCTCGCATAGTACTGGTTTTGGGTGATGGTGTTGGGAATCGCCCCGCGGTTGGTGAAGTCCAGAATGTCGGCCTGCTGGAACTGCGGGTCCGGCAGAAACTTCAGCAGCCCTTGCGCCACCGGGCTCAGCCGTGTCTTAGGCATGATGTTATTCGCAAATGGAATTCCGGTCAGCGGATCATAGATCAGAATCGGCGCGCGAAAGGGCTTGCCCGTGGCGGGGTTCGTATTGGGGTACAACAATTCGGAGAAATCCCCGTTACGGAAATTCTGGTCCGGGAACCAAGCCGTCTGCACGGCCTCCTGGGTGTAGCGCCGGCCTTCATAGTCGAAGGACCAGAAGGTCTTATTCTTTCCGTTATAGATGTGCGGCAGCAACAGCGGACCGCTGAGCACGGCGCCGAACTGGTTCTGCCTGAGACGATCCTTAGGCAGTCGGGCCACCCCCGGAGCCCGTTCAAAATTGAGAAAGTAGCTTTCAGCGTCCAGTTTGTCGTTGCGCAAGAACTCAAAACCGGTCCCGTGAAAGTCATTGGTGCCTGATTTCATGCTGATTTGCACCTGCGCGCCACTGCCTTGTCCAAACTCCGCCGAGTACGTGCCGGTTTGCACCTTGAATTCTTCCACGGCATCGATCGACGGGGTAAATACAGTAACATGCGTGCGCGGTTCCTTCGCATCGACGCCGTCCAGCAGGATATTGGAGTTGATCTCGCGCTGGCCGTTCGCAATGATCGACATGGAAGCGCCGGGGATCGGAAATCCGCCTTTGGTGGGATCCGACTCCCCGCCGGAGCGGATGCCGATTTGCACGCCGGCCACCATGGCGGCCAGCATCTGCATATTGCGGCCGTTCAGTGGGAGATCGGTGATACGCTTGTGTTCAATGACCTGCCCCACAGTCGCGTCGTCGGTCTTCAGCGCGACGGCTTCCGCGCTGACCTGCACGCGCTCGGTGATCTGACCCAACTCCAGCTTCACATCCACGCGGGACTTCTGCTGCGTCTCTACGTGCACTCCGGTGATGGTGGCGACTTTGAAGCCGGTGGCCTCCACGCTCACCGTGTAGTCGCCAATCGGGACTGCGGGAAAAGAATAATCACCCGCCTGGCTGCTGAGCGCGGAGCGGACCTCACCGGTGGCCGTTCGAGTGATGGTCACCTTGGCGCCCGGAATCACAGCGCCAGTCGTATCGCTGACCAGTCCCAGAATCTCGGAAGAGGTTGTCTGTGCCCGCATAACGGGCACGCATACCAAAGCGAGCCACGCAATCCCCGCTGCCATAAACACGATACAATTCCGCCCGGTTAACCTGTCCGAAATGCCCATCGTTCCCCCTTTTTTTGGCGGCGCCCAATACGCCGAGTCTGATGATGCGGCCGGGCCCGGGAGACACTTACCGGGTCCGCCCGATCGAGAAATCTTAGGCGAACGCTACCGGATCTGGCGATACGGCATTTTCTGTATTCGCGCGAGTACTAGGGTGATTTCCTGGCGGAAGATCCCCGGGGGCTGACCGGCAGTGTCCGGCTTGACAGTTCCCCGTGAGCCACATAGGGTATCTGTATGCAATCGGTATACGCTTTGCCCCTGGCGGCCCTGCTGCTTTTCCTGCCCTCCCCCGCGCAGACGCCGGTAACCTCCGCGGATTTCGCCGCGCGGGCCTATGCCGCGCTGCCCGCCGAGCCGTCCTATACCTTCCATCGCATCCTCAGCGAGGGCGCGCCGCGCGTGCATCGCAACCCCGCCGCGCGGCCCGGTCCGGACGAGATGGCTCTGCCCGCCAGCGGCTGGACGCTGCTGCTGCCGGCCGAGGCCGGCCCGGCCCTGCGCCAGGCCGCCGAGGACGTCCGGGAGCACCTGGAGCGCGACATGCAAACTCGTCTCGCGCTGCGCACGGAGGCTCGGCTCGCAGCCTCGCAGGATCTGCCGCACACTATCGTGGCAGGTACGCGCGACGAGATGCCCGGCTGCGGCCCGGAATTGAAGGCCCGCAAGGACTATCGCCTGGTGATCACGCCTGCCCACGTCACCGTATGCGGCTATGACGAGCGCGGCGCCATGTACGGCCTCTATCATCTGGAAGGCCGTATGGATCTGCGGGAAGCTCCGATCCTGCCGCGCAACCTGGATACCACCCGCCACAGCCTTTTCCAGGCGCGCATGACCCTGTCGGGGCTGGGCTGGGAGGAATGGCCCGACCCGTACCTGGCGCTGCTGCCGCGCTACGGCTTCGACTCCATCTACGCCTCCGTGTATGTGAACCCCAACGGCGTTCCCGGCCCGCCGCCCTACTGGAACAGGATGAAGAAGCAGGACCCCGCGCGTGTGCACGATCTCATCCGCCGCGCCGCGCGCTACGGCATCGACGTCTACTGTCCCATCGTGTACCTGTACACCGGCGAGCCCGATAACGAAGCCGGACTGCGCAAGCTGGTGCGGGACATCGTCACCGAGTTCCCTGAAATCCGCGGCTATGTGCTGCTCACCGAAGGATTCTTCTACCGCACTTTCTTCGGGGCAGGCGGGCAAGGCAAGATCGACCTGCGCGACTGGGTGCGCCACTGGGCCCGGGGCGTCGAGATCGTCACCGAAGAGTGCCGCAAAATCAACCCCGCCATCGAAGTGCTCCCCTGGGAATACAACATCGACTTCCGCCCCAGCATGGTCGAGCTGAAGGCCTACGGTACGGCGCAGCTTCCCCTCGATTCCATCCCGCTGCTCACCTTCGAAAACGGCAAATCCTTCGAGCGGGACGGTGAGCGCGGCTCGCTCAAGGACTACGCCATCAACGAGGTGGGTCCTGCCGAAGTGACCGCCGCGCAGATCGCGGTGGCCAAGAAGCGCGGCATGCGCGCGGTCTACTCCAAGGCCGATTGCTGGGCGAGTTGGCAGTACGGCACGTTTCCCTATCTGCCCTTCCCGTACCAGTGGCACGCGCGCTACCAGGCACTGGAAAAGTACGGCGTGGACGGCACCATGGAAAGCTGGAGTTACGGCTTCCAGCCCAACTACATCGCCGAACTGCGCGCCTGGTATAGCTGGAGCGGCGCGCCCCCGCTCGATACTTTGCTGCGCGCCATCGCCCGGCGCGAGTTCGGACCCGGTTCCGAGGACCTGGCGCTGCGCGCCTGGGATCATTTCAGCCGTGCCATCCGCCTGGTGCCTGACACAGGGCCCAACATGGGCGTCAACAATGCTGTGGCCACGCCGCTGCTCTTTGAAAAGCCCGAGCCACGAGCCATGACGGTGGATCACTCCTGGACGGACCCCGCCGTCTGGTCGCACGACTCCGAGATCACTCCCTACTGGCCTTACACGCCGCGGCGCCTCATCCTGCTCCCGGATTTCACCAACCGCGTGAACGCTGCCGCGCGCTATGCCTCCCCCTTCTCCCTCCCGGTCTTCAACAAGTACTTGCGGCTTGCCGCGGATGAGATGGAGACGGGTCTGGCAGCCTACCGCCGCGCTGCGCTTCAGGCGCCGCCCGCCAAGCGCAACGGCGCGTACCGGGAAGTCCTGCTGGCCGAGCAGATCCAGCGCATGATGCGCAGCGACGCCGCGGTGCTCGAGTTTGAAGACCTGCGCTTCCGGCTGGAGCACGCCTCCCCGGCGGCGGAGCAGCGCACCCTGCTCGACCGCATGACGGCGCTGCTCAAAGAAGAACTCGCGCGCACCGAAGATTCCTACCAGACCGCCCGCCGCGACTCTCGCCTGGGCTACGAGTGGGAGCAGGACTACATTTACACGCCTGCGCACATCCAGGAGAAACTGCACCTGCTGCGTGCCACGCTGAACGAGCAGATTCCGGCCTGGCGGCGCCGGCATGGCCTGTAAACCCGGCCACTCTCGACACTACACGCCCTCGAACACCACCATCTGGTGCCCGGCCAGCACGGGCACCACGCTGCGCGAATAGCCCGCGGCATAGTCCACGGGCACTGCCTGGCGCTGCGGAGCCAGATACGCCTGGCGCGGACGCTGCGCCGTCCGCAGCGCCACCTTCACATTGTGGAGGGGAATCACGTCCTCGACGATATCCACCTCAGGAGCGCGCCGTTCGGGAACGTAGTGCAGCAGGTGCACGATGCGCCGCCCGCTCTGCTCGGTCACGGTCGCCTCGAGTGTGCTGGGACCTTCCGTCCGCAGAAGCGGCTCCGGCAGGAGGCGTTCCAGGCACTTGCCCACCAGCTTGCGATAGAAGGCGTAGCCCGAGCGAGCATAGGTGCGGAAGATCGGCGTGGCGATGTAGAGAAGGTTCCCCGCCGCCGTCACAGCCGCGTAATTGGTGGGCTGAGAGTAAGGAGTCTGGGCTACCTGGAAGTGCCGGTAGTCACGGTCGAAATACGCCCGCCATACCCGCGCCAGGACCTCGGTCCCCGGCTTGGCCTTTACGGCGGCGCCGGTTTCGTAGGCTTCCTCCACCATCGCCGGCAGGCCGCGCCGCATTTCGCCGAGCACCTCGACGTACTGCGCCTCGTGCGCCCAGCGGCCTTCGTAGTCCACGCCCATGGGCAGCACGAAGCCCTTACCGGCCGGATCCAGGCCCGATTCGTCGCTCAACAGCAGCTTGCCTCCGTGATCCAGGTAGGCACGCAGCTTGCCAGCCATGGCCTCGTCCAGGCGCTGACCGTCCGCCAGGATCAGCACCTTGTAGCGGCCGAAATCGGCGGCCGGGTCGAGCAGGTCGAACTGGTGCCGCAATTGCCCCAACATCGCCGTGACACCTACATTGGTGTCCGCCGCCTGCCCGCCGTACCCTGCCAGCACGCCGATTTCGGTCACCGCCCGCGCGCCCCTGCACCAGGGCTCCTTGTCTTCCACCGCCCGGTAAGTGCGTCCGATGCGCTCGTACACGGATTTCTCCAGCCGCCCGCGTGGGTGCAGGTGGTCGCCAATGGCACACTGGTTGGCCTGCGCCAGCATGTAGAAGCATTCGTAGTCCAGCGCCGCCTGGTTGCGCACGGTGCCGAAATCGCCCCAACTCCGGTGGAAGCTGCCCGTCATCCCCATGGCGTCCCGGCCCAGGTTTCGCAGATATCGCGAGGCCATCGGGTAGTAGCTGTAACCCCACGAGCCGCCCGGCAGCGACTCGATCTCGATGTGCGTGTAGTCGGCGAGCACCTTTCGCAGAAACACGGGGTCCTGCCGCAGCGTGAGCGGGCCATTCACAAAGGTCGAGCCTTTGGGGCGGATGCTCCGCGCCAGCTTCACGAGCCGCGCCATGACGCGCTCTTCCACCATCAGCGCGTGCCGCCGGCGGTCTTCCTCCCGCGTCGAATCCAGGCCCAGTTTTTCGCGCTCCGCCATGCACGCCGCGCACGAACACCCAAAGCTCGAATAGCCGAAATTGTCGTAGAAGATTCCGTCCGCCGGGTAGGCCCGCAGAAATTCCTCGGCCTGCGCCGCCAGGTAGTCCACATACCCCGTGTTCACGCACAGCCGCCCCAGGCTGGGCACGGTGGGGCCTGCCTTGCCACGGTATCCGTCTTCCTTGCCTTCCGGGTCGAGTATGCGCCAGTCGCCGTGATGCACCCAGGCGTGCTGGTCGTACATCGTGCTGATGTACACCGGGATCCGTATGCCCGCCTGGTGACAGGCCTCGATCATCTCGCCCAGCAGGTCGATCTTCAGTCCCGGGTGCCGTACGCCTACTTTGGTGGGGTAGTACGCCATGCCGTGGTGGCACTTGGCGAACACGGTGATGGAATTCACATGCGCTTCCTTCAGCGTGCCCGCGAATTCGGCCGCGCGGAAGTCTGCTCCCACGTCCGGGATGGCGGGTGAGGTGTGAAAATCCAGGTGAATGTGCCGGAACGGCAACTCGAACCGGTTCCCCGCGGCGGGCGCCGCCGGCTCCGCGAGCGCCGCCACGCCCGCTCCGTAGATCGGGCCGGTAAAGAAGGCCCGCCGTGACAGATAATGGTCTTCTGGCATTGGTTCGAACTCCTCGCAGAGATTGTACAGCACTTGTATACAAATCGTATGCGATTAGCTATGATTTGGTCTTTCGGGTAAGGAGCGCCCAATGGATCGGGTTCAAATCGGATTGATCGGCTGTGGCCTGTTCGGGGAGAGCCACTTGCAGGCGTATCGCGCGGTGCGCACCGCGGAAATCGCCGCCCTGTACGACACTGACGAGCGCCGCGCCGCGCAGATGGCCGCGGAGTTCGGCATCCCGCGGATCTGCCGTTCCCTGGAGGAGATCTGCGCCCTGCCGCTCGACGCCATCGACGTAGTCACGCCCGAGGAACTGCATCTCGAACCCGTACTCGCCGCCGTGGCCGCCGGCAAACACGTCTTTGTGGAAAAGCCCCTCTCCACGGACCTGGCTCAGTGCGACCGTATGATCCAGGCGGCGGGCGCGGCCGGGCGCTGCCTCATGGTGGGCCAGATTCTGCGCTTCGAAACCAAGTACGCCATGCTCAAGGACGAGATCGCTTCCGGCCGGCTGGGCCGCGTGGTCTCCATGCACGCCCGGCGCAACCGCCTGAAGACGCTGCTGCCGCGCTATGGCCGGACGCATCCCTGCATCGAGAACAGCATCCACGATATCGACCTGATGCTCTGGTACACCGGCCAGCGCGTCCAGCGCGTGCGCGGCTACAGCCGCAATGCCACCGGCGCGAAGCACGCCGACACGTTCTGGGGCATTCTGGAATTCGAAGGCGGAGCCCTGGGCGTGGTGGAAACCATCTGGCTGCTGCCGCAGGCCTCCGGCATCATCCTGGACGACGCATTTCAATTCGTGGGCGACGCCGGCGTGGGTAACGTGCAGTTGGTGCCGGCCGCCTTGAGCTACTGGCAGGAGGACGGCAACCACGTCCCGGACAATAGCTACGACCCGCGCGTGGCCAATTCCGCACGTGGCGCCTTGCGTGAAGAGCTGGCATATTTCTGCGACTGCGTGCTGGATGGCCGGATGCCGCAGGTGATCACGGCCATCGAGGCCAAGCGCGCCGTGCGCGTCGCGCTGGCTCTGGTGCGATCGTCACAGTCGGAACAAGATGTCGAGTTGACCGAATGGGATTAGAGTTACGGATCCGCGACCGTCAGGGAGCGGTCTCTCGTCGGAGGAGAAGTGGACATTCCAACCAAGTCGAAGTTTCCGCGGGCTCGCGACGTGGCCTATCTGGATACCGCCGCCGAAGGGCTGCCCCCGGAGGATGCGGCGGCGGCGCTGGCCGAGTATTTCAGCGATAAGGCCAGCGGCAGCCCGGGACGGCCCCAGCACTATCGCGCGGAGGTCGAGGCCGTCGAGGCCGCCGCTGGCCTCCTGGGGGCGGCGCCGCGGCACGTGGCTCTGCTCTCCTCGTGCTCGGAAGGCCTGAACCTGCTGGCCAATTCCATCGCCTGGCGGCCCGGCGACGAGGTCCTCATCGACGACCTGGAGTTTTCTTCCAACGTGGTGGCCTGGCTGCGCCTGCGCCACCAGGGCGTGCGCGTGCACGTCATCGCCTCCGAAGATGGAATTCTGCGCTGCGAATCCTTTACCTCGCGGCTCAGCGCCTCTACCCGAGTGGTCTCCATCAGCCAGGTGAGCTACAAGACCGGCACACAGGCGCCGTTCCTGGCCGAGTTGAGCCGCGCCGTCCACCAGGCAGGCGCTATTTTTTGTCTGGATGCCACGCAGGCGCTGGGGCGCGTGCCGGTCTCGCTCGAAGGCGTGGATTACCTGGTGGCCAGCAGCTACAAGTGGCTGCTCGGGGTGCACGGGCTGGGGGTCGTGTACCTCTCGCCGCAATTGGAAGCCTCGTTGACGCCCGGCGCCGCAGGCTGGTATTCGGTGCGCAACATCTTCACCGCAGATCGTTTTGAGCGCTTCACCTACAAGGACGGCGCCGCCCGCCTGCTCACCGGGATGCCCAATTTTCCCTCCATCTACGCGCTGCGCGCGAGCCTGGCGTACCTCCGGGAAGCAGGCGTGGAACGCATCGACCGGGCCCTGAAGCCCCTGGTCCGCCGGCTGCGCGAAGGCCTGGCCGAGACCGGACTGCCATTATTGACGCCGCCCGATCCCCAGTACGCCTCCGGCATCGTGTCCTTCGCTCACCCGGATGCGCCGGCCATCGGGGCCGCACTGGAAGAAGAGGGGGTCATCGTGTGGGCCGGCGACGGCCGCGTGCGCGCCTCCGTGCATCTCTACAACGACGCAGCCGATATCGACCGCCTGCTCGGCGCCTTGCGCCGGATCCTCGACCGCCAGGGGGTCGTGCGTGCCTGAAATCGGCCCCGGCCTGGCCCTGGTGCTGCTGGCCGGAGTCTTTCAGGGCAGCTTCATGCTGCCCACCAAGGGCATGCGCGGCTGGGCCTGGGAGAACTACTGGCTGCTGTTCGCCGCCACCGCGTACCTGGTCTGTCCCTGGCTGCTGGCCCTGGTCACCATCCCGCGGCTCTTCGAGGTGTATTCCGGAGCCACGCTCTCTTCACTCGTTTCCGTGGGCGTCTACGGGGCGGGTTGGGGCGTCGGCGCCGTCACCTTCGGGCTGGGCGTGGACGCGCTGGGCCTGGCCCTGGGCTTCGCGGTGATTCTGGGTGTCGCGGCGACCACCGGCACACTGGTGCCCTTACTGGTGCGTCCGCCGGCGCGCTTCTCGGCGGCGCAGGCCGTCCTCACCGCCGCCTCGCTCCTGCTCATGCTCGCCGGCGTGGCGGTGTGCTCCTGGGCCGGCAAGTGGAAGGAGCAGGAAGGCGCGCCGCGCTCTTACCGCCGCGGCGTCCTGATTTGCCTGGCCTCCGGCCTGCTTTCGGCCTGCGGCAACCTGGGCTTCGCCTTTGGCGCAGCGATCTCCGGCCGCGCCCGGGACCTGGGCGTTTCTGCCGAGGCGGCGCAGAACACTCTCTGGACCCTGCTCACCCTGCCCCTTTTCCTCTGCAACGCGGGTTACGCGCTTTACCTGCTCCAACGCAATCGCACCGCTGCCCGGTATCGCTCCCCCGGCTCCTCCCGCCGAGTGCTTCTGGCTATCGCCATGGGCGTCATGTGGATGGCCGGCATCGGCCTGTACGGCGCGGGCGCGACCAAGCTGGGACGGCTCGGACCTTCGCTCGGATGGGCCATCCTGATGTCGAGCATGGTGCTGGTGGCCAATCTGCTGGGCCTGGCAACCGGCGAATGGAAGGCTTCACCCCGCCCGGCAAGACAAAAGCTGGCCTGCGGGGTCGGCCTGCTGATCGTCGCGATCGCCGGCCTGGCCTGGGCCAACGGCTTGCAGGCCGCCTAGTACAATAGCGGGCGTCTGGAGGACAACAGGTTGAAGGCGAGACGGGCTGGCGGAGACAACGAGAAAGAAGGGGAAGTCGATCGGGTATACCGGGTGCTGAAGAACTGGATCCTGCAATGCGAATACCGCCCGGGCGACTTTCTGGCCGAAGTGGACCTGGCGCGGCAGTGCGAAACCAGCCGCACGCCCATTCGGGAGGCCTGCAACCGCCTCTCCCAGGAGGGCTGGATCTCGCGTATCCGTCACAAGGGTTACATGATTCCCCCCGTCTCCATCCGCGACATCGTGGAGATTTACGAGTACCGCAAGCTGCTGGAGTGTTTCAACGCGGAAAAGGCCGCACATACCGCCAGCGCTGAACAGATCGCCAGGCTGCGCGTCATTCTGGAGGTGGAAAACCGCCCCAAAGCCCCGGTGGCCGAGATACTCGCAGCCAACGACGCCTTTCACCTGGGGATTGCCGAGATCGCCCGCAACCAGCGCGTGCTGGACCAGCTTAAATTGACGCTCGAGTACGTCCACCGGCTGGACGTGCTCTCTACCCAGCGCGACCCCGGCTGGGTCCCTCACGGCGAGATTTTTGTGGCGCTCGAGGCGCGCAAGCCCGTGCAAGCCAGCAAAGCCATGGCGGCGCACGTCGATAGCGCCCGCGACCGCATGCTGAAGCTATTCGGCACCTGATGACCGCATCCGGCGTGCACCTCGAGCGCAAGGCCGCCCCCTGGGGGATCGCGGTTCTGCTGCTGGTCTCGGTTTTTATCAACTACGTGGACCGGGGCAATCTGTCGATTGCGGCGCCCGTCCTGGCGCCGGAGCTTGCCCTAACACCTGCCCAACTGGGCTGGCTGTTCTCCGCCTTCTTCTGGACGTACTCCGTCTTTCAGATCCTATCCGGCTGGCTGGTGGACCGCTTCTCAGTCAACTGGGTGTACGCTGCCGGCTACCTGCTGTGGTCAGCGGCCACCCTCGCCACCGGCCTGACGGGCACGTTCGCCGCGCTGTTCGCCGTGCGCCTGCTGCTGGGCGCGGGCGAGTCGGTGGTCTACCCGGCCTGCTCGCGCATCCTGGTGACGCATTTTTCCGAGACGCAGCGCGGGCTCGCCAATGCGCTGGTGGACGCCGGCTCGAAGGCCGGACCGGCGCTGGGAACTCTGCTGGGCGGTCTGCTGGTGGCGCGCTGGGGCTGGCGCGCGCTGTTTGTGATCGTGGGCGCCGTCAGCCTGCTGTGGCTCCTCCCCTGGTACCTGTGGGCCCCGCCCGCGCAGCCCGCTGCCGAAAGGCGAGCGCGTCAGTCCCCCGGCTTCATCGAGATCTTAGGCCGCCGGGAAGCCTGGGGGACCTCTTTGGGCATGTTCTGTTTCGGCTATGTGTGGTACTTCCTGCTGAGCTGGCTGCCGTCCTACCTGGTCATGGAGCGGCACTTTAGCCTGGAGTCTATGGCCGTGCTGGGCTCCCTGCCCTACTGGGCGGTGGCGGCTTCCGCGGTGCTCTGCGGCTGGGCTTCGGACCGCTGGATCGCGCGCGGCTCGAGCCCTACCCGGGTGCGTAAGACTTTCGTCGCGAGCGGCCTGGTGCTGATGTGCGTGTTCATGCTCCCCGCCGTGCTGGCTCCCACCGCCACAAGCGCCGTGGGAATGCTGATCCTGGTCTATCTTTCCATCGGGCTGTTCAGCTCGAACGTGTGGGCCGTTACCCAGGCGCTGGCGGGGCCGCTGGCGGCCGGCAAGTGGACCGGGATTCAGAACGCGGTCGGCAACCTGGGCGGCGTGATTTCGCCGCTGGTCACGGGCCTGATCGTCGCCCGCACGCACCGGTTCTTTCTGGCGTTCCTGGCGGCGGCCGTGATGTCCGGCCTGGGCGCCGCGGCTTATCTGCTGATGGTCGGCCGAATCGAGCCACTGGGCTGGCGGGGGCAAGGAGACGATGCGGCGTGAGGCGCTCCTGGTTTTCTTCGTGCTACCGGCACTGGCCCCCGCGGCGCCGACTTGCGCCGTCTGCCACCAGCGGATCGCCGAATCCTGGATGCACACCGGCATGGCCCGCTCGCTGGCGCGGCCCGCAGGCGACGAACCGCACCGGCCGGTCACTGTCCACAACCCGGCCGCCGGCCGCTATGACGAAATTTTTCGCGACGCGCGCGGCTTGCAGCAAAGCGAATACCAGCTTGACCCGGACGGCAAAACGATTTTCCGGGTGACCTACCCGATCGAGTGGGTCGTCGGCTCCGGAACTACCGGCCACACCTACATCGTCCGCCGCGGCGGCTCGCTGTTCCAGGCGCCGCTCTCCTTCTACGCCCGTAGACATTCCTGGGCGCTCTCGCCCGGCTACGAACACCGGGACCAGGGCTTCAACCGTCCTATCCTGCCGGTGTGCGTGTCTTGTCACGGCGGCGTCAGCGGGCAGGGCATCGGGTGCCGGGATTGTCATGGCGACGGCCAGACGCACGCCGCATCGGGCGGCGCCGGCGTGATCGTCAACCCGGCGAAACTGCCGTCGCGGCTGGCTGAAGATGTCTGCATGCGCTGCCACCAGGATGGCGATGCGCGCATCTTGCAGCCGGGCAAGCGCGAAGAGGATTTTCGGCCTGGCAGGCCGCTGGCCGAGACCGTGGCTCTGTTCAAAGTGCCGGGGCGCGAAGCCGGCGACGCAGCCGAGCTGCTGGACCACCACTTCGCGATGCGGCAAAGCCGCTGCTTCACCGCCAGCGCCGGCCGGCTGGGCTGCCTCACCTGCCACGATCCGCACGCGCAGCCCTCCCCCGCGCAGGCAGCCGCCTGGTATCGCTCCAAGTGCCTGGGCTGCCATGCGGAAAGCGCGTGTAGCCTGCCGCGCGCGCGGCGCGGGCCGGACGATGATTGCGCCGCCTGCCACATGCCCAGGAGGGACCTGCGGCAGGTCTCGCATGCCGCCCTCACCCTGCATCGCATCGTGCGGCGGCTGGGCCAGCCGGTTCCCGAAGCGCCTTCCAACCTGCCGGATCTGGTTTACCTGAACGGTTCGCCGGGCGATCTGCCGCGGGTGACGCTGCTCCAGGCTTACGCGCAGCTTGCGGACCGTGCCGCCGTCTACCAGGCGCACTACCTGGAGCTGCTCGAAGAGGTCCGTCGCAGCGAGCCACGGGATCCGTTCGTGCTGGCCGCGGTGGGGCGCAAGGCACTGCGCGAGGGCGACCCGCGGGCCGTCGAGTTCCTGGAACAGGCCGTGGCGGCGGCTGCCTCGCCGGTCCCCTACCAGGACCTGGCGGAAGCGCTTACGCGCGCCGGGCGCGGCGGCGCGGCGGTCCAGGTTCTCCGCCGTGGCCTCGACCGCTTCCCGTTTGAGCAGGTGCTGTGGAAGCGGCTAGCCTCGGGCTATATCGCCCTGGGCCAACACCCGGCCGCGCGCGACATCCTGGTGCGCTACCTGGACCTGTTTCCCGAGGATACTTTCATGCGCGAGATGCTGCGCAAGTTCGACGCGGCTTACTCGAAGCGCAGCATCAGCCCGCGATAAAACGCCATGGCTTGCTCCACCTGGTCACACTCCACCCATTCCACGGCGGCGTGCGCCTGGTCGATGCTGCCGGGGCCGAAAATCACGCCAGGCACGCCGGCGCGCGCCAGCTTGCTGGCATCGCTGCCATAGGGCACACCCACGGGTGCGCTGTCCAGGCCCAGGTCGCGCAGCACGCCGCCGGCGCAGGCCACCAGGGCGGAATCGGCCGCGGTTTCGAGCGGATAGTCCTCCAGCATGGGCGGTTCCATGTAGGCATCCAGGCCCGTCTGAGCCTCCAGCAGTTGCCGGTAATGCTCCAGCACGGCCGGGATCTCCTCTCCCGGCAGCAGGCGGCGGTCGATTTCGATGGCGCAGAAATCGGGCACGAAGTTTACCTGCCGCCCTCCCTGGATCACGCCCACGTTGCAGGTGGCGCTGCCCAGCAGCGGATGCCGCCGCTGCCCCAGCTCACGCGTGTCTTCTTCGAGCGCAAGCACCACGCGCGCCATGTTGGCGATGGCATTGATCCCCAGGTGGGGCTTGGAGCTGTGGGCCGCCTTGCCGCGGCAGCAGATCCGCCAGCGCAGCACGCCTTTGCTGGCGATGGCCAAGCGCAAGTCCGTAGGCTCGGCCACGACTGCGGCGGCGGCCTCCAGCCCTTCGCACAGCTTCCGCACTCCGTAAAAGCTGTGTTCTTCGTCGGCCGCCGCCACCACCCAGATCTCGCACGGCGGGGTCACGCCCTCGCGGTGGAGGGAGCCGAGTGCATGCATCATCGCCGCCAGGCCGGCCTTCGTATCGCACGCCCCGCGGCCGTACAGCCGCCCGTCGGAGACGACCGGCTCGAAAGGCGCGATGCTCATCCCGCCGGTTCCCGCGGTATCGGTGTGCGCCTCGAAAATCAGCCGCCGCGCCGGGTTCCGCCCAGGCAGCCGGGCTATCAGGTTGGGTCGCCCCGGAAAGACTTCCTGCTCTAGAGTTTCGATGCCCGCCTGGCGGAAGAACTGGCCGATATACGCGGCGATTTCCCCCTCCGGCCGGCCACCGTCGTAAGCCGGATTGACGCTGTTGATCTCGACCAGCTCGGCCAGGGTCCGGAGCACATCCGGTTGCGGTGTCTTCATTGCAGGGGGTGCCTCCGCCGCATTTTTCGATATTGACAATCTAGTATGTTCATGCTATCAGTATACGAGCTGTATACAATCCTTTTCAGAGGGGAGCCAATCGTCGTGCAAAGAGCCAGGCTATGCATTCTCCGGCTGTCCGTTCTCGCCGCGCTGTTCTGCGCGGCGGTATACGGCCAGCTCTCCACATCATCGCTCAACGGGACAGTGCGGGATACCAGCGGCAGCCTGGTACCAGGCGCCTCTGTGGTGCTGCGCAACGTGGACACCGGCGTGGAGCGGCAGACCGTCACGAACGACGCCGGCAACTACGTGTTCCTGAACATCATCCCGGGCAAGTACACCCTGGAAGCTGTCAAGCAGGGGTTCAGCAAGAGTTCGCTCGCACCGTTTACCCTGGAAGTCAACCAGACGGCCACCTTCGACTTCAGCCTGAAGGTGGGCGGTGTGGAGCAGACCGTGACGGTGGAAGCCATCGGCGCGGAGATTCAGGCCTCCACGGCGGAAGTGGGAGCTGTGGTAAACAGCAAGCAGGTGGTGGACCTGCCGCTCAACGGACGAAATTTCACCCAGTTGCTCACCCTGACGCCGGGGGTTGCGCCCGTCAGCGTCTCGCAGAATTCCGGCTCGTGGATCTCTTCGCCCATCGGCTCCTATTCCTTCCCGGCCATCAACGGGCAGACCAACCGCAGCAACTTCTTCCTGATGGACGGCGTCAGCGATCAGGCGCCCTACACCAGCGTGTACGCCGTGCCCCCGATCGTGGACGCCATCCAGGAATTCAAGGTGCAGTCGCACAACGACCAAGCGGAATTCGGCGGCGCCACCGGCGGAATCATCAACGTGGTCACCAAGTCCGGCACCAATGAACTGCACGGCACCGCGTGGGAATACGTGCGCAACAATGCCTTCGACGCGCGCAACCGCTACCTGGCCAACGTGACGCCCTTCAAGCAGAACATGTACGGGGTGACCGTGGGCGGCCCGGTGATCCTGCCCAAGATCTACAACGGCCGGAACAAGACCTTCTTCTTCGTGGGCTATCAGGGCTTCCGCTACCGGCGCAACGCAGAGACGCTTTTCCGGGTGCCCACCGCCGCGAACCTGGGGGGCGACCTCAGCGACTGGCCGACCCAGATCTACAACCCCTACAGCACGCGTCCCGATCCGAACAAGCCCGGCTCCTACCTGCGCGATCCGTTCCCGCGCAACCAGATCCCCGCGAACCTGATCGATCCCGGCATGGTGCTCTACGCCAAGACGACGCTGCCCACGCCCATCGCCACGGGGGTAGCCGACCGCAATGCCCTGGACACCACGCCGTTCAAGCAGAGCCAGGAGGAGTACACAGCCCGCGTGGACCAGAACCTGGGCACCAAGGACTTTTTCTGGTTCCGTTACAGCGGCCGCTTGCAGGACATTGACAGCTCCGGTGGCCGGCAGGCCTTGGCCAACATCAACGAAAACCGGTCGCGCGATGTCGGCTTAAGCCTCGTACACGTCTTCAACCCCAGCACGGTGCTGCAAATCCAGTATGGCCGCGTGCTGGTCAAGAACCCCTACGGCACCAAGTTCCGCTCCCTGCCGGCGAATTTCGCGCAGGATGTGGGCTTTTCCTCCCAGTTCGCCGGCGGTTTCATCGGCGGCGCCACGCTGGTGCCGGGGCTCACCGTGCCCGACTTCTTCTCCGGCGGGGACAGCGGCATTCTGAAGTCCAAACCCGTGGACATCGACCAGATCAAGGCCAACCTCTCCAAGATCCACGGCAACCACACCTTGAAATTCGGTGGCGAATTCAACCAGACCACGCATTTCAACGACGTCACGCAGGTGAGCGCCAGCTTTGCGGCCTTCCAGACCGCCGATCCGGAGAATCCAGGTAACACCGGCAGCGCGCTGGCTTCCTACCTGTTGAACGTCCCGGACGGCGCCAACCGGAGGAACACCCACGACTCCACGCGCTGGGGCGGAGTGGAGGGCGCTTACTTCCAGGACCAGTGGAAGGTTACGCCGCGGCTGACCGTGAATCTCGGCCTGCGCTACGACATCACGTTCCGCCCGCCTTATGGCCGGCCGGAAGACAACAACATGCAGGTGGGCGACATGAACTTCAACAACGGCACCTATGTGCTGCAAGTCATGCCCACACCCTGCGCGCAGACCAATGCGCCGCCCTGCAACCCGGATCCCAGCGGCAACCTGCCGGCGCACGTGGTGGTGGACCCGCGCGGCAAGATCTATCACAACTGGACCGACAACTGGCAGCCGCGCCTGGGCATGGCCTACCGGCTAAGCGACCGGACCGCGCTGCGCGCCGGCTTCGGCATGTTTTTCGAGAGCTGGGCGGCCCTGACGCAATCCGCGCAGAATTACAGCGGCACGTGGCCCACCGTGGGGCAGCAGATCGCCAACAACCTCAACAATCCCAAACCCGGGGTGGTGACGCCCACCATCAAGGCCACCAATCCGTTCCCTTCCGGCCTGTTCCCCGAGCCCACTCCGTTCAACCAGGTGCAGTGGTTCATGGACCCGAACGACCAGAATGCCTATTCCATGCAGTGGAACTTCGGCATCCAGCACCAGGTGAACACCAACACGGTGGTATCGGCCAGCTACGTGGGCTCCGGCAGCCGGCGGCTGAACCTGGGCGGCTACTACAACGTGGCGCTCACCCCCGGGCCGGGCGATCCGCGGGCGCGCTCGCTCTACCCCTACATCGCGCCCACCTACTACGACCGGAGCTGGGGCCGCAGCAGTTACCACTCCTTCCAGTTCATGCTGGACAAGCACTTCTCGAACGGTTTGGCCTACATGCTGTCCTACACCTGGTCGAAGGCCATCGACATCGGCTGCTCCGGCTGGTTCGGAGTGGAAGGCTGCTCCGTGCAGGATCCCTATCATTTCAACAACGACCGCGGGGTTTCCGGATTCGACGTTCCGCACGTGCTGACCGTGAACTGGCTCTACCAGCTTCCCATCGGCAAGGACAAGTGGCTGCACACCGGCAACCGGGCGGCGGATTACATCCTGGGCAACTGGCAGTTGAATGGCATCACCGTGCTGCGTTCGGGCATTCCCTACACCGTGATGGTGAGCGGCGACATCGCCAACACCGGCAATACCGGGTACGAGCGCCTGAACCTGGTCGGCAACCCCACGCCCGCCAACCAGGGCCCCAACCAGTGGCTGGTCCGCTCCGCCTTCGCCGTGCCGGCTCCCTATACCTTCGGCGCCCTGGGACGGGACGCCTTCCGCTCCGATTGGTCCAAGAACGTGGACCTTTCGATCTTCCGCCAGTTTCCCATTCGCGAGTCGAAATCGCTGGAGTTCCGCGCCGAGGCGTTCAACGTGTTCAACGTGACCGTGTATAATGCGCCCGTCACCGACTTCAGCAGCCCCAATTTCGGTAGAGTGCTAGGTATCAACAACAGCCCGCGGCAGTTGCAGCTAGGGGCGAAGATTATCTTCTGAGGTGACGGGTTTCGATTGAGGCTGGCGCGCTATTTCCTGCTGTTGTTATGGGCCGGCTCTGCGGTGGCGCAGAGCGCGGATGAGGGATCCGCGTTGTTCGAGAGCCGCATCCGGCCCTTGTTCGCTGCGCATTGCTACGCCTGCCATGGCTCCGCCATGCAGATGGCGGGCTTGAACCTTTCCACCGCGGCGGGATTTTTCCGTGGCCGTGACACCGGCCCCATCGTGGTCAAGGGGGACCCGGAGCACAGCGCGCTCATCCGCGCGGTTTCCTACACCGGCACCATCAAGATGCCGCCTGGCGGCAAACTCAGCCCGCAACAGATCGCGGATCTGACGGCGTGGGTGAAGATGGGCGCGCCCTGGCCCCAGGCGGAAACTGCGCCCGCCCAAGCTCCGCGGCCGCAGTTCTGGTCCTTTCAGCCGGTGAAGGACTACCCGCCTCCCCAGGTGCGCGACCGCACCTGGGTGCAGTCTCCCATTGACGCCTTTATTCTGGCCAAACTGGAAGAGAAGGGAATCCGGCCTTCCCCGCGCGCCGACAAGCTCACGCTGCTGCGGCGGGCCACCTTCGACCTGACCGGCCTGCCGCCCACGCAGCGCGAAATCGCGGATTTCTTGGCGGACGATTCTCCCCAGGCCTTCGCGCGGGTCGTGGACCGCCTGCTGGCTTCGCCGCGCTACGGCGAGCGCTGGGGGCGGCACTGGCTGGATGTGGCGCGCTACGCGGATTCCACCGGGGCGGACGAAGACCACCGCTATCCCTACGCCTGGCGTTATCGCGACTACGTGATCGACGCCTTTAACCGCGACCTGCCTTACGATCAGTTCATCCAGGAACAGATTGCCGGAGATCTGCTGCCCGCGCGGGCGGACGAAGTCAACGTGGAAGGCATAACCGCCACCGGCTTCCTGGCCCTGGGGCCCAAACTGATCGCCGAGCAGGACAAGGTGAAGATGCTCTATGACATCGTGGACGAGCAGATCGACGTGGTGGGCCGCGGGTTGATGGGGCTCACGCTGGCCTGCGCGCGCTGCCACGATCACAAGTTCGATCCCATCACCACGAAGGACTACTACTCGCTGGCCTCCATTTTCGCCAGCACCAAACAACTGGCCAAAGTCGAGGGAGTCGTCTCCGAGCTTTACTTCGTGCCCCTGGTGCCCAAGGACGAGGCGGCCCGATACCAGGCGCATCTGGACCGGATTAACGCCAAAAAGGAAGCCATCGAGGAGATCGTGGAGCAGGAGGGCCGCCGGAATGCCGACCGCTTGCGGCCGCACCTGGCCGAGTACATGACCGCGGCCCGGAAAATATACGCCGGCGGCGCGAAAACGGAAGAAATGGCGCGCGCCCAGGGACTGGACGAACGCGTGCTCGGCAAGTGGGTGGAGTACCTGAAGCCCAACATGGAAGTTCGCCCCCACCTGGCCAACTGGTACAAGGCCACGCCGGCCACCCTGGCGCAGGTAGCCCAACAGTATCAGGCGGATTTCGATGCGCGCATCCGGGACTGGGAGGGCCGGATGGACAAGTGGCGGCGGGAGGCCGCCGAGGCCCGCGCCTCCGGCAAGAAGGCGCCGGAAAAGCCCAAGTTTGTGGCGGGCGACGACCGCTTCTTCGCCGAAGTGCGCTTCGGCAAAGGCCCCTTCGCCCCGCCGGAAAAGGACGAAGAACGGCAAAAGGTCTTCCCGGCGGAGGCCAACGCGCGCATCGCTGTCTTGCAGCAGGAGATGGATGCGCTCAAGAAGTCCGGCCCGCCAGAGCCGCCCATGGCCTGCGCGGTCACCGAAGGCGAACCCGTCGAGCAGCACGTCTTCGTGCGCGGGAACTGGGCGGTGAAGGGTGACGCGGTGCCCAAGCGCTTCCCGGTGGTGTTAACGGGCGCCGGACAGCCCCCCATCACGCACGGCAGCGGGCGGCTGGAGTTGGCACGGTGGCTCGCAAGCCCCGAGCATCCGCTCACGGCCCGCGTGATGGTCAACCGCATCTGGCAATGGCATTTCGGCGAGGGGCTGGTGCGCACCCCCAGCAACTTCGGACGGCTGGGCGAGGCGCCCACGCATCCCGAACTGCTGGATTTCCTGGCGAAACGCTTCATCGAGAGCGGCTGGTCCATCAAAGCCATGCATCGCCTGCTGATGCTTTCGAGCGCTTACCAGATGAGCCCCGAGATCAGCGCCGAGCAGGTGAAAGCCGACGCGGCCAACCTGCTGCTCTCGCATTTCAACCGCCGCCGGCTGGATATCGAAGAGATCCGCGATACGCTGCTGGCGCTGGACGGGTCGCTGGATCTCACCATGCACGGCTCGCTCCAGGAAGGCAAGGGCACCGACGTCGAGTTCAGCGAGGCGCGCATGAGCTTCAACCCGGACAAAAGCCGGCGGCGCACCGTCTACCTGCCGCTGCGCCGCTCGAACCTGCCGAGCGTTCTGAACCTGTTCGATTTCGGCGACGCCACCACCACCAGCGAAGGCCGCAGCCGCACGAACATCGCACCGCAGGCTCTGTTCATGATGAACAGCGGCTTCGTGACGGAGCGTACGCGGGGGCTGGCGAAAATGCTGCTGGTCGAAGGCGGCGACGACGCGGCGCGCATCCGCCGGGCCTATTTGATTACACTGGGCAGAAAGCCGCTGGCGGAGGGATCCGACGATGAAGTACGGGAGGCGCTCGAATATATCCGGGGCTTCGAAAAGAAGCGGCCCGGGCCGGAGGCGCGCCTGGACGCCTGGGAGAGTTTCTGCCGCGTCCTGACGGCTTCGAACGATTTCGTATACGTGAACTGAGGGCACTGATGGACGGCAACCGGTTTCTTCCTCTCTCGCGGCGCGATCTGCTGCGCAATTCCGCCGCGGGATTCGGCATGGTGGCGCTGGCCGCCATGCTGGCCGAGAATTCCCCCCTGCACGCGGAGACCGCGGAGAATCCCCTGGCGCCCAAGGCGCCGCACTTTCCCGCGCGCGCCAAACGGGTCATCTTCCTGTTCATGCACGGCGGGCCCTCCCACATCGACACGTTCGATCCCAAGCCGCGCCTGGTCCGGGACAACGGCAAGCCGCTGCCCTTCAAGCGCCCGCTCACCTTCGCCGAGGGCCAGACCGGGGGTCTCATGAAGTCGCCCTGGGAGTTCAAGCCTTACGGCGAAAGCGGCACCCCGGTAAGCGAACTGCTGCCCCATATGGCCGCCTGCGTGGACGATATCTGCGTGGTGCGCTCGATGGTGGGCGACAGCGTGGCGCACGGCGGCGCACTGCTGCAATTGCACACCGGGTCGAATACGTTCACGCGGCCCAGCATGGGCTCCTGGGTGGTTTACGGGTTGGGCACCGAGAACCGCAACCTGCCGGGATTCATCACCATTAAGCCCTCGCTCTCGCATGGCGGCGCCAAGAACTGGAGCTCCAGCTTCCTGCCGGCGGCTTACCAGGGCACGCCCATCGGCCACGGCGGCATGAAGCCCGAAGATCTGCCCGAGCCCATCGAGTACCTGAAGAACAAGGGCCTCACGCCGGAACAGCAGCGCTACGAGCTGGACATGCTGCAAAAGATGAACCGGCGCAGCGCGCGACGCTGGCAATACGATCCCGAACTGGAGGGCCGCATCCAGGCCTTCGAGCTGGCCTTCCGCATGCAAACGGAAGCGCCGGAGGCCTTCGAAATCGAAAAGGAATCGGAAGCCACCAGGAAGCTTTACGGGCTGGACCGTCCTGAATGCCGGGACTTTGCCTGGCAGTGCCTGCTGGCCCGCCGGCTCATCGAGCGGGGCGTCCGTTTCGTGCAGTGCTCGCACACCTACGGGCCGGGTAACGAAGTGGGCTGGGACGCGCACAACGAACTGGTCCGCCTGCACAGCCGCACCTCGCGGCAGGTGGATCAGCCGGTGGCGGGCCTGCTGCGGGATCTGAAAGCGCGCGGGCTGCTCCAGGACACGCTGGTGATCTGGGGCGGCGAGTTCGGGCGCACGCCCATCTCGCAGGGGGGCGACGGGCGCGACCACAATCCCTACGGCTACACCATGTGGATGGCCGGCGGCGGCGTCAAGGGCGGCATCACCTACGGCGCCACCGACGAATTCGGCTACTACGCGGTCGAGGATCGCATGCATATCCACGATATGCACGCTACGATGTTGTATCTGCTGGGGCTGGACCACACCCGGCTGACCTACTTCTACGGGGGGCGCAATTTCCGCCTCACGGACGTGGCGGGCAACGTGGCGCACAAGATCGTGGCGTAAGAGGAAGGGCGCGGGGCGCCTTTCGCGCAAACATGGCTATGCAGTGGGGGAAGTGGATGGCCGCCGTGCTGGCCGCGGGCGCCGGTCTGGTGGCGTCGCCGTCTCCGCCGTGCGGGGGGCCGCCGGATCTGGAACGCGGCGGCGCGTACGATGCTCTGGGCGTGTGGTTCGCCGAGCGTCAGCAACTCGCTTGCGCCGTTTCCGCGTTTGAATCCGCTGTGCGGGCGCAACCCAGCCAGGCGCTGCCGCATTTCCATCTGGCCACGGTGTATGCCCGCCAGCAGCGCTACCGGGAATCGGCCACCCAGTATCGCGAAACGCTGCGCCTGGACCCGGGCAACGACGAGGCGCGCACGGCACTGGTGAAGGCCCTGCTGTACCTGCGGGAATACGGCGAAGCGCTGCCCTGGATCGAAGAGTACGCGCGGCGCAAGCCGGACGATTTCGAAGCCAACGCCCTGCTGGGCGCCGTGTACCGCGGGTCGGGCAGATACGCCGAAGCGGAGCCGGCGCTCGAGCGGGCGGCGCGCCTCAAGCCCGCCGATTTCAACGTGCAATATCACCTAGGCTTCGTGCTGGCGCGGACCGGCAAGCCGGAGCTGGCCCTGCCCCACCTGGAAAAAGCTCTCGAACTCGATCCCGGATCGGCGGAGGCGCGCTTTCAACTGGCCTCCGTGCTGCGGGCGCTCGGGCAGAAGGAGCGCGCGCAGCAGGAACTCGCCGCCATCGGCCGCCAGAAGCAGGAAAGTGTGCGGCAGGACGTGGCCGGCACAAAGGCCGCGCGGGCCAGCCAGTACCTGGAAGCAGGGGACGCGCGCAAAGCCGCGGCGGCGTACGAAGAGGCCCTGCGCGAGGATCCGTCCAACGCCCGCACCTGGTATGACCTGGCGCTGGCCCGCGCGAGGCTCCCCGACCAGGCAGGCGAGCGGCAGGCGCTCGAGCGAGCAGTGGCGCTTGATCCCAAACTGGCTTTGGCGCAGAACCAGCTCGGCCTGCTGGACCTGGAAGACGGGCGCGCAGCCCAGGCCGAAAAACACTTGCGCGCGGCGCTGGAAGTTGATCCGCACTTTGCCGAAGCGCTGAGCAACCTCGGCGTGCTCTACGGCCAGCAGGGGCGGAACGAGGAGGCCGAAAAGCTGTTCCGCCAGGCGGTGGAGAGCAATCCCCGCTATGCGCAGGCTTTCGTCAATCTGGCCCTGGTGTTGGGCGCGCAGGGGCGCTTTGCCGAGGCCGAGGCGGCGGCCCAGAACGCGGCGCGCCTGGACCCCAACGCCGCCGCCCTGACGGCCCTGGGCATGCTCCAGACCCGGCTGGGCAAGTCCGGCGCGGCAATCCGCAATTTCCGGCAGGTCGTCGCGCTGAATGCGAGCTCGGCTGAAGCGCACCTGAACCTGGGCATCGCCCTGGCGGACCATTTCGAGCTGGAGGCCGCGCTGGCGGAGTTCTCGGAGACCGCGCGCCTGGCGCCCGGCGCAGCGGCGGCCCACTACAACCGGGGCCGCGCGCTGCTGGATCTGCGCCGGCCCGAGGAGGCCCGCACGGAGCTGGAGACGGCCGTGAATCTGGCGCCGCGCAATGCCGCCGCGCTCTACCTGCTGGGTTTGGCAGAGAAACAAATGGATCATCCGGAGCGCTCCGCCGAGTTGCTGCAGCAGGCCGTGGCGATCGATCCCAACCATTCCGATGCTCAATATCTGCTGGGGCAGGACCTGGCGCGGCTGGGCCGCACGGCGGAGGCCGTGGCCCACTGGAAGAAGGCCGTCGAGCTGCGGCCCGATCACGCCGAGGCGCTCTATAACCTGGCGCGGGCCTTGCGCCAGACCGACGCCGGCGCGGCGCGCCAATACCAGGAGCGCTTCACTGCCTTGCAGCAGCAGCGCCGCATCGCGGACCGGGCCGAGACGCTGGGGAATTTCGCGCTGGCCTCGGCGGCGGCGCGGGACATCCCGCAGGCGGTGGCCCAATTCCGCGAGGCGCTCGCGGTGTGCGGCGAATGCCGTTCGCGCGGGGACCTGCACAAGAACCTGGGGCTGGTGTACTGCCGCTCGGGCGACCTGAAGAACGGCCGCGCGGAACTGGTGGAAGCGCGGCGCCTGAAACCCCACGATGCGGACGTGGGCCGCGCCTTGGAGATTCTGGACAGCCTGGCCGCACAGGGCACGGGCGCCGGCAAGCAGTGACCATCGCGCGCGCCATACCGCTGCTCACTCTCCTAGCCGGCGCGGCGGCGGCGGAATCGGCGCGCTATATCGGCTCGAAGACTTGCGCGGGCTGCCACCCGCGTATCTATACCTCGTTCCGGCGCACGGCCATGGGCCGCTCCATGGCACTCGCGGCCGAAAACGCGCCGGGCCTGGCGGCGGGCCCGGTGACGATGACGCATCCCAGAGCCGAGCGCACTCTGCAGGTGTGGCGAGAAGGCGGCGCCGTCTACCAGAGCGAAGCCCAACCCGGGGTGTTCGTGACCAAACACCAGCTCGAATACGTGATGGGCTGCGGAGTCAACGGCTATACCTACCTGGTGCGGCGCGGCGATCGCCTGTTCCAGGCTCCGCTCTCCTACTATTCGCGGGCCGGGAGATGGGATCTTTCGCCGGGATACGAGAGCGGCGATGTCGCTTTCAGCCGGCCGGCGGCCGAATCCTGCGTGGTGTGCCACAGCGGGCGCGCGCGGCCCGTGCCCGGACAGACGGGCCGCTACCAGTCGCCGCCCTTCGAAGAACTGGCCATCGGGTGCGAAAATTGCCACGGTCCCGGCTCGGCGCACGCCGCCGCCGAGGGACGCGGCGTGCACGCGCCCGCCTCGATCGTCAACCCCGCCCGGCTGGCGCCGCGCCTGGCCGAGCAGATCTGCATGTACTGCCACCAGGGCGGCGATACCAGGGTGCTGCAGCCCGGCAAGTCCTACCTGGACTTCCGGCCGGGCGCTTGGCTCGATGACACGCTGGCGATCGGCAACCTGCCCGCCACCGAGCGCGACGCCGACCTGCTGGAGCATCATGCCGCGATGGCGGCCAGCCGCTGCTTTCGGGCGAGCGCCGGCAAGCTGAGCTGCCTCACCTGCCACGATCCGCACAGCGAACCGGCCGCGGGGCAGCGAGCGGCGTATTTCCGGGCGCGCTGCCTCGGTTGCCACTCCCGGCGCAGTTGCACGGCGCCGGCAGTCGCCCGCCGGGCGCGCGCCGACGATTGCACGGCGTGCCACATGCCCAAGCGCCAGGATCCGCAGATTACGCATTCGGCGCTGACGAATCACCGCATCCCGCGCACGGCGGACGCCGTGCCGTCCCGGCCGGCCCCTCCGACGGCCGAAGCCGGAGTGATTCATGTGAACCCCGCCCCGGGCGGACGACCGCTTCCGCCTCTGACGCTGCTGCGCATGTACGGCGAGCTCATGGAACGCGAACCCAGCCTGGCCGAACGCTACGTGGCGCTGCTGAGCCAACTGGCGGGCGGCCTGCCAGACGATCCGCTGGTGCTCGCGGCGCTGGGCCGCAAGGAGTTGCGGGAGCAGGCCAACGAGCAGGCGGCCCGGCACCTGGCGCGCGCCATCGAGCGGGGGTTCACGGGACCGGCGGCCTTCGCCGATCTGGCCGAGGCTCTGGCGCGCCAAGGACGGACTGAGGAGGCCGTGACCGTCCTGGAGCGTGCGATTGGGATCGAGCCGTTCTCCCCGGTGCTGCAAAAGACCCTGATCCTGCGCCTGATCGACCTGCGGCGGTACGGCCAGGCAAAAGTGGCGATGGAGCGCTATGTGGAAGTGTTTCCGGAAGATTCGTTCATGCGCGGGTTGCTCGGGCAGGTGAACCCGCGGCCCTGAAGTAAACCGCGCGACAAGCGGGCCTGAACCTCCGATAAGGATAGCAAGGGGGTGGCCCCGATGATGAAGTACGATGCTCATGACACGCCGGTAACCCAGATCCAGGACCCTTTAGGACGCACCGCCGGGGAAGCCGCGGGACCTCGCCCGGCAGTCTTCCTGAATCCGGCGCCGCTCGTAGACGTGCTGATCGAGCAGGTCGAATACCTGGTGGGCCACCTCTCCCGGGCCTGTCCCCCGCGCTGTCCCGATTGCGCCCGGCTGGAGCGGGCGATGGTCTATTTGCTGAAGCCGTTCCGGTAGGCCGAAACCCGGTGGGTGTCGACGGTAGGATTTTTGCAGATTCCACCCTGGCGTTCGATTCCGTTTGCTAATTGAACACCAGAAACTACCCTCATTTATCTACCTTACGCCCCTAAGATACAATCAAAATCTGCACGCCGACAGTCCTAATCTTAGGGGCGTTAGTTAGGTGTGCGCGGAGCGGTCCAGCCGAGGAAACAGGCGGAAATCGCCCAGTGCCCCACGCACGCCGGCTGACGAGACCTTGCGTCACCGACGTAGCCCAATGTACCGTTACGCCAGATTTCTCGCAGCGCGGGCACGTCATACGATTTCCCTCCCGCTTGCCTGGTTAGCTTGATATCGTCCATCACCCCGAGCGAAATGTAAAAGTGTATTTGTTTACCAGCCTGAGCGACCTCTGAAATCGGCATCCTGAAGATTTCGCTGGACAAATGGAGCGGTTTCGGCTACCGTAGGGTTGGATGAAACCAATCGGTCGGCCCGCCGCAGACCAGCAG
>Ga0209581_1000485_pt1 | contig 83566 bp, 77 predicted proteins | sample Coa_R2_FD_187160 | JGI IMG/M metagenome (GOLD analysis project Ga0209581, IMG submission 187160) | Surface soil microbial communities from Centralia Pennsylvania, which are recovering from an underground coalmine fire - Coalmine... | ecosystem: Environmental > Terrestrial > Soil > Unclassified ...
GGCCTCGCGGGGAAGGCTGTTCTATCGTTTGGCTCAACAAGCCGTGCAAGTAGACCCAGCGCCGTTCGCAACTTTGATCAAACCACAACCTATTGGGGTTGGTGGCGTCAAGTAAATACCCCTATCCTTTATTCATGTAATGGCGCGGCGCCGCCGACTGCGATACCTTCGAGCCCTGTGACGCGTGAAGATACTCTACGGACTTGCGCGACGTTCCTAATTTTCCACCTCGCGACAAATTCTGGCGTGTCGCCGTCGGATACCGATTCACAAAGGCGTTCTAGCCGCCATTCCGTCAAAGTGAATTGTGATTGGGACACAGCACGCGATCCGGGGAACGTCCACCCTAAATTTCGCACCATCCTCAAGTCCTCGGCGTTAATCAGCTTTCATAAAACCCCTTTCCCGTCCACTTCAGTTCCCATAGTGGTTCACTGCCGCGGAGGGTCCTTCTGAAGCGCTGCGCATTAGCTGGGTTGCGTTGTCCCAGCGGGACTTCAGCGATGGCGATAGGTCCCGTCAGAGTCCTTTGAAAACCGTACATGATCACTTCCTCGATAGCCAGCGCGAGAATGCTGAAGACCCGCCCAGCAAATTCACTTACGGGTTCGCTTCCGATCAACGGTTCTATCATCGAAACCACGCGATCACTACACTTGTACTTGACGTTCGAAAGGTTCCATCCTTCAACCCGCATCCTTTTGAACTGCTCGTCAATTTCGAGTAGGGAGGGGCGCAGCTTTCTCAGATATGCGACTAGAGCAGCATGCTTAGCTTCATTCCGTTCGCAGCCCCTCGCGAAGCGCTGCTCGCGGTCCGCCATGTAGTCAATGTTAACCTCAAAGAATTTCATCGTGGACGGCAGATTCACGATGACTGCATCAGCCATTTCCAAAAAGTGCGCGGTGTGCGAACGTAGGGGACCGTCGATACGCTCAGAAAGCAGCGGGTCGGCCTGTGCCTTACGCACAATCGTGCCTTTCTGCAGAGCCTCTTTGTGGGCGGCTATCAGCTTCCGTATGTTAACTAGATCGCTTCGCAGACCTAGCGCCGGATTGAGCGTGCCAGCATAGCGCTCATCAAAGACCTTTTTGTCCTGCTGCGATAATACGTTGGTGGCCATGTCGACCACACCGATAAACACTCTGGCCATAAATGGCTCGCCACTCCCCTCCATGCCTGTATCTCTAACCTCGAACGGCGGAGGAAATTCCAGCGTCGCCGTCATATCACTTTGACGCTCAATTGTGGCCGGCCATTTCTCGAATTCTGGTCGTGTGACCTTCATGACCATCGACAGTTCCGTATCTTCGACCTGTACCGTACGGGGCGGTTCGCCTTTTGTAAACCACACCAGCAGCGCCATAAGGGGAATCTTGCCTTTCTTTCGGATGATCCCCCCGTCCTGCCACGGGATATACATTAGCGTTGCCAGTTCTTCCTTTGAGGGCTTGTGCCTGATACGGATGATCGGGTTTTGCTCTGACGACTTTGCTGGTGGAGTCTCATAGCGAACCAACCGTCTCTCGGTGTTAAACTGATACACTCCCAGGACGTGAGGAATGGATGATGATCCTTCGAGAAGGATCGAAAATGGCGGGATACTGGGACGCCTCGGATAAAACGCGAGATGCGAAAGCAAATGTGTGAAAAGCCTGTTAAGCGAAAATGCCCCATCTTCACGGGCGACCAAATGCACGAAGCAGGGAGGGATCACAAACTCGTCAGGGGAGGCGATGCCCAGATGGCCCATATTCCGAGCGCCAACGAATTGCGCTTCGTAGGCTATGACGCCGGTATCAAGTACTACGATAATGTCTGGACGGTTAGCCGTTTCGTACTTCTCATTCAGCTCAAGGCAATGTTCGGCGAGCTTTTCGAGGCTGATATCCGATCGGAAGCCGAGAATTATCCCGAGTGTGCCTGTCGTAGTCAGCGTGCTCTCCGTTGCCTTCTGATCCATCTCGCCGATTGGGCGCTTTCTCAGCCTCTTGACCTCTTCGATTTTTGCGAAAGCCTCTTCGAGTTGGTCCTTGTTGAGCGTTGCCTTGACTTCGATGATTGCGGCGACAGCATCTGCAGAGACGATCTGGTTCGCGCCATCATATTTGTAAACGGGACTAGACTGTTGATCGTAGATAATCACGTCCTGATGATCGCTCATCTGGTTGTCGGCATCGATCACGAACCCTTTCGTCGCGTGGAAGCGCTTTGGAAGGTGACCGTTCAAGAACTCCCTTACCTTTTCCTCTGTTTCGCCACCCTTCTCCCCAGAATGGGGGATTGAGTTCCGTATGTATTCGAAGTCGTCGTGTAGCTTTCTTGCAGCCTGGGAAATTAATCCTGCAATCGTGCTTTTCTCAGTCATGGTTCTGCCCCAATAGTGTGTATCCGCCTACGCTTGTGTGCCCTTCTCCCGAAACATTCCAAATGTCGCTTGCCGTTGATGGATTATATTCCTTCGTAGGCACTGAGCGCACTGAGATCCGGAGACGAAGGGGACAGATACCCCTACCATCCTGCTGTCGCTTGCGACAGATGTAATCATTGACAATCAAGTTGCCGGTTAAAGGGGCAAAGCGCCGATTTGCCCTGTGCTTCCATCTGCTGTGGTCGGACGAGTGTAACGACAAGTGAATTCTAACGGAGGGCCTCAACGAGCGTTGGGTATCGCCCGCAAATGGTCGAATTCTTGGACCACTTCGAATGGGACAATCGGCGAGTCGACTTGACCCGCCATTTGGTCGATCCTGTAAGCCGACATGTTTCCGAGAAACCTTGCTGCCGCCGCGATGTGCGGCACGCGCTCCGGAACAAGGCCCATCAGCCTGGCACAGGTCGTGTCGGCGGCCACGGGATCATCCGCCAGCACTAGCTTGCCGAGATTGCTAGGCGATCCTGCCAATGGGCCATTCCCTTCCATCGCGGTGATGCCGTCCGCGATGACGAAATGGATCGGAACCGTGGCGCAGATGTCCACGATGCACCGCTCGATGCCTTTCCAATGGAGAATGTTTTTCGGCCAGCTGTATTTGACTCCCGGAACCACGCCGAACATATTTTTCATGCTGAGCGTCACACCAGTCCAGTGGTGCGTTTTGATCTTCGGCATAGAGACAATGAAGTCAGACCGGAGAACTGCCCGTGGCAGCCAGATTTCGTGAAGTCCGGAATAGTCAGCACGAAGCTTGACCTTGGAGACGTCATCGCGATTGAGGTCAACGAATGGAACCTGGACTCTCGAAAGCTGGTCAAGAAGACCGCTCTCGTGGAGCACGAGATAGGTGTCGCGCTGGTGTCCAGGGCCTTCGCCGACGACTACGGAACGCGCTCCCAATCGCTTGAAACACTCTGCTGCGGCCGAGACCAGCAGGGGGTGGGTGTTAATGTGCGCGCCGGGGATGTAATCCACCAAATTCGGCTTGAGCAGAACGGATTTGTTTGAAGCGTCGAGGTCAAACAGCTTGAGTCCTTCGAAAAGTGTCTCAACGAGCGATTCGGTGTAACTGTCGGCATTTAGAATCGCAACCTGAGACCGCGCGGGGCGGCGATCCGCATCGAATCTCCGCACCAAGAAAGGGAACGACGCTGCAATTTCCACGAAGGATCTTCTGTGACCAATTGGCTGACCTTGTTGAATCATGGCATCACCTCAAATGGATTTCCGTGTTCCATGCAATCAAGGGCGATAGCCGCGATTGCGAGTGTCGCAGTGTCCTGAAGTTGATCCCGGCTCATTCCCAATAAGCGCCCCTGCTCCTCGGTCACTGGCTGGGCAAAGGCGTGCATTGCCAGGATGGACCAAGCTAGGCTCCATGCAGATTGACAGTTCTTTGCTTCGTGCCGGAGCCATGAAATACTCTTCGCAATCACATCGCATTTACACTCCTGTTGCAGCGCGAGGAGCGCGATCGCGGTTGTGTCCAAGTGAGGCTTCATGGGCGCACCATAAACAACTCCATTCCCAGCGTTCCAGCCGCCGTTCGGGCAGGCACGATCAAGAAGCATCTCGACTCCGCGGCGAATACGGTTCGTGACTTTTCTGCTTCGACGGTGCGGGTAACATCGCTTCAAGGCGATAACGGCGAACCCTGTCGGCACGACCCAACTCAACGTGCCGGGCTGCCACGGCCAACCGTATTTTCCTGGGTCAAATCTGACATGCGTGTCTTGCTTGCAGAACTTCCACCTCCAAAGCGCTTGGGCTTCCTTTCCGCGGCATCGCAGCAACCAGCTTATTCCTCGCCCCACATTACTTTCATTTCCGAAGTTGCTGAGCACGAGAACAGCCAAGCCGGTGAGACCACATGCTTCCTGGTCGCCAGCGAGCCCCGGCCAAGCGCCGTCAGGGTGTTGCAACCGCAAAAGGGATTCCATTCCTGGAACCGTTGCAGCCTTGCCTCTCGGATGGAGCGCGAGCAAGGCCAGACACGTCGGCTCAAGCGCAACTTGAGGACACTCCCGGCGGTAGCTCCAGCCGTCGGGCATCCGCCTACGAGTCAATTCGCCCTGAAGGATGCCGCTGTTTGTCACGGCATCAGTTGTAGAAAAAAGTATGGAAGCTGTCAAACAGCCGGATAAAATGCCTCGCCTTCCCGAATCGGGCGCTGCGATTCATGCTCAAGATCAGCGCGTAAGCTAGGCCGTGCCCTGATTGGGAAGGAAGATTCAACGATGGTTAGGAAAATTGATCTACACCATTTTCATGGCGTGGGGGTTGCCGTGTAACCACCGAACGAATTGACCACAGCAACGCCCGAGGAATTTGTTAAAAGATTTGGACGGCAAAATATTTTTATCGAAGGGTGGCATACGGATTGCTCGACTGGAGAATTGCACGGGCTGGAACCCGAAAAGCACAATTGTTAAAAAATGTGGACCGCAAGGTTTCTTCCTTTGGCGATGCTGTGGAAGTTGCTTTGAAATACGCCTCCGGGACGTAGCCGGAAAATACACGGCAAGTTTGTTAAAAGAATTGGACGTGAAAATATTTTTTGCTCCGGATTTCGGATCGAAGCTTCCCAACCACATTGCAACCGCAAATCCCTGTCAGGAAATGGACTACAAGCGTTCGCCCTGACAACAGTCCGCTTCAAGAGCCAAGGCTCTCCCCCTTTTTGACCCTATTTTCGTTGTGCAGACGCGCCCGCTCAAATTCCAAACAGATTAAATTGACTGCCCGGGAGGTACGGGCATGTTCGCATCCCTTGAAGACCTGCGTGTTCGGCTTCGAAGCACGCGGTACGTCATTGATCCGGTGACGCTCAAGGCCGTCTATCTGGCGGCCGAGATGAAAAAGCCGCTGCTGGTCGAAGGCCCGCCGGGCTCGGGCAAGACCGAATTGGCGTACGCCATTGCTACAGCCGCGGATACCGTGGTTGAAAGGCTCCAGTGCTACGAAGGCATAGGGGAGGACAAGGCCATCGGCAAGTTCGATGAGGCATTGCAAGACCTGTTCCTACGCCTCCAAGGAGGCCAGTTCGGCGACGAGTGGAGCGGGGTCCGTACCCGCCTCCAGTCGCTCGAGTTCTTCTCTCAAGGGCCATTACTGCGAGCGTTGCTCTATCCAGACAAACCCTGTGTCCTTTTGGTTGATGAGCTCGACAAAGTGGACCATGCCTTCGAAGCGATGCTTCTGGAATTGCTCAGCGCCTGGCAGATCACGGTGCCGAAACTGGGGACCATTAAGGCCGCGACAGTCCCTTTCGTCGTCCTAAGTTCCAACGAGGAACGACGCCTGGGAGACCCTCTGCGCCGCCGATGCTTTTACCTGCGCTTCGAGTATCCCGCGATCGAACGCGAAGTCGAGATCCTGAGCTTGCGCGGCACAAATCAGGACCTGAGGCTGCGAGGCCAGGTGGCCGGGCTCGCCTGTGCGCTTCGTGCCTGGAACATGGAGAAACCACCTTCAATTGCAGAAATGCTCGACCTAGCCAAGGCACTCGAAATTCTCGGAGTGAGTGAGATCAACCCAGAAGATCGGGACTTGCTGCTACCACTCCTTGCAAAAACGCACGCCGACAGGCGAAGGCTGTCCATGAACGCCGGATTCGAAGGGCTGGTATTCGACTCGTTGCGGTACCGCGACCAGCTTGCGGCCGCAGAACAGCAGATGGCAGAGGTGCCGGCGTGAGATTCACGACTTTCATCCTGCTCGCATTTTCCAGCGCCCCGATGGCTTTGGGTCAGAGTCCGCCAGGCCTCCGGCAGGTCGAGATCCGATGCGCCGAGTACTACGCGCACGCCTACCATGTGCCGGCAAAGTTGGTTGAGGCGGTGATTGACGTCGAGTCGAACTGGAACCCGCTCGCCGTATCACCAAAGGGCGCCGTGGGGTTAATGCAGTTGATGCCCGAAACCGCCTTCGATGTTGGAGTTCATAACCGATTTCAGATCGAGGACAACATTCGAGGTGGCGTCGCTTATCTTGCGTGGCTGATTCGATTGTTTCGAGGAGACCTGCGCCTGGCGATTGCGGCGTATATTGCCGGGCCGCAACCGATTCTCGCGCGCGGGCCGGCCTATTCATCTCGGGAAGTCTTTCTGTATGTGTCGCATGTGGCCGAGCGTTATCGCGCAAGGCGCCTCGAAACAGAAACTGGAGGGAATCCATGAAAAAAGCACTCTGTCTTGCGCTGTTCTTGGCATGCATTGCCCGCGCGCAAGGGCAAACACCCAACCCTCAGCCACAAATCGTGAATGGCACGGAGGCATCCTGGGCGGTCACTGTAGTTGACGTGACCGCGCACTTCGTGACAGCCATCAGGCTTCCAGAAGCTGTCACCTCGGTGGCTGTCGGGGACCCCGCGCTCTTCCAAGCTGAACACTCCGATCATGAACCGGACATTGTGTTCATCAAAGTGCTCACGACCAAGCCCGCTGAGTCGGATTTGCTGATCTCAACTGCCGATGGACATGAACTTTGCATGTTGCTGGTAAGCAAGGGTCAAGAGGCCAAGCCGCGTGTGGATTTCCTGGTGAATTACCGGCCGGGGAGGAGCTTCATTGTCGAGCCATCACGTCTCCCCGTGGGGCTCGCAGAGACCCTTCCCGTCCAAGCATCCGCACTTCCTCCAACCAGTACTGGCACAATGGCTTCAGGGATTCCACCATCGTCCACCGAGCCCGCTCCGCTTGGCCATTCCCATGCTGCAATCGCGCCACCAATCGCCTCTCAATTGAGCTCACTTGATGAGCTTCTGCAGCGTCAGCAGCATGCGCCCTTGCCAAAACTCTACGGTGAACATCCCGCGACCGAGGCTGCCGGAGGAGAAAGGATCCGTGCCGGCGTGAGCCGGGTGATTGATGGCGGCGAGGACGTGATCGTTTTGTTTTCAGTGGTCAATCCGCAGAGCCACGCCATCTTGCTCCTGCCGCCTCAGGTTCAGTTGGGCGGCAAGTCGAAGCAAGGCAAGCTGATTAAGCACGCTCGATGGACGAGCGCCGAGCAGTTGCCAGTGGTCGCCTACCGGCTGAGCACGTGCCGTCTGGGGCCGGGCGAGCGGGCGGACGGCGTCGTGGTCTTCGAACGCCCGCCCTACAAACAGTCGAACGAAACGTTGTTCTTGCAGATGGCCGAGGCGGGCGCTGTAGATGAACCGGCTCTCGCGCCCATCGGCTTCGGAGTCAGCACATCTCAGGAGGACTACCATGCCAGACGAAGTAGCGACAAATAGCAGCGAAACCAACGCCCATGAAGAGGATCTTCTCAAAGAGGCCGAGCCAGAAAAACCGCTAACGCCGCTGGAGCAGCTTTTCCGGAAGTTCAGGAAAGCGTTCCACGCTTCGAGGCCGGCTTCTCCAGCCACCCGCAAGGAGCTCGGAAAGGACAAGTCGAAGACCCTTTTTGTGCTCGTCGCCGCGGCCATCGGCGTCTTGCTGTTCTTCCTTGCGATATTTTCTTCGCCGCAAAAAGCGAAGCAGCAACAAGTGTGGCAGCATCGTGGCCAGCCCGACCTCGGCAGGCGGATGACGCCGGGACAGGCCCAGCAGCAAGCAGGCTCCGTCACGCCATTGCTCAATGCGCAGGTCCAGAACCAAGCTGCTCTGGCTAACGGCCAGGTGACGCCTGAAGACATCAGGCGGACATCGCAGCCGACTTTTGGGAGCCAGCCTGCCGCCCCCAATGTCACGGCCAACACTCTCATCGCACCACCGATGAATACGACAGCGAACGGTCAGAGCGGAAGTACTCCGGCGCCCGTGCCAGGAACGGACCACGGAAGCAGCCAGCAATACGCGCTTGGTAAGATCAACTTTCCCGACGCAGCGCTTCAGAAAGAATATTCTCAGGCGGGATACACTCCAAACTACGCGGCTCCGAATGCTCATAACGGTGCTACGACCTCGTCAACAACCGACGACGACCTCAAGAAGCCTTCGCTCGTTTTTGTAAGAAATGAGAAAACGGCTCGAAGCCTCCCGCGGAACCTGATACCTACGGGCGATTCAGTCTCGACGCCCGTCGCGTTGAGTTTAGCGCAGCCTTCACTTGACTCGATCCTGCCGCCTGGAACGCGTCTCGTTGCGCGGCTCGAATCACCAGCAAGCACGGCGGTTGCCGGTCCCGTCGTGGCCGCAATCGAGTACAACTACGAGCAAGACGGCCAAATCGTCGTACCGGCTGGATCAAAGGCCATCGGAAAGCTCGAGCAGGCGAATCCCTCAGGATACGTTTCGCTGCACTTCACCCGAATGGACTTCCCGGACGGCACGAGCGAGAGGATTGACGGCATCTCGATGGGGTTGAACTACGGGCCGGTCAAGGGCCTCGTGAACGGAAGAAAGCGAGGCACGCGGTTTCTCGTCCAGACGCTGACCGGGCTTGGCACGATGGCTTCGTACTTGGTGGGCGCGGGCAACTTTTCCGGGCCTCTTTCCGAGAGCGGCTTATTGAGAGAGCGTATTGCCGACAACGTGGGCATTGCCGGGCAGAACGAGCTGAACCAACTGTCGTTCAATCAGAACATTGTTGTGACCGTCCCTGGGCACACGCGCTTCTACATCTTGCTTCAGAAGAGGGAGGATGTTTCCGGCCGGACTTCAACCGCCCGCCGCGAAAGTGATTCCGTTTCGTCCGTCCGCAACGCTCAAAGTGTGCCAAATCTTGGGGAGCTGCGCGAACTCTTCGAGTTGCAACGAGAGATGAGCCAGCTTTATCCGCAAGGCGCAAGTGCACCTTCACAGCCGAGGGCCAACTCTGGATCAACAATAGGCCCGAATGGGAGTTCGTCTTGCCAAACCAACCCACCTCACTCGTTCCCGCCAATAGCCGGTTCCCTCGAATACGGCTGCAAAAGCACTTCGAGGGAACTGCCACTTTCAAGCGCTTTTGCGACTCGCAAGAACAGAGGTTGTCCACGAGTTTCTCTGTCCTGAGCTACCTGTTGAGACCCGAGGCTGCGGGCCGGGTTGGAACTTCAACTGTATCAAGGAGCGGATTGAGGGACGTGCTCTTCCGCGTATTCCGGAGAGCGTCCCAGGGATGTTTTGTCAGCTGTTTGACAGAAAAAAATCTTCATTGCACAACATTCGCGGTTGGGCCGAAGCGTCGGCTGAATTCTGAGGACCTCACATTCGGCCTGCCTCCGGCCCAACCAGAAAGGAGGACTCTGTGACCATCAAGGTTCAGTGGGCCGCACGTGCTAAGCGGCCCCTGGTTCTCGTGGCAATTGCTTTCATCCTCCTCGGGGATTATGCCATGGCTCAGAACCTGGGGAGCACGCCCCAGTTCAACGTGGCAGTCCAGGGGCAGACGGGAGCGCAGCCCGAGGGAGCGTTCCTGAACTTCATCAACTGGATCGGGAACGTCATCGCTCCGGTGGCGGCCGGAGGCGCGGTGGTGGGAGCCATCGTGTCCTGGCTGACCGGGCGAGGCTTCGGAAGGTGGCTGTTCGCGGCCGGAGCCTTGCTCGCCGTTTCCGGCGTCACGCGGCTGATCGAGTACTGGATCACCAACGGAACAGGAGGTGTTACCTAAACCAAAACGCGAGCCCCCTCAACCCTGCCTATGTCGGCACGCCACCATAGGCGGGCAACTTCAACCCGGGCAGGCAGCTCGGGAGAAAACAGTGCACGGCCCAGGCTGCCTGCCCACAACCAAGATAGATATTCGAGAAGACTGATGACGACGCCTCAACTCCTGACCGATATCGCGAACCTGATGCTGCTGCTGGCCCCATCGGCCTCGTTACTTTGCCTGGCGCTCGCCGGCGTTAGCCTGCGGCGCGAGACCGGAGGTATTAGCTTCGTCATCGGCAGCGGGTTTATGAAATGGATGTTCTGGGCAGTGGTTTTCCTGACCCTGCCAAGTTTGTTGAGCTTGTTCGGGGCATTTGGGGTCAATGTGCCTGCTCTCGGCGGAAGCATCAGCTCTCCGTGGCTAGCGGGCTTCGAAAGCGACATTTCAAGTTTTGTCCAGAACTTCGTCATCGCCCGCATGGTGCCTGTGCTTGCCGCCTTCATGGTCGTGCGCGCGCTTTTGGACACAGCCGAGGGTGGTCATCCTCTGCCCTCGATCTTGGGCGCGCTGTTTCTGCTTGGCGTCGAGACTACTTACACCTTGATGACCCAAATCAACACCGGAACCCAGTACTCGATGACCGACGTCCTGGGAAGCCTTTGGACTTACCTTGCGAGCGTCATCATGCCCATCGCGGCCGGGCTCGCGGTCTTCGGCGCCATCATCAACTTCGCAACCGGAAAACCCGCAATGCGCCTTGTGGCGCTTGCGCTCGCCTTCATGTGCGTTTCGGGCTTGTGGTACCTGGTCCGGGCGATGGCGATGTAGCGGAGGAGAATGTGTCTTTTTACAACGGCATTCTGAACCTGACGAACTGGACGGGCAACGTCATTCTTCCCACGCTTGCGGCCGTCTTCTTCGTGGTTGCCATCCTGCGGTTCTCGCGCGGCCAAGCCTACTACCAGGCGATGTACGGCGGGCTCTTGTGCCTGATGGAGTCGGGCTTGGTGCGGGCGCTTGAGACATTTGCTTCCCAAAGGGCGTGGAACGATCCAAACGTTTACTGGATATCGCTTGTGACCCTCGTCAACTGGGTAGCGAACGTCATCATGCCGCTCTTTGCGGCGCTCGAAGTCGTGGCCGGCGGCGTAACACTCGCGACCGACATTCGGGTGCACTACAGCCAAAGTTGGCAGCGACACTTCCTGACGGCCGGTTTGTGCCTGCTGATCTCGGGCCTTTTGCGCCTCGCTGAATTCTTCGTCAGCCAAGGCGCGGGCGGAGTGACGTAGGAGGCGAAGATCATGAATTCACGAAGGCCAGAAATCTCGGAGGAACTCTCATGGCACTCGATGTGACGCCCGTGCAGCGAAATCTGCGGACAAGGGTGACGTTTCTTGGGCTTGAAGCCGAAGACCTTTTCGCGATCCTGGCCCTTGCGATTATTTCAAACATCCTGGGTCGCTTCCTTCATCGTGAGATGTTCGGCCTGCCCATGAACATGGTCGTCCAGTATCTCGTCCCCCTGCTCAGTGTTCCGGGCCTGATGCTTTTCAAATACGGCAAGCAGCAGGGCTATTTGCTCGACTGGGTCGAGTTTCACTCGAAGCCCCACGTTTATTCGGCGCTTGAGGCCGACACACAACTCACGAAGCCTTATCTCAAGTACGGAGAGGAATGATGCCCGTCACACTGGATCAGTACGAACGCTCGCTCATGGCGCCCGCCCTTTGTGAGCAATTGCGAATCCGCGACTTGCTGGACGACGTTGCGATCCAGACCGATGGCTCATTCGTCGCCGGGTACGAGTTGAGCGGCCTGACGGCGCTCTACGCGAGCGATGAAGACCGCAATAGGAACAAGCAGGCCCTTGAAGCGCTGGTGCGCTCGCTACCGGAACGTTCAGTGCGGATGCAAATGCGGTTTGAAATAGCGGAAGGGACAGGGGACCTTCTCGTACGTTACAACCGGGAGCAACGCAACCCGAGTGCTGTTCTTCAGACAATTGACCGAGAACATGTTCTCGCGTGGCGCGAGAGGGACGGCAAAGGGCAATATCTCCGGCATCTGCTTCACGCCTATTTCATCTGGAACCCCCGAGTCCATCACCAATCGCCAGATTTTGAGTGGAAGCGAAAGATGAAATCATCCGCAGGACGCGGCTTGAGCCTCGCGGCCGCGAAATGCATCGAGAGAACTCGTCGGGAGCATGAAGACCTGCTGGCCGAATTCAACAGCTTGATGGCTGGGGTCGAAGCGACACTCAACACAACTGGCGTGGGAGTCAGGAGGCTGACACATCAGGAATTGTTTCTTGAAATCAAGCAGGCGCTGAATCCTTTAATTCAGGACGCACTCCGTTTCAGATCCTTTGAACATCAGTTGGTTTACGAGAGCGCCCGCACTCAGGCCGCGAACGTCAATATCGAGGACGAAGCCGATGACTATCTCAAGATCGGCGGTCTGCTTTACTCATTTATCAGCCTCAAAGACCTCCCCGACGCCACCTTCCCAGGAATGTTGCGGGAACTTCTCGCCATGCCTTTTCCGCTGGTCGCCAACGTGGAAGTCACGCTGCCTGACCAGGCCAAGGTTCAGAAGCAGTTCAAATCGCGCCTGCGAAAAATGATGGCAGCCCAGCGCGACATTCACGGAGGCTTCCGCCTCAATGTTGACGCCCAGGTTGCCGAGGAGCAGCTGATCGAAGTCCTGAAAAAAGTCATCTCAAGCTCACTCAAGGTCTGCGAGGCAAGCCTCATCGTGGGGGTCCGAACTTCAAAGCCCATCCACAGCCGTGTCCATCGGGAGGAGGCGGAACGTATCCTTGCCGACCGGCGCCAGCGAGTGCTTCACGCCCTTGGCAGGATGAACGGAGCGCGAGGGATCGCCGAGATGCTCGCGCAAAAGCGGCTCTATTTCGGAAGCCTTCCGGCCATGGCAAGCAATAACAAACGGGAAATTCCCCAGCTCACTCTCCACGCCGCGGACCTTTTGCCTGTCGAAGTCCCCTGGAGCGGCACACCGCATTCACCGGTGATGCTCTTTGAGACTCCCGAACGGCAGTTAATCCCCTTCTCGCCGTTCGATTCATCGCTTGGCGACGCCAACATGCTGATTATGGCCAAAAGCGGCGGCGGGAAAACCTTCATGGCTCAGATGTTCCTGTTGATGCTCGCGAGGACAAATCCGCTCATTTCGATCCTTGAGCGGGGGGATTCGTACCGGCCGCTGGGCGAGCTGATGGGCGGACGAACGATTGCCGTGGACCTCGAAGGCCGAGAAACACTCAACCCCTGGGACCTGCCAGCTGGCGAAACCCAGCCCACCAAGGATAAGGTCGCGTTTCTCAAGAACCTGACGCTCCACATGATCGGTCATGACCGCCGCTCAGACGATATGCTCCTTGACAATCTTCTGAGCGACGCTATCGCACGCACTTACAAGCGATGCGCCTCGAGGTTTTCGAATCCCATTCCAACCTTTAACGACCTAAAGGAAGAGCTCGCCAACTGGCGGGACGAGGAACGCATGCAGAGGACGATGGACGAAGCAAAGCTTGCCTCGGTCAAGCTGCGCTCGTGGACGGGCGACAAAGGTGTTTACGCAAACCTCTTTGACCGCCGGACGACGATGCGGCTCGACGCAAGCTGGCTCTTCTTTGACGTCGAAGGCCTGAGCTCGGACCCGCAGCTCGAAACGGCGATGAGCATGGTCATCGCCCACGCCGTCTCAGAGCGGGCGTCGGGCAAAACCGGGCAGCCTTCCATCACTGTCCTTGATGAATGCTGGGCGTTGCTTGATTCGCCCAGCCTTGCACCCGAAGTCGTTCAACTCTTCCGCACCGCCCGCAAACGCTATGGGAGCGTCTGGGGTATCAGCCAGACGCCGGAAGATTTTGTGGGCACGGAGACCAAGCCCCGGGAGCATGGCCCTGGAATCCTCAAAAACGCTACGACCAAGATCATCGGCCAGCAACCGGGCGACACAAGCGTTCTGGTAAAACACCTTTCGCTCAATCCTGCAGCGGTTCGAGAAGTGAAGGAATTCAGCGCCCCGCAGAAGGGCCAATCCGCCCGCGCCTTGCTGGTTATTGGGGAAAAGTCGGAGACCACTCAAACGATCTGCCTCTTGCCGACGGCGCTTGACTACTGGATTTGCACAACGTTTCCGCGCGAGCGGCGCTACCGGGCGCGTTTTCTGAACGAGCACCACGGCCGTCCGCTGCTTGAGTGCTATCAGGAACTCGCCGAGCGGTTCCCGAGGGGATTGGCCGACCTGCGGCCGCTACCGGAGGAGTCCACCGCGAAGACTGAGGAGACCATGGCCGCAGGGTGAGACGACACATGGTCAGGGCGGGAATCCGGAGTGTCCGAAAAGGATCGTGAGATTCGCGCGGGTCGGGGATGGAGGACGTTTATGACAACGATTTTCTTGCTTCTTTTTTCTTGGGGCATTGTGAGGGCAAAGACGAGAAAGCAAGTGCTTGCTCTCGCTATTGTGGGCACAACGGCGGCGGCGCTCGTGGCCCGGCCGCAGCGCGTTTACGGCCAGACTCTGGTTGGCGAAATACAAGCCGTGCTGAATGTCATCAACGGCATCATCCAGACCGCGCTCAATGCGATCCATACCGTGACGGGTGCAATCAGCGCGTTCTACCAGAGCGTCGCCTGGCCGGTTCAGCTGATCAATCAGGCGAAGGCGCTTGTGTCCCAAATGATTACCCAATACCGAAGCCTTATCGAGAGCATATTCAACATTAACCTCGCGAGCGCGACTTTGCCGGCAACCGAGAGCCTCGAAAACGTGATCCGCAATCCGCATGTCAATGACATCAAGTCGGTCGGAGCTGAATTCAGGAACGTGTACGGCCCTCTGCCGTCAACAGCCGCGGCCAGCCCTCAAGACCGAATGATAATGGACATGGACGATGCCTTAGCTCAGGACAGCCTAAAGACGCTCAAAGAAACCGACGATGCCGGCGAGGCCGAGCTTGGGATTGCCAACCGAATCGAAGACGCGGCGAGCCAGGCCGCGCCCGGCTCCGCCCCTTTTATAACTGCGACCGCCGTTGCTGCGAGCATCGAAAGCCAGGCGGTCACACAAAAAATGATTGCGGCAGAACTGCGCCAAGAGGCCGCGCGTCTTGCCCACTCGAATGCGCTCCGCAAGCGCGGCGCTGCCTACGCGGGCGCGTTCAGCAACTCAATTGAGAAAATGCTTCAGCCAAGGTAGCGACTTCAGGGAGGACCGTTAAATGACCGAAAAACTTCAGAGGCTTGGGAAATCCATGAGGCAGTCGGTATCAAGAGGTACCGGATGGGTCTGGAAATACAAATTCAGGGTGGCGGTCCTTGCGCTGGTGTTCACGCTGGCCGCGCCGCGGCCGGTAAAAAGCCAGTTCCTCGATCCTTGTTGCGCCATTCTCGAAGCCGGCTTATCCACGATCGCAAGCACACTGTCCGGTGTGATTGGCGGGGGTTTGAACTCGATTCTGTCCGTGGACAAGACAATCCAGAACTTCGAGCAGACAGTTGTGTGGCCCCAGCAGCTTATTTCCGAGGCAAAGGCGCTCGTGGGACAGCTTCAAGGGGTCTTCACTCAAATCCGCAACGTCACGAGCATCCCGGTCGCAAGCGCCACACTACCCACGACACAGCAACTCGAAGGCAATCTCCTTTCAGCGAACGCCAACCAGCTCAGCAGCACCAGCCAGGACTACACGGCAGTCTATGGCCCCGTTCCGAATCAAACCGCCGCCCCTCCCATTGTTCGCAATGAAATTGATATGAGCGATGCAGTGGCCGAAGACGCGATGAAGCGGGCGATCGAGATCGACAACCTGGCGAATCTCGAAATTCAAGCCGCGGGGCAAATCAACCAGAGTGTCGAAACCGCGGCTCCCGGCAGCGCTCCGATCATCGAAGCGCAAGCCGATGCTTGGCTTGTGCGCGCGAACGCATACACGCAGGCGGCATTGGCCGACCTGATGCGCGTTCGAGCAGTTGATCTTGCGAACGCCAGCGCCGACTTGAAGATGGGCTCGGCGAATGCAGTTGGCTTGCAGCAGAAAATCCAACAAATGCTTAATCCCCGGTGAACACATGTTCTATTTCCAGCAGATGTTTCTGAACGCTTTGGATGGGATCGACACCCACGGCATCACGAATGGCGTCGTGGGCATTGCGAGCACCATCCTGATTATCAGCTTTCTCTACGGTGCTTATCAGGCTTTCTCGAGCGGGGGCGATGTCCGGGCTCTGGGGATTTCCGGAATCAAATATTTGCTCTTGGGCCTTGTATTCACGAGCTACGCGACAATCTTCCGCGACATCAACACCATGTTCAATTCTGTGGCCCATTCCATCACAAGCTTCGTAAGCGCCCCGGACATGTTCAGCAACTGGATGGGGCAGATCCAGAGCTATTGGATGAACAACGGAACCCAATCCTTGTGGTCGATCATTGGCGGAGTGGGAGCGAGCTTGTCGGGGCTGCTCGATGCCCTCCTGATCGTCGTGGCCTTAATTCTTCTGCCCATCACCTACGCGCTCTTCGCGTTGTTCTATTCGCTTTACGGGTCAGTTCTTTACGTAACAGGGCCGCTGGTGCTGGCCTTGCTGCCCGCTAACGGCGTAGGCCAGCTCGCGCGTACATATCTCGTAAACATGCTGGTTTTTCAGGCCTGGGGGATTCTTTACGCGATATTTAGTGCACTCATGGTCGTGCTCAACACGAATAGCGTCTCGAACGTCTTGAACTCAGGCGGGGTCGCAGGATTCTTTCAGAATTCGAGCCAGGACCTTTTGCTCGCGCTCGCCAGCATTCTCTTTTCCATATCCATTGCGCTGATTCCGTTTCTTGCAAGTCGAATCGTCCGTGGTGACGTGGGGAGCACAGTCATGGTGATGGCCCGGTCGGCGATGTGGGGTTGGACCGGAGTGAAGAAATAGGAGTCCTCGGGGCAGAAAGGCAAAAGATATGAAGCAGACGAAGTCGCCGATGGCAGTCCCCGAAATTGCCTCTTACACGAAATATTACGAGCACGACGGCACGCTGCGGGCCTACGCCAACCGCGCCATGCTGCTTGCCATGATCTTCGGCATGATTGCCATGACCTCGCTCGGGTTTGCGATCTACGTGCGGTTGCAGCCGCCCACGGTCATCCGAGTTGATAAGAACGGTGACGCCACAGTGGTCGGCGCGGCGAAGCACGGACCTATCCGCCTCTTCGAGTTTTCAGCAGAAGCTACGAGCGAAGCGGCACCCACTGACCTTGAAGGCCGGGCGCGCGTGAAGGAGTTTCTCGAACAATACTTGAGCTACACGCCCGATTCGGTTGACCGCAACTTTTCAGACGCCCTCAACATGATGACCGTGAATCTCCGGACCTACACCCTCGGCCAGCTTCGAGACGCGGATACGGTTGGTAAAATTAAAGACAACCATATCATTTCGGACTTCGCAATTCGCTCGATTGACCACGTCAAAGGCACTCCGTGGACTTACCTCGTCTTTGGGGTGAAAGAAATCCACGAAATGCACAAAGGTACGGAAACAACCGATCGGATCGTTGGGCGATACACGGTGCGGTTGGTCGAAGACCGGAGGACGCTGGATAACCCAAGCGGATTGCTAGTGGCTGAGTACAGGGAACAGCAGATGGTGGGTGATCGGGAAACGGGTCTTTTGCAGCACAGCGACCTGGAGATGCCATCGGCCGATCAACAACAGTAAACGTTAATTCTTGCGAGTGGGAGGAAGAAATGCCAGTACCAATAACAGAGACCGCAGAAGCAAAAAGTTCACAAACGCCAACGCGGCCCTTACGCACGCCAAAACAGGAGGGCGCTTCACAGGCGGCGACGCCAACCGCGCGCTTTTTTCTCGCGAAGTCCGGTACGACTGGCAGCGCGCCTACGTTCGACCGCGAGTGCGCGACCGAAGCCGAGGCGATGGCCGAGGCCTTCAAGGCCGGAACGAGTTATTACGCTGTGACGGAATATCGCGCTGTCGTTGATTGCACCGGCAAACAGCCACAGTTCAAGAAGGAGGCCGTCAAAAAATAATACTGGCTTCATTTGAATAGAGGCTTACCGCGAGCTCTATCGCGGCAGAGTTTGGGTTCTGCAGCTTGACCGCAGTCCCCAAAAACCTATTCTCCGCAGTCTGGAGAAAAGCAACAAGACGGCTCTTCGCTCGAAGAGCCGAGAGACCAATCCCCTTTCGGCACTGGCGAGCGTTGAGACCATATGGCCTCGTAGCTCTCCCGTGCCCGAATATCCCAAAACAGGAGGAGAGCTATGACGAACGGTCAAAACGGGCGAGGCCATGTGCTCGCCCTCGAGATCAATCGCAACGGAGAGGTAAGGAAGAAATTGAATCCACTCGACCGAGAACACGAACTGACGAATACCCTTCTCCACGGACTCTACCCTGGCATCGCTGTCGCCACGGTGGATGTTCCGCAGGAGGAACTCTCGCCTTTCGAGCGCGCCACGGTTGAACAGGCGCTCGTGAGGCTGGAGTGGGAAAAACAGAAGTTCGCGCTGATCGGTGCAAGTGGATCGGCAAAGAACGGAAAGTTCTACGCCGTCGAGCAAAAACACGAGCGGGAAATCGCTTCGCGTTTTGGAAGCTGGCCCGAAGCGGCAATGACCTACTTTGGCATCCTGGTTTCAGATTGCATCGTTCGCATCGAGAAATCAGACTGCCGGGTCCTTGTCGTTGAAGACCACGACCTTGGAACGAACGATTGCCGCGGGTGGATATCGGAGTCAGTCTTCCGCGAATTGCAGCTTGCTCATAAGGCAAACCTGCTCAAGCGCGAGATTGAGCGTCTTCGGATAATCCATCCCACCCTTCCCGAAATCGAGATCACACGGTCAGCAGAAAGAACTGTCCGCCGCCATGTGATCCCACCCCAAGCCTTTTACCAGTTCCGCCTCGCTTTCGAGCGAACGCAAGCCAAAGGCTCGTTCAAGGTAATGCCGGACGCGGTAGCGGAGAGACTCGATGCCGATATTATCCTCCCGGCATCGTCAGTCAAACCGGAATACAAAGGCAAGCCGGCGATACTTCGATGGCTCACCGGCTCAGCCCGCACATTCAGCGGCCCTGTGGTTCTTGGAATCCGTGAAGTCTCGCGGAACCTCGAATTCCGGGCAAGTTACACCTTGGTTGAGCACGCTCCGGCTGATTCCATTGAACTCGAGATCAAGCCGTACGCGCTCAACGAAATCGAAAAGGTTCGGGCCGCGTTCGAAGGGCGAAACTTCGAAGCCCTGTTCGATCTGCTCGGGACCTCGGAGGCCCAGGTCGTCATCGGAGAAGATGACGACCAAAGCCTCGACTCCGAACACACCGGCATTGAGCACACGATTGTCGAAGCCGTGCTCAAGGCCGATCCTTCGGGCTACATGCTTAAACACCCCTGGATCCATTCCCAGCTCGACCGTCTCCTGACCCGCTGGGCCTATAAAGTCTCAACCGCTGGAGGGCTGCGTCTGCCGGCATTCGCGCTTGCGGACGACGGCTTCCTTGTGGAGCACAACGGGGACGTAATCTCGGGCTCGGACTGGATTCCACCGGACCACGGGCTGGTCAGCTTGGCCTCGAACCGGATGCTCTCGGTACGCTATCCGATTCGGACCAAGGAAGACCTCCTGCCCATTGCCAGGCTCTCCGTCGAAGAAGCGCTTGGTCTGCTCATGGACCACCTCTCGAAAGCTCGATCGTCCATGACCGCTCAGGAAGCCCTCGACCAGATCGTTGAAACTCAGCTTCGCCTGCGCGGAACCTTCACCATGCACTCAGGAACCGCCCGGCGAAATGGTGGAGACTACGACTTCGACTACATCTGTGTGGTTGAGTCGGAGAAATTTCCCCGCTGGGTAGACGACCGCTTCAACTACAACGAGCGTTTCTCGAACCAGAAACAGAAACTCTCGAAGAAGCGCTCCCCTTGGTGGAACCTGCCCCAGGTTGCGGTGATGGCTGCCAAGGGCAACTCGATTGGCTCAATCACGGACTTGAAGACCAGCGCCATGGCGGCCGGGCGTTCCGACCTTGCCGAAGAGCTGGCCTTTCAACTTCAGGCGGCTCTCGACCAATTGAAACACGGAACGGAGCCTGACCGGGAGCGGATTGCGGCGATCCGCAAGGAAGTCGGCACGGCGGCGCCTTGGCTCAAGTGCAAGCTTGCCCGACGCATTGACGAGCTGCCGCTTCACTTGGACGGCCTCGCACTGAGCGATGTGGTCGGCGAACTCTACAACTCCGTCAGGAAGGAGATTCACTCCTTCCTGTCCAAAGAAGAAACCCTTCCCGTATCATCCTTCGGTGGACTAGTCGCCGGGGGCGAATTCACAGAAGCCATGTTTCAAGAAGTCACAAAACTCAACCGGATCTACGCCCGCATGCTGGGGCGGGTCCGTAAGAAACACGAAGCCTACGTCGAAGCCGCGAAGGAGGCTGAAGCTGAATTTGAGCGCGTGAAGGACAGCGCTCGAAAACGGAAAGAGGCCATCTTCAGGCTCAAGCAGGCACGAGCGGCGCTTCGTCTTTACGAGCGGGAGAAATCCCGCGAGGAGATGAAATGCGTCATCTCGCTTGTCCGCAAGTGGGCTGAGAAGAAGACCGAAAACCGGCGCGGCTGGCTTCAGGCCTTGCACTCGAAGGTTTGCCAGGGCCAGGGCGTTGGTTCCATTGTGTTCTACGCCTTTCCGCAGGAACTCGTGGATGGGATCGTGGAACGCACGGGCGGCCGGCCCATCATGGTCCGCGTTCCCGACTTGGCCGAAGGTGAGGTCGAAATCGGCCAGGACGGGGAGGTGTTCCTTGTAAGCCGGTTTGAAGGACCCGACGGTGAATCCCATGAAAGGCGCATCCTCTATCTCCACATCACCGAGGACGGCAATCTTTACATGGACTCGAAAGACGGGCGGCCGGTTCTGCTCGAAAAGGTACGGCCGTTCAAGGTCATTCCTGGCCAAAGCGAAATCCGAGACGGCATGCTGGTCATGCCCGGCACAGCCCAGCGGCCTGCCGTCCCGGTGCGCAAGGCCAACTGATGGACTTCCCCGGGGGGCTCAGAAATGAGCCTCCTGGGACTCTTAGCGAATGAAAGTGAGGAAAAAACCATAATGCGTTCTTTGATCGGGTTACTTCTTCTGGCTGTCGCAGCCCCGTCCTGGGCGCAAAAGATCGTGACCGAAGCGCCGAATCGAAACCAGGTCATGCAGGTCCACACTGCCCTCAATCACCTGACGGTCATCGAGGCCGGCGAGCCCGTGGTCTCCGTCGCAACCGGGAGCGACGCTTTCAAGGTTGAATGGCGAGGAAACAAGGTCTTTGTCGAACCGACGGAGCCGAGCGCTTCAACCAACCTTTTCATTTGGACCGCGTCAGGCCGGCTGAATTATGAACTCGACCCTGCGGGACCAGTCGAAAGCATGGACTTCGCGATTGACAATCCGAAACCCACGACGGATTCGAAAGTAGTTACGCAAAAGACCCAACGTTTAAGCTCGAACACTCTGATAAGCGACTCATCCGGCAACTTCTCGGAAATGAATTCGATGCTGGAAGGCCGCCCGGTCCAGGACGAACAATCGAAGCCCCTCAACAACCGGGTGAATGTCACCATCGACGAGGTGTTCGATCAGAAAGGCACGCTTTTTGTCCGTTACGAGATCCGCAACGATACGCGCGGCGCATATTATCCCCGCGCGCCGAAGGTGGTGCTTTTGAGCGGCGCGCGCTCCTACCAGTCGCTCGTCAGGCGGAAAGATACGCAGTTGAGCGAACGGGAGGCGGCGAGGCTCACTTTTCGGGCTTGGACTTCCTTGCAGGTGGTGGGCGGGAAAACGCAGGCAGCCCAAATTGCTCCCGGCGAAGCCACGCCGGGGGTCGTGGAAGTAAAGCTTGCGGCCTCTCCGCAAGCGCCGAGAGTTCTCCGATTTGAATTTGGCCCGGACGGCAGGGGTGTCGTCACAGCGACGCTTGTTCTGTAGCGGAACGCGGCGAGGCATCTATGGCGACACGACGTGCTGCAAAGATCACAAATCAGGCGAAGAGTTCCAGCGATCTTTTCGTGGAATATTTCAGATCGCGGCCCGACATTGGTTTCGGAAAGCTACTATTCGATATTGCGCTTGAGCCTCGCAACCCCTTTAAGCCTTGGGAGCCGCGAAAGTTGAAGAAAGGATTCGTTGCCGCGGTCCTCTTCCTGTTGATTGCCTGCGCATGGTTTGGGTACTTCAGCCTGGGAGGGTGACCCGATGCACCGTGCCAAGGAAAAAGGAATAGGTTCTGTTCATCTCTCTCCCGTTCACCCGTTGTTGATCGCAGCCCCCCTCCTCTGGTTCCCCATCCTTTTTATATATAGGAACGACCTCGTCCCGCCTCTCTCTACCCTTGCCGGCCATTATTGGACTGTCCTTTCATGGTTTCCAATCGAGGATTGGCTTTTGCGAGTCTTGCCACCCGCTCTGCCCGTCTTGGATCTAATCGTCGCCACACTCGTGATTCTTAGGGAGCAACTATGAAAGCTGCTTGGGAGACACCCCGCAACTCGCCACCGCTCGATATGAGCCCTGAAATCCTGTTTGTCTTCGGCCTCGTCGGCCTCTTGCTTATCCTTTATTATGTCGGGACCCGTGCCTTGTATCTCACCAGCTCCCAAATGATTGAGATCTCCGGGGACGTGATTTTTCTCGGCCTCGGCGGGTACTTGGCGATTTGGTTCCCTGCGACCGCAAAATCCCGGCGAGAAAACCAGTGGCCGCATCCACCACTGGCCCTCAAGCCCATTCCTGACCTGAAGCACTGCAAGAACGCTTGGGCTGAAAACTCCGTTGTGCTGGGCTATGACGTTCACGGCCGGCCGTTCCTCTGGCCCGACCGCATCCGGGTGATGCAAGGGATCGTCCTCGGCATGACCGGCACGGGCAAGACAACCCTCCTCAAAAACATCATCAGCCAGGACCTCGCCCGAACCATCGAGACACCGGACGGCCCGCGCCAGATTCCGATGGTCATCTTCGACGGCAAAGGCGACATGGAATTCTTTTACGACCTTCTGCCGCACATCCACCACGCCGGGCGGATGCACCAACTGCGCGTCCTCAATCCCGCCCGCCCGGATATTTCATTCCTGTATAACCCCTTCCACTGCTCCCACGAAGACTACATGGCCGTGGTCAATATGGTCTTTGGCTCCTTCAACCTTCACGACGAATTCTTCGCCAAGCACCAGCTGAATTATCTGGCCGACATAGTGCGCGTCCTAGTCTATACCGGGGCGAAGTTCAATTTTTACGACGTCCTGGTGATGGCCCTCGATGAAGAAGTCCTAAAGGAGCAGGTGGACAAAGCGCGGAATCTAATCACTCGCGACCCTTCGGTTTCAGGCCAGCGCAAGCTCAACTTCGATATGTCGGTCAAAAACCTCGACCAGTCGCTCCAAGACCGCGAGCGGGTGCCGAAGATCCAGGGCCTGCTTAACGAGTGCATGACGTTCCTCGATGACGAGCTCTCGATCATCACTGGCCCTTACGAGGATCTGCTGTCGCTCGATGACGTCATTGACCAGAACCTGATCCTGTTCGTCAGCCTCAACGTCAACAAGAACACGGAGCCCGTCCGCGCCCTGGGCAAGATGCTCCTCCAAAATCTCCAACTGGTCGTAGGCAAGCGGTACGAGAAGGCCATGCCCCAAGACCCAAGGGATGGCGAGGATGGCCGAGGGAGTCGCGGCCCGCTCTTCAGCGTGATCTTGGATGAGTTTGCGCCGTTCGGCTATCAGAACTTCGCCCACATCCTGAACACCGCGCGCGGGACCAACACCGCGTTCCTGTTCTCGATGCAGAGCATCCCGCAACTGCTTCGCGTGGGGAAAGGTTTCAAGGAAGATGTGACCTCGGCCCCGAACACCACCATTGTCTTCAAAACCCAAAACGAAGAGACCGCGCGCTATTTCCTCCAGGCTTCGGCCCTGCATCGCGTGCCCCGGCGAAGCGTTTCGCTTCGCGGCTGGAGAATGTTTGGGTACGAACGGTTCCAGGCCACCGGCCGCGTGGTCGAGACCGAGCAGCTCGAAACCCGGGCGGCCGACTTCCACATCAAGAACCTTCCTAAAGGGCAGGTCGAGGTTCTAATGACGGACGAGACCGAGGGGACCTTACTCAGGTCACTTCATGTCCGCCCACCCGCCGACGTGAGCATTCCAGGCTTCAAGCCCGAGCTTTACCCCCGGCCGCGCCATTCGCGCGGCCAATCCCAAGGCGCCAACCTCCGTTTCAAGAACAATGATCTCGCAAACCGCCACGGCAGGCGTTGGCACGGAGGGTTGAGATGAGACGAGTTCTTTCGATTGCGATCTTTTTCTTGGCGATAACAATCCCGTTGTGGGGCCAGATGCGGCAGCAGATGGAGACGCGGCAACGGAAAATGTCGCCCCCGGTCCCGACCGAGACATTGGCTCCCTACTCGCCCTCTCCTCGCGGCCTCTACCATCCCAGCATGACCTGGTACGAGTTCCTGCTCCACCAGCTCAACCCTCACGACCGAGACTACGGCGCGTGGTACAGAGAGCGGCAGGACGCCCTGGTCGATGCCTCCATCCGCAATCGGTACTTCTGGTACGGCTTTTGGGCAACGGTGGCCATCATTCTCCTGGTGGCCGGTCTCCTCAAATCGCTCTACGACCGCAGGAAGGAGAAGCGGATCATGGGTGACATGATGGAAGAGGTCAAAGCTCATGATGCCAATTCTCGCCGAGTGGCACACGAGGCGATCAGCCGCTACAACGAGCACATCGAGATGTGCAACCGGGCGATTGAGGCTCAGCAGACAAGCCAGGCCGCGGGGACCGCCGCAGGGTCGCGACCTGATCAAGCCCAGAACAGTCTGGACAAAGTCCAGGGCGAGCTCGTAGACCTCAAGCGCGATAACTCGCGCATGACACAGGAAATCGAGCAAAGGCAAGCAGCCATCCCTGCGCTTGCCAAGAGGATTGAAGCTCTCACCAAGACGACCGACGGCAATGGTAACGGCCAGGGTGATTCCACCGCTGCGGCCATATCCGATCCGGAAACCGTCCGTCTGATCAACGATCTGCAACAGCAGCTTCACTACGAGCGGGCGCAGAACAAGCGCCTCAAGGGAGGGTCGTAAAGCCATGCGAGTCTGCATCCTTGGCTTTGGCAGCGTATGGCGCAGGCGATGGGCGAAAGGCTCTGACGACCCGCGGCGCTTCGCTCGCGCGGTCTATTACAACAGCACGGGCGTCATGGTTGACGGCAAGCTTCGCACGCGGCCGAGCATCGTCGGACACGTGCGGTTCAATGGCGTGGGCGGATTCAGTCCCAACAGTCCTGCCGGGATGATCGGCCGAGTCTTTGAGTGTGAGGCCCCCTGCCTGTGGCGCGGACAAAACAAGATGCTCTTCAAGACCCTGTTGCCCCTTCGCACTGAGCCCGACCGATACCTCGTGGTAGCTGGGGCGGCCGAGGTCGGCCGCGTTCGAATCGGCGAGCCTGGTTGGTGCTCGGACGGCGTCTGGGTTATTGCAGTGAGCGACTCGCAAGGCAAACAGGAAGCCATGCTCTTGATGCCGGCGTATGGCTGGATACGGACTTCAGTCGGGACCTACAGGCTCGTGCCATTGGAAGGAAAGCCATGTCGGGCAAGGCTTCAACTCACCGCGGGCCAGGAGGGGCAAGCCTGATGCGTTACTTCAAAGGGTCGGTCGCTCTAAGCCAGGCTCATGACTATCCCCTCCTTCGGCAAATTCTCCGCTCCCACTTCGTAACCCACTCCCAGCTTTTCGAATTCATCAGGCTCGGAGGGTATGAGCGCGACCGGAAAGTGTTCAACTGGAGGCTCGGCCGGTTGGTCGCACATGGCTTCGTCTCAAAGCAGCACGTCCCGTCCGCTGGGGCGGAAGGAGTCTACTCCATCTCAGCGGTAGGTGCCGCCGTCCTTGAAGGCGCCGGAGAGTGCTTTGTCCCTCTGCCCTCGCCCCGCGACCCTCAAAAGCGCGAGATCAATGCGCTTCATGCGGTTGAGCTTAATGACATTCGCCTCTCTCTTGTTAGAGCCGGCTTAGAGATCCTCTGGATTCCTGAAAGCGAGATCCGCTCCCGCAATGAGCTCACCCCTTTCAAGTTTGCCAAGGACTACGATGCGGTCGTGACCGTGGCGGTCAACGGGCAGTCGGCCCGGTTTGCCCTGGAGTATGAGCGCACGGCGAAGAAAGAGAGCGACTATCTCAAGGTCGCGAATAATTTGAGCGGGGAGCGAGCAGTCGAACGTGTCCTCTACCTATCTCCAAGCTACGATGTTCTGAGCTTCGTCGCCGACTATCTGAAGCGGGTTCGCCTGCCAATCTACTTCGGCCTCGCTTCGGCGTGGCACGCCAAGCTGCTCGACATGCCGGTTGCAAGCGCCCACGGCGCGCGGCACCAAACCCTCCTTGAAGTGCTCCGGTAAGTCTCCAACCTGAAATAATGACGTGCCATTGCCCTGTCATTGCTTGGTTTTGCCGTGAATTCGGGCCAAATAAGTGTCGCAGGACCAGAGACTTGGCTCTCGACTAGTATACGTTTTTCGTGGTTTTGAGAGCGAATTACGATGCAGGAGCTTGTATGCAGAAGAAGCAAAGTCGCCGAGGTTGTTGTGAGTGAGCGTCATGGTGCGGACAGCTCCGTCGTTGTGCGCAGATCAGCCTATTGGTGAGCTGCGCTGAGACTTGTCGCTGGGCCAGCAGGCATTGGTACTGATGTCGCCATCACAATCGGGATGCATTGCGTGTCGAGGCGGACCGAGACGTCGACGGCGGCGCTTGGTGATGGCGGCTCAGCTGGTGGGCCTCTCGGGCAAACCGCAACCCAATTAGACTAGGATGGGTTAGATATCTTCGAGGGTTGACGGAGAGTGGCAACCTGACTTCGAGCCTGGCGACCGGAACCCGAGGCATTGGCGCGGGCTACCGTACTCAGAAGTTGAAGCGCATGTTGGTTGGAAAGTGCTCGGCCGGTTGTTTCCTCTTGGGGGCTTCCGTGGCCGACCATAGCCGACGAAATGTGTTCACGGTGTCTGGCGCGAATCCTCCATAGTGGTTGTTCGCAGCCGCATAGATCCGGATGCCCCGAGCCTCCAAGCCACGCATGACCCTCACCCACTCGGTCAGCTCGGCGGTCCGGTCAATGATGGTACTGTCCCAGACCATTGTGCGTTCCTCTATGCCTTTGCGATCACCGAGCCACCGGATGTACGTGAAGTCGGCAGTGGCGGGATCACCCGTGTTGAAGACCTCGTCAGGGCGCGGCATCCAGGGATGGTCAATCAGGGCCAGCGCCACGCCGTGCCGTCGCAGGACTGAGTAGAGTTTCTCTGAGAGCCAGCCCTTGTTTCGCACCTCGACCACCCACTGATGGTTCTTGGGCAGCTTCTTGAGCCAAGGCTCAAGCCGCTCGATGAAGAAAGCAACTCCCCTGAAGGCGCCCCTCCGGAAGTACGGGAATTGCCACACTATCGGTCCAAGCTTGTCGCCGAGCAGGTCCATCACCCGAAGAAATTGCTTGAGGTCATCGTCCGCGTCAACGAGTACCTTCTGATGCGTAATTATGGAGGGAGCCTTGGCCGCGAAGGCGAACCCATTGGGCGTGCGCTCTCTCCACTGCTCAACGGTCTTGGCGGTGGGAATCCGATAGAACGTGCTATCAATCTCGACGCAGTTGAACTGGCGCGAATAGTATTGGAGGAAGTCCGCCGGTTTCGTACCTTCGGGGTAAAAGGTGCCGACCCACCCGTCAGCGGTCCAGCTTGACGTGCCGAGGAAGAGTTGGCTGTCCTTGGCGCTCACAGCAATCAGTATCCCATCGTTCTCGGCTGAGGTCACGTCGTTGCAGGCTGGCGTGGGTGGAAGGACTCTCACCAGCAGCGACCTGCGAGTACGTTGAGCCGCTATCCGAATGGGTAGTCGGCTGAGTTCCAGATTCAAATGAGGAGGTCTACATGATCATTGGCGTAACGCACGACCAAGACGGCCGCGTTGTCCAGCGGCTGTCCGTATCCACCAAGGTCTCGATCGGCCTGCCGCCGAACGGTGACCGCAACCATCCCACCAAGCTCGACCACTTCGTCTTCCTGCGCAAGAAGAAGACCACGCGCGGCGTCGAGTGGGAACCCGACCCCGAACTGACCGAGCACTATGGGGCCGAGTGCCGCGAGCTTCACATCATGCTGATTGACGACGACACTGAGAACGTCTTTCCCAGTTCCTACGCCTGGTGGACAGTCACCGAGCGGAAGTGCTGTGGCGATGGCACCTCAGCCACTCGGCGCACGACCGCGAAACCGGGCGGCGAGCCTTGGGCTCCCTGCGGCACCGGTTGTCCCGAGCTTGCCTCTGGCCTATGCAAGCCGAGCGGCGACCTGCGGTTCGTGCTGGCGGATTTCCCGCGCCTTGGGAGCGTATGCCGCATCCACACGAGCTCCTACCGCTCGATTCGCCAGATCCACTCCGCCTTGCAGGAAATCCAAACCTTCACGGGCGGCCGCCTAGCCGGGATCACCGGCAAGCTGGTGGTTCGGCCGGAAGAGATCACCTATTTCGACCGGAAGGAAAAAAGGAAGAAGACCACTTCGGTCTGGGTGCTGAGCCTTGAGGTCGAAGGCGACGACATGCGGAAGCTCATCGCCAACCTGACCGAGAACGCTCGCCTGTTTGCCGAGACCCGAAAGCTCCTTGGGCCGGCTGGCAAGGTCCTTGAAGTTGTCGAGGAAGAACAGGAGCAGGCGCCGGAAATCAACGGCGAGTTCTATCCCCCGGCGAATGGCTCTTCGGCAGCCGATAGGAACGGGAATGGTTCGAGGGCGGCGAGTGCCCCTGAGCAGGTTCCTGGCAATGGAAACAAGACAGCTCCTCCAGCGAGCATGGCAGCGGGACCAACCAATGACAAAGGTGGAACGAACGGAGCGGACAAACCAACAACAGGCCAACCGCCGTCGCCCGCGACGTCGAAGAATGGCAACGGCTCATCGGCAGGCAACGGCCTGAATCAGTTGCGGAACGAATTCCTGATGACCGCGCGCCGCATTGCCACAGCCACGAAGCGTCCCATTAGCGACGTGATCGAGCAAGCCACGGGCGGCGCGGTCAAGTACGGCGACATCGGCCGTCTGACTGAAGCCGACGTCCCAAAACTGCGGGCGGCCATGAAAGTCATGAACTCTGGCGCCGACCCAGCAACTCACTGACGAGTCACTTTCATTCCCGCGAACCACCACCCACCAATAGGCCCCACCTCAAATCCTGCCCCAAAAGCTGGGGCACTGGTTTGGTCTGTGCGCTTCGGAGCGATGCACGATTGCCAGTGCTCCAGCCCTCATCATATCCCCGACCACAGCTTGGCATTCCGGAAGATTTGGTCTCATTTGCTCCCACCCTGGCGTATATGAGTTCCAGTGGCCGAAAAGGAGCGCCAATCACTCGGGCGCGGTTCGCGACATGGCGCTACTTGAGCGCGGCGAGCGTTAGGCGAAACCACCCGGGACCCCTCTAAGTCTCGTCAGAGGCAGCGGTCGTTGAACCGACTCATCCAAGGTCACGGTAGGGAAAGAATCCGGATTGCTATACAGCCTTTTTCTGCGTAGCCCTTGCATCTTCACTTCAGCCCTGCGCGTGAGAATATTGCTCTCATCCATGGGTCCGGAGAGGATCAAGAAGGAGCGGAAAGCCAACTTGGTCATTGAAACTTGCCTTCATAAGAAAATGCACGATTCCAGAGGACCCTATCATTAGGTCAGCGGTTAAGGAGTCCTCCACCAGCCAGATCATTCCGTCTGACATCTTTGACGCGACATTAACAAGTTGCCCCCGGATCTGCATCGCTCGTTCGCGCCATTCGGTGCCCCCTAAAACCCGGTAAGCCTCGAGGTATACCTCGCCGATACCCGCAACGCCATGGCACAGGCTGAGATTCATTAGAGGAATGTTTCTCGGCGAACTCTGCAAGCACGCTTCGGCAACCCGCCTGTGCGATGGATCGCCCGTCTGCTCAAACAGGCGTAAAAACAGTAACGCTATTCCGATTGAGCCATGGCACCAAAACTTCCATTTCCTGTCGTCCACGTTATTAATGGACCACAGTAGTCCCTCTTCAGAAGTTTGAGCAGTGTCCGTGAGCCAACGAACCGCTTTCCTCCATGCTTGTTGAGCTTGCGGGTGCTGATAACGCCGGTCGTATTCGGCCAAGAAATACGCGATCCCGCTCGCGCCGTGAGCGAAGCCCGAGTATATGCGCCCCGAGACACCGTCAGCACCCGGGGGCATTTGCCAGGCACCATCTTCCCTCTGACAATCGATCAGGTATGCGGCGAGCTTGTGGGATACTGCAGAGATTGAAGGGTCGCAAAGCCTGTCGCTGACAAGAAACGCCGCGATACCTTGACCGGCGGCCCCGTGAGTCAGATCAGGCCAGTCTGGCTCCGATGATAATCGATCACGAATGAAAGTCTCTACACGTTGGTCCCTTTTCCTTAAGCCACTTGCTATAGCTTCAGCGAACGTTACGGCGACGCCGGACTCGCCGAAATATAGACCGCGCAGGTCACTATCGGAAGCTGAGCCGTGCTCGAGCCATTCGAGCGCAGAAGCGACTCTTTCACGCAGTGTGGGATCTATGGCGGGGGTGACGCAGCCGTGCTTCCTGAGAAGTGCGAGTGTATATACGGCGCCAGCCACACCGCTGTATGTACTTCTCCGCAATTCGTGATGACCAATTAGGAATGGCTCTTCACCTGGTGGATATTCCTCGACTAATGACGACACCCACAGGCCGCGCTCATCTGTGACAGCTCTCTTAAGAACCCCTTCAGTTGCTTCCTCGATTATCTGATTTGTGGCCTTAGAATTCATCTCGCCTGTTGGTAGATCGAATACGACAGGCGCTCCGACACTGAGCTTCGTCATAACGTCTTGGATCACGTCCGCTGCCTCAGTTAGCGCAGGTCGGCTACGACTATCAGCATCGATACAACGGTTTACCAGATCGGCTATTTCCCTGGTACCGGCAAAGAGATCGAGGAGCTTCGCTCCTCGTTCCTCCCTCTCTTCGGTGACGATCAGCCTTGGATGCACACCCAAGAGCAGATAGATCATCTCGCAGCCGATCGCATAAACATCGTCAGTGAAGTCTGGTCGCTCACCGGCGAACTGTTGGGGCGAGGCAAATCCCGGCGTCCCTCCCTGGAAAGGCGGGTGGGCATCTGCAAGGCTGTACGCTAGATCGAAGTCGGTCAGGTATACTTTGCCCTCGAACAAAAAAATATTGCTTGGACTAAGGTCCCTGTGGACATACCCCAATTTGTGCATAGCATAGGCTTGCTCAATCAGGTCTGCAACGATTCGGAGCGCGTCAAGCTTTTTCTCCCAAGAAAGCGTGCACCATGGATTCTCAGCGAGTGAGCGGACATCCTCCCAGTCAATGTATTGGAGTGCCAAATACCCACGTCCCTCTTCCTCGAAGTATGAATCCGCGACTGGAACTCTGACTTTATCTTCGAGCGCGACATGTACTCGCTGCTGATGCCTCAAGCGGTCGCGAACATCGCGGCCATGATCGTCTGACTGGCAATACGGCTTTCCCTCCTTGATGACTTTTAGACTCGGCGATCCCGGGGAAAGAAGGTCTATTGCGAGAAAGGTTGATCCCCTGGGCCTCTTGTTAAGTACTTCGATCAAGATATATCGTCCGCCAATCAGTTTAGACTTCGTCGAGCCCGCCCCTCCTCCGCGAGCCATGTGACCTTCCGGGGTCTTTGAGGAGGCGATGGGCTCGAATGGGAAGGGGATACCCGATTGTGGTGCAAAGGGAATTTGGTAATTGTCGCTCACCAACTTCCCCTCGGGACTGAATATGCCTCGAAAGCTACGTCCAAGACGATCATGTGCTATGCGCGGCCGGAAGCTCCCGTACCTTGCATAAACTATTCCACCCAAGTGAGCGTCCGTAAGGATGACAGGACCCGAAAAGCATCTGGTATTCTCCACAAGCCAATCCGCGAGGCCCAAAGCGGCCTCATCTGTTTCAGGGTAAATCGTCATAAATTTACCCACTTGGGGCATCCCCAGCATGCCGTCGTTGAGGTGGCTCAAGATCCTCGAGTCGCGCGCAACCTTAAAAGGGGTCTGGGTTCTTTGCAGGTGGGGGACAACAGTTTCTAGCAGAGACGTACCTTCGACGTTAACTGAGGATAGATGCAGTTTCCAGCCCTGAACGCGCTCGGTTTCACGAACGAAAGCCCAAAGCCTGCCTTCAATTGGGTTCTGTCCGAGTTGCCGCAACACGGTAGAATAATCGTAGCGGGCGGGTATTACGACATTTGGAAAGGGATGCCAGCCGAGGTAGGGATTGTTTCTCACCTGAGTTGCAGCTCTTGGTTAGCTGCGGCCTGCGTACACCCAGAGCATACACGAAAATACACTCGCAGGAGACCTGCGCGTCTCATCAGCCGGCTCGGCCTTCAATGCGTTAGAGGATCTAATGAATGTTCTGTCGCAAATAAGGCGACAGGTCCGATGTGTTGTGACTGTGACAGCCGCCACTGTTCCCGCAGCCCATGGCCACGTAGTCCTCTTCATCCGCTGCGGTCGGGAACACCTTTACCGGGTCTATAGGTTGCAGACCAAATTCCGCCAACGCCCCATCTGGATTTGAAAGTACTGTGCTCCTGAACGACGGATCCTCCGCAAGCCGCTTCAGTAGTGAGTCCAAAACTGGCTTCGTCATTTTGAGCCTCCCTCTCCTTAAGAAGTTACCTCTTTGTTGAGTGCCCTGTGAAGGGGCGGCGCGCTTGCCATCCCCCAGTTTGAAGGTGGCGTGCGCCGGTTGAGCGTGGCCCAGGGCGCGGGCGTGACAAGCGTATTGCTGGCGGCGCTCAGGTTTTGTCGGGCAGGGCTGCTCATGTCAGCCGGGAGCAAGGTTCCCTTGTGCAGGAGGGTAGCGGGAAGCGGGGTAGTGCGCGAGGCGGAGAGTTTTATCCCGTGCGGTGGAAGTGGAGGAAGTAAAAATACGGCGGTGAGCGGGACGTGGCTCTTCTAAGGGGAGAAGGCCGGAAGGAGAGCTGCCCCGCGACCCTGAGCCAGTCGCGCCAGGATCTGAGTCAAGAGATGTCGAGCTCCTTGCTGCCAGCGCGGATCGGAGAGTAGGTGCAGGGACATGGAAAGGGCGCTGAGCACCTTGTTTGTTCCGTGCCGTGAGCCGTGACGGGACTGTTCGAAGAAGGGCCGAAGCCGCTCCGCGAAAGAATCTTGTCCCAGGAGCAAGGTCACCAAGTAGGCGAGCGTGAATCCCATCAACAGACGCAACAGACGTTCCGATTTTTGTACCTGGAGATGCAGGCCCCGCAGTCCCAAGTGACTTTTCCAGTCTCGAAAGCACTGCTCGATTTGCATGCGCTGGCGGTAGAGACGGACCACCTCGTCGGTGGGCAGCCAGGACTCGGAGTCGGGCGGCACGAGGAGGAACCACGGCTGTGCGAAGCCTCGTTCCCGGTAGACGATGACGTCGACGGGCTCGGCTTCTCCGCTGTGGTAGAGGACGTGGCCATAACGGGTGGGCTGCCCACAGCGGTGAGGCAGTCGCCCCAAGTACAGGCGTTGTCGGCGGCCCCGCACCTGGGCCTGCACAATCACCTTGCTGGGAGCCCGGATCAGAAAAGGTTGTCGGCCGCCATTCAGGTCCTTGATCAAAGCCACGCGCGCGTAACCACGGTCGAAGATCAAAATCAGCCGTACCCCCGGCGGTGCTGCCTCGCCCAGCCAAGTGAGCAGATAGCGCTCGATGGTGTTCTGCGAAGGCGGACTAAGCGTCTGCCAGGGATATTGAAAATCCACCCAGGCGACGGGTACCGCTCGCCCCTGGAACGGGATAGCGGCATTGACCACCTGGACGCCGTTCACGGTGGTTTGGTCGACCAGGACGATCACCCAGGGTGGCGGCTTTTGACCCAGCATCAGGGCCAGCATGCACTCGGCCAAGCTGGAGGGATCAAAGTACTTGCACTTCAGAAAACGGGAGAGCCATTTATAGCTGCTCTTGAACTTTCTGCTCTCCGGCAGGACGCGAGCGACCGAGGTCAGATGCAGCCCTCCGTAACCGAAGCGGACACTCCAGGCAAGCCGGAGGAAGGCGCACGTCAATCGGGCCAAGTTCTTGCGCACGGTGCGACGGAGGCAGGGAAAGTAAGACTCGATAAGGCGCGCGATAGCAAGGGAAAGGTCGGTTTCTTGATTCATTCTCTTGATTCATTCTTATAAATGAAACACAACCAAGTCAAAAAAATGGCCTACTCGTCCGGCCGCAACAGTTGGTGGTTCAGCTCGCAAATCGCTTCCAGCCGCTTCTTTAGGCGCTGATAGTTCCGCACCCATTGCTGGACCTGAGCGCGCTGCTCGGCGCGAAGGCTGAACTGGCGCGTCCGGCCCCCCGGGTAGGTTACGGTTAACACCCAGACGCTGTGGCTCCCTCCGGCCCCACACTTTGGGCACCCCTGACGATGACGGATGGTTCTCTTCAACAGCGTGCCCCGCACGATCTCGGCGGGATTGGGAAGCCGACGAGCGATTTCGTCCCGAGTTTGGATGATCCCTTCCCGTTTCATTCATTAATATGAAACACTCGATTTCCCTTGCTGTCAACAAATTTCTCTCCGGCGCCCGTCCGGAAACTGGGGGATGGCAAGGCGGCGCGGGAGTAATTTCGTGCCGTCGAGCGTCGTTTTGTCCTGAGGAGTCCGCTGCCAGTGAGGAGCGGTACCGATGTATTCGAGTCCGAGGCTTCAAACAAACGAAAGGGGGAAATTTCTAATGTTCGGAGATCTGGACAGCAGTCATGTGCTTGGTCTTACCAAACGAGAGACGCTGGATGAAGCTATGGCCAAGCTTCTCGAGTTTGCCGAATACCCCAAGATCCTTCGGTGGATTCAGTTCCCAACGGCCGTGGTAGTTCTTTTGGCCCATCCTGACGCGCTCGATTGCGGAGCCATTTACGTGTACGACCGCAAGCGGTGCGTCTGGCTTTGGGTTGATTTCAACGACCGGAATTACGGCGGGTATAGCCCGGCGGAATTCGACGTCCTGATCAATCAGTGCCACTTTCTCCGGCTGGTCGAGTCGCCAAGGCTGCTTGACCCGGCGAACCATTGGTTCGTGACCCCTGGCGAGCGGCCCCAAAGTCCGACAAGCCAGCCCGTATGAACACATGTCTCTTGCCCGCTTCCAGCGGCGTGCTCTAACCCATTCAAAACAGGTGGCTAGCCGGAAGCTTGGGGAGCGCTTGAAATCAACCGGCGCTTTCCAGCTTCTCGCCACTATAGGGGGCCAATTGTTAAAGAATTTGGACAGCGAAAAAAATTTGGTCCAAGCCGTGCTCGCGCCGCAACGGTTCTGACTGTGGGAATAGGTGGTCCCTCGGCACTCTTGGCCACCAACGCCTAACCTCATGATTCTAGGAGAGAACACCGACTTTTCACCGTTGTCACCCCAAAATCAACTTGCCCAAGCATCGCCCTGACGCACCTGCGGAGCGAAGCGATAGGGCTCCCAGAGGCGAGAATTTCACAGAAAAGCGGGTGAAATAGCGTCGCAGAACGGCTTCAGAACTTGGCAGCTGTTTGACGAGAAATATTTCTCGTTTTAACACTGCCAGCATGGAACCGTGGCGACCACCCGACGTGCGAGAGGAAATGATGCGGAGGCACCGTCTCAAAGCGCCCGCGGGCGTCGCGGCGGACTACTTCCGCCTCTTCGTCAACCGGCGGGCCTACACCTTGCAATCCGACCGGCCGCATCCGGAAAGCGGCCGGCATTACTATTTCCGGCCCACCGACAAGAAAACCGGCCAGGGGCTTAGCCTGACGCTCGACACTGTCCGGCGCCACGTCGACGGCGAAATCACGATTGCCCTCTATGCAATCAATCCTGAAAACCAGCGGTGCAAGTGGGTGGCGATTGACGCCGACTATAAGAACGCGCTCCCGGACCTGATCAAACTCGGCTACTACCTGAAGCAGGACGGCGTCGCGTCGGCGCTTGAGAAGAGCCATCGCGGCGGGCACCTCTGGGTGCTGATGGCTGAGCCATTGCCGGCGCGAGACTGCCGTATCTATGTGTACGACCTCGCTTCGCGGCTTGGTCTGCCGGTCAAAGGCGCGGGCCTGCCCGAAGGAATCGAGGTCTTTCCGAAGCACGACGAATTGAAGCCGGGGGAGTACGGCAACGCGATTCGTGGACCGCTCGGCATCCATCGCGGAGCCGCCAAGCGTTTTTGGTTTTACGGCGCTGACTACGACCTTCAGAAGCAAATGCGATACCTCAATGGGCTTCCCAAGGTGACGGCGGCGCAACTCGCCAAGCTTATCGAAGGAAAGACGGCACCGACTCAAGCGGGCCGCGTCGAGGCGAAATCGGACCGTGAGTTCAGGCCGCGCGCGGGCGGGCCTGAGTTCCGAATCCTCGATCACATCAGCACAAAACTCCGGAAAGTTGGCCGGAATTATGTGACCCGGTGCCCTTCTTGCGCGGACGCCGGTCATGACCGCAGTGGCGACAATCTGGCAATTTCGGTTGACGACCCGCGCAAGTACATCTGCTGGGCAGGTTGCACAAGCGAAATGATTCGGGAGGCGGTGGGCTGCCCGAAGCCTGGTCCGAAGCCAGCGAGATAGGTAGCGTGATGGGTTTGAAGGAACTTGAATGCCCGAACTGGAAGCCACTTGAAAAGGTCATTGGGCCTGACGGATGTGGGGCCTTCATGTGGATGTGGCGCAAAGGAGGAGTTGAGTTCTAGAACCCATCCGCACACGCCGCTACCTTTTGCTCGATTCGGACGGCCGGTGTTTTCGACGCGGCCCGAACGGATTCGAGCTGACAGAGGTTCAAGCAGAGTTGGAACGTGTGACGAGGGAACCGCTGACAGTCTCCGGGGCAATGGGCGCAAGGGCGCATGGAAGGGGAAGCGTTGACTGATATTTGCGCTGGTTGAGCTGAGGAGGGCAAGATGGCCCAAGAAAACAGGCCGGGCGAAGAGGCGCGGCGAGGACTGATCCTTCCGCGAAGCGCTGTGTGGAGGCTGGCTGAAGTGGGAATCTTCGCCAAAGCGGCAGTCAGCCTTGAACACCAGCACCTCGCGCGTCGCTACGTCATTCGGGGAATCGAATCCGGCGGAGCAGTCGAAACAATCGGCCATTACGTGACCTTTTGCGGCGAGAACGGCGAGCCGCTTCCCTGGCTTCATCCGCTCGATTCAATTGGCGTTAATGGCGTGCACGCTGTGGTAATCGCACCGAGCCTTGTTCGGGTCGAGATGTTCCGCCGCGGGCATACCTACGATCTTCTCATCACACGCCATTCGCCCGGTTCAGTTGGAAACGGGAAGCGGCCCCTGCTGGAAAGCAGAGTCCTATTCCGCGCGCATGATGGCTATCTGGGCCTCGATCTGTTGAAAGAGCATAAGAACCAGCGCGGGTCGGTCATGCCGATGTTCCATTCGCGAGGCGGCGAACTGCTGTCAGTTCCCGCTAAGTTTGAAGCGGTTGTTAAAGCAGCCACACATGGCTGCGCTTGCGTTGGATGTTCCCATCCTCATTACTTGCTTGCGTCGGAACCGCAAGGAATTTCAACTTCAGAGGCTGGCCAGTGACTTCGATCGGCGACATCGAAATTGAGCTTGTCTTCCGCATCGCGGTTCGCGGGCGAATGCGGGATTTGACTGAATTGACGCGCAGGCTTGAGGGCAGCCGAGCTGTAATTCTCTTGCCCATCAAGGAACAGGCGAAGGCCCAGGAGGACAAGGAGAAACGGATATTGGTGAATATCGGGAGGGTTGAGTCATGAGAGTCGGAACTAAAAGCGTCCTTTTCGGCGCGCACTGTTTCGTCATTCACCCATTCTTCGTCGCGGTGGCATGGCGGAGGCTTTACGGCTTCCCGTGGGACCCCAGGCTCTGGGCCGCTTTCTTCGTCCATGACCTGGGCTACCTCGGAAAGCCCAATATGGACAGCATCGAGGGCGAGCAGCACGTCCTTCTTGCCGGACACATCATGGGCTTCCTGTTCGGAGCGAGGTGGCGAGACTTCACGTTCTGCCATTCCCGACATTGGGCGAAGCGCTTGGGCAAGCCGTACTCAAAACTCTGCGTTGCCGACAAGTTGGCGTTTGTTATGACGCCCGCGTGGCTGTACCTGCCGATGGCGCGTGCGAGCGGTGAACTGGCCGAGTACATGCGAGTCGCGAGCGCTCGCCAATCAGGTAGCCAATTCAGCAACGTCGAATTGAGTCTGCTCAGGTGTCGTAACCCTGAAGTCTGGCTCGAAGGGCTCAAGAGCTACACGCGGCGGTGGATCGAAAAGCACCGGAACGGCGGCACGGACCATTGGACAGTTATTCGCCCTGCAGAACGGGAACGTGAAGCCTGCAACGCAAGTTGACGTTGAGCGTGTTGCTTGGCCAGTACTTACGAGGGCCAGAAGGAGTTGAAAATGCGGATCAAATTCTGGGGTGTCAGGGGTTCGATCGCAACGCCTGAACGTCGGAACTCACACTACGGCGGGAACACGCCGTGCGTTGAAGTCCGATTGGACGACGGCAGTCTGATCATTCTGGATTGCGGGACCGGCATGCGCGCCCTGGGCAAGAGCTTGGTTCGTGATGCCGGTGGAGATCCCATTCGCGCCTACATCTTCTTCACGCACTTTCATTGGGATCACATTCAGGGCATTCCTTTCTTCCTGCCTTTCTATTCCCCACACAACACTTTCGTGATTCGAGCGGCCACGCGGCGCCGCCAGGAGATGGAAGCCGTCGCGAATCGCCAAATGATTTACCCATTCTTTCCGGTCGGGTCGGAGAAGATGCGTGCGACGCGGGTTTTCCGTGATGGCGAAGATTGGCCAGTCAAAGCCGCTTCCGCCATCGTCAAATACGCACCCTTGAACCATCCGCAAGGTTGCGTCGCCTACCGAATCGAGGCGGATGGCTCGGCGGTTGTCTATGCGACGGACACGGAGCCTGATTCATCGGAGCACGATCGAGCGCTTCGGAATTTGGCTACCGGCGCCGACGTCCTCATTTACGATGCTCAATATACTCCGGCGCAGCTATGCCGTGAGAAGAAAGGTTGGGGGCACAGCTCGTGGCTTGAAGGGACGCGAATTGCGCGCGACTCTGGTGTGAAGAGGTTGATTCTGTTTCACCACGACCCGGATTCCGATGACTCGACAATTAACTCCCTCGTTGAAGATGCGCGCGGAGAATTCCAGGAGACCTCCGCCGCGGCAGAGGGCATGGTCTTGAGGCTCCGCAATGGCACGGTTACGGGAGCGCCGGAGGCATTTCCCGGGTCAGGCGAGATTCCGTTTTTGCCGGTTCACACCGGTTTAGTGTCGCTTCCGGACGAGGTTGCGATTGAGCGCAACGCCACGCCGACCCGCTGATCCAAAGGGAGTTGACATGGCTACTGAAACAACGACAGCAGCTGGGGAAGCCTTGCATCGGCAAAGCAGTTTGACGGCCTCACCGAAACAGGAGCCGTTGCGGCGCCGGTTGCCTGATGAGCGCAAGGCGATCGTCCACCACTTTTCTGTCGGGGGGCACGAAGGTTATTTGATGGTCGGCCTCTACGAGGACGGGCAGCCCGGCGAGATCTTTATCCGCATGGCCAAGGCCGGCTCAACAATTGCGGGCCTGATGGATTCGTTCGGAATCGCCGTATCCCTCGCCCTTCAGTACGGGGTAAAACTCGAAATTTTGATCGGCAAATTCAGCCACACGCGCTTCGAGCCAAGCGGCTGGAGCGGCGTGAAAGAGATCGGTTATGCCAAGTCCATTATGGATTACATCTTCCGCTGGCTCGCGTTGAAGTTTCTCCCGCCGACAACTCCTCCCCCAACGGGCGTCGAAGCTGAGGCAACGGCTGCGGCGCCCGCCCACCTGCCAACAAGCGGGTTGGGCGAGGCGGAGTCTGACGCGCCGGCGTGCAAGGACTGCGGCGCCATCATGAGCAGGAGCGGATCTGGCTACAGCTGCGAGAATTGCGGAAGCACCAGCGGCGATCTGCAATAGAACGCCGGAACGAACGTCTCGCCGATTCCCGATTTCTGTTCCCTGAAATCCTCACAAGACATTCACCCCCTGCGCCTCTGACCTCTACAAATCTGCATACACGCCATGGCCGTAGAACCACCGTCGCATAAGGAATTGTCGTGATCAAGAAATGGATCGAAGACCACTTCAAGTTGTTTGGAGTTTTGCTTCTCATTCTGGCGGGGGTGAACACTGGGGTCGCCTCCGAAATATTCCCCAACTATCCCGTCATGGCTTTGGCGAATGGCGCGATGGCCATCGTGATCGTCATGGGAGTCATCCTGTTGTGGGGAGCAGGCAAGCCCGAGTGAGAACGCCGCACATCAATGTCGCAGGGCGACCATCGGGTCCGCTTAGATCACTCATCGGACCGACCAGTTCAGCAGTCTAGATCCGTTTAATTGTCGCGAACCAGCCGGGTGCGCCGTGGTCATGGAATCTCGTATGAATCCGCTCCGGCTTGATGGTGGCTACATTCCAACCATGGCCGGGGCTGAACGCCGCTTCCAACTCTTCCTGAGAGATAGGGTGCGGGCCGGTATGGGGACCATCGTCGCTGAAGCACAACACGTACAGGGTTCCGTGGCGCTCGCTCACCGACGCCAGACTCGCAACGTAAGAGGCCCTCTCGTCGCCCTCGAAGGTGTGGAACAGTCCGCAGTCCAGCACGGTCTGAAACCTACGCCCCAAACGCTCCAGATGGAACGCGTCAGCCGCGGCGAACTCAGCCTCGATCCCGCGCTCACGGGCCTTCTTTCGGGCGAGGGCCAGCGCCGTCTCAGCCACGTCAACGCCCAAAACCGACAATCCCAGCGCGGCGACGTGAAGTGCGTTCTCGCCGGTCCCGCAGCCCGCATCCAGCACCGCTCCTGCGAATCCGCCTTCGGAAGCCAACCGCATGATTGCCGGCTGCGGCCGATATCCCAAGGCGCCGGTCCGTTCTGGTACGAGGCATCCCAAGGTAGTCCCGCCAGCCGTTCGTGACTGGTTGGGCGCCGGCCTCTCAACGGATCGTCAGCGAGATTTCCTAATTGCTTCGGCAACTTCGTCCTCTTCTTACCACTGACTCTGCCACCTCATGGTGGCACGCCAATCCACAGGTCTTGACTATTCCTCTCCCTCCCGTCCCTCGCGGTAATTTTAGCAGATTGTCTTCAAGAACCAGACCCGATGAATGTTCAATTCAACCTTTAACCAAGGGGTTATCGCTATGGAGTTTTGCGCTGACACGAAATCGCTTGCTGAGGTTCTCGATCAGGTCCAGGAAGCGGTGGAAAAGAAGAGCACCATTCCGATCTTATCCCACGTCCTCGTCGAAGCCTGCGCCAAGGGGTTACGGCTCGCGGCCACAGATCTGGAGGTGGGCATTCGAACGTTTTGCCCGGCACAGGTCAAGGTGGCAGGCAGCGCTGCTGTCCCAGCCCGCCGATTGCTCGAAGTAGTAAAGGCCCTGCCGGATGCGGACGTTTGTGTCCGAGCTTTGGAGAACCACTGGGTTCAGGTCAATGCTGGCAGATCCGTGTTCAAACTCGCGGCTCTCGCCAACGACAACTTCCCAGCCTTGCCCGACGTTCCCAAAGCTTTGGCTGAAGTGCCTGCCGGCGTGCTGGCCGGCCTGATTGACCGCACCGCGTTTGCGATCTCAACCGAGGAATCGCGTTACACGTTGAACGCCGCGCTGTTGTTGCTCAAGCCGGGCGGGGTTGAGATGGTTGCGACCGACGGGCACCGCCTGCCGCTCGCCGCACGAGATGTCGAAATCGCCGGTGTGAAGAGCGATGAATGGCTCTTGATTCCCAAGCGCGCCCTTGCTGGCCTGCGCCGCCTGGCGAATGCTCAACAATCGGTCAGTCCCATCCACATCGCCAAGGACGACAGCCATTTGTTCTTCTCAGCCGGAGATTCCATCATCATCTCGCGAATGCTCTCCGGCCAATTCCCCACCTATGAAGCTGTTCTGCCCAAGTCCAACACCATCACGGCAACGCTCGATGCGGCGGCTTTGCGGGAATCGCTGCGGCGGGTCGCGCTGCTTGCCTCGGAGCAGACACACGCGGTCTGCCTTGCACTTGACTCCGGCCGGCTCACGTTGACGACCTCGGGTGGCGACACCGGCGAGGCTTCGGAAACCCTCGATGCCGCCTTCACTGGCCCGCCGTTACGGGTCGGTTTCAACGCATCATTCCTCCTCGACATGCTCGGCGTCGTCAAGGCCGGCGAGGTCGAGATCGCTTTGAAAGATGCTGAAGGCGCCGCGGAGTTCCGGCCCGTTGACCAATCGCAGTGGCGCTACCGGTACGTCGTCATGCCGATGCGATTATAACCGCATGTTATCTCAACCCTTAATTCTGTGTGGCTGATCCACAGTTAATCTTCTTCTCGCATCGAGGGCGTGAACCTAATACCGACGCAGGCCTTCAGGTGGGATGAACCGGCTGACGGTTTGGCCCCACGGTTCTCTTTTGTTCTCGATAAACATCCGATATCCTTGCGATTCGAGTTGGGCGGTCGCAGTCTCGACGCTATCCACTTCAAACTCCAGCCAGCCTTGAGGGGCCGGGATACTGGCGAGCCATGTGTTTTTGCCGAAGCAAGACTCCGCCGCCTGCGACAGCGGCCACACTGCAAAATGCTTGGCGCCGGCAAGAGCGCCTGTATGAAGATAGCCGCCCGCGTCCTCTTTGAACGAGATTCCGAGGGCATCATGATAGAGCTTGCGACTCTATGCGATGTCGCGGGCGATCGGACCAAAACCCGCAATGAAAAGAACTTTTGCGCCTTTGATCATCGTCCGGTTTCCCATGATTACCTCATGTCCCAGCCCCGCAAACGCGGCCACCATCGCCGCACGTTGCGGCAATACTCCTCGTAGCTCGTTCCGAATTTCTTTCGCAGCGTCGGCTCTTCGTAAAAGACGACAAACGCGTGCACGCCGAGGATCCCGGCGACAGCGAAAATGACGCCCGCCCAACTCGCGTGCCCGAACACAATCCAGAGCCCGATCCACCCCGCAGCACCGCTTACATAAATCGGGTTGCGCACGTGGCGTTAGAAACCGACAACGACTAGCCGCTGCGGTGGAGCAAACGGGGCCGGAGACCCATGTCCTGTAAAGGCGAAATCCCAGACGCAACGGAGCGCTACCGAGAATCCCAGCACGGAGGGTACTGCCGCCAGTAAGCGCCAATGTCCAGCACCCGTCATTTCGACGCGGAAGTTCAGCCAATGAGGAAGTGCCCAGAACCAAAGCGCGAAGAAAGCGCCGCCTGCCACCAATGAGGCGATCGCCGTCGTCCATCGGCTCGCAGGGTTTCCCGGTGTCATAAAGTCTTCCGTTCCCGAGAATTCGGTTCAGGCCGATCCAAGTTTAGCAACAAAACCTCCTGCCTTAAACACATCGTCTGCGTTCACGACTGCGCGTAATCCGCAGCCCGCAGGTACGTTCTGTTCCCGCAGGGCGGGATTTGAGAAGGGCAGGGACAATGAACCACGAAAACAAAGTAGAGGCGGTTGAAGAAGGACCTTCGCGCATTTGCGATCTGGAAGCGGGCACTAACACCAGCCGGCAACACGACCGCGGAGACACAATTCCTGCAAAATTCAACGCCCACATTTATGACAATCTGCTGGTCCACGTCGAACAACAGATTGAGAGTTGGAACCGGAAAGCAGTTCGCGACCCGAATCCTGAAATAGCCCACGCTCTTTGGCTTAAGGCTGAAGGTCTGGGCTACGCGCTTCGATTGCTTTACGCCTTCGAGCCCGAGTTCAGAGAATTGGTCGAATGCGCGTCATTGGGAGCGCGAAGCAGGGCTCCAGATTCCACAGCGCAGTATCCTGAGAGGTAATCCCTATGAAAGCATCAGCCATATCAGCAGCCTTGCGAGTGCTCGTCGCTGCCCAGCAGCCGGTGTTCGTCTGGGGCGGGCCAGGCGTGGGCAAGAGTGCCGTCATAAGCCAGCTTGCGGCAGCGTTAAAAATCACTCTGCAGGACGTAAGGGCGCTCTTGCTCGATCCCGTTGACCTTCGCGGCCTGCCATTCTTGGGAAATGACGGCCGGTCGAAATGGGCCGCGCCGGAGTTCTTGCCGCAGGACGGATCGGGCATTCTCTTCCTTGACGAACTGAATGCGGCGCCGGCCATGGTGCAGGCCAGTTGCTATCAATTGGTTCTGGATCGCAGGCTGGGCGAATACACTCTGCCCGAGGGCTGGGCCATCATCGCAGCTGGAAACCGTGATTCGGACCGTGGGGCCACGACGCGAATGCCCACACCGTTGCGGAACCGGTTTGTTCACCTGGAGTTTGAGGTTGATGTGCAGGAGTGGTCCGAGTGGGCGATTCAAGCAGCTATTCGCCCCGAAGTGATTGCCTTTCTCCGCTTCCGGCCTGAGCTGCTTAGTGCGTTCGACCGCGACGCAAATGCCTTTCCCTCTCCGCGTTCATGGGAGTTCGTCTCGCGTATTCTCGACTCCTTGGACTCGAAGTCGAATCCGGCGGTTGAACACGAGGTCATTACAGGAGCGGTGGGGACGGGCGCCGCGACGGAATTCTCAGCGTTCCTGCGGATGTTCCGGGAACTGCCGAACATCGACGCTATTCTGCTGAACCCTCTCAAGGAGCCAGTCCCGGAGAACGCGGCTGGGCAGTATGCAGTGGCATCCGCGTTGGCGCGATGTGCCTCGGACATGAACTTCGACCGCATTTGTCGGTACTTGGACCGCCTCCCGACTGAGTTTCGAGTGCTTTGCGTTCGCGACGCCACTCTCCGCGAGCCCGCGATTCGCAGTACCGCCGGATATACGAAGTGGGCCGTGGAGAACCATCACGCCATTGCCTAGAGACAGGATGGTTGCGAGGGGGGCAGAGATTTCCCTTCGAGCCGATCGCTGGACAAACTTCCGAGTGTCCCGTTATCCGACCGGAAGTGCTCACCGAGGCCAGTTCTACGGTTTGCCGACTATCGTCAAGTGGTCGCGTGCTGCCGTAGGGTAATTCCGTGCTGCCGAGAGCGCTGGCGTCAAGTCCCGGAGGAAGGTTTCAGAAGATAATGCTGCGTCGGCTTCTCTCTATTCCATCGATCGAAGCACCTTATGAAATCCGCCTGGGCCAGAGGATTTAGGGCCATGAGATCAGCACACCATGAGCGAAAAGATAACAGCTGCGCCTTCGTCTCCGCATCATTGGGAAACGCATTAAGGAACGCCTTTATCCCAACGCACTTAGTTTCCGGAAGTAGCGGTTCGTGCCATAACCCTACAATGAACCCAGCAAGCAGCGCGAACGCCACATTTCGATTGTTGACCGCCACTGGTTCAAAGGCGCGGATGATTTGCCGCATCGGGAACGCGTCCACGGAACCGTTAGACACCCGAAGGGCCGCAACCATGACTGCGCCTGTGAAGTGCGTCGACTGATAGTCGAAACCGATTAGTTTCGCGTATGCCTCCTCGACGATGCCCTTGTCGATCAGCCCGACGTTTGCGATGTGTTCGAGCACCGCCTGAGTCCACACACGCTCAGCGCCGAGCTCTGACTTGGCATACTGTCCGGCTCCGAAATCGTCAGTCCACCAAATGTAACCCGGTGATAGGGCGAGAAGCGCAGACTCCAGCCCGTACTGACCGAACGCTTTTGTCAGCAGTTCGCGCCGTTCAGGCGCCAAGTTGGCGAGCTGCGGAACAGGGACAACGCTCGCGTTCCTCTCGATGCATTGCATATATTCTTCAAATGCAGTCCTCCGTTTATCAGACTGCTCTTGAGTTGTTTCTGCGAGATAGTGCTGGCCTTTTTCGAAATACATCATTCCGTGAGCGGTATCGTATCGCAACTGGACTCTCAATTGCTGCAGCTCTGTGAAAGTGGCTGGCGAGACGACAAATCGGAATGCACCGCTCGTTAGCACTTGACGCGTGATTCCGAGCAGGCGCAGGGTGGCGAGCGCGGTCAAATCTAAAACGACGGTACTCTTGGTTCCGAGAGCCGCCACCGCGCTTGCCAGCACATCTGTCTCAGGTGGAGCACACCGAACGAACTCGTCCTCAGAAACAGCAAGATCCAAGAGTCCCTCGTAGGCGGTATGACCTAATGGGACGCCGTACATATGAAGCGTTACGACAGTTGACCTGTAGACCTCGCGAAGCTTTGAGACGGCCTCTGACCTAGCCTTCACCGAATCGAGCACTGGCTGGAGGTCACCCGCTGTTAACTGTTCCGGTGAGGGAAGATGGATTGTCTGAATGACACTTTGACCTCCGAACCTGACTTGCATTTGCTCCCCGACCGCTTGAAACCGTCGCGTATACTTGCTAAGGATTTGCAAAATCTTGCCTACACGACTTTGGATCGGGCTTGCTGCCAGAACAAAAGAATCACCAACCTTCTTGCCCAGCAGTTCCCGCGCTATGTCCGAGCGTGCACTTAGCTCTTCGAATTCGCGGTTCGGTTGGTCGGTGTCTTCGAGAACGAACCAGCCGATCGCAGCGCTGCCGCTTTCGGCATATTGCACGGCACTTCCAATCTCTACGCGGTCCAACGTTACCGGGATGTCCTCTGGAACGATTCCCGCCATAAGACTCGCGAGATAGGCCTTGTGCGCTTCGATCTCGGAATAGTGCGCCCGAAGGAGACGATAGGCGTAATCGACCGCCAGCTTTCCCAGACCGTGCCATTGAAGAAGATGGATCGCGGCAACGGCGTACCGCATCGGAAGCTCTTCTGGCAGTGGGAGAATTTCTTCCGAAACCTGAACGAGGTCGTTCTGGTCATAGCGCATAGCGACCATCGCAAGGCGAATCTTGGCTACCCGGTGTGTCGGGTTGGCTCGGATGAATTCCTGGAGTCGGCTGATCGCCTTCGGGAAGTCGTACTCCTCAAGATATTGCGCCGCGAATTCCACGAAATCCCATTCGCGTACACCGCGCTCATAAAGCGTTTGACATGTCTCCAAAACGACACCGTCTTGTTTCAAGCGAGATGCACAATCCAACAAGAGGCCCACATCAAAGTTTGGCACCTGAGCATTGAAGAGCTCTTGCAACAGTGGAAGGGCGTCGGATAGACGACCGGCCTCGATGAGGGTGCGGGCGAGAAAGTCCGTGGCGGAACGGCTGTCAGTGGCGCGACGTGAAGCGATTGCGTCGTCTAAGAATTGGCTGGCCTCAACGTCAAAAGATTGCTTCAAGGCGGCGTACGCCTTTATTGTCGCCACCATTTGTGACGAAGCGGCGACCTCCGGCCGCGTGATGTAGTTCGGGACCTCCGCGAAGCGCTTTGCGCGGACTAGTGCTGTCACCGCACCGATGATGATGGGTTCAATTAACTCACGATTGAGATGAGCAAGTTTGGCAGAGCTAAACACCTCGAAGGCGCGGTTGACATCGTCCGCCGTACCACGTGCCATCAGTGCATTCCCGAGCATGAAGCTAACGTTTGGGGCGGAATCCGCCTGAGAGTAAGCGTCTTCCAGAATACGGATGCCCTCGTCCACATTTCCCGTACTTAACGAAACCTGGGCGATCGCCAGCCGTCCATCCAGTTCTCTCGAGTCCGCACCGAATGCTTCCCGGGCAAAATGGGCCGCGTCATCTTTACGCCCCTGAATGAGGGCAATGCCTGACTTTAGTGCGAGCGCCTGCGCCTGCGCATGTGAGTCGCCCTCGGTCGCCGCTGCAGAAATAGCACCGTCCGCAGCCGCAAGTGATTTGGCAAGGCTCATCTCCTTGTCTTCGGCTTTCAGACGTATCATGCTGCATCCAGCCGCCACAGCCTTGGCAAGGTATGTTTGCGCAAGGAGGAGATGGGCCTGTGACCATTTCGGTTTGTCCAATACGCCTTGCTCGGCATGCTCGACCGCACGGTCAATCAAATCTTCAGCGATGGCTTTTCTGCAGAGGGCTGCCGCCACCTCTGCGTCCTTGCGCACATGGGCAGGCGTAGCGTCTAACAGCTCTTCGTATTTTTTCTCCAGAGGCGCAGACTGAATCCACAGTGATCGCAGGCGGGTGGAATTCGGGAAGCGGGCAAGGGCTGCTGCCGATTTTTCGCGCGTCTCCTCTGCTTGAAGAAGCAGGTAGTAGGCCAGCACTTCGTTCGTGACCGCCAGTTCATCATCGGGGCGAAATGGTTTAGCTTCTAGGAAATAGCGCGCTGCTTCGGCGCCTTTGCCAAGTATTAGACTTGCCGCACCGAGATTGGTAAGGATCCGGAAACGGTGCCAACCGGATAGTTCGCCGCCTCTGGTTCGCTGTATGCGGTTTAGAAGTAGGACTGCGATCTGGGCATCACGCGGCGTAATGCGTGTCCGAGCCTCGTCGATCAGCGCGTCGATCTCGCTTGTTGCCGAAGTCGCTGTGACGGACTCTGTTAGCTTGACAATGTAGTCCAGTTTGGAAGTGACGGTCGCCACTTCCTGTGAGCGGAGACCACCATAAAACTGCCCTTCGATCTCTGGGTACTGCATGACGAGCCCGGCGATTTTTTCCCACGTGAACAGTTCGATTGTGAAGAGGCCAGCAGCCCTGTGGTTCTGATTGATGGATTGTATAGTGAGCTGAGCCGGGCCTGAGACTTTGCCTGTCGTCAGAATGCCATAGTAATCGAGCCTCGATGGGAATGTTTTAGCCTTCTCGACCTCTTCGCTGATTTCTGCAGGATCAAGCGATTTCGACCGTTCTTTGAGCTTGCATTGCGCTGCGTAAAGTGGGCTCTCGCCGAGAGTGTCGAATATGTCGACACCGAACTGTTTTTCGCCCTTCCTTGCAAATCGCTCCAGACCGGGGCGCGACCAGTGACGCTTCAGCAGAGCTAAGCACAGCTCTTCAAATGCGACTTCCGACTCGGGCGGGTTGAGGGTGTAAGGGTTCACGAGCCTAGGCAGGCAGTTTAGCACCGAAAAGTCGTACCGCAGAGCGTGAGGGGGGGATGGCAGTCTTTCCGATTGACCCGGATAGGCGCTTGGAAGCTGGACGATCACTTTGACGGGTAACGGCTTACCCGCTGATGTGACGCCGTCGGCCTCCGGCCGTGTTGTCGGCTACTCGGAAGTTGGCCCCATTGCTCCTGCATGGTCGTCGAGCGTTTACTCGTGATTGGGCGAGGCTAGTTCAAGAGTCCGGATTTTAACCTGACCTCCGTTATTCCGAATGATTTGCCCGAAGGCAACAGCCAGCACTTCTACAATCCACTCATGAAAGCCTGCGTTTAGGGAAACTCACGAGCCCCTGTTCTTAGGATTCTTCTACGCTTTACGTTCACTAACAAAACCGAGGTAATGCCATGAACTCTGTCACTGTTCCAGAACCATCTTTGTCCTCGCGGGCCATGCTGTGTTCGCTTTCCATCTGCATGTGGTCGGCGCGAAAACATGACCCGGAAGCCTCCGAGGAAATCGCCCAGCGACACGGGGCGCAAGCCGACGCCGGTCGTTATCACAAGGTGCTCCTTCCCAAAGCGGCGCTCGCGGAGATCCAGAAGATCGTGAGTGAAGCTCGCCAGGAGCATTATTTCATGACCCTGCCTTGGGACGACAACGGTTATCGCGTGCTTCCGGCATCCGCCTACATGGACCACGCCGAGCTGATGCGGGAGCTATCGGACCGGTTTTCTCCGGCTGTTGAAACCCTCGCGCAGCAATTCGGTCAGCTCGTGGAAGAAGCCAAAGTCCGACTTGGCGGGCTATTCCGTCCGGAGGATTATCCGTCGCCCGAGGAACTGCGTTCGAAATTTTCCTTCGAGACCAAGGTGATGCCTTTGCCAGATGCGGGCGATTTTCGGGTCACACTGGGCGATGAAGAGAAGGAGCGGATCAAGCGCCAAATCACCGCAACCGTCGAGGCGTCACTTCAGGTTGGCAGCCGGGAACTGTGGCAGCGGCTCTACGAAGCCGTGAGCCACCTGGCCGAACGACTTCATGCCTACAAGGTTACGGACGATGGAGTCGAGCATCCCTTCCGCGATTCCGTCGTCACCAATCTGGTGAAACTGGTTGATGTCCTGCCGAAGCTGAATGTCACTGGCGACCCGGAGTTGGAGCGCCTTGCCGCCCAGGTGCGGGACTCGCTCCTCATTGATCCACAAGAGCTGCGGAAGTCGGATTCGGTTCGTAGTGAGACGGCCAAAGCCGCCTCAGCCATCGCAGGCCGCATGGCTGCGTACATGGGAGCTTATGCGCTCTCCGCACCTGACGATGGGAGGGCTGCGTGAAGCATCATCACGAGACGACCACGGAAGAAAAGCTGACACGCGCACGATGCCGGCTGGTGCTGGAACAGGCGTTCTTCGGCACGTTGAGCTTGCGGTTGAAATTGATGCCCGGAGATTTGCCAACGATGGCGACCGACGGCACTCGGATCGTTTATAACCCCGCGTTCGTGGATGAGCTGAAACCTGCAGAACTCGAAGGAACGCTTGCCCACGAAGTTTTGCATTGCGCATTGGGCCATCACTGCCGCCGTGGCAACCGCGATCCAGGGCTCTGGAACGAAGCCGCCGACTTGGCCATCAACCCGATTCTGATCAAGAACGGCTTTACGCTCCCCAGCGGAGCGCTCATAGATCCCGCTTTTACAAACTTGAGCGCGGAAGAAATCTACGCCCGACTGCTTCAGAAAAGAGGCGACGGGAGCGCAGCGACCAAGCAGGGCCCCCAACAGACGAAAGCTGCCGGGGGAATGGGTAACGGCCCGCAAGGAACATGCGGCGCTGGAATGCCGGATTCGAAGGGCGACTCCTCTCCTCAACCAATTTCAAACCAAGTTGGACCGACGACGTGGGAAGCCCCGGATTCAGGATCCATGCGCCCCGGCGGATTCGGCGAGGTATGGAACGCGACAGACGAGCAAGGCCATCCGGCTTCGCCAGCCGAGAAGCGTCGCCAGGAGCACGAGTGGAGCATCGCCGCGGAGCAGGCCCTCCGGTCGGCCAAGGTCTGCGGGCATGATCCCGGTGGGGTTGAAAGGCCGCTTACCGAAAGCCGGCAATCGCAGCAGGATTGGCGCGCGATCCTGCGTGATTTCATCGCCGCCGCAGATCCCTCTGATTATCGCTGGACGCCACCCAATCGGCGCTATGTCGCTTCGGGTCTGTATTTGCCCTCGGTCGAGCGCCGCAGCCTGTGTGAGATTGTGATCGTGGTGGACACTTCGGGTTCCATCGGAAAGCGAGAGCTCGAACAATTTGCCGCTGAAATCTCTGCAATTTCGGAGGAGGCGCAGCCGGAAGCTATCTATGTGGTTTATTGCGACGCGGCGGTTCAAGCCGTTCAAGAGCTCCGAGCATCAGAACCAGTCAAGCTAGAACCAAAAGGCGGTGGCGGTACCGATTTCCGTCCAGCATTCGTCTGGGTCGCCGAAAGAGACATCGCACCTGCCTGCCTTATCTATCTCACCGACCTCTGCTGTGATTCGTTTCCAGAGACCCCGGATTACCCGGTGCTCTGGGTGACCGAGTCCCACAGAACTGCGCCTTTTGGTGAAACGATCCGGCTCAGCCTCGAATGAACAGAAGCGCGGTCAGCAAGATTTGAGAAAGGAAAGGACCACTTATGAGTCAAAGCGTGAACAAAGTCATCCTAATAGGGTTTCTGGGAGACGCACCGGAGACTCGTTTTACCCAACAAGGCAAACCCGTGACCAAATTCAGCATTGCGGTCAATGAGAACTGGAAGGACGCGCAAGGCGCGAAGCAGGAGCGTGTCGAATGGTTTCGAATCGTCTGTTTCGGCCGCCTTGCTGAAGTTTCGGGCGAGTATCTTCAACGCGGCAGGCACGTGTACCTCGAAGGCCGGTTGCAAACTCGAAAATGGGAAGATCGTCAGGGCGAAAAGCGGACGACTGTCGAGGTCATAGCGAACCAGATGCGGATTCTGGATCGCGCGCCAGGTAATGGAAACGGCGCAAAGGCGGTAAAGTCAATGAGGACGCCAGAGTCCGCCGATGAGGACGACAATCCGTTCAACGAGGCGAATGGCGATAGCCCAGCGCAGGACGTTCCCTTCTGAGTGAACTTTCCTCAAATTCGACGCCCCTTCGCCTCACGGTAACTGTTGAAGGTTCGAAAGACCTTGTGCAGCCGAAGGCATGAGAGGACCTGGCTATGTCTGGCGAGGGTGCGCAGTTCTGCCGTTGTCCCAAATTCACCATTCCATTGCACTCCGGGTCATTGAAGCAGACCTGGGCTAATTGATTGCTTGTTCGGCCGCCCGTCCAAGAAAATCTGTGAGGACTGATTCAAAATCCCTGCTCACATCACCAAACCCGCTCTTCGCATGGGCAATTTCATGCAATAGGGTGCCCGCAAATTCGGCCAGCGACGATAGCTGAGAACGCTTAATAATGATGTGCCCCGCTGAGGCCTCCCACAGGCCCTCAGCATCCTTCCCGCCCAGCGTCTCAGGTCGCATCGTCTCGGAAACGACTACATCCTTCACACTTCTGGGCAGCCCTCCAACCAGCCGGGCTATTGCTTCTCGGCGGTCGAAGATTTTGCGCTCAGCCTTCGTCAGGCTGCTGACATGAACGAACTTGAATTCGAAACTCCGCTGCCACTCGTCGTCATACTCGTTAAGATCGCGGATGGCATGGCCGGAAACGTCCTTTAGTCCCCGAAGAGACTCTCGCACGTTTTCTGGAACGTTCACCACCCGATATCCGTCCGAGCGCGCTCGGTCAATTGCGTCAGGATACAGAACCAATTCGTTTGCGGTCACAAACAAAACTTTGCCGGATGTGTTAAGAATCCGACATGCATGAACTGCGACATCCAGCCAGCCGACCTCGTCAGCATTTGTGCCAAGCTGGACTTTCTCCAATTCTGCAGCTAGCGCATTTGCCACGTCAGCCGACGACGCGGCCAGCAGCATGCCCTTTACGCGGTCGCTGTACGCGGTTCTTCCTACGTTGCTGCGTTCCCGGTTCAACGCCTTCCGCATGGCGGCGGTGAGGGACGTTATGTTGTACGAGAACGCAAAATTCTGTTCCTCGGCGACTACGATTCCATTCACATAAATCCGTGACGGCTTCCCTTTGCTTGGTGAAAGGATCTGTCCAAACTGAGTGACCTCAAGATTGGCTTCGCCTGAAAATTTGAGAAAGAAATCCTTGGCCTTGCTCACCTCGGTGTCTGCAATCCCGGTCAGCGTGATCTCAGTGCCCTTGAACGCAGGATCGGACGGCGGGGCGATTTCAGCGTGAAGCGTGACAACATCTTCAAATCCATGTTTTGGGCTTTGGCGGAGCGCAATACAGCCGAATTTTGACTCAATATGTACATCCACGCCGCGGCGGGTGAAAGTCGCCAATGCATCCTTCAAACCTACTCCAAAACGCCCGATGACCTTCGCCGAGTTTCGCAATTTCTCGTCACTTTCGTTTTGGGTAAGGTGCTCGTAGCGCAAGCCCCGACCATAATCACGAATTTTCCATGTTTGGTTCCCGGACTTGGTGATCGTGACGTCCTCTGTACCTGTAAGAGCCTGCTCATCTAATGCGTTGGAGATTAGCTCCCTCGTGGCGTGGCAGGCTTCCCACCCTTCGAGGATTTTTTCGATGTTTAGGTCAAAGAGACGAGGAGTAACAGTGGCTGTCATTTTTGACGCTCCATTGTTAGAGATATCGGTCGTGCCTTGGCCATCTGATAGCCCAACCGACAGCATTCCAACTACCGCGGGTCCGCAGTAAGTGCTGCGACTTTCGCGCTCATAAGCTTACAACAACAACTGCGCGGGGAGGTAAAGAACAAACCCGTGCTACGAAAGGAGGAATTGTGTTCGTCGAACTCATGCCGCTTCTCGCCGGCCGCACCGTGCTCGTCACGGTGGCCAGGGTGGGTGACAAGACGCTCCGCGTCAACGTCATTCCCGCCCAGGCCAAGGCCGACGAGAATCCGGCTCTCACCACACCACTCACCTACACCGGCTCGCCCGAGGAACTCGATGCCGAACTCGGGAAGCATTTGGCCGGTTACGTCCAAACCCACCAACAAACCGCCAGCACTCTGGCCGAAGCGAAAGCCACGATGGAGGCTGCCGCCAAGGCCGCGCAGGAGGAAGCAAAGCGGAAAGCCGAGGAGCGCAAGAAAGCGACTCACAAGCCGCTCGATAAAGGAACGACCTCGACGGCGACTGAGCCTGGCTCACCTGCGTCGCCCGCATTGACAACACTGCCCGACACCGCACCCGCTTCGGTATCGGCTGGCACACCGGGGCTGTTCGGAACGGCATCGTCCGAGCCAGCTTCAACTCAATCGAAAGGAGGTCTCGCACTCTGATGGAAAGCCAAGTACTTGGCCGTTGTTTCAGTTTCCAATCCCTGAAGCTTCCCGATCCGGACCCGAAGCTCTCGGTAGAGGAAGTCCGGACACTTTATTCCCAGCAATACCCGGACCTCGCAACGGCCGCAATCACCGGGCCGGTGGTGGTCGGTGACAAGCTGGTCTATTCCTTCTCCCGCAGTATTGGTTCAAAGGGGTGACCCTATGAACCAAAATGCCAAACGGAAGGAGGTAACGAAGCAGGCGGTTCTGGCGGAGCTTGAAAACCTTCGCCAGGGCCGTCATGCCCGTTACCAAACACTTGTCGGGAGGTTTGCCATATGCCCCGAATTGATTCGCGCCTCCGCACTCTTCGCAGCCGCGGTGAACGCAGGTGCGCGCGCTTACAACCGCACGCCACTCGATGCGCCGCCCGGCTGGCTTCCGCCGGTCAGTTGATGGCGCCAGGAAGCGGGCTCGCGATTCCGCGTCTCGACGGCATCCCGCTGGTGCATCGTTTGGTTGCGGATGACCGCCTCGCTGTTCTGCTGGCCAAATCTCTTGTCGAGTTGGATATCGCGCCCCCGGTGGATTGGGCAAGAACGGATTGCGAGCCAACATCATTCACCGGGATTACGCTTGAGCGATGGATTGACGCCCACGGCGGCGAAGCGATTCGGCGCCGGTTCATTTTGGAAGCAGGGATCAGTTCGTCACCCTCGGCATGGGCTGAGGAAGATGGAGCCAGTCGAAGAAGGCTTTTCTTGACCGTCGAGCCATCCGAGGCCGGCTGCGTTGTCTTTGGCCCGACGCTAGAACTGCTTGAGAAGTATCATCCAAAACTGCCAGCAACTTTCTTTTACCAATTTGTCGCCGCCTTGAACCGTTGGATCAGGGTCTATGACTTCAGGGACGCTGAAGAACGAATCGAGAATTTGAAGGATTGGATTGCCAATGAGCCTGACGCCGACCAATACGAATTGCCGGACGTGCAAGGCTCGATTCCGCCGTGCATGAAGCAGCCACCGCTGGGTCTCAAAGAGCTTTCCCGCCTGGTAGGCCAGATCACCGAGCCCCTTGCGGCAAAGTTGTTGGCAGGTTTGCTTGTCCTGAAGAAAGAGTCAGAGAAGGCGGAGCGGGCGCGGCTTGATGACGGAATCGGCGAGCTGCTTTCGGACTGCAACCCGCCCTTACCCGCTCTCTTGGCGATCTTCGCGGAGTCGGATGGAATTGCGGCAGCCTTCGATGAGGAGTCCGAAGGAATGATGGAAGTCACGCCCGAGCCGAATCTGATCATCCCGTTTGATCCGGGCAACCGAGAAAGCGTGGACGGCGCATTCAAGGCACTCGGTGTCGCTTGCGAAACCCTTGCCGCCGCAAGCCGGTTGATAGACCTCATGCCGGGCAACGACAAGTGGGCTGTTTCAGGATAAAAACATGAAAGCCTTCGTTGACATTGGAGCCAACCGAGAATTCAAACTCAGCGAAGCCGTGCTCGTTTACCGCAGCGGCGCTGACGGCGCCTTCGCGAGCCTGCATAAAGTTGAACAGAACCAGGATGGCGCTCCATATCTTGCAGCCGGTGAACCCTTAACCACAGCCTTCGTGCGCACTCTTGCCGAGGGATTGGGCGCCCGCGTTAAGCCTGAGATTCTTCCCGAAAATGTTCTCACGCGTACCCCCGACCTTTTGGTCTGGTGGTCACGTCCGCAGCGCCGGATCATGTTCTTTGGTGGAACGGACGAGCAAGCGCGCAGGCTCAACGGGCTCGTCTTTCCCCATCCGGCGCTGCTCTTCAAGGTTGCAGGAAAAGACCTTTTTGTGCGGGCGCTCGCGACCGCTTCGCGGCCAGTTGGCCACTCCCCTCTTAAAACCGCGCCGTACTGGAATACTGACTGCCGGGGATTAGTTTGTCCCGGCACAATGCGCGTTCCGGATGGTTCGGGCGTATCGTCCATGCCGCAGTGGCAGGCCAGTTACTTTCAGTCAGAATTTACCCACGCAGCCGGCGCCGTGCGGCTCACAAGCCATCCCGAGGGGTTTATTGGTCTCTGGCGAAATCTTGCGGGCAAAAAGGCATTCCCAGTTCGATATCTTGCCGATGCCGGCGAGACGCTGGAGGAATTCGTCGCCAGCGGGGCCGACCGTTGAGGATATCGCCATGGAGATACACCGCATCCATTCGGAACTGCTCGAACGGCAGGTGCGCGTTCTGGTCGTGGGTTGCGGAGGAACTGGCAGTGCTGTTGTTGCCGGACTACCCTATCTCCATCAATCTCTCATGGCATGGGGGCATCCCGGCGGTTTGCACGTTACCGTGATGGATGGCGATGCAATCTCTCCCTTCAACTGTATTCGCCAACCGTTTGCGCGATCAGAGATCGGCCATAACAAAGCGGTCGTTCTGGTGAACCGCCTAAACCTCTTCTGGGGATTCAGATGGGAAGCGGTCCCCGTTCACTTAAAGCCTGGCGACTTCATCTCGCGGAACTATCCCGGCGACGATCTTCGCGCGCACGTTGTCATCGGCTGCGTTGACACACGAGCGGCAAGGGCCGCGATTCGCGATTCGGTGAGCAACTGGAGTACGACCTCGTACCTCTTGGATTTGGGCAACAACTCGGACAGCGGGCAGTTCATTTTAGGCGAGCCTCTGAACGAGCGCAATCGGAAGTCGAGACTACGTTTGCGCACAGCCGCTGAGCTATTTCCTGAGATCTGTGACCCAGCGCTCGACGATGGGAACGAACCAAGTTGCAGCGCTCTTGAGGCCCTGGAACGCCAGTCCCCATTCGTAAATTCGGCATTGGCACAGCACGCCCTGGCATTGTTGGCGCGTCTGTTTCGATACGGCGAAATCAGCTATCATGGCGGCTTCATCAATCTCACAACCGGAGCGACATCCGTTTTAAGGATTGAGCCGGCCTGCTGGAAGCGAATGAGAAGACAGACTAGGCGCAGTTCGGAATTGCGAGGAGCAAACTAAAGGGATCCGCCATCAATTGTCGGTGGCACATTCGCGAACAGTCGAGCTGTATGGCCAGTTCGTGGGGCACTGTACGATGTGTGTCCCGTGGGCTCGCGGAACAGCCGGACACCCCAACGCCTACGGCTACCCGCTCACAGACCAACAAGAGCCCCGTATCAGCCGAACGGAATTGAATAAAATCGGAGAGAGGGTAAGATGAGCAAATGAGCGATGCGGCCAGCTTCTACAATTCCCTCTTTGCGGTTGAATTTGCCGTCTTGGGAATACTGATCGCCGGCGTATTCCTCTTCCTGCAGATAGCCTACCAGGACCGGCTATACCGTTTCATCGCCAAGGCTCCCCGTAAACGACTTGTCGGTGTCGGCATCCTTGAGCTCATGTCGCTCGGAATTACCGCGACCGGGGCGCTTTTTACGGCATTTCCGAACCATCATTTCATCTGGTTCTACCATTTCAGTTCCACGAATTATGTCCTCAATCCCTGGTTCGCCATCTCCGCCCTCATCCTCACTTTCGTGTCCACGACGCTTAGCGTATGGGTCGCAATTGCAGAGATACTTTCCCTTCAGCCCTCGGGCTTAATAAAGAGAGCATCTCACAGCGTCACGGGCGTGGAAATTCGCAGGTATCTGATAAAGGATTACGGCCTCCAGAAGCCATTCCATCTAAAGCTCATGGTAAGGCCAATCCTCGGAAGTGAGGACGAAGACACGCCCGACGACCAAGATGCCGATTCCGTCACTAAGGAGGAGAAGACACTCCATGATCGATTGATTGCGGACGCGCAGGCCGGGAGCGATCCTTTTCAGTTCATTGGTGATGTCGCGATTCGTGCCATCCGCGACCGGGACGGCGTACCCTTCGAGAACGCCCTGGATGCACTTCTCGGTGTCTACGAAAAAGAGAAGGACGTCTTCGTGGAGCTCCCTCCCCGCAGCGAGTGGGATCCCAACAGCGAACTCGCCGACCATCTTGTCGCCTACCTGCTGAGGTGGGTCTCCTTGCTGATTCGCGAATGTAGGAAAGAAAACGCACCCGAGTTTGCGCAGAGGCTTTATGATCTGACCGGTAAGTTCGCCTCCCGTTCGCTCGACGGGCAAAACCAGTCGCAAGCGATCAAGCTAATAGCCTTTTGGAAGACCGAAGCGGACAGACTCGCCTCGAATGACGTTGCGGCCTATGCCTTTCTTGTCAGATCAATTAAGGGTGTTGGCGAGCGGATCTTCTCGAACCAGGACGGCGACTTCGAACACCCAATGATGGATGAGGTTTTCAGAAGCCTAGGCTGGCTCATGCAACGCCTCATGTCAAAGCAAGGCGTCGAGACGAAGCCTCTTATGCGCGACGACACGTTCGAGACCCCGTACGACATCCTGTACGACACGCTCATGTCGTTCTCGTGGCAATACAACCGAAACGGTGCCCGGTTTTACCCGCTGATCTTCTTCGACGCCATCAGGGTTTCGTTCGATGCTCTCGTTGACGCAATCGGAAAGGATAAGAACGAATCCAATCGCCAGACAATATACCAAAACCTGTACGACTGCGCTTCCGCATATTCCGAATTCGCTGAAAGTGCGATTCTGGCCGGGAATGGTGACGGTGCTGCACTCGCCACGATGCACCTCCAGCGATGCTATGAGGATCCGGCCGGAAGTTCAGCCGGAAAGGAAATTGAAAGACTGCGACTGGACGTCATTGGTCTCATGATTGGATTGGCGCTCTTCGCCACGGGCCGAGACCCCAAAAGCATTACAAGCGAATTCATGGTGGAAGGAATAGACTCATCACTCTTGAAAACACTCAGCAAAGTCCCGGACTCAGATAGTCCTTCCCTTGACAAAGAAGTCACGGACGCGTTCTTGAAGACGGATAAACACGTCAGCCATGATGCTGTCACGTCCTTCCTCAGGAAGCTCGGCAGGGCAAGGAATTCGTCGTTCGGACTGAACTTGTAGTTTGGCAGATAATTGCCGTAACGAAAAGTTACATTGACTCCCCGAGGAAAACTCTCAGGCTTTCCAACCAGGTTTCAGGCTTTATCCCGTGACTGATGCGGCCCACGAATCCGAGATGCTCTGCGACGTTTTCTCGGTTGGCACGAATAGCTTGCTTGGTGGTCCCGACATAGAGTCGGAGGAAGTCATCCATCCTTGCGGGTTTCGTGAACAGATAAGTGGCGTGCCCGGATTCCGGCTTTTCAACCGCAATCGCCCGTTCGAGTTCCATAATGAATTCGTCTCGGAACAAGTACATCTGCCGGGCACGCTTCAATAACTCGCGGTAACAGAAGGGATCGTAGCCGGCCTGCCAGGTGACCTGTTCAGCGCCAAAATGAGCGGGAATTCCAACTTTACTGAACAACCGCTCGATCTCGGATTTCGCGACCGGTTCCCGCTCGATGCGGGCGTGAAGGCAGGCGAAGAAGTCGGCGTGTTGGCCGAAAATGTGATGCCGGCGACGTGCCGCCTGAATGCGCTCGCCTACGTCAGCCGGGAGCGTTACCTTAATCCGGCTGGGCAGAGACTTCTCCCAAGTCACGAGACTCCATTCCCCATCCTTCATGCGATAAGCACCGGTCTGGAGAAACGTCGCGCGAACCTGCGCTCCGGCATCAAGCAAATGTTTCCACTGATTCCATGTGAGGTCCCACACGAGCGGCATCGCCGCTTGGTCCACGACAACCTCAAGCCTGCGTCTTGCGTCACGGTATACGGCGCGATCAGTGAAGAAGTGAAATTTGCGCAGCGGCGCGTCAAAGCTGCGCTCGCAAAGGTCGGGCAAGAAAGCAAGAATTCGCCGGACAAAGAACGTTTCCCCGTCGTGCGACCGCTCACCTTCAACCAGCACCGACCCGAACCCACCATAGGGAAAGAGCGCGGGCGCGTCAGGGTCTTTCAAGAGGGCATCGTAACAGGCGCGCAATTCAGGCTCGGCCAGGATATTGAAGGCCCGCTCGATCGCCTTGAGTTCACTTGGGTCCGCGTGGGTCGCCCTTAATTCCAATTCGCGAAGCTTGTAAGCAAGCCTCAGTTCTGCCAGCGATGCACTTGCGGTCGTTTTGAGGACTTCATAGAAGCTGGGCTGTCCGTGCCCGCGGCGGTAAGTTCTCGTGACATAAAAATAGTCGCGAATGACATCGCAATTCAGCCGCACGGCCGAAATCCCAACTGCGCTTCCGCGAACCTCTGCCAGCGAGTAAAGCTGGCCCCGCCTGTCTTCTTTGGGCTTCGTCACATAACCAATCGGGGCCAGATACACCGCCCTCACTTTCGGGTTCGGAGCTTTGCGAATGAGAATTTCGGTCCTGACGTCGCTCCCTTCATTCGGCAGCCGACACTCAATCGTGTCCCCTGGAGAGATCGAGCCATGAAGAAGGCCGGCCACGAGCACGGAACGCCCGCCTCCGAGGATGCACTCTAAGCTTTGGCCGATGGGTCTGGTTTCGGAAACCCTGCCGCTGTAGGCCTGACCTTCGTTCGCCACCTGGGACATAGCGTCAGGTTAGTTTCTTCGCTCATGCATGTCAAACGGCTGCCATATATCGTCGTTTCAACAAGATAGCCCTCATCTCAAGAAAACCGTCACGTCGGAAGGAAGGAGTAATCCCCCCTATGCGCATCGAGGGACGCATTCGTCTCGGATATTTTCCGCTTCCGCTGGCTGAAGCTGAACACATTCGCCAGCATCTTCAACTGACGCCCAGGTTCATGGCGCTCGACCCTTGCATCGGGGAGGGTCACGCTCTCGAAGCCATTACCGCCGGCGTGGACGGCCACCGGTGTGGGGTCGAACTTGACGCCTACCGAGCCGAGGAAGCTCGCCGCCGAACCGACCAAGTTGTGCAAGCAAGCGCCTTCGACGTCCATTGCCCAGCCGAATCCATTTCGCTTCTGTATCTGAATCCTCCATACGATTTTGAAATCTCTGAAGGCAGGAACGAACGCATGGAGCGCGTTTTCCTCCAGCACGCCTACCGCTGGCTCAAGCCGGGCGGGATCCTAGTTCTCGTCATTTGCTGCGCCAGCCTTGCCGATTGCAGTGAGATTCTGGCTTGGAACTTCAAGGACGTGAGCGTCAATGCGCTCACGGAGCCAGAGTGCGTCAAGTACAACCAGATCGTCCTCTTCGGGATTCGCCGTACGCGCAGCGAACGTGAGCGCGAGCGCGACGACGACGTGAGCCGCCAACGAATGGAATATTACCGGAAGTCGCGGGCGCTCGATGAGCTGCGTCAATTTCATCCTCTCAGTGACGGTCCCTCGCGCCTTTACGCCGTGCCCCCGGCCGAACCGGTCACGCTCACAGATCGGGGCTTGCCGCTCGATGAGATCGAAGACTTGCTGGCGAAATCTCCCGCCTACCGGCAAGCGAGCCGCTTGCTCATCGGAAAGGAAGACCGCGTCGCCGGCCGGCCGCTGACTCCGTTGCACGGAGGACACGTCGGCCTGCTCGCGGTTTCAGGGCTGCTCAACGGAATTTTCGGCGAAGGGCCGGCGCTTCATATAGCTCGATGGCAGAGCGTGAAGGTGACGGACACGATTGAAGAAACTGACGATGCGGGCGTCACGACGATCCGAGAGAAGGAACGCTTCTCGCACGAGCTTCGCGTCGTATTCCGAGATGGCCGAGTAACGGTTTTAAAGTGAGGTGCCTGTGAAAAATGCCCATCTTCGTTTCGGAACACTGCGTTACACGCGACGAACGCACGATATGACGATTGACGTCCGCGTTCGCATGGACCGCCTGATCCTCGACCCGCGGCAGGACGGATGCGCTGTCGCGCACTTGATTTCTGTCGTGGGAAACGACGCTGACGTCGGCGGAATCTGGGCGGCAATTCTCGATGCCAGAACGTTCTGGGTTTCGGGTCCCGGAATTGAAGATGCGAACGCAACCCTCGGCGACAAGCCGCAATGCTGGCGAGGATCAGTCTCAATTCCCGGCCGCAAACGGCCCCTTCGCCATTTGGTTGCAATTTCACGCGAACTCGCTCTCACCGCACCTGGCGGCGACAATGGCTCGCGACGCACAATTCTTTGCGCCGACGATCCGGCTTTCGTTCTTTACCGAATCGCGCAACGGTACGGCTTGCCGGTTGTGCCGGAATGGGCAGAGTGGTTCATGCACGAGCTTCAGAAGCGAAAGGCCATCACGCCGCTTACTGGGCTCGGCTGTTCACCTGTGGTTGTGAAAGGGACTGGCAAGGCCTTTCTTCACTGGATCGGAAGGGCGGTGAAATGCCACAACATTCAGGTGCCCGAAGTGGGGAGTCCAATTAGCTGGCCACACTTCGATGGAGTTGGTTTGTTCACTCAGAGCAATGAATTAACGGGTTAGGCAGTGACCTCATACTTCTTCTCGCGAACGCCGAAAGCCCAGCGGGTACCCTCTAACACGTCCGTGACGTATTGACCCATGGCCGGATTCTCCAATGCTCCAGTCGAGTAAGGAATCGCATTACCGTTAGTCTTATCCATGCTCGCGTGGATGACCTGGTCGGCATCACAAACTACAGCTAGGTTTGGATTGTGAGTCACAATGAAAACTTGCCGTCGCTTCCGCGCCACTTTAATGCAGTCGACAAGAACCTTTGCTACGGTATGATTGTCCAGATTTCCCTCCGGCTGGTCGATAATGAGCGGTGTGTCCCCTTTCTCGATGAGAAGGTAAAACACTAGAAGCAGTGTTCCTCGCTCACCAGGAGAAAGCATCGAGAGATCTTTCCCTTCCCAGCGCAAGATGTATCGTGGGCGAATGTATTCCAGACCATAAAGAAGGTTAAAGACTTCTTCTGGTTTCCTGCCCTTTGGGAGTTGATCCTTCAGGAGAACAGCACTACCCTGTCCGGGCCTCTCATCGATGTGTAGGGCAGTGTCTATGGCTGTGAGAAATTGCCTGACCGCATCAGGACTTTCCCAGTTGACAGGCTGGATCAGGGACTCAGCCTTAGCTCGCCCCTCATCGATGCCCATGAAACTCCCCTTCCGGTTCAGTGCGAGTAGCTCGAGAAAACGATTGGCAAAGTCTTCGTTTGCGAGTTCTGCTCTGAATTCGAGTCGAAGCTTGTCCTTTGCCAGCGGGTGAGAATTAATGAAATCCTGTACAGGGCCGTACAGGTCACGGTAAACCGTTGCTTGATCGAGTTTCTCACCGTGAATCTGTAGGGCCAATCGTACTTGCTCGTCCCTCACTTCGGCAATTTTGTTCGGAAGCTGATCCAGCCCAGCCAGCCGTGCCTTGAGTCCATTAAGTGACTCTGGGTCTTCCTCCGTACCTACAATCGAGGCCCGCTTCGCCTGCCAGTCCGCGAGGGCAGCCAGGTAGGCTTGGTAAGCACGGTTCGGAGCATCAAGTTTAGATTGAAGCTCGCTGATCCTAGTTTCTGTGGTAATCAGCCGCTGCCGCAATCCTGGAGGATCAACTGCGCTAATACTCTGATTTGCACTGGTGATTTCATGCTGAGCTTGGTCGCGTACTTCGGTCGGTTTCGTATTCGTGATAGACAAAGCCACCAATTCTTCGGCACGCAATCCGAGTTCTGCGGCGTCTTCCTGAAGCGACGTCCGGAACGCGTCAAAATCTTTCTGAAAGTTCGCGAGCTTTTCAAGTAATCGGTTCGCAACTGCATGACGACGTTGGGCGGCACGGACGTTTTCAGTTGCCGTAGCGATTGCATCGGTCAATGCTCTTCGCTCTTCCTCTGCCGTGCGGATTTCGACAAGTAGATTTGCATCCGGGAGCACTCCCCTGTCGCGGGCCGACGGGTTTGCTACTTCCGCTGGCTTATTCTTCTCGTGGGCTTCAAGCTCAAGGTTTCGGCGGTTAATTTCCTCCGTGAGCTTTTGCTTGGCGACGGGATCGGTTTGAGTCTCCAGTAGCGCCCGTGACCGACTTGATTCCCGGAGCAGTCTCAATAGCGAGTCAATGCGTTTCTGTTTCTCACCCGTGCGGAATCGAACAAGGTCGTCCAGGGTAGTCTGCCCCAAGCGCTCAGTATCAGGTACATGTGAAAAGATGACGGCTTTAAGTTCCTGCTCGAAGGACTCAGCTCCGGGCCTAGCAAGTTCGTTACAGACTGATTCGACGTGGTCCTGTGGAAGATATTTCAGGCGCTCAATTTCTTCCGGTTTGACCAAGTCCGCCAAACACTTTGTGCCAGTTTCTCCCGACACCCACTCAATCGTCGCCTCGAAGTAATCCGCAAGGCAGGGATTGGGATGGCGAAATCGCTCTGGGCTCAAAAACGAAAACGCACCGGCGTTCTTCGTCGCGCCCAGGAGTCCAAGCGTATCCGAAAGGGCGCTTTTGCCGCTTCCTTTATTCCCTATTATGGCGACCAAGCCTGTGTTGAATGGGATACTCCCGCTAAACCACCTTTCCGTCGCGGGAGCACTGCCTTTGCGCCTAAAGGAAATGTTCTGAATATATTTCGTCGGATTTTGGTGAACCCGCGTCAGTTCGGGTGGACTCTCGCCAATGAATACGCGATCTCGGGCCTCCCGGAGAATCATCAGCAAGCCTCGGAAGGTAGGGTCAGCACGGAGCCATAACGGGGCCTTTACGTTATAGTCAGTTGCGTCGTGGTTGTCTGAACATAGGACGAGCGGTTTATCTAGCCCCGTGTCTGGGAAGATTATCTTCAGATGTCGGTCGATGTCCCGAAGCTGACCAATTTCCATCAGATCAACATATTTGTTTGTAATGTCGTACTTGATTCTCTGCTGGAACTTTTCTCGATTGCTGATCCCTTCAATGGAATTGCTTTTGGCGCCAGCGTGGATTGACACAATCCCGCCCAGGTCGCGCGTGATTCTCGCTCCGTCTTCCATCGGAACGTAAAGTTCCTCATCCCCACCTTTGTCCTTGATCGCTGCCAGCGTGAGACCGAGGCCACCCTGAAGCGTCGTCCACACGTGCTCGAGATCTGAATCTTCAGGAAAGATCGAAATGTAGTGGATTGCCTCGCCGCCTTGATCACTCCTAAACTCAATACCTGGAAAGATCGTAAGCTTATCCTTCGCGATAGCTCGTAAGTTGCGAATCCGTCCAATATCGATGACGTGGTGATCCGTGACTGCAACCGCGCTGAGCCCGGCCTGAATCAGCGAATCCACGATTTGGTTGTCAGTGACATCGGCACGTTCATAGTCGAAAGAACTTGGGGTATGAAAATGCAAATCCCACCTGTGCCACAGAGAGCCCTTCGGATCATTCATGGTCTTTGCTTCCTGGTCATTTCCCTGACAGTTTGAGGCGTGCACCTGGGACGAACGACGTCCCTGCGTCGGACACTTCGCCCTCCCGTCAGTGTTGAACGCCAAGATTATACCGCTTTGCGCCTCGGTGTGAACCTTATCGAATGCCTTCAAATTTCTGTACCGTCGGCACATGCGGTGCTTCCGATGAAAGGAAGCATCCCTTTGTCCCTCGTGGACGCCGAACGTAGATCTTCCCTAAGAAGTTGCACTCTCTATTCTTCACTTATGAAAAATTCCACAGTCCCCTTCCTTGACGTACCGAAGGTTCCTGACAAAATCAACGATTACGTTGCGGAATTCGGTCCGCAACTGGCAAAGCGGATTGTTGAATCCTTTCCCCCTTTGCATTGTGTCGAGGACCCAGTCTCCCCGCTCCTTGCGAAGCTTCGTCGCGAGCCTTACGCTGCCCAGTCTTTAGCTGTTATGGGTATCGTCCGCCGTTGGGGAAAGTCGCGGTCCGCTGCCGCAGTCGCGGAATGTGGTACCGGCAAAACCTTCATCGCTCTGGCCTCGATGTTTGTGCACAGCCAAGGAAAACCGTTCTGTGGTTTGGTCATGGCGCCGCCTCATTTAGTGGACAAATGGGCGCGCGAAACTTTCCAAACAATTCCGGGCGTGCGGGTGTTCATGATTGACGGCCTGCGTGATGTCAGGCCAAACGCGCCTTCCGGGATCAATGAGGTCAAGCTGCGTCACGCCCAGATCGTGCGTGAAGGCTTGAAGACCTCCATCACCGAGCTGCGCCTGCGGAAGAATTACCCGTGTGCGCGAGCGCGCTGGAACGCGCTTTGCAGTTCTCCCACAATCTTTATCATCGGAAGAGAGCGAGCCAAGCTCTCGTATTTTTGGAAGCACTCCTACAACATTGCGCAGAGCGGAAGGTATGCAGGCGCGATCGTTAATCCGGACACCGGTTGCCCCATTTACCTCGGCGAGGATGGCGAGCGGTTAATTCGTTCCGACTTCAAGAAAACCAGGCTCGCAGAATGGTTGGGTAACGAAACTGAGGGGGACGAAAAGGCAGACGGCAAACGCCGGCGAGCGCTCTACAGCCCTCTTTGGCAGGCCGACCGATCGAAAATCCATCGTTTTGCGGCCGCCGATTTCCTTGCCCGTTATATGCCGCGCTTTTTCGACTACGCCGTTGCTGACGAAGTTCATGAGCTGAAAGGAGGTGACACGGCTCAGGGCAATGCCCTCGCGAATCTCGCCGCCTCCGCTGAGCGCACGCTCATCCTTACCGGCACATTGCTCGGCGGATTTGCAGACGAGCTTTTCCATATTCTTTACCGGCTCGACGCTTCGAAGATGGTCTCTATGGGCTTTGAGCACGGCTCAGGGGGCCTTCAATACTTTACCGAAACCTACGGCCTGCTCGAAAAGGTGACGACCATCGAGCCAGCCGACAACAAATGCTCGGAGGCCCGCGTCACCGAGCGCGTTCGCCGGCGGCCCGGCGCTTCGCCGCTTCTCTTCGGCCATTTCCTGATGGATTTTGCGGCGTTTCTCTCGCTCGAAGATATTTCGGATGCGCTCCCGTCGTACCGCGAAGAAGTGGTCGCCGTCGAAATGGATCCTGAGCTGAAAGCTGCTTACGAGGACCTGGAGCGGGACGTCAAGCAGGCTTTCCGGGATCACCGGGGCAATCAGTCGGTGTTGAGCACCGGAGTCAACGCCTTGCTTCTATATCCGGACCGACCTTTCGAACTCGGACCGCTCACCGGCTGGGAATACAACCCTGAAACCGAGCGGCGCGAGCGATTTGTATTCGCCGAGCCGCGCGACCTCAGCCAAGAAATTGTCTATGCCAAGGAGCGCCGTTTGGTCGAGGAAATTAAATCGGAGCTCTCACGCGGGAGAAAGATCCAGGTGTATGCCGTATTTACACAGAAAAGAGATGTAACGCGACGCCTGGAATCAATCCTCGCGAAGGAAGGCATCCGCGTGGCGCGGCTGACGGCGGACGTAAAGCCCGAAGCACGCGAGGCGTGGTACGAGCGGCAACTGCGTCAGGGCACGCAAGTAGTGATTGCACATCCCCGTTTGGTCGCGCTCGGCTTGGATTTACTGTCGTTTCCGACGCTGATCTTCTACGAAACCGGCTATTCGATCTTCACGCTGCGCCAAGCCAGCCGTCGGTCGTGGCGCATCGGGCAGCACCGCAATGTAGTCGTCAAGTTCCTCGCCTACAAGGACACAGTTCAGGAAACTTGCCTGCGCTTGATGGGCCGCAAGTTGCTCGTGTCATTGGCGATGGAAGGCAAATTCTCTGCCGAAGGTCTTCAAGCCGTGGGCGACGAGGACATGCTGATGGCCATGGCGCGTGAGTTGGTCACAGAAAAGGGCGTCGGCGAATCCGCTTCGGCCGTTTGGCGTGAGCTTCAGAAGCGCCATGAGGAGACTTTCGGCAGCCGGCAGGAAGGGGAGCCGGAAATTCCGCTGGCAGTGGAACCGGTCGTACCATCCGATCCGCCGCCTCTGGCGTCGCAGCCTTTATTTGCGTTCGGAATGCCAGTGGCCGAGGTTGTTAGAAGAAAGAATTCGCGCCGCGTGTCCTCCTCCGAGAACCAACTGGGTCTGTTTGGTCCGTAAGATTCGAGACGTAAACCTTCCTGTCGACCCGCCACGTCAAAACGACAGGCTGACCGCCGGCATTTTTCACACATCTGTGCAAAAGCCTGTCGAAAAGCCGGGTCTTCTCAACTTTATTTGATTTTGGCTGAAGAGCATTGACCTCTTTGCACTGCCATTGTGCATTCGCCCCTCTAAGCGACATGAGTTGAAGCTGACACCACACTTCATTTTAAGAAATAGGATCGGAGGTGATGACAATGTCCTTTATTTTTTCACAAAGCGGTGATTTTCACCTTGAGGAAGATCGCTATTTCGTCGACACAGTGAAATGTATCGATTGGTTCGTCGAAGATGGCATTCAGCAAAGCACAAACCTTTTTGTGCTGAACGGGGATCTCACGACTTACAAACAGACCATCCGGGAACGGAAATTCTGGGTAGATGCCGTAATTCGCATGGCTAATCATGCTCCGGTCGTCTTAATCGCGGGGAACCACGGCAAGGAGCTTGAAAATGATTTGTACCCGTTGGCGAAAGTTAAGGGGAAGCATCCTGTTTTCCTATGTACCGACCCTGATTTTATTGAATTAGACCGCGTCTTGATCGCGGTCTTCCCCTATCCTCGCAAGGAAGAGTTTGTGTGCGCCGCCGAAGACGGAGGTTTCGCGCAGGCGTTTCAGGGCAAACTCCAGGAGTTCAACCAACAGTTCGACCAGCGACAAGATTCGTATCGGCTGTTCTTTGGCCATTTAGGTGTAGCTGGCGCCAGGGTTTCAAGTGGCCAGCCGCTCGTCGGTCGGTGCGCCGAATATCCACTGGCGCCTCTCCACGGTCTGCGGGCGCAGTACGTTGGCCTGAGCCACATTCACTTGCGGCAACAACTCGGACCCCGTGTTTGGTACGCCGGTTCGCTTTCGCGATGCGATTACAGCGAGGTTGAAGATAAAGGCTACAACCTCGTAACACTGAAAAGTCCCGAGCTTCGGCCAGACCTTTCGGATCTGGAAATCGAGTTCAGGATGTCGCCAACGCGCAAAATGGTCGAGCTACAGGCGGTCTATGAAAACGGCGAACTGCGGCTGCCCGAAGATTTGGATCCCGTGGCACTGAAAGACTCGCGAGTCAAAGTAGTGGTGAGGGTTCCGAATGGGCCAGATCGCCTGCTGAGCCGCGAACAGCAGGAAAATCTCAAGGAGAAGTTGCTGGCCGCAGGTCCTGTGGAACTGAAGGTTAAGATCGAGCGCGATACCGAAGTTACCCCAGAGCCCGCGCCAATCTCACTTGCGCGCTCCGCGGAAGAAAAGCTGCGCGCATACTGGGGGATAAAAGGCCTTCCGCCCGCTGACCGTCAGGAGAGATTACTCGCCAAGCTAGCGAAGGTAGAGGCAGGGGTAATCGGAAACGTGGCCGAGCGGTGATTCTCGTGCTTCTCGCTAGATTGGAGGCCACAACCGGGGGTAACCCACTACTCGTCAAGTCGAAGGGCTGACGACCCCATAGAAGAAGCATCCGACAACGCTCGCGCAGCTTTAACAGGGGCATCTCACCACGGGCCCTTTGTGGGACGTTGCAAAAAGGTCAAATTTCGAGGCTGCCGCCAACCGCCGCGCCACCATGCCGCTGAAAGTAGACACAGTGCGGCTGCAAGTAGCAGTTCTGGCAGTTTGGACTTGTCGGCCTACAACAAGACTTTCCAACGTTCCACAGGGGCAAATCGAGTTGCCAGGGGTCCGCGCTAAGGTTTCGGGTCAGTTGGATGACCTTCGCTGCTTCGGTTCCCCTGATCTCCTCGCCGTAGACCGCGCGGCCGAGTACACGACGGAGGTGGCGATCCGCCTTTACGTCGCCGGAGTCGCCCTTGAGTTAGGCGCTGTCGCGCAACGCACCCACGATCATCCGGGATATTTGATCGCCCGCTCCTAACGCCCAGAGATGCACAAGCGCGTCGAAGGGGGACCTGCCCGACCAGATGTTCCGGGCCTGCCCGTCGAACCAAGCGCAGATGTCGTCGGCGATGCCCCAGAGACGCGTGCAGCCTTTACGGAACCGATGTGGCTTGCCATAGTGCTCGTAGTTCGAATCCCACGCGTCCTTGGACTGGGAGCTTATTGTTGCCCAGAGCTTCTCTGCATCCGGGTCGCAATATTCTTCACCGAGCTGTTTAACTAGATTTTTCCCTTTTTCCCACGCTAGGTCGGCGTCCTGCTGCCAGTCGAGGAGACAACAAATCAGGAATGTGTTGGCGATCCCTTTCGGGCACTCCCTTCCTTCAAGATGCGAAATCTCGCCCCAGTCCACTTTACCGGCGCGGTGCTCCAAAAGAAGGGCGGCTATATGTTGAAGACGGTCGTCTCGATTGCTTTCGTTGTTCGTAGATGGCTGCATTTGTCGTTATTTCTTCCTTTCCGCGTTGATGTTTGGTGCCATGCTTATATATACCCAAATCCTGAAGATCTTTGTGTTTCACAAGGGGTAAGTAGGGTAAGTTTTGAGATAATCGCCGCACGCCCGGCAATAGCGGCTTTGAGAATCTCACAATTCTGTCTCAGAATGGCGAGCGGATGGCGCTAATCCATCGCATCTTAGGCGATTTCCTGTATTCACAACAGTTTGTCTTAGAGGTGGGAGGGGCGTTCCGCCGGTTTGAAAATCCACCTGGACGCATGGGCTACCCTGAAACCAGATACCTCGCTGCCAAACCGTCACAGGGAATGGTTCCTGAGTTAGTCGCCAATTATTCCAAGCCATCCGAGAAGGAGATCCGCCCATGCGGCTTGCAACGATCCGGCTTCGCGGTATTAGCGAAGCCTTCCCCAACGAAATATCTGTCGACTTCGACACCCTCGGTCCCGGGCTAATTGCCATCGTAGGGGAAAATGGCGCCGGCAAATCCACGCTGATTGGTTCAATCTTTGCTGCCTTGTTCCGTCAACTGCCCGGGCAAAAGCGTTCGCTTTATGACTTCGCCACACATCCCAACCCCGAAATCGACCTCACCTTTAGTGTGAACGGGGGTCGCTTCCGGTCCTTGCTAAAACTCGATCCCAAAGCTCGTCAGATGGAGAGTTATCTGTTTAATGGAGATGGAGTTCCGCTAACTAACGGCAAGAAGGAACCCTTCGAGGAAACGATTCGCAAGAAGGTAGGTGCCCCGGAATTCTTCCTTTCCTCGATCTTTTCCAGTCAGAAGCGGACGGGCAATTTTCTGTCACTCGATCGGAGCGAGCGCAAGGAGCTGTTCATTCGTGAGCTGCTGGGTCTCGACCACCTGCGGCTTATTGCTGCCACGGCCAGGGAGAGAACTGAAGAAGCCGCCAGGGCCGTGACTGGCCTGGACGGTCAGTGCATTAGCCTTCAGGAGATCGTGGATGCGCCGGTAGAAGATCCCACTGCTGTTGAAGCTCAGCTTCGCGACCTGTCATCCATGCTTGAACGTCTTGAAAACAAAAGGCAAATGGCACAGCAGCACCTTCTCGAACTTCAGGCAACAGTGGCGACCCGGAAGCCTCTGATGGCTGAAGCAGAGAACTTGAGACTGCGCCTGGCCAGGGCTGATGCGGAGATCGCGGAAGCCGGACGCCAAATCGCAAAGGATGAAAAGCTGTTGGCGGAAAAGAAGCAGTTTGCCGATTTACCGGAACGAGCGAACGAGCTCACCGCTCGCATTCAGGACCTTCATCGCCAAATTCGCGAAATTCAAGTCCAGGAAGCCGCGAATCGTGAAACTGAGCAAACTGTCCAAGAGCTAACCGCGGAGCTGAAGGCCAACATCGCTGAACTCGATCGTCTGCGAGTTGAGCGAGAGGAGCTTGCCAGTGTTCCGTGCCGGGGGGAGGGTCCATACGCTGGCTGCCCGAAAATCCGGCGGGCGGTCGAAGCAGGTCAGAGAATTCCCAACCTGCAAGGCAGTGTCGCCACGCTTTCCTTCGAAGTTGAAGTCCAGCGGAGTTCGCTGGTCCAGATTCCAACGCCGTCCTCGCAAGTGACGCGGCTACTGGAGGGTTGCGAACGCGAGCGAACGAAAGTCGATTTGGAACGACGGCGCCACGAGGAATTGCAGGCCGTTGAAGCACGACGCGACGAGCGGCTCAAGACCCTGCAACGCCTGTCCCACGACCGACTTGAATTGGCGGAGGAATTGGCCAAAAAGGAATCCGCACTGACCGGCTTCGGCGATCTTGATGCCAAATTGAACACAGCGCACAGGGAGACCGCCTATATTAACCGGGCGATCATTTCGGCCCACGCGGAACGCGACAAGGTCATTGCACGACAAGCGCAAATCAAGCAGCGCCTGGAGCAGCGGGAGTCGGCGCGAATCCGACTAGCTCAAGTCGAGGAAGAAGTTGCCCTGGCATGATTGGAATTGGAGGATTATAGCTACCTTGCGAAGGTCTTTGGCCCGGACGAGATTCAGCTCTGCGAAATCCAGGCAGCTGGACCCGAAGTGTCTTCGCTTGTGAACGCCTTGCTCGAAGGCTGCTTCGAAAACAAGTTTGAAGTCCGCTTCCGAACCCAGCGCCCCAAGGCGGACGGTCGGGGCATGGTGGACGATTTCGATATCGAAGTTCGCAACAAGAATCTCGATCGCACTTGCCTTGTGGATGAGCTTTCCGGCGGACAATTTGTCCTGGTCAACGAAGCTGTCAATTTGGGTATCGCTATTTATAAGATGCGGCAGGGCGAGGGGATTCGCTATGAGACCCTATTTCGGGACGAGACAGTTGGCGCGCTTGATTCAACCAACGCCAAGGAATATGTGCGCATGCTGCGGCGGGCCATGGACCTGGGCGGGTTCCATCAGATGATTTTCATTTGTCACAGTCCTGTGGTTTGGGAATTGGCAGATAGCATCATTTCAGTCGGCGGCGGGTGCGTTGTCCCTGAAAATCACGGCAAGCCAGCCGCTGATTGATCAAGGAATTTTGTAGGGGTCTCGCGTTGCTATTTCTCAGGTGCTGGGGACTATCAATCCGGATCCACGCTGTCCCCGAGGACGTAGCCTACGCCGGCTGCAAGAAGACCGATTACGGGATTGATAGTCAATCCTAAGACGCCGCCAAGCGACGTTCTTTGGACAAAGGAGCCTTTGTTCGATCGTTCCAGGAACGGGCGGTCCGGCTGGACTGCGTCCCCTTCAGGCGGTTGCAAGCAACGCAAGCCGGGAACAAGTTGTTCAAATGGGCCGTGCCTCCCTCTGAGCGTGGAACGGAATGTTCAACCTCCCATGCTCCCTTGGAATTGACCCTTCCGTAGTTTGTAAGGCTGAGCTTTTTGCCACATATATGGCATTTCCCATTCGTGCGGTAATAAATCCGCGTGAGATCTTCGCTATCGTAGGACATCTTCCTTCGGCACCTCCAAATTTGATAGGTAGAATCGTGAACTACCAACGAGCCACCGGCTGCGCTCGTGCTCGGGCCGGTGGCAATGCTTGTACTTCTTGCCGCTACCGCAGGGGCATTCAGCATTTCTAGGAACCGTAGCAAGCAATTCCGGTATACTGTGGCCGGCGGCCGGGCCGATCCATATTCCGCCGCGCCCGTCCCCCGTGTCGCACCAGACCGTGTGCTTCGCCAACCAAATTGCGGTGAAATCCAATAACGTCCGCAGCGTCTTCGCACTCCACGGTAACACCCCCTGGCTCGGCAGATAACTGCAAACCGAGTCGTCGCCGTTGAGGTGGGGGTGAATGGGAAATCTAAGCCGTGAGATGCGGGGAGAGATGATGAAGGCCCTGGGATGCCTTTTGGGTGGGTACGCTACAATCAAAGCGGCGTATTGAAGACCGATATGGGAGAGTCGCGAGAGATAATCCGGAATCGCATGATTTCGTAGGCATATAGGATCGTGCACCAATGTACCGGCACGAACCACAACTTCTCCCTCGTTTTGTAGGTCGTCCAGGATCTTGCTCAAGTCTTGAGGGCCGTCGAACGGCCGCAGTTCGCCCTGCCACGCTGCGATGGCCTCTGGCTGGGAGATAGACGCGACTGGCTCGAACTGAGGATAAGATTTAGCCAGATCTCGAGAGTTGGCATCGAGCCACTCTTGATGCGATTCGTCCATCGTTAACTTCCAAACGGCCTTGGCGGCTTCACCCGATGTTCCGGGGGCCGATGCTTGTCGTTCTGACGATGGTCTTCACTGTTTCCTTGCTGGCTGTTGTTTTCGTTATCAGGCATACGGCTCCTTTCTCTGGTCTTAGACTTTGGATGACTTGAAATCCGTACATCCACATGCAGTATATTGCCATAGGATCGCAGTGTCGTCAAGATACATTGACATCACTTGACAACTGAACTACACTAATGTCTAGAAAGTCCTACGAAGGAGGAAACCGTGGAGGAAAGGCTGAAAGAGGCAATCGGCCGGAACCTGAAGACTGCACGCGAGGCGGCCGGAAAGTCGCAAGAGGAATTCGCTGGCGAGCTTGGCATCTCTCGAGCTACTTTGAGCGGTTTTGAGAATGGCCATGTTGCGATCGACAGCGCCAAGCTTCTTCGTGCTTCGAAAATCCTCGGATTGCCAGTGACCGACTTCTTCACAGACCGCGAGGAAGAGATGGCGCTACTCTTCCGGGCTGCTGAGGAGGTGGTTCCAAAGGCGGATGTCCGGTCGAGGTTGAGGAGATTTTGTGAAGCTTACCGGGAACTGGAGGAAATTGCAGGCGTTGCTGACGCCGTGCTCCTTCCACCGGAGTACACTTACTTTCCGCATCTCCATTCAAAATACGTAACGTTCGCCACGCAAGTGGCGCTTTCCGAAAGAGAACGACTTGGGGTGGGGTTGTATGATCCCATCGAGAACATCTTCAAGCTGCTCGATGAAAACGGCGTTCGGCTGCTCGACTTGACGATCGACCAGGACGAATTATTCGGGCTGTCGGGATTCTCGAAGCGATATGGCCTATGCATCCTCGTCAACACGCGAAACACGTTGGAGCGGAATATTTTCACGGCCGCGCACGAGTACGGGCATCTACTGATGCACCGCCCGTTCTATAGGAACGTGGATTTGCAGGAAGCGGCGGAGCGCGACCCTGAGCTCGAAGAGATGGCCGACGTATTCGCTGCAAATTTCCTGGTTCCCGAATTTGGGCTTCGGGACGTTTGGGCAAAGAACGCCGGGCGGAAGGAGGTGAAACTCGAAGATCTCGTATTCCTCAAACACCACTTCCGCGTCAGCACGAAGGTGATTGTCAGACGGCTCAAGGACATCGGCTTGATTTCCGAAAAAGAATCCGATGAGCTGATGGTCCGCGCATATAAAGCGCAACCCGATGAGAAGGTCGAATACGCGCCGCTGAAGAACGAGAAAATTGATTTGATCGCGGAGTGGAAGACTGTTTCACGGTTCTTGTATCTCGCGCGTAAGGCCGCGCTCGCAGGCCATATTTCAATTGGGAAACTTGGCGAGCTCATGGGTAAGAACGTGCTGGAAGCGCGGTCACTCGTTCAACAGTGGCGGAAGGAGCTGGCGGTTGCACCTGCTTAGCTCCGGAGAATTCTCCGTTGATTCGAACGTCGTCGCAGACTTCTTCCTGGTCGGGAAGCTTGACCTGCTATGCGGACTGCTCCAGGGAAGGCTGTTTGCGTCGGATTTTGTCTTGAATGAGTTGGAAGAGGCCGGCATCAGCCTGCCGTGCGCAGAGGCAGTAACGCTTTCGGCCGAGGAAGAACTAGCGCTTTTTGACGGCATCCGCAAGGATAATCCGCCGCTGGGAGCCGGAGAGGTTGGCGCCCTCACCGTCGCAAAGCTTCGAAAGTGCGGCGCTATGACAAACGATAGCCGAGCTCGACGGGCAGCTGAAGAATTGGGTATTCCAGTGTCCGGCACACTCGGAGTTCTGGAATACGCTGTCGAGGCCGACCGCATTTCCGCCGAGGAGGCAGTCGGCATCCTTGAGCAAATGATCCAAGCAGGGGCATGGTTTTCAGACGAGCTGGTCAGGATGTTCCGGACGAGAATTCTGGAGGAAGATTAGCCCGGAACCCCCGGGAGCCTTTCGACGGACTTTACAGGAGCGAATAGATTCGTGATAATTCTCGCGTTCAAGGTGAAATCTGGGGACCTTTAATAAATGCCTACATTGGAATGGATCGGCAAAAAGGCCGTCATCAATCATCACCGGGAAGTTCCGTACCGGTTCTTGCGTTGTGATCCTGCTCTATCGGTGGGCGATCCTGATTGCGGAAACTTGCTTGTGTAGGGCGATAATCTTTTGGCTCTGAAGGCGTTGTTGCCTTATTACGCAGGCAAAGTGAAGTGCATATACATTGATCCGCCTTACAACACTGGCGTGGACGAGCGCAACGAGGAAGGAAAGCGCACAGGCTGGATTTACAGCGACAATGTCAACAGCCCGGAAATTCGCGAATGGCTGAATAAGGTAGTGGGCGGCGAAGCCGAGGATTTGTCTAGGCACGACAAGTGGCTGTGCATGATGTATCCTCGCGTCGCATTGCTGAATGATTTCCTGAAGCCTGAGGGCGTTATTTTCGTCAGCATCGACGATGTAGAACTGGGCTCTCTCCGCCTTCTCATGGACGAGGTGTTCGGAGCGAACAACCGCGTCGGGACTATCGTGTGGAAAAACGCGAACGATAACAATCCGACGAACATTGCGGTCGAGCACGAGTACGTGCTCTGCTACTCCAAGGACAAGCGAAGTCTGCCCCCTGAATGGAAATCCGTCAATGTTGATGTTAAAGAGAAGCTCCTGGCGGTAGGAGATGAACTTGTCCAAAAGAATCAGGAACGAGAAGCCCTTCAGTCAGCTTACACGAAGTGGTTCCGCGAAAACAGGAATGACCTTTGGGAATTTGCCGATTATAAGTTTATCGACAGGGACGGCGTCTATGCGGGCAGCCGTAGCGTTCATAACCCTGGTAAGGAGGGCTACCGTTACGACGTTATCCACCCAAAGACTGGCAAACCCTGCCGCGAGCCGTTGATGGGTTATCGCTTCCCAAAGGAGACGATGGATAAGCTACTTGCAGAGAACCGAGTAATCTTCGGGGAAGACGAGACCAAGATCATAGAACCGAAGCTTTACGCGAAGGACTACCGCGCGAGGCTTTCCAGCGTGTTCGAGCTCGATGGGCGCGTCGGCACGAACGAAATTAAAGAGATCTTTCCTGGAGAGAAGCGGCCTTTTGATTTCCCCAAGCCAACGGCGCTTATAGAGGAACTGATAAGCTTCACTACATCGGGAGACGATCTCATCCTAGATTCGTTTGCTGGCTCGGGCACTACCGGGCACGCCATCCTAAAGCTCAATGGAGCAGACAGTCAGCGAAGGCGCTTTATTCTTGTTGAAATGAAGGAAAACATAGCCGTAAATATAACCGCCGAAAGACTGAAGCGCGTAAGCGAGGGCTACCGGAATGGAAAGGGAGAGGCAGTGAAGGGGCTTGGCGGCGGTTTCCGGTTTTGCACCCTCGGGGAGCCGCTGTTCGACGAAAGGGGCAACATCCGCAAGTGCGTCAAGTATCCCGAACTCGCGGCGCACATATTTTTCACGGAGACCGGGTCGCCGATTCCAAAGCAAGTTGCCCGGAGCCCGTTCCTGGGAGTTCACGAGGGCAAGGGCGTCTATCTCTTGTTCAACGGCATTTTGGGCGATAAGAGCCCGGAGGGTGGGAACGTGCTGACGGGTAAAGTTCTTGAAAGGCTCCCGAACCATTCCGGGATGAAAGTGATTTACGGCGAAGGGTGCAGGCTCGGTCCGGCGCGACTGAAGCGCGAGGGGATCATTTTCAAACAGATTCCTTACCACATCAAGGTGAGCTGACCAGGTGGAGCTGAAAGGCTACCAGGAACGCAGTCTCGAAGCGCTGGCGAATTACTTTCGGGATTGCACGGTGCACGGCGCGAAGAAGGCCTTCGTCCTTCAGACCGACCGGCCTTATCTTCCTGTCCCGAAACTCCCCGAGCTGCCCTACGTCTGCCTGCGCGTCCCGACCGGCGGCGGCAAGACATTCATGGCGTGCCACGCCCTGGGCTTGGCGCTAAAAACGTATATCCAAGCCGACAGAGGTGTGTGCCTGTGGCTTGTCCCGTCGAATACCATCCGAGAGCAGACGCTCGCCGCGCTCCGCAACCGGCAACATCCCTATAGGCAGGTCCTTGACGCAACGCTTTCCTCCCAAGTGCGCGTGATGGATTTGGCCGAAGCGCTGTACGTTCAGCGCGGAACACTCGACGGCGAGACCGCGATTATCGTATCCACACTGGCGGCGCTGCGTGTAACGGATGTGGATGGCCGCAAGATTTATGAGTCAGCGGGCGCCTTGAGTCACCACTTCTCGGGGCTTGACCCAAAGCTCGAAAGCTTGCTTGAGCGGAATGAGAACGGCGTGATTCCCCATTCCCTTGCGAACGTTCTGCGAATTCGGCGTCCCGTCGTGATTATGGACGAAGCCCACAATGCGAGGACCCCGCTCTCTTTCGAATCACTCGCACGCTTCAATCCGTCGTGCGTCGTGGAGTTTACTGCCACGCCAGAAACGACGCATAAGCCGGAGCAGGAATTGTTCGCGAGCAACGTGTTGTGGCATGTTTCGGCAGCAGAACTGAAAGCCGAGGAAATGGTCAAGCTGCCCATCAAGTTGAGAACGCGGGGAGAATGGAAAGAAGTTGTCAGCGAAGCTGTAGCAATGCAAAGAAATCTCGAAAAAGCCGCCGAGCAGGAGGAGAAACAGTCGGGCGAATACCTCCGGCCTATCGTCCTGCTTCAGGCGCAGCCGCGCAGTAGGGAGCGCGAAACACTGACCGTTGAGGTTGTAAAGCGCTCCCTCCTAGATGACTTCAAAGTTCCGGACAACCAGGTCGCAATCGCCACGGGCGAGACGCGGGAGATCGAGGACGTAAACCTCTTTGATCGCGCGTGTCCAATACGCTTCGTCATCACGGTCCAGGCGCTCAAGGAAGGCTGGGACTGCCCGTTTGCTTATGTGCTGTGTTCGGTTGCGGAGATGGGGTCATGCCGCGCTGTAGAGCAGATCCTTGGACGTATCCTGCGCCTTCCCCAGGCGCGTTGGAAGAGGAACCCCGGACTTAATTACGCCTACGCTTTTGCCGCGTCGCCGCGGTTCATCGAGGCGGCGACGGCGCTGAAGGATGCACTGGTCGAAAACGGCTTCGAGAAGCTGGAAGCCCAGGACCTGGTGGTTCATCAAGAGGAACCTGCGCTCCCTTTTCAAACTGGGCCTTTGTTCGAGCGCGCCAGTGAACACGTGACCGAGCGCCCGGACCTTTCTTTGCTGGACAAGCCCCTCCTGGCGAAGGTTGAGTACGACGAAAAGTCTGGGACAATCTCAGTGACCGGCTGGATCACTCAAGAGGAAAAAGAGGCGCTTCAACAACGATTCACAAACCCTCAGGACCGCGAGGCCATCGAACGTATCTTTTTGCTCAAATCAGGTCAGCAGGCGGCGACTACGTCGCGCGAAAAGGAGCGGCCCAAGATTAACGTCCCGCTGCTTGCGATTCGCGATGGCGAACGTCTTGAGGTTCTCGAGGAGAGCTACTTCCGGGACATTGATTGGAACCTCGCTGAGTGCGATCCGAATTTGAGCGCGGCGGAATTTCCTGCGGAACAACCGGCAGGTGAGGTCGGTGAGGTGGATGTCAGCGAGGCAGGCCATGTGGAGCTGCGGTTCGTTAATCAACTGCATGATCAGTTGGCCTTGTTAACGTCCGAACCGGGCTGGACGCCGGCTGCGCTTGTCAATTGGCTCGACAGGCAGATCCCTCACCCCGACATTACTCAAACTCAATCCAGCCTGTTCATCCAGAACGTCGTCACCAAGCTGATTGAGTCGCGGGGTTTTTCTTTAGAGGAACTCGCGAGACAGAAATTCCGCTTGCGAGCGGCGGTCGAGGCAAAGATCGCGGAATACAGAAGTTCGAATGAACGGAAAGCTTACAATGGTCTGCTGTTCGGGCCCGGCGCCAGCAGGATTGAGGTTAGCCCGAGCTGCGTTTTTACGTTCGACGAGAATCGCTATTCCCCGAACTGGTGGTACGACGGACCACTTCAGTTCAATAAGCACTACTTCCCCAGACCCGGTGAACTGAAATCGGAGGGGGAAGAATTTGAGTGCGCCGTGTTTCTTGACAACCAGCCCAAGGTTTGGAATTGGGTCCGGAACTTGGAACGCCGCCCAGAGTCGTCGTTCTGGCTTCCAACTTCGTCCGATCGGTTCTACCCCGACTTCGTCGCCCTATTGAACGATGGCAGAATCCTTGTCGTCGAATCCAAAGGTGAACACCTGTGGTCCAACGATGACTCGAAAGAGAAGCGCAATGTGGGCGAGTTATGGGCCGAAAGAAGCGGAGGCCGCTGCCTCTTTGTGATGCCCAAGGGAAATGAGTGGTCTGCTATAGATTCCGCCCTGGGGTCAGCCGGAGCACCGAAGGATGCGAGCAGCCTTTTCGGGAGTTAACCCGCCGCAGGACGTTACTCGGAAACACTTCTGCCCTTCTGCCCCCCAAAGTAGCGAAGGCGTTCAAGAAATCGTCCTAGCCATAAGACCTGTAATAAACCGGCGCAAACCTTCACTCACTTGACGGATGCGCTTGAGTCAATCGGGTCAGAACTTCCGGCCTGATCTTGGTCAAGGCTTCCAGCGACTTGGCCGGCAAGCTCAGTGGAGCTGCTCAGCCAAGAGCTCAAACCAAAATCGAGAGGAAAAAACATGAGGCGGACCCTGTCTTTGTCGTTTGCGGTAGCCGTCATGGGGCTGGCCTTCAGCGGACTGGCCTTGGCGCCGCGAGTATCCCCAGCGATGGCAGATCGAAGAGTTTTTCAAGTTCAACCAGGCAATGGGGTGGCACCGCACGGGAACCCTGAATTTAAATGTCCGTTACGGCCAGTTGACAATGGCATTGCTGGCTCAGGCGGCTGTCCATCAGTTGCGCCAGCGCCTCGGTCCGCCGTTCGCCGGTTGGGATGCGACCCATCTGGCGCGCAATCTCTTCGATGGACTGGAGGGTGATATTCGGGTCGCGCAAGACACTATCGTGGCAACTCTCTACAACGCCCCCAACGCCGAGCTCTTGCGCGGCCATTATGAAAACCTTCCCAACCAACTGCGACGGCAAGGGATCGATCCCCACATCCCGTGGCTATACAATTTCAAGCTCGATTTCCGATTTAAATGACATACCCGAAACGAAAACATCCCTGCTGTCTAATTAACTCCGACTTCCAAATCTCTGCTCACGGGGCCTCGGTGGTTGAGTTGTCCGCGTAACCGGCCTTCAGAATCCGGTCGGCGGCGTGAAAGATGCGCTGGGCGGAGCGTTCGCTGATCGCCTCACCCTTTGCGTAAGACTGAATATATCCGCGGCTGAACTCCGCGCCGGGCAGTCCGAGCGATTCGCAGCAAAGCAGGGCCACGGCCTCGGCTTCGACCTCTGCGACACTGCGCGGCGTCTGGTCGGTGTCGGCCATGTCGCTTTCGGCGCAATGCAGGATTGAATGGGCCAGCTCATGGCAGAGGGTTTTGAAGGGAAAGGCTGCGAGCGGATTGATGGCGATCTTGCCGCCGCGCCGGGCGTATCCCTGGCAGTTGCCGTTCAGGTCCTCGAACGGGATGCGCTCGATCTTCAGAGCCGCAAGCGCCTTCTGCTCGTTCCATTCGGGAATGGCCGGACCTTCATATTCCTCGCCTTCGGTTTGGGAAAGCACGAACCAGTGAGGTTTATACGTAAAGTGGGTATAGGTGAATTCCTCTTCCTGCTCGGTGCCGTCGTCTTTCTTGACGGTCCGGGTCCTCTGGCAGGAAAGGGGCATGCAAAGGATAATTGCCTTTTCGCCTTTCTTGACGCGCCTTCCCAGTTGCTTCCACTTCCCGAATGAGGCAAGAGGTCCGGGTGTGATTCCCCTCTCGCACTGAAACAGTGCCAAGAGTTGATTGCCCAGGGAGTAGTTCCAGAAGCGGCTGTAAGCGTGATGAATGAAACCGGGTTTCGAGACGGCCTCATCCAGCAAAGCCGCCCATGAGATCATGGGCTTGTTGTTGGTTCTCTCTTCTCTCTCAGCGCCATAGCGCGCATCCACTGTGTGGCCCTGCGGGCCTGCGCTTCCGTTTTCGGTCGGTCGAATTTGGTTTTGCTCGGTCATTTTGTCTTTCTCCTTTTCCGCCCTGCTTCTCGCGGGGCAAAAAGAGGCAGAGAGTGCCTCTTCCCGCCGCTGCCCTGACGGGGTGAGCCGCAAAAAATCTCGCGTGTTTCGGTTGATTTTTTCGGGGGGACCGTCACCCGGAGGGCGGCAAAGCCGGGGGCAGAGCCTGCGTCGGCAGGGCGGAGGGGCTTTCACTCGCCTGCCCTGCCCGCGAGAACAGGAGCGAAAAGGAGGCCTGACCGAGCAGCGCGCCCAATCTTGAGACCGAGCGAAAACGAGTCAAAAAGGGCCTGCAGGAGGGTCCTTTAGAAAGGCAATTGGGGCTGGGGAGGCAACGTCCTGGAAGGCGCTGCAATATTGGCGAGGTCTGGATAATTTTCAATGAGAGACTTCGGGACCGGTACCGGCTGGCCGCTCAGCAAGGCGATAAGCTGAAGGGCATTGGCGACGGCCTTCCCCCGAGCGTGATTGTTGGTGATGACGAAGGTGACTTTGCTGTGTTGAGCGATGTGCCGAGTGTGCTCAACCCACGGTTCTAACTCCTCAGCCGAGTAGAGATAGTTATAGCGCTCGCCAAGATCCCCGGTGGAGGAAAACCATGCCTGGTAATTCCGGCCGTGAAGCCGAACATACCCAACCGCAGCCGTGACGTGTCGGCTGGGTTGGATCGAGTGCCCAATCACCGGCTGGTCGATATTGCAAAATCCGATGCCCAGTTCTCTGAGCCGCTCTAAAACTTCCGGCTGGTTCCATGAGCGATGCCGGACTTCGAGGACCAGAGGGTATTCTCGGAACCGCTGGCGAAGGCTGGCGACGTAGTGGCGATTCTCGGGATCATTCTTGAACGACCAGGGAAATTGAAGCAGAAGCGCACCCAGGCGACCTTGCTCGGCCAACGGAGCAAGAGCCTCCTTGAAGAGGCGCTCGTCCTTCGCCCCAGCCCTTCGCTCGTGAGTAAACCGTTGCCAGAGTTTGGCGGTGAATTGGAACTCCTTACCTTCCACCTGACGAACCCATTCCTTTACCACTGGGGGCCGAGGGGGATGATAGAACGTTGTGTTGATTTCCACCGCCGGAAAGAACTCGGCCAGGTATTCGAGTTCATGAAAGCCCTGGGGTGTACGCTTGGGATAGACCACACCGCGCCAGTCAGGGTAAGACCACCCTGCCGGACCGACGCGAATCACCGGGCGGGCGGGAATTGAAGACATGGGGTCCCGATTCTGAGTTTACAGGCTGAGGCCGCGGAGCTG